>OQWI01000087.1_pt1 | contig 42875 bp, 13 predicted proteins | sample 1691551 | NCBI WGS metagenome assembly OQWI01 (sample SAMN03418259, study PRJEB22391) | human gut metagenome | biome: human-gut; feature: organic feature; material: feces | host: Homo sapiens | place: Tanzania | collected 2013-01
GCGCTGCAGAATCTATGCCTGGTATGATGGACACAATCCTCAACCTCGGTCTTAATGACGAAGTGGCAGAAGGACTGTCGAAAAAGACAAACAATCCTCATTTCGTTTATGACTCATATCGCCGTTTCGTGCAGATGTATGGTGATGTCGTTATGGGCTTAAAGCCTGTTAACAAGGAAGATATTGATCCATTTGAGGAAATAATTGAAAAAGTGAAGAAAGAGCAGGGGGTTGAACTCGACAAAGACCTTTCTGTCGACTCCCTCAAGAAGCTTGTTGAACTTTTCAAGGCTGCTATCAAGGAACGTACAGGACAGGATTTCCCAACAGACCCTATCGTGCAGCTCTGGGGAGCTATCTGCGCTGTGTTCCGCAGCTGGATGAACGAGCGTGCTATCCTCTACCGCAAGATGGAAGGCATTCCTGATGAGTGGGGTACTGCTGTTTCTGTAATGGCTATGGTATTCGGCAATATGGGCGATACATCAGCAACAGGTGTATGTTTCTCTCGCGATGCCGGCAACGGTGAAAACCTCTTCAACGGAGAGTATCTGATAAATGCTCAGGGAGAGGACGTGGTTGCTGGTATCCGCACTCCGCAGCAGATTACCAAGATTGGTTCACAGCGATGGGCTGAGCGTGCAGGCATCTCTGAGGCTGAGCGCGCAGCTAAGTATCCATCAATGGAAGAGGCCATGCCTGCACTTTATGCAGAGCTTAATTCTATCCAGGAGAAGCTTGAGAACCACTATCGCGACATGCAAGACATGGAGTTTACTGTGCAGGAAGGCAAACTCTGGTTCCTTCAGACACGTAACGGAAAGCGCACAGGTACGGCTATGGTCAAGATTGCCATGGATCTCGTTCGTGAAGGACTTATTGATGAAAAGACTGCCATCATGCGTTGTGAGCCACAGAAACTCGACGAACTGCTTCACCCCATCTTTGACAAAAAAGCGCTTACCACAGCAAAAGTTATTGCACAGGGTCTGCCTGCATCTCCAGGAGCAGCATGCGGACAGATTGTATTCCATGCCGACGATGCACAGGAATGGCATGAGGATGGTCACAAAGTGGTACTTGTACGTATTGAAACCTCTCCAGAAGACCTTGCTGGTATGTCTGCAGCAGAAGGCATCCTGACAGCACGTGGCGGTATGACTTCTCACGCTGCCGTTGTAGCACGTGGCATGGGTAAATGCTGTGTATCAGGTGTAGGTTCACTCAATGTTGATTATCATGCTAAGACCGTTGAGATTGACGGAGTCGTATATAAAGAAGGTGACTACATCTCACTTAATGGTACCACAGGTCAGGTTTATGCAGGCGAAGTACCTACCAAGGCCGCAGAACTGAGTGGCGACTTCAAAGAACTCATGGACCTTTGCGATAAATACACCAAACTTCAGGTTCGTACCAATGCAGACACTCCACACGATGCACAGGTTGCACGTCAGTTTGGTGCCAAGGGTATTGGTTTGACTCGTACCGAGCACATGTTCTTCGAGGACAAGAAGATCGTGGCTATGCGTGAAATGATCCTTTCTGATAGTATCGCAGGACGCGAAAAGGCACTCGCCAAACTTCTTCCTTATCAGAAAGCTGACTTCAAGGGAATTCTTGAAGCAATGGACGGTCTGCCCGTAAATATCCGTCTGCTCGATCCACCTCTCCACGAGTTCGTTCCCCACGATATCGAAGGTCAAAAAGTAATGGCCAAGGAGATGGGCGTAGATCTCGCCACCATCCAGCGTCGTGTGGATTCTCTGGCAGAGAACAACCCGATGCTTGGACATCGCGGATGTCGTCTTGGTATTACCTTCCCTGAAATTACAGCCATGCAGACCCGTGCTATTCTCAGCGCAGCATGCGAGCTGAAGAAGGAAGGAAAGAATCCTATGCCAGAGATTATGGTTCCATTGATCGGTACCATCAAGGAGCTCAAACAGCAGAAGGATGTTATTCAGTATGCTGCCAAGGAGGTATTTGCTGAATATGGCATCAAGGTAGAGTTTGAGATTGGTACTATGATTGAGATTCCACGTGCTGCCCTTACAGCAGGTCTTATTGCCAGCGAAGCACAGTACTTCTCATTCGGTACTAACGACCTTACCCAGATGACCTTCGGTTACAGCCGTGACGATATTGCTTCGTTCCTGCCTGTATATCTCGACAAGAAGATTCTTAAGGTTGACCCATTCCAGGTACTCGACCAAGAGGGCGTAGGCCGTCTCATCAAGTATGCCGTTAAAGAGGGTCGCGAAACACGTCCTGATCTCCGTTGTGGCATCTGTGGTGAGCATGGTGGTGAACCAAGTTCTGTGAAGTTCTGTGCCAAGATTGGTATGAACTATGCATCATGTTCTCCTTTCCGCGTGCCCATCGCAAGACTCGCGGCGGCGCAGGCTGCTGTAGAGGAATAATAAGATAAGCCCTCGTAACTAACGAGTTAGGCGGTAAGTCTCTGATAATAAAGAGGCTTGCCGCCTAAATTTTTTTTGGTGGGTCTGCACGTTCTGCACACTAATCATGCAGAATTTGTAGGCTTTGCTTACAAAAACTGACACAAACTTTGGTGGTCGTGCTTACAAGTGCTTACAAACGATTTTTGATGAACAACAAAATAGAATTGAAATTATGGCTCTATTCAAAGCAACGGTAAGAACGCCACGAAAGGACGGCTTCTACCAAGTGTACATCCGGGTGATGCAGAACCGCAAACCCGGCTATATCAAGACAGACAAGGTTGTTACCAAGAAACAGCTTGATCGAGAAGGGAATATTACCGACCCATTTGTGACGGAATATTGCGCAAGGCGCATATTGAGGTTTAGTGAGCTGCTTAACAGGGTGGACTGCACAAGGTGGACGGTCAGGCAGATCATTGAGTATGTGACGAAGGAGGACGAAGACTTGTGCTTCTCTGACTATGCAACTCTTCATATCGACCGTATGATTGACAACGGACAGGTGCGGAACGCCAAGAACTACAAACTGGCGTTGCAGCACATGGAGAGGTTTGCAGGTACCAACATGCTTATGTTCGGACAGCTGACATCGACATTCGTGAACCGATGGATAGCTACGTTGGAGCAGACGCACAGGGCAAAGGAAATGTACCCTGTGTGCATAAGGCAAGTGTTCAGAGCTGCCATCAAGGAATACAACGACTATGACAACGGCATCATCCGTATCAGGACGAACCCTTGGGGCAAGGTGAAGATACCACAGGCGGACCGCTCGACAAAGATTGCCATCAGCCCGGAGGAATGCCGACTGTTCTTTGCCGCTCCATTGCCGGAAACGAAGTTCATTGACCCGGTGCCAGAGATTGGGCGTGACGTGGCCAAGATGATACTTTGCCTTGCAGGTATCAACACGGTTGACCTGTTCGAAATGCCAAGGGACGGCTATCACAACGGAATATTATGCTACAACAGGGCGAAGACGAAGAAAGTACGCACGGATGATGCGTATATCGAGATGCGCGTGGAGCCGGTTATCCAGCCATTGGTGGAGAAGTACAAATCGCACGATCCAAACGACAAGTACTTTTTCAACTTCCATGAAAGGTTTTGTGACAGTGACTCTTTCTGTGCTTGTGTGAACAAAGGCATCAAGATGGTTTGTGAGAGTATGGGCATACCGAAAGCGAAGCAGTACAAGGCATACACGTTCCGGCACACATGGGGAACAGTGGCGCAGAACGACTGCAAAGCATCCATTGACGAGGTTGCATTTGCCATGAACCACTCTCATGGGCGCACCATCACACGAGGTTATATCAAGTTGGACTTTACACCGGCGTGGGAACTCAACGCTAAAGTGATTGACTTCATCTTCTTCAGCACACGCAGGAGCAAGCAGGGAATGGCGCGAGACGTTGACGAACGGAAGGACGCTTTGTTCCGCATAGCACCGAAGTACATGATATATGCCCGGGCCTACTTCCGTGGTGAGGTGCTGGCCGAGGTGAGCGACATCGGCTTCAGCAACATTGACGGGATAATATCACGGCTGGCGGCGAAGCTGCCGGACAGCATCCCGGAAAGATGTGCAGTTCAATTCAGAATTAAAAACGTTGACACGGAACGTGAGGCGGTGTATGAACGCACCAAAGGTAAGGGCTTTTAATTTTTTGTCCGGCTTTGCAATTGCAAGGTCGGACATTTTCATTTTGTAGTATCTCAGAAAGTAAAAAAAGAACTTCAAACTCGAAGTCTTTTTGTCGTCGTTGTTGTCGTATTATACGACGTAAGGAGTATAATATATATCTATATTCCTTTATCCTTTATGTTTATATAACATTCGTTATATCTATACGCGCGCGCGAGGAAAACCCCATAGGGGATATTATTTGTGTCGAGTTTTCTTCTTTTGAAAAACCCCTATGGGGTTTCTAAAATAACCCCATAGGGGTTTTTATTGAAGAGCATGAAAACAAAAACGACCCATCCTCACGGACAGGTCGAAGCCTAAAAAACTATGAGTAAACAAAATGAGTCGGTCTAAAAGTAGATGAAATAGAGACTGGCTTAATCGTCCTCGTCGTCGTCATCATCTTCTTCCTCGCCACAAAGGACGCGCAGCTTGTCTTCGATTGTGCGTACGCAGACGTGTGCGTTCATGTCAACGTCGATAGCCTTCATCTTTGGCGTGTGGAACTCCAGCAAGCGAAGTTCTGCGTTTACGCGATCGTCAGGCGCAAGCATCATCATGTCGCAATCGAAGTCTGACATTGTGCGCTTCTTACCGTCGTCGCCAACTATTTCCTTGGGTTCGAAGTATGCCAAGGAATGTGTTTTGATGAACCCTTTAATCGGGTTCTCCTTGTTTGGTGTGCCCTTTTTCCTGCCACCGGTCTTCATTCCCTTCATATTGAATATGTTTTGTGTTGCGCCGTTGGCGCAAAAGTTAAAAGTACTGGGCAAAGATACATTACTAATTTAGCGCACGAATTATAACTTTTGAAACATAAAACGATATGGGACTAATTGGTAGCATAGCAGGAGGCGCACTCGGAGCAGCCGGCAGCATCTTTGGCGGCATCAGCGCAAGTAAGGCGATGAGACGAGTGAAGAAGAACCTCCAAGCACAGAAGGAGGCCAACCAGAACTGGTATGACCGTCGTTATAACGAGGATGCGACGCAGAGGGCGGACGCTCAGCGCATACTCACCCAGACGGAGGAGAGCATCAGGAACCGCAACCGACAGGCGGCAGGTGCCCAAGCCGTGATGGGTGGTACTGACGAGAGCACAGCAGCAGCCAAGGCCGCGAACGCACAAGCATTGGCCGATGCAACGTCGCAGATAGCTGTCAATGCGGAGAACCGCAAAGACCAGATTGAGCAGACCTATCAGCAGCGCGACTCGCAGATCAACGAAGCGTTGAACAATTTGGAGATTAACAAGGCACAAGCCATCAGTCAAGCCGTGCAGGGCGTTGCCAAAGCAGGTGCAGGGATTGCTGGAGCCTTCTAAAAACATTCGACATGAGCAATTGGACAGAAGAACAGCAGGAACAGTACGAGCAGGGCAATGATGGTGGATATACCCCACCTAAAGGTTCGCTTGACTGGGCCGAGCAGCCTGCACAGCCAGAGCCAGCACCGAAAGGGACGGAGGTATGGACCGAGCAGAACAGCGGAGGCAATGCGCCGGAGCCGTCGGAGTCGAAGGAACCACCAAAGACTGACGTGGCACCACCTGCCGACAAGCCAGCCGGTGTGTCGCCACACAACGACACGATGGGTTACGATCAGCAGATAGCAGCCTTGCAGGAAGCCGCAAACCGCGTGAAGCCGGAAACCGAGGAGGAACGCAAGAAGAGAGAACGCAGAGAGAAGTCGGCGAAGATTGTTTCAGCCGTCAGCGATGGTCTGCAAGCGTTGAGCAACCTTTTCTTCACAACTCGCGGTGCTCCTAACATGTATGACCACAAGGAGGCAAGCCAGCTCACGCCATTGCAGGAGAAACTGGAGAAGCTGAAAGCTGAACGACAAGCCAACGCGGACAAATACCTCCAGTATTCACTCAAAATCGGTGACGCACAGAATGAGCGTGCCAAGACCTTGCGAGAAATGGAAGCGCAGCAGGAGGCATTGAGATTGGCAAGGGAGAAGGCACAGCGTGAGCAAGAGGAGCACGGATGGCTTGCGGCATTGCAGCCCGACAAGCAGCGTGAGCAAGCTGGTAAGGCCACTAAAGCCGAGCAGGAGGCTATTACCGCTGAGGCAGAAGCGGAAAATGCTCCAGATCTCTATAAGGAAAAGGTAAACACGGAGAGAAACCGAGGCAAGGCAGCGGCGGCATCGGCCGAAGCAAGCCATGCTTCAGCTGCAGACCATTACGCTTCAGCAAATGAGCACAAAACCAATACCCGGGGACGTTTCCAGTGGTGGGACGAGAACGGAAACATGCATTATGCCAAGACCGAAAACGAAGCTATTACCAAGGCTCGCCAGCATGGAACACTTGACAGTGTGACTGTGAACACTACGGACAGCACAGACAGCGATGTGTTGCGTCGTGGCAAAGTTACGGGCAAGAAGAAGACCAAGAAGACCACATCAAAGAAGGTGTTCTACCCCGGAATTAGGAAGAAACCTGCGGCAACGAAGCCACAGGCGAAACCAGCTGCAAAGCCGAGTGGTGGCAAGCGAGGAGGCAATTGGGCTTCAGGACTGACAATATAACGCAAAACAGAAATCATTATGCCATTAGACAATAGTAAACTCAAAAAAGTGTATGCTACCCTGCAACAGGGTGGGTATAAGCAGGACTATAAAACTTTCCTGAAGGGGTTCACGGGGAATGACCATTACGAGAACCGCAAGAAGGTGTATGACTTGCTTTCTGCAAATGGTGCGCGGATTGGCTCCTCGTATGAGGAGTTCATGAAGAAGATGCAGGTGGCACCTGCTCCTGCAAAGTCAACTCCAGCCAAACCCAAGGGGACGCCCATCACTGAGGCTTACCGCCAGAAGGTGCTGGCCAATGTAGGCAACATGATGGCCGAGACAAATGCCTCGATCCAGCGTACGCAGAACCGCATGGACTATGCAAGAGCCAACGCTGGTCTGAGAGTGCCGCGCGTCACCATTGGAGATAAGAACAGTGGTGTGCGCTTGGGACAAAATACCAAGGTCGTAGCCAAGAAACCACAGTACAACCCCAAGTCGGGCAAGATGGAGCAGACCTATATCACGGAAAGTGGCAACGAATTCACAGATCGTGGTGCGGCTGATTTGGAGCAGAATACCATCGACGCGTACAAGGATAGCATGAGCGTAAGTGGTCAGTTGCGTGATGCTTATGCTGAGCGTGACAGATTGGACGAGGCCATGAAAAAGCGCATGAAGGAGATTGATGAACGCCCTAACCAGCGTTTCAACGACTTCATGCGTGAGTCGGCAGCAGCCATGACACCCGGTGCAGGTCCAGCTGGTGAGCTGGAGGCTCGTATGTCGAAATATGACAACGATGACGAGTACCTGCAACTCATGGCCGCAGCCCGAAAGAACCATCAGACCATCCAGTTGTTGGAGGACAAGAAGAACAACCAGATGAACAGTTTCTGGCATTCGCTCGGCACAACGGCACTGAACGGCTATACCTTTACTGATGGTATGAGTGAGATGCGTGACGCAACCGCCCTGACGCGTGCCTCTAAGCATATTGACAGCATCAACAGAAAACGTGCGGCAGGTAAGCCTCTGACAAGAGAAGAGCAGACAGCCGAGGCCGTTCTGAAGAATTTTGCCACGGACAATGCCGTGCAGGGTATGTATGGCGGAGATTATGGTGCATGGGCAAGGGCTGGTGGCATGACTGCAAATTCACTTGACTTCATGAAAGACCTTATGCTCAATCCCGGTGCTGGCAGCATGGCCAAGGGCATCATGCGAGGAACAGCAAAGGGAATGGCCAAAGGTTTAGCCAAGGTGACAGGCAAGGAAGCTGCCCAGTTGTGGAAGAACGACGTGGTGCGCAGGACGCTGAAAGCGACAGGTGTGCTGATAGGTGCCCATATGGCCGGTGCATACGTCAGCAATACAACTGGCATAGGCAGAACAGCCGCCACGATGGGTACACTGGCTTCGGGAAAGGTCGGTGTGGACGACAATGGCAATTATACGGTAGAGAACGCTATGGGACTACTCCCTGCCTTTGCTGAAGCAGAGCGTCAGCAAGCACGCGAGAACGGCTCGGAGATGTTCGGTGAGTTCATTCCCGGTGTCGGTGGCATGGTGAAGAAAGGCTTGGAGAAGATAGGTCTGAGCAAGTTGTCGGGTGCGATGACAAACATCGGCAACAAGGAATGGTATAAGCAGTATAGTAGATTGCTTGAGTCTGGCGGTTATAATGGTTTGCCCGGTGAGGCTTTGGAGGAATACGAGGGGTCGCTTTTTGATGCGCTTACTGGCCATGCCGGGGACGCATGGGACGACATGACGAACTTGCAGAACCATGTGGACATCTGGCTGGGGTGTGCTACCATGGGCGCACTGCTTGGCTCTGTACCGATGATGATGCAGGGTCATCACACGGCACAGTACTACCGCTACAAGCACAACACGGACAAAGCCGACAACCTCGCCTCGTTCCGAATGACCGCAGAACGCTGGGCACCTCTGCGCGACAAGATTGACAACACGGACAACAGCAAGATGGCGGATGTAGTGACAGACATCATCAACAATCCCGACCTCCATCCCGAAGAAAAGAAAGCGGCATTGAACTATGTGCGCAATCTGACGATGATGAGAGGCTACAACATTGCACAGGTGAACAATGCCAGTGACGATGAGGAGCTGCGTCCCGAGGTGCAGAGCGTGAATGACAACTACTCAAAGGGTTACGACACCACGGAACCACAGGCCATGAATGATGCGAAGAACCTGCTTGACATGAAACGTGAGCAGGTGGCGAAGGAGCATGGCATTGAGAATGTGGACGAGGTGGACGCTCTTATTGGCGATGATCCTCTGCGCTACATTGAGGAGCAGAAGCAGTTGGGCAATACGGACAAGCTTCAGTCTGTCATTGATTATGCTAACGCGAAGTCGGCATACGATGGTATGGTACAGCGTGTGCAGGACGACATTGACAGCCGTATTGAGGAAACCAATGCGACAGTAGACAGCCGTGTGAACCGCCATGACGGAATGATACACCCTGCATCATTGAAGTTGCAGAACGAGGACGGCACGGACAAGAAAGTCTATATCGTCAGTGGCAATGTGGTGATGTTCGATGACGGAAAGGGCGTTGATAGGGAAAAATCGGACAACACGATTGTTATCCGTGATGTTGAGACTGGCGAGATGAAAGTAATTCCGCCAGACCTTATCCGTGGCTTGGACGCAGCCGTAGACCCCGAGGAGGAGAAAGCGAGAGCAAGGGAAGCTATCATTGAGGAAATGTCACAGACCGCAGCAAACAACGTGGACGGTGTGGTGTCTTTCAATGAAGGTGACACCTATACGTTGACTGACGAGAATGGAGAACAGACGCAAGTGACGCTTGTTGCCAACGAGCAGGGACTTGTTGACAATGGGGACGGAACTGTCAACGTGACTGTTGACGGCCAGAATGTCGTGCCCATGAGCATGGAGGATATACAAGGTGGTGTGGATGCCACCAATATGGCTCGTACCGTGCAAGCCGAGCAGGAGCGTCAAGCCAATGGTGAAAACGTACCAAATTCGGATGAAAGTGTACAGAATGATGGTGAAAACGTACAGGAAACGCCTGATGGCGTAGAATATGGCGTGAACGACACCTTTACGTTTATAGATGGTGAAGGCGCAACCATTCATGGCGAGGTGCAGGGTATAAGCGATGACGGTGTGGAGATACGCACGGACGAGCCGTTGAACGGAAAGCGTGTGCAGGTTATCCCTGCCGAGGAGTTTGAGAACAATGTCGAGAGCATCAATGATGCTGACGGCAATCAAGTATGGGCGAGAGAGTATGCCGAAGATGCGGCTGCTACTGAGGAGGTATCAGATAGTACCGAACCGCTTGACCATGATTTAGTTGCTCCTGCAACTCCGACAACGGAAGAACTTGTACAGATGGCGCGTGGCGGCAATGAACTTGCCCAGCACCAACTTGAAGCGCAGGGTGTGGAGTGGGAAGAACCTGCCAAAATGCAGCAGACCTCTCTCTCCCGTGTACCCATCAACGAGGAAACCGGTGAACCTATGTTTGAGAAGGCAGACCGCGAGACAGCCCTTGATGCTCTCAACGAGGTTACCGGAGGCAACGATGAAAATACTACTGCCATCGTGAGAGCGCAAGTAGAACAGGCGACTAAGGCACTTGAAGCGTTGAAGAAGAAGGAACCTACAAAGAAAACTCCTTCTCTGAAAGGCTCACCAATGGCAATGGTAAAGGCGCAGCAGGAAGCAGAGGCCAACTACAACACCGCCATGGAAGACTATAACGCCCAAGTAGCCGCAGCCGAAGAGAACTTGAACGCATGGTCGCGCATCAACTCCCTTATGAATGACAGAAAGCGTGCTATCCGTGAGCAGCAGGAGGCTGAGCGCAAGGCTCGCGAGGAAAAGCTACACGCCGAAGCCGTTGCACGTCTGGAGGAAGACAAGCGCATTGCCGCTGAGAAAGCAGCCGAGCAAGAGGCCGTCGGCACTCATGCCGTGAACCCGAAGATAAAAGCAAAGTGGGACGGAGCCACCAAGGTTGAGGGCAATCCTAATGCTATCACCCTTGCAGATGGTTCTACAATCCGTGGTCACTACGTCCTCACAGAGGCAGGAGCAGCCACAGCCAGCCATGACGTGAACAATGCCTACGAGCCTACTGAAGGTTTTCCTGTTGATGAGAACGGTGAGAGCGTGAATGACCGCGACTACAAGCGTGACAAAGACGCGCAGCGCATTGTAAGGGATATGGCAGACAGCTACGACAGCAGAGCTTTGCAGACACCAGTCATTGTCAGCAAGGACGGCGTTGTGCTTTCGGGCAACAACCGCACTATGTCGGGCGAGATTGCAGCAAAGAACGGCACAGACAAGGCGTATGTGGACCACTTGCGCGAGTTTGGAGCCATGTTCGGTTTCACTCCCGAGCAGATAGACGGTATGCAGCATCCGCGTGTTGTCTTTGTTCCAGATGAGGAACTGCCATACGATGCAAGTACGTTTGCACGCTTCAACGCAGAACAGCAGAAGAAGCAGAGCAAGCCTGAGCACGCCGTGAAACTTGGCAAGATTGTTCCTGACAATGTGTTCACAAGCATCACCAATGACATCAGCCGCTTTGACCGCATGTCAGACTACTATGCCGACGACAAATCAGTGGCTTCTGCCATCAGTCAGTTGTTGGATGCAGGAGTTATTAATGAAATGCAGTTACCAGAGCTTCGCACTGGCAATGCTTTGTCGGCAGCAGGTAAGGAACTTATCGAGAACACACTTATAGGCAAGGTCTTCCAGACTTCGCCCGATGCCGTGCGCCAGATTATCAGCACACCGACACTTCGTCAGTCCGTTGTTATGGGCTTGAACGAGATTGCCAACAACCGCACACTTGCCAAGAGCGGCTATGACCTTAGCAAGGAATTGGCAGCAGCCGTTGATCTTGTGAGTCGTGCCAAGTCTGACTCGCCCGAGATTTATAAGGAAGGTATGCCGGTATCTCCTTACGGCAGACAGCAGGGTCTGTTTGACGACGAATACGGAGACAGTCGTGTAACTGATGGCGTTACGTTGCTCCTTGCCGACCTGCTGAACAGTGGAAAGCCGAGCGACTTGCGCAAGGTTCTCTCTACATACAATAACGAGGCTGCATCATCTGCTGCAGGTCAGATAGACATGTTCAGCGGAGACGTGACCTCTAAGGAAGAAATTCTCAAAAACGTACTCAAATATTTCAGAAATGCTACACCAAAAGAACAACAAGCCCTCATCGACGCAGCCGTTGCAGAACGCAAACGGAGAGCAGAAGCCGCAGAGCCAGCTGGAGGAGACGAGGCAAGTGAACAAGCTACGGTTGTTGCTGGGAGCGATGCAAAGCCTCAACAGCCAGTCGTAGCCAGTGAAGAACCAGTTAATGGTAACGAACCCGATGCCGACGCATTGGCGAAGGAAGCCGAGGAGAAACTGAGCGAGCGCATCACCGATACCGAAGACGAGTGGACGGAGCCAAGCGAATATGGAGAAATCTACAAGCACCGTATGTTCGTTGATGGCAAGGAAGTTATCAAGGTTGACGCTCCTGACAAGAGCAAGAATTATCCCGGAACCTATTATGAGATTGACGGCAAGCAGTTTGGCGACCTCTACGAAGTAGCCAACTATATTGACGGCAATGAGCAGCCGTTGTCTGCCAAGATTGAAGCAGCCTCTGCCGAAGTGAACACCGACCCCACCGAGGCACAAAAGGAAGCCGGCAACTATAAGAAGGGACATGTGCAAGTTGGAACGTTTGACATCACCATTGAGCAGCCGCAGGGCAGCGTGCGTAAGGGCACTGATGCTGACGGCAAGCAGTGGGAAAGCAAGATGAACAACACTTACGGCTACATTCGTGGCGCAGTGGGTGTTGACGGCGACCACATTGACGTGTTCCTCTCCAATGATATTGACGGTTGGAACGGACGCAAGGTGTATGTTGTGGACCAGTACAACCCCGACGGCAGCTTTGACGAGCATAAGGTCATGCTTGGTTTCAATGATGCAGACGAGGCTAAGGGCGACTACCTTGCCAATTACGAGCAGGGCTGGGAGAATGGCCGCAGAATTGACATTACCGGCGTGAACCTCGAAGACTTTGAAAAGTGGATAGAGTCGAGCAAGCGTAAGACTAAGCCTTTTGGCGAGTACTCGTCGGTGAAGAAGGACGTTGTGGAAATCAATACACCAGAAGAAGCCGGCTATTCCATCACTCCTTCAACCTACACCAATAAGAAGGGCAAGACGAGCGATGTTTCTCTCCTTACCTTTGGCCATGACTTGACAGCCGACCAAGAGCGTGCCGTCAAGGAGTTTGCCAAAGAGCGTACAGGTGAGGGACGCTTTGCCCCTGCACGCGGTTGGAAAGACCGTGAGAGCGGTGGTTGGATGTTCCGTAGCGAAGAGGACGCACGCAAGGCCGCTGAAATGGTTGGTAATGAGGAAGCCGTTGCAGACAACCAGCCAATGACAGCACAGGAACTTCGCGATGCCGTGGAGCCGAAGAAGCCAACGACAAGTAAGAAGACCGCAAGCAAGAAACCTGCAAACCGCGTAGAGAGCGTGCCAACAGAAGAACCAATAGAGCCGGAGAAGCCTAAGTATGAGGTCAGTGACGAGGAAATGAACGGATTGATGAATGACATTCGTGATATTCTCGGTATTGGTGACGACGAGGGCGATGCCGGGTTTAAGTTCCGTGAGCCGGACGAACTGACCGCAGAGCAGCGTCAGAAGCTCATGTCAGTCGGTCAGCGTCTGGCCATGGCCATGGTTGAGCGTGGCAATGAGTCGTTTGGCAACTATGCCTCCATGATGGTTAAGGCTTTGGGCGACAAGGTACGCCCTTGGCTAAAGGCTTTCTATGGAGGACTGGAGTATGTTCCCGGCTATGACAAATACGCCCTCACTCCATACGAAGAGGTGAAAGCCTTTGACGTGGAGAACTTCGACAAGCCTAACAAGGACGTGATGGCACAAGCCAACATGATAGTTGAGGAAGGCAAGGTACAAGTGGCCGCAGAAAAAGCAAACAAAGAATTAAAGGCAACAAGAAATGAGCAACGAAAAGAAACCGAAAAGCAGACAGCAGCAAATACAGATGCTGTTGCAGTGGAAGCAGAGTCTGTTGCAAGCGAAGCAACGGCTCTCGCAGAAACTTCAAGCGACGAGCAAGCCCTCACCGGAGCAGCAGAGCGAGTAGATGAAACCCTCGACAAGGTAAATGAGCAGCTTGCCCTGCTTGGCTACTATGAGGCTGACGAGGTGGAGAAGGACTACAACGAGGCATACGGCTACATGCGTAATGCCGAGAAGAAGGCCGTCAAGGATGCAGCCAACCTTGCAAGCCAGTTGATTTCTGATTTGAACCTTAGCCACTATGAGGCTTCTCACTCAAAGCAGGCGGATAAGAAAGGCAATCGTAAGAAAAAGCCACTTGCAGTTTCCAACATTTCCCCTATTGGAGGTGATGTGTCTATACACCTGCCATTAGAAGAAGGACGCGAGCTGTATCTGACAATAGGCGTTGAGCCAAGAGCAGCCAAGGGTGTAGATGGCTTTGGAGGCAGCGACCTTGAAGTTACTCACATCATGTTCCGTGTTGACCATCCTGAAGGCACCGGCAATGACCGCTACGGTAGAAATGTCTTCGTTGACAGCAATGTTACGTATTCTGACCTTCTGAAGCAGGTGCAGCGTGAAGCCTACAAATATCTTATAGGTAGTGGCGTGACCAATGAAGGAGAGTATGCAGCAGGTGACAAGGTGCAGTATTCAACCGATGGTGGCCGCACATGGACTGATGCAGTTGTAGTGCAGCCTAACGATGAGGGCGGCATCCGCATTGACACCGGCCTTGCTCCTATCATGTGGGTTAATGCTCACCCGGACCAGTTGCGCCATAAGCCAAGCGAGTCAGCCGAGCCGAAGCATGAAGCCGTTGGCGACTTCTACGAGGATGGTATTAACGAGGATGCCGTTGCGGCATTGCCAGAAGACACTGCCATACAGCTCCATGTTGTTGACATTCTCAATCCGGGCATGACTGACCATTCAATGAAGTCGAAGATCGAGAGCCTCAATACATTGCTCCCTAAGATTTCAGACAAGAAATTGTTGGAACTCGACAAGGAGTATGGCGACGACAAGGATATGGGCACCCATATCAAGGCAGAGGTGGCGAGACGTGCCAAGGATGGCGGCATTCAGCCCACATCATCCGAAAAGGCAGCAGACAAGCCTAAGCCAGTATCCAAGAAAAAAGCAACTAAGAAAGTTAAACCAGAGCAGCCAGTAGGTGATTTGTTTGCCGGGCTGTTTGATAACACATCAGACAATGGATTACAAGGAAATGATGAAGCGGTACGCACCGAAACAGTGCCAGCCGACAATAGTGGACAACAGCAAGGACTACGAGAAAGCCAAGGAAGCCCTCGCAAAACAGCTGCACAAGAAGGTGGAAGACCTGACGGAGGACGAGGAGGACAAAGCACTGGCAAAGATAGGGCTGTGTCCGCTGGACTTCATGGACTGACCGAGCCGAAGAACACACGCAACAACCATTCAGAGCGTGGCGCAGACCATGCCCCTACTTCGGTGAATGGCAGAATAGAGGCCAATATCAAGGCTATTGAGTTGGCGCATGAATTACTTGAGAGCGGTGAGACAGCCACTCCCGAGCAGATGAGTGTGCTTAGACAGTTTAGTGGTTGGGGTGGTCTTGGAGCCGCTTTCAGCGACGGAGGCTATGACTGGAAACAGCGTGAGCGTAACAAGAAAATACGTGAGTTGCTTGGAGAAGAAGCCTACGAGCAAGCTGTTATGAGTGCTAACAGTGCCTACTACACCCCTGCATACGTTGTTGATACACTTTGGGACATTGCAAATCAGCTTGGTTTCAAGGGAGGCAACATCTTGGAGGGTTCTGCAGGTATTGGCAACATTTTGGGACAGATGCCTACAACGGTAAGCGAGCGCAGTAACATTCACGCCATTGAGATAGACGGCACATCTGGCGGCATTCTCTCATTGCTCTATCCCGATGCCAAAGTGGAGATACAAGGTTTTGAGCAGACACGCATACCTAATGGCAGTGTGGATTTGGCAATTACCAATGTGCCTTTCGTTACCGGGTTGCGTGTGAATGACACCACAGGCGACAGTGACCTTTCTAAGATGTTCCACAATATCCACGACTTCTGTATAGCCAAGAATGTGCGTAAGTTGCGTGAGGGTGGATTGGGTATCTTCATTTCATCAAACGGCACACTTGATAACAGCAAGGCTTTGCGCGACTGGGTTGTGAACGAGGGAGGTTCGGACTTCATCGGAGCATTCCGCATGAATAACAAGACCTTTGGCGGTACAACCGTCACGTCGGACATCATCGTTATCCGCAAGCGAGTGAATGGTCAGAAGTCGGCACAAGCCATTGATGTTAGCAGCATCAGCGGTGAGCGCACGGCCGAATATGAAGAACCGGGCACACGCAAGGCCAAACAACTCTCCATGGACTACAACAAGTATTTCATCGAGCACCCAGACCACATGGCCGGTGAAATGCGCTTTGCCTTTGAGGAAGGTGATACATTCAGACCTACGAGCAAGGGACTCTACCCGGTAAGCGGCAAAGACCAAGGCAAGATGCTGGTTGATTTCGTTAAATCGTTCACTGAAGAAGATAGCAGCAAAGCGACCACTACAGATCACCACGATGTTTCACTTGTGCTTGATGCGTCAGCGGACGGCAAGAAACTTGGTGAAATGTATATGAAAGACGGCCAGATTGTTTTGGCCAGTTTTGGCGGTTACTATCCTCTTGAAGTGAACGACAAGAAGATAAAGGGACACACCAAGCAGGAGTGTTTCACTGCTTATGCTGCCATCAAAAGTGCATTGGCCGATGTTATGCAGTACCAGACAGAGAACGAGAGTGACGGAGGACTGAAACCATTGATTGCCAAACTTAACAAGACATACGATGCCTTTGTCAATACCTACGGACATTTCAACAAAAACAACCAATTAGCATGGTTGCGCAATGATGTGGACTATCCTAATGTGTTCTCATTGGAGACATATAAGGAGCAAGGAGACGGCAAGGGAGGCGTTGTCAAGACCTACGATAAGGCCGATGTGATGAAAGGCCGTGTCGTGGAAAAGGAAAGCGAACCGCACCCAGAAAATGTTAAGGACGGCGTTGTGGTGAGCATGTTCAAGAACGGACGCATAGATGTTCCTTACATTGCAAGCCAGCTCGGAAAGAGTGAGGCGGAAGTGAAGCGTGAAATCATTGACAGCGGACTCGGCTTTGAAGACCCTACGACACGACAGATGGAAGTGTCATACCAGTATCTGAGCGGTAACGTGAGAGAGAAGCTGAAACAAGCTGAGGCCAACAATGAGAATGGCGAATACAGCAAGAATATCAAGGCATTGCAGGATGTAGTTCCTATGAATATTCCTGCACACTTGATAGACTTTACACTCGGTTCGTCATGGCTTGACCCAAAACTATATGACGAGTATGTGAAAGAGCGTACCGACATAGACGTGCATTTCACAGCAGCTGGTGGTACATGGTTCATGAAAGCCCCGACCTATGGTGTGAACGTTGAGAAGAACCGCGCAATGGGTATTGTGAGTGAAATGCTTAAGAAAACAATAATGGGTCATGAACTCATTTCAGCCGCAATCCAGAACAAAAGCATTATCGTGTCACGTACGGAAAAGCATTATGACGGCACAACGGAAACCATCACAGACCGTGAGGCTACGGCAGCATGTGCAGCCAAGATAGACGAGATACGTCAGGACTTCAAGGACTGGGCGCGAGGAAAGATGCAGAGTGACGCGGACTTGTCAGCACGCATGGAGCAAGAGTATAACGACCGCTTCAACAACTATGTTCCTATGAGCATACCTGACGACTTTGTACCTGAATACTTCGGTGGCGCAACACACAAGTTCAAGATGCGCTCACACCAAGGTAAGGCCATTGTACGAGGTACAATGCAGCCGTTGCTGCTTGCCCATGAGGTTGGTACCGGCAAGACATTCACCCTTATCTCCACCGCAATGGAGATGCGCAGACTCGGTACGGCACGCAAGCCTATGATTGTGGTACAGAATGCCACCGTAGGACAATTTGCAGCTTCAGCTAAGGAACTCTATCCAAATGCCAAGATACTTACGCTTGAAGATAATGACCGCAATGCGGAAGGTAGAAAGAATTTCTATGCAAAAATCAAGTACAACGATTGGGATATGATAGTTGTACCTCAGAGTACCTTTGAGTTTATCCCCGACAGTGACGAGCGTCAGATGCAGTTCGTACAGGACAAGATAGACGAGAAGATGCTTGTGCTTGAACAGATGCGTGAGGCAGACTCCAGCGGCAGAGACCCTATAACAAGGCGTGCTGAAAAGGAATTGGCCGACCTCCAAGCAGAAATGGCGGCATTGTCAGAAGGTATCTCAAAGAAGCGCACAGCCAACAATGAAAAGAAGAAAGCCGTTGCCAAGCAGAACGCAGCTGTCAAGGCGCAGGAAATGCTCGATCGTCGCACGGATGATGTGGAGAACTTTGATGATATGGGCATTGATGCTCTGCTCATTGACGAGGCGCACGAATACAAACACCTCGGTTTTGCAACAGCCATGCAGCGCGGTGTGAAAGGTGTTGACCCTTCATACAGTAAGAAGTCGCAAGGCGTGTACTTGAAGACGCAAGCCATATTGGAGAAGAATAACGGTCGCAATGTTATCTTCGCCACAGGTACGCCTATCAGTAACACAGCAGCAGAGATTTGGACTTTCATGCGTTATCTCATGCCAAAGGACACCATGAAGGAATACGGTATCTATTACTTTGACGACTTTGTGCGCAACTTCGGCAATATACAGCAGATGCCGGAGTTCAACACAAGCGGAAAGTTCAAGGAAGTGAACCGCTTTGCAGGATATGTGAACCTGCCTGAATTGGTTCGTATATGGTCAGGGGTAGCAGACACCGTGCTGACCAAAGACCAGACGGAACTTGTGAAGAAAATACCAGAAATGGAGGGCGGCAAGGCGCAGGACATCTATCTACCACAGACACGCGCTCTTCGCAGTGTGATGAAATATGTGCGTGAAGAACTTGAACGCTTTGACCAAATGAGCGGCAAGGAGAAGAAGGAAAACAGCAGCATACCTCTCACTATGTATGGTATTGCTCAAGGAGCCGCTGTTGATGCCCGACTTGTGGAAATGCACGCAGAGGATGATCCGAGGAGTAAGACTAACGAGGCCGTACGCCAAACCTTGCGTTCGTTGAAAGAGACTGACGACTACAAGGGTACTGTAGCCATCTTTGCCGACCACTACCAGAATAAGCGCAGCGGTTTCAACCTGTATGAGGACATCAAGAAGAAACTCATCCTGCAGGGTGTTCCCGAAAGCGAGGTTATCGTAATGAAGCCCGGCATGACCATCAAGAAGAAGTTGGAAATCTTCGACAAGGTTAACCGAGGCGAGGTGCGTGTTATTCTCGGTAGTACTGCTACCCTTGGTACCGGTGTGAACATACAGGAACGTCTGCATACCCTTATACACCTTGATGCGCCAAACCGTCCGATGGACTACACGCAACGCAACGGTCGCATCTTGCGACAGGGCAATCTGCACAAGCAATGGAATAAACCAGTCCGTGTGCTTCGTTTCGGTGTGGAAGATAGTCTTGACGTAACTGCATATCAGCGATTGAAGACCAAAGGTGCGATTGCTGATAGTGTTATGGAGGGTGACCGACTGATGCAGGACAGCATGAATAACCGTGTGCTTGAAGAGGAAGAAGATGTGTTCGGCGACACTGTTGCTCAACTCTCTGGTAGTGAATACGCCCTGCTGAAAAACAATGCGGAGAAGAATGTGCGCAAGTACGAAAGCCGCAAAAAGCAGTGGGAAGCCGACCAAACCTATATTCACAATGCCAAGCCAAAGTTGGAGGGACAGATAAAGGCAGCAGAGCAACGAGCAGAGGAAGCTAACGCTCAGCTGCTTGCAGTGCAAAAGGCATTCCCCGATGGCAAGTTCACAGAGATAACTGTTGGCAAACTGAAATTTGCTTCGGTTGATGCCATGGCTGACTTCATCAAGGAACACAACAAGAAAATCCTCGATGCAGTAAAGGCGATGAAAGAGAACCCCGGCAATAACGTCCAGACAAATGCTCTTACTTTGTCATTGGGAGGTTACGACTTTGTTGTCAAGACAGAGATGTCGCGAGAGACTGTGAACAATGGCGGACTGCTGTTTGCCGAGATACATCGTAGAATGAGCTACTCATGTCCTGAACTTGGTCTGAATAATGTTCCTGTAAAGCAGTCGCTATTGCGCAATGCCGTTGAAGACATCACCGAGAATGTAATCACAGGTAGGGACTTTGCCGAGCGGTTCGACATTGCTACACGTATGGTACAGCACGGCAAATCAGAGTTAGAACAACTAAAGCAGCGTGAAGGTAAGCCGTTTGAGTTTGGAAAGGAACTCGAAGAAGCCAAGCGTCAGTTTGAGGAATATTCCGAGGCCATGAAGGTAGAAATGGCAGAAAAGGAGAAGAAGTATGCCGAAATGGACGCAAGTGTTGACGCAGCTACTGATGTCGTTGTAGACGATGAGGATGAGAGCGCAGAAGACAAGACCAAGTTCCGTCTGCTTGATGCTGACGACCCTAAGGCAATGGAGCTGGAGTCTTTGCCAGAGAGTGAGTTGGTTCCTGTTTACCGTAATGTGCAAGCCTTTGAGGATGATGCACTGGGTTCACCTATGGCATTTACCGATGCAGAGACAGGCGAGCGCAGAACATTGGAAGGCAGACGTTGGAACTATTCTGCACCTCCAAAGGTGGAACTCACCGAGGAGCAGCAGCGCAAGCTGGACGAACTCAACAAGTCTGGCTACATCATGGTTGACGGCAAAAAGAGTACAGAGTTGCAGATCAATGACGGTTTGAAATTCGTGAAGCCTAAGACCAAGGAAGCACAGTTGCAGTACTTCCTGAAGAAGAACCCCGAAGACAAGGGCTTGTGGGCAGCATACGACCCATACGACCATGCCATCGAAACACCTTTGAACACGCAGTTTGGTGAGGCATACAAGAGGCCTAACCTTGTTGTGGTACGCAGCCTCATCCCGAAATCGGAGATAGATGAGCCGTTCCACGCAGACTATGCTCTGTTGCCTACCGGTGCCCATCAGTGGAACAATGGCCGCACGCTGTATCTTTCACGCTGGAGCAAGATAGACAAAGTGCTCACTCGTGAGGAGGAAGCTAAGCTCATTGACGAGTACTGGAAGAAGCATCCGGGAAAGCGTGAGGAGCTGAAGACCCACCGTGACTACAACCGCTTTGTGCCACAAGTGCGCAGAGAGTTGGAGAAGATGGGTTACCGCTTTGAACTTGACGGCAAGGAGTTGACACCGGAGGAGAGTCTTGCACTCGACAAGCAGAACTGGGAGAGCCGCGATATTATCCCCGGACGCGAAGGACACACGCCATTCGTCAGCAACGAAGACATAGCACGCATCAATGCGAAGATGGCCGGCAAGTGGGTAGGCGAACCGAAGGAAGCAATGGAAAGTGCGATGAGCGAGAGAGTGACCGAACTGTCCGAACGTCTGCATACTCCAGTGCGCATCATCCGTACAGAGGAAGAAGTGGCTGCATTACCTTCCGTGCGCCAGCGCAGAATGAAGGGTAGCTTCAATCCTATGACCGGCGAGGTGACTATTGTTGTTCCCAACAATGCTAACATGGCAGACGTTGAGAATACGTTTGTGCATGAGGTTGTGGGTCACGATGGTTTGCGCGTGCTGTTCCCTGATGAAGCTAAGCTGAACAATGCCCTTGATGAACTCTATCGTGTGTCTAAGGACGAGATACGCGGTACCATTGACCGCATGGCGCAGAAGATGTACGATGCCGAGGTGGACCGCATACGCGAGAAGAAACGCAAGGAGCATGTAGCCAATGGTGAGGATGCCAACGCTTCATACTATGCAGATATGGCAGCAGCACATGCCGAGGCTGGAAAGAAACGTGAGCAGTTCAAGCGTGATGCAACAGAGGAATATGGTGCCGACCTTGCCGGACGTATCGGTGAGAAAGGCTTCGAGAAGATGAGTGCCGAAGAACTTACGTTCTGGGGCAAACTGAAAGCCATGCTCCAAAAGGCTCTACAAAAATTGTTGGACGGATTGAAAATCCCCGGCAAGAGAAAGTGGGGTGATAAGGACTGGGCGTTTGTTCTGCATGAGGCATACAAGCGTAAGAAGAATGGTGGTAAGCCTACCGTGTTCGATGCCGCTGATACTGAGGTTATGCGCAGGAAGACAGGTTTCGGTGATACTAAGTTTAGTGATGGTAAGCGTGAACAACAGACTGCTAACGAGCGTTTCAACAATGAACTTACACGCTATCAGAATGGCGAAATGGATAAGAATGAGATGCTGCATCTTGGCAGACCACAAGGAGTAATGCGTACATTCCTCCCAAACTTGCCTATTGTTATGCGTCAGCGTGTAATAAAGAAAGGTTCAGAGAAGAAGCATGAAGTAGATGTATCTGCCATAATGAATATGCCGCAACACTTGTCTTCGCCTATATTCGTGTTCCAACGTAGCGAGGACACAATTGGTGTGCTTACAGACATGAGAGACCGCAATGGCAAAAATGTGTGTGTGGCTATTGAATTGAAGAGACAGATACAGCAGGGTGCGGAATATCTCGAAGTGAATGATGTGCGTTCGTTCCACGGCAGGGAGTTCAAAAATATTGTAGAGCCGATTGCAAATAACAAGACATTGAAGTGGGTAGATAAAGAAAAAGGACTCGCTTATCTCTCCTCAGCGTCACAACCGGTTCAGCAGGAAATAGACAAGCAAGTCCTTGATACTGCGACAAAGGTAGTCAAAGATTTTGTAAATCCCAAAGTTTCTGACGAAAATGTTGCAGATGAGGGCATTATGTTCCGCGACGGTGACAGTGTGGAGTACAACAAGGCGATGGCACGTGACATATATGAGCAGCGTGTAAGTCGTGGAATGTACCAGATGCAAGAGGCACTGCAAGACAGTATGCTCGGACTGAAAGAGGCTATGGACGCGATACTCAAAGCAGAGGGTAATGGCAAGACATATATCGAGGATGTGGCAGGGTATGAGAATGCCTATCTTGGTGAAAATCGCCTTTCTTCTGTGAACCAAGCAGAGTGTACCGCATTTGCGCAGACATTGTTCAAGCCAATGCTTGAGGAGGTGGCGAAACTTGCCAAGACAGCGGACGAGCGTGTTGAGTTGACAGACTATATGATGGCCAAGCACGGATTGGAGCGTAACGAGGTAATGGCGCGGAGGGCTGCGGAGAAGGACGCTCGCTCGGAGTTCTTTGCAGAAGTTCTTGCTGCTCAGCAGGCTGTTGACAATGATCCGTTAGACCAAGATGCGATTGATGCTTTTGAAGACGTAAAGCAGCGAATGCAAGATCGTGAAGAAGAACTTTACTTGATAAATCGCGAACGAGACTATGCAGGACTGACCGCTTTGACTGGAATGGACAATGTGCTTGATGCGGAAACAGAGGCGCAACAAATGGTATCCGACTACGAAAGAGACCATTGGGTTGATGGCTTGTGGGACAAGGTGAATGCCGTAACGAAAGCCACATTGCAGAAAACCTACGAAAGCGGACTTATTAACAAGGCGACCTACGACGACATCAGCGGAATGTATGAGAATTATATTCCTCTGCGTGGCTTTGACGACAAGACGAGCGATGAGGCGTATGCATACTTGACGGACAAGCACAGCGCATTTAATGCTCCAATCAAGACCGCCAAGGGACGCAAGAGTAAGGCTGACGACCCGTTTGCCAATATGGAGGCTATGGCTGAAAGCGCGATAATGCAGGGTAACCGTAATACTTTGGTGAAGCAGAAGTTCTTGAATTTCGCGCTGAACCATCCGAGTGACCTTGTGAGCGTGAGCGACCTGTGGCTATGGCACAATGACGTTGCAGACGAGTGGCAACCTATCAACTCTGGCGACCTGCAAGGGACGGAACGCATTGAGGAAGATGACAGTCCTGCTGAGGTGGAGCGCAAGATGCGAGACTTTGAATATGCGATGCAACAAGCCGCGAAGAACGACCCTGCACACTTCAGAAAGCAGAAGGACAATCCTGCTATTCCGTACCGCGTTGTGGAGAGCCGTGACCTTCGACAGCACCAAGTTTTGGTGAAGAGAAACGGCCGCGACATCATACTCACCATCAACGGCAATCCGAGAGCTGCACAGGCGTTGAACGGACAGACCAACCCAGACAATGACGTGTCAGGTGCAATAGGTGCAATCATGCGATTAGGTGAGACCATAAATCGTCAGTTGTCGGCATTTTACACCACACGTAACCCAGACTTCGTTGTTTCGAACTTTATGCGCGACATGATGTATGCCAACACTATGGTGTGGGTAAAGGAAAGTCCGAACTATGCTTGGCGTTTCCACAAAAATGTTGCAAAGGTCAATCCAGCGAAGATGAAGGTACTTCTTGCCAAGTTGCGCAATGGTACACTCGACTTGAACGATGAAACGGAGAAGATGTTCCATCTGTTCATGATGAATGGTGGTGAGACAGGTTATGCCAACATCCGTGACATCGAACAGCGTAAGAATGACATCAAGCGTGAGTTGAAGAAGAGCAACGGACAGATGCCAATCAGAAAGGCTTGGGACTTGTTAGGCGAGCGTCTTGACGAGTACAACCGTGCCGTGGAGAATTGCGCACGCTTTGCCGCCTTTATGACCTCACGTCAGTTGGGACGCACGATAGACCGCAGCGTGTACGATGCCAAGGAGATAAGTGTGAACTTCAACAAGAAAGGCAGTGGCGCAAAGTTTTGGAAGACAAACGGACAAACAGGAATAGGTAATGTAGCTGCATTTACTTCAGGGCTTGGTCGCAGTTTTTATGTGTTCTGGAACGCAGCCCTCCAAGGTTCTACTAATTTCGGTCGGCAGTTCAAACGGCATCCGAAGAAAGCCATTGCAGGAGCCGCCGCAATGTTCCTGCTTGGTGCATTGATGGCGAGCATTGGCGGTGGTGACGGAGACGACGACAAGGATGACAAGGATGACAAGGACGACTACTTCAACCTACCCGAATATGTACGCAGGAGCAATGTGGTGTTCCGTTTACCCGGCATGGACAAGTCGTGGATAAGCATGCCGTTGCCAGTTGAGTATCGCGCAATGTACGGCATGGGCGAGTTGATGGTGAGCGCGATGAACGGTAAGGAACATTACACTGCAGGGGAACTCGCACACCAAATGGCAAGCCAAGTTAGCCAGATGTTGCCAATCGACATTATGGAAGGTAGCGGTGGTTTCAAGGCATTCGTTCCGAGTGCGATAAAACCTATTGCCGAAGTGATTGGCAATGAGAGTTGGACAGGTATGCCAATCTACAAGGACACTCCTTTCAACAAGGATATGCCCGAATGGACTAAGGCGTACAAGAGTGCCAACAAATACTTGGTTGGGTTGTCAAAGGCACTGAATGAGGCCACCGGTGGTGATGCCTACACAAGTGGCAAGATTGACATCAACCCTGCGCAGGTGGAATATTTGCTGAACGGCATCTTCGGTGGTGTATCGTCAACCATTGATAGGCTCACGAAAATGGGTGAAACCGTCATTGGCGATCGAGAGTATGATCCTCGCAGTTTCCTCTTGCTGAACAGACTTGTGAAAAACGGTGACGAACGTACAGAATACAGAGCCGTTAATAATGAGTATTTCAGAATAAAGGAAGAAAGCGAGAAATTGCGTACGAGGTTGAACCATTATGAGAACGACACGGCAGACGGAGTGTTTGATTATGCGGAAAAGATAGCGTGGTTGAACAACTCGCCCGAGTATCGCATATTGGAAACGTACGAAGATTATTCGGGAGACATTGACGATATTAACGAGGAGTTGAAAGCCGCAGCCTCTGATGAGGAGCGCAAGGGGCTTGAAGCCGAACTCAACGAGAAGAAGAAAGAACTTGTTGACGCTGTGAACAATATTCGAAATGGTAAGCAACAATAGTTAAACAACAAAGGACGGTGCAAGAAATTACCTTTGCACCGTCCCAAATTATAAAATTATGGCAAGAAGAAAATTACATAAGGCGAGTGCTGTCATGCCTCATGAAGGAATGGACAGCGTAGCTACAGCCAAGCACACGTTGGGCGGTAACCGTGCATTTGAGGTATTGTGGCAAGCCCAGCAGTATTGGCTTGCTATGGATACGTTCCGCAGAGACCGTGAACGTAACAAGAACTACACCTACGGACGGCAGTGGGATGACTACGTTTGTGTGAATGGTCGAAAAATACGCGAAGAGGAACTCATCAAGAAGCAAGGTAATGTACCCTTGAAGAACAACCTCATTCGCCGTATGGTACAAGCTGTACTTGGTATATACCGCAGTCAATCCAAGGAACCCACTTGTACGGCACGAGACCGCGATGAGCAGCGTTATGGCGAGACGATGAGTACCGTGTTGCAATGCAACATGCAGCTGAACCGCATGACAGAAATAAACGCACGATGTATGGAGGAGTTCCTTATATCGGGCTTTGTCGTGCAGCGTAAGTGGTATGGCTGGCGAGAAAACAAGCTGGACTGTTGGACCGACTATGTACAGCCCAACAACTTCTTCATCGATAACAACATGAGGGATTTTCGAGGTTGGGATTGCAGTTGTGTGGGCGAGGTGCATGACATATCGTTTGAGGAACTGTGCGGACGCTTTGCCAAGGACGGAAACGATTACAACCGTCTGGCCGAGATATACAAGTTTGCCAAAGACAAATCGTATCTCAGTGCTACGTTTAATCATTTTGGCCATCCTTTGCAGGGCAACTTTGATTTTTTTGTTCCGTATGATGTGACACGTTGTCGTGTAATAGAAGTGTGGAGGAAGGAAAGCAAACCACGTGTCCGCTGCCATGACGTAAACAACGGCGATGTGTTCAAGATAGACATTGAGGATTTCCAAGCCCTTGTAACAGACGAAAACAACAAGCGTTTACAAGAGGCCCGTGAGCTTGGTATGGACGAGAGCGATGTGCCGCTTATCCGTTGGGAGTGGTTTATGGATAGCTACTGGTATTATTACATGCTCACTCCGTTTGGTGACATTCTGGAAGAAGGCGAAACCCCATACGAGCACAAGAGCCATCCGTATGTGTTCAAAGCATATCCGTTCATCGACGGTGAGATACATAGCTTTGTCAGCAATGTAATAGACCAGCAGCGATACACAAACCGTTTGATTACGATGTACGACTGGATTATGCGAGCTTCGGCAAAAGGTGTGTTGTTGTTCCCGGAAGACTGCTTACCGAAGGGAATGTCAATGGACGACGTTGCCGACGAATGGGCACGCTTCAACGGCATCATCATGATCAGGACACCGAAGGCCGGAACGCCATTGCCTCAGCAGATAGCCAACAACTGCACACAGATAGGTATCTCAGAGTTGCTGAGCATGCAGTTGAAGTTCTTCGAAGACATATCCGGCGTTAACGGCGCATTGCAAGGCAAGCCCGGTTATTCGGGTATGTCGGCCAGTCTGTACAATCAACAGGCACAGAACGCCTCAACGTCTCTGCTTGACTTGCTCGACACGTTCTCTTCTTTCGTAAAAGAAGGTGCGTATAAGGACGTGAAGAACATTCAGCAGTTTTACGACACGCCACGTGTATTCAACATTGCAGGAAAGAACTCTACCATTGTGGAGTACGACCCGAAGAAGATACGCGACGTAGAGTTTGACCTTTCGATTGTGGAGAGCACAGCAACCCCAGCATACCGCGCTCTAACCAACGACATGCTTATGCAGTTGTGGGAAAAGAACGCTATCAGCGTGGAGCAGCTGTTGGAACACGGCGACTTTCCATTTGCCGACGAGTTGCTGCAGAGCATCAAGTCACAAAGGGAACAGCTGGAACAAGGCAAGGTGCCGGACGGCATTTCTCCGGAACTTGCGCAGCAGGTTCAGCAAAACGCAAACGCATCTGCCATGCAACAGGCACAGCAGATGCTACAAGCGTCTTAATAAAACTATCAGATGGAAGCCTCGGAAACGGGGCTTCTGTCTTTTCTAAGTGTACGGTTAACAATAGGAACCCATTCAGGCATATCCATTTCCCGGAAGCAGATATGCAGACCTATTGCACGTGTCATAAGCAAGTCGTCATGTTTGCCAGTAATAGCACCATACGCACCGTTCTGTTTTCGCTCATAGGTGTTGTATTCATCCAGACAGCGTTTGTCGCGCTCGATATAGAGCCGGTCGCGTACCACCTTGATGAGGGTAGAGATAATCATCGGCTTTGTTGACACATTGGTATGGAAGCCATATTTACGCGGTGCGCCCTCCCTTATTTCATCCTCCGACTGCTTGCGTGCATACAAGTTCGGGTAGATGTCTGAAATCTGATTGAGTATATATTGCGACTGGTCGCCACCTTCCACCTGACGCTCCTTGTCGTGAGTCTCCAACGTGTTAGACTCAATGACCAGAAGAGAATTGTCGTAGAACGCCGCTATCTGTGCTGCACGCCAAGCGAGTTGGTCTATGTCGCAATGTCCGTACCACTGAGCCACCACAGACGGCGGCTCGCTACCATCAATCATACTAAGCCTGTCGAATACCACGATAACAGACCAGTCAGCTTTATTGGAACGTCCACCCACATCGACAACGGTAAGATAACGGTTGACAACTTCGTAGCCTTCGAATGTTTCCGGCATTGCCCATATAGAAAGTAATCCTTGCCTGTCTGCACGGAAACGGAGATTGGAAAGTGCATCCTCTCCTTCGTCTCCATCAGCATACACCTCACCGATATACTGAGGCTGCTTGCAGAACCGTTCGAACTTCTTGACACGGTATTTGTCGAACACCATAGAACCAGAATGAACGAAAGCCTCCACATCATCAGAAGGGAACTCGGAAGCCATTACAGCAAAGTCGTCCTTACCAGCACGCTCCTCTATGTACCAGTTGATGGCCTCCAGTGTAGCTCCTTTCTCCCATAACGACCAAAGGTAGCGTCCGGACTCCTCACGATTGGACGGCACATAGGCATTCTCTCTGTTTTCGTACAGCCATTGTGCAAATTCACGCATTTCGTCAGCCGAAGCAAACTGCTTGGAATACTGCTCAATCTGAAACCACGAAATAAAAAGAGCTTCATATTGTGATTTGATTGTAGGGTCTGCAGCAGCCGTGTATTCTGTGTGGAAGAAGTTTCCTGTTCCATTCGGTGTACTCTCCATTACGATCATCGTGAATGGTTCCAAAAGAATACCGGAACATGCCGAACGCACGATGTCCTGCGGTGACTTACCTTCTGTCTTTTGCCACAAGCCGACCTCTGACAAATGCACAAGAGAATAGGCACCGCCACGGCATCCATTAGGACGCTCAGCAGTGCCAACCTTAATCTTGCAATTGCGTTGTGGTACGCGATGAGTGGAGCCAGACTTACCTACACCAACCAACTTCGGCTCGTTCTCGGAATATGCCTCACCCAGTTTGTGCAGGAACTCTACCGGGTATCTGTCAATCATGAGGTCGAACATATCCTTGATTTCGTCAGAAGCCGCTCCTTGATGTGCAATGATAAGTGAATTTAGTCCCTTTCGATGGTTGAACTGAAGCCATGCCATGTAGAGCTGTGTTGTAGTAGAACCACCCCACTGTCGAGCCTTCAACAATATTAGTCGTATGGGGAGACGAGCTTTTCTCTTCGCCTCAAAACGAGACACCAAAATACGCTGCGGATAGTAAAGTCTGAACAGAACGTCCTTACCAGCCTTCTTGTTGTGGATATAGACGAGCGTAGCCGCCCAGAAAGGGAAGTCGTGTTTGAAGCGTAGCCGTATGAGCTTACGCGAGACCTTGATGTAATCATCATCGTTTGGCTCAACATGGAGAACAGACGAAAGAAACTTGTCGATAGACCCAGCCTTGACAAGTTTCTTCACCATTTGTATTTTCATCATCTCTACAGGGAGCCATTGGACGGGTATGGCAAAGTCAGAGATACACACTCGCACACGTTCCCCTATGGACCCTTCACCCGTGACCGGGTCGAAGTGAGCGAACATCACCTCATTTCGCCGGTCGTTTTCAGCGAGTAAGCGTGCAATCTCTGTATCTATCATATTGGTTGTCATACCATCCATTCTTTATTCGGTAAATAAATTCGCCCACTGTACGAGGCGTGAGATAGAATTTCGGTGCAGGTTGATTTACTATTTTCGTCACAAGTTCGTACACCGATTTGTCGGGCTGTTTCTCACGTAGTATAACGAACCTTCGGTAAATCTCCTCAAACATTTCACGCTTGTTGCTCCTCATCCTTGGCATCGGTTTTCCAGCTGCCATTGCTGAAATGACAATAGCAGCCCTCTCCTCGCTCACCCAAAAGCGAGAAGCCGGAGACTGAGCGACAAGTTCGAAGATGACCGGCATCACGATGATGGATGCCTCTGCGAGTTTCTCCCGATATGCCCTCATGAGGTCGTTATTACGTTCGCGTGTAAATTCAAGAATGCTGCCAAAGTATTTCATAAAAGTGCCCGATTGTTTCCTCAAAGTTACAGAAACGAGGTCACAAAAGTTAAAAGTCAGTCCACATCTTATATGGGTATTTTTGCAAATGAATATGACACATTCTAAAGATTTTGAAGATAATGGCTGATAACAACGGAGTTAAGAGCAGACGCGACCAACAGTTGGAACGGCTGCGAAAGAAATATCCCGACAAGAAGTTCGAGGATGATGAGGAGATTTACGGTCAGATTTACGACGATTACGACCAATACGAGCAGGATCTTAGCGGCTACAAGGACAGGGAAAAGGCCATGTCCGACATGTTTGCCGCTGACCCGAGAAGTGCACAGTTCCTTGCTGATATGCACAATGGTAACGACCCCTACGTCGGGCTTGTAAAAAACTTCGGCATAGAAATACAGGACGTACTTGACGATCCTGAAATGCAGGAGAAGATAGCCGAGGCCAACAAGGACTATGTGGAGCGTGTAGCCAAGTCAAGACAGCTTGACGAGGAATATGAGAAGAACATGGACGCAAGTCTTGAAACCCTTCGTCAGTTCCAAGAAGAGCGTGGCATGAGCGACGAACAGATTGACGCTGTAGTTGATGCCGTTTTGACCGTGGTTCGTGACGGTGTAATGGGCAAGTTCTCGAAAGAGACTCTTGCAATGTTCGTGAATGCCATCAACCATGACAGTGATGTAGCCTCAGCAAGTGAAGAGGGACGTGTTGCCGGACGCAATGACAAGATTGTGGAAGGCTTGCGCAAGCGAGACAAAGGCGACGGCACATCACCACTGAACGGCAAGAATGGCGGTGCGCCCAAGAACAAGAGAAACATGGACATCTTTGACTTTGCAAATGCTGCAAAATAATACGTCATGAGCATTAGTGTAGAATTTCCAAATACAAAGCCACGTGAACCCTCACAAGGAAGTGCAGGATTGCGAACACATATCGGTGGTGCCTGTACCACTGTAAGTGCGTTAATGGAAGCAAGCAAAGCTATACATAACGAAGGCTTTGTGAAGAAAAGCATTGTCAAGGTACCGGCAAAAACGAAACATAACAATAACAAATAAAAAAAATTAAAATGAGCGTAGAAGTAACAACAACCCAGCAACAGAACTCTGGCAGTGCAAACACGCCAGATAGTCCTGAACTTACTCCAAGTGCTGGTTCCGCTGGTCTTCAGACACAGTTAGGTGGTGCGCCTACTACCGTCAGTGGAGTAGAGAACGCATCAGGAGGTATGGGCGAACTTGTAATGCCCGAAGTTGACAAACGAATTTTCATGTTTGAACGTGATCAGAACTCTTTGATGCAGCTTATGCTGATGGCAAAGTCCGTGAACGTTCATAGCATGGAAGTGAAACACTATGCAATTGACCAAGGCACACCAATCGTTACGGTTGCATCTGTTAATGGCAATACTATCACGTTGGTAAATGCCGACCAGAAGAAAGTTCGAGCATACGACACTCTTATGGTCAAGGGAGTCAAAGGCTACGACTTTATCGGTGGTACCAATGTCAAGAGCCGTCGTCCCCTCCAGCTCTTTGTAAAGAGCGTGAACAACGACGACACAATCACCTGTATAGCAACCAACGGTGTTAAGCAGGCTGCGACAGACCAGTATGGCAGTCTTCCAACAGCAACCTCTCCAACAGCAAGCAATACCAATATCATAACAGCAGGTACGAAGTTAGTACGTATGGCTAATGCCATGTATGAGACTCAGAAGTGGGTTGACCCCAATACTGTCATTCCTTCTCCAGACGACTTGTACTTGCAGAAGCGAGGTATGACAAGCATCGTATCAAAGTATCTTGCCGACCAGAACATGGAGATACCTTACGATGAGGCTGTCAAGGCAGAGGCTCAGTTGCGTGAGTTCAAGGCTGCCGGCAACCGTACGCTTCTCATTTCTCAGCAGAACAAGATGCTTGTACGTTCAAGCATGGGTGACGACCAGTGGGACTATACAACCAATGGTGTTCGTTGGCAGGTGAAGCGTGAGGTGAAGCATCGTGGCAAGTGGACATTTGAGGATGTAATGTCTCTCATCAAGCTATACTACGGTGGTGCAGACAAGCCTAAGTCCGGTCTCTTCCTCGTTGGTAACAATCTTGGTCAGAGCTTGCAGCTCATTGACTGGAGCAAGCATCCAGAGGTCACGATGGAGCCTTACACCAATGAGAGACTTGGTTGGAAGGTGACACGTCTGTACTGCATCTTCGGTGAGCTTCAGATTAAGATTGAGCCGACGTTCAATGATTGCGGCTACGAGAACAGCGGTCTAATTGTTGGTGAAGACCGTTTGGTTCACTATGTACGTCGTGGTGAGAGCAGCTACACTGAGGACGTTGAAGGTGAAGAGGCAACACGCAATGGTGTTCTCGTCAGTGACGCTCTTGGCTTGAAGGGCAACTGTCACATCTGGGTTGATGGTGACGATGATGATGACGACACCGCTCCTGCAGCAGACGAGTTCCGCTTGTGGAGTAGTGACACAGCTCCAACCGAAGCTGATCTCGAAGATGGCGTAATTTACGTGTTCGCTTATGGCATGAACATCAAGTCAGGCACAGCAACTATTACTGTGAGTGCAGGAGACGCATTCAAGTACAATGCGACAGGCGAGAACGAGAAGAAGTGGGTTCGTTTCTACGGCCCTATTTCAGCTGAGTAACTTTTTAGTCAACGCTAATTATGGGGGTGGATGCGCTTTAAGTCAATCCGTCCCCATTTTTAATAAAAAAATATAACATGGAAATTAAAACATACGGAGTATATGGTCTCACGGAATGGCATGGTAAAGTTAAGGCCGGCACCATTGAGGCGAACTTATCGTTCGTTGGTGGCACGTCTTCTCCAACTGGTTCGCAACCTGCATACATGGTGACCAAAGACCCAATTACACAGTTTGTAATTGAGAACTCAAAGGAATACAAGAGTGGTTTTATCCGTCTCGTAATGCGTCAAGTACTGCCCGGTACTCACATGCGAATTGCTACCCACAAGTCTATTCCTGACAGTGACGAACAGGTGAATGAGCATTTGTCTGAAGAAATAAAGACTGAAACAGTGAAGCCGACTGTGGAAGTAGAAACGCCTACACCAGAGACAGGCATCGAGCCTATAGAGGACGAACGTGGTCTTACTGAAGTTGAGTTCAGTACCAACCAAGAAGCCAAGGACTATCTTACAAAGACGTTTGGTGTGAAGAGTGGTACGATGAGAACTCGTGCAGAAATTATAGCTGTAGGTGAAACCCATGGCGTTAAAATCACTTTTGTAACCGAGTAATCACAGCAATGGTATGGTGTACAAAATCGAAGTCGTGGAGCGTGACGTGCGCATTGCCATTGACGAGAACAAGACAAGCGAGCAGCTCATCAGCGATGAGGACATTGACACCTTATCGTTGAATGACATCATCCGCTCAAAGATAGTGGAAGCCGTTCGGCGTGTAGAGTCGTCCGCTCCCGTTCACTACTTGGAAGAAGGTCACGTATTTGGTGATGCCATCTACTGGGAGGAGAACGGAAGCGGTTGGACTCTGCTGCCCGATGATTTCATGCGTCTTGTTGCCTTTCGCATGAGCGACTGGGAACGCACCTGCTATATGGCCATATCAGCAGACGACCCATTGTATGATTTGCAATCGTCAAGATACAAGGGTATTCGTGGCAATGTCCAGAAGCCGGTGTGTGCCGTAGTGAACCGTGCCGAGGGCAAGGTGTTGGAGTTCTACAGTTGCAACAGTGAGGAAGCCTACGTGAAACGTGCCTCATACATTCCTTATCCGAGCATAGACGAGGAGGACGGCATAGACATCAGCGAGCGTTGTTACACAGCCGTGGTCTATACTACGGCTGCATTAGTATTAACCGCCTATGGTGCGAGCGAGCAAGCAGCCGCAATGAACACCTTGGCAAAAAGCATTTTTGAATAATGAGTTCAATACCAACAAAACAGATAGATGGTGACGTTGCGGTTGGTCGTGACGTTAACATCGGCGGCAAGGCCACCATACGCGGTTCGGCAAAGGTCGGCCACAATCTGACCGTTGACGGCTGGCTTGAAGCCAAGAACATAAAAGGCCCGAACAAAGGCCTGTTCAAAACGGCGGCACAGCTACGCGAGGCTTACCCTAATCCTCATGAAGGATGGTGGGCGTTGGTGACCGTAGAAGGCAGTGCAGCGTCAGATCATCTTGGCCAGCTCTATGTAGCTGACGGTGGTACATGGGTAGCGCAAGTTGACAGCAACGGTAATCCGCTGCTGAAGGGTAATCCTACGGTTGATAGCACCGAGTACATGGAAGCCGTGGAGGGAATGACAGCCGACCTCGAAGCCGTGAAGGTGGACGTTAACCAGAACAAGGAAGACGTGCGCAGCCTACGTTCTACACAGACCACGCAAGGCGAGAGCATCAACACCCTCAACACAAAGATGGGCACAGCTCAGAGCGACATCAACACACTGAAGAAGACTGTAAGCGACAACAAGACCGAACTTGCGAGCAGCATCAGCGGTGTGCAGAAAGACCTCACATCATTCAAGAACACCAAAGGACAGCCCAACGGACTTGCGCCGTTGGACGAACAGAACCAGATACCTTCGCAGTATCTTCCCGACTATGTGGACGATGTGCTTGAGTTCAACGGCAGCTTCAATGACATTACTTCGCAGATGATGTCGTTAAACAAGTACTCAACGGACGAGAACTGTAGCGTTGTTTTCAGCAAAGACGCTGGTGCTTTTGTGCTGAAATACACGCAGCCATCGGAAACGGAAGGTGACTTGCGCCCGACCATCACTTACTACAACAACTGGATAGACGGTGACCTTTACGGTGAGGGCACTATGAAAGGCCGTGTGCCACACAGCGGCAAGATTTACATAGACGTTACAGCCAACAAGACTTATCGTTGGGGAGGCAGCACGCTTGTTGCAATAGGTTCGGACTTGGCATTGGGCCATACCAGTGGCACTGCATATCCCGGTGACGAGGGAGCCGAGCTAAATAGCACACTCCAGACAGCGAACATACGCATTGAGGGTATAAACATTCTTCGCTTTGATGGAGTGTGGGACGGTACCGGCAAGGCACCGAGTCGTGGTTTGTGGTATGCTCCAAGTTTGGACTACGAAGGAGAGTGGTGCTTCCGTAAGTTCGGAGGTGTTAGTACAGAGACATACGGTTATCCGGAAGAAATGTATAACACCGACAGCGTAGGACGTGCGGACCATATCTATTGTTGTGTAGACGAGTTGTTCCGTATCGTTGACAAGAAGATGCAGAGGATTGGTGGCAGCGGCAGCTCTGCCAGCATTTACAACCCGACGGTGGAGCAGGGAGGACACTACTATGTGTTGTGTGATACCGACGATACGGCCAATTCAGCTGTTCACGCAGCGAAGGAAAATGGCAAGGCTGCAGTAGGCCTGATGATAACCTTCGCATTGAAGAAAGGCACTTGGAAGACTTACCAGTATATCGGAGCCAATACGGAAGATAATAACTGGTACGACACAGAGAACTGGAAAGACTTCGGTTCGATGGTGCAGGGTTCAGAGTCGATGATAGACATTGACATTATAGCCCCTCTACCTACAGGCTTCTACACCCTTGGCACCGCACTTGCAGCTCTGAAAACCTATCAAGAGACAACAAGTGTGAACTATCAGAAGCGCGGTTTGGTGATAAGCTACACGACGGAAGCCAATAAGGTAGAGACCAAACAGTATCAGGGCGACTCCATTGCGGACTTCTACGAGGCCGGGCTTTGGCAGGACTTCGGCGGCGGCAGCAAACTTGTGGCGAACGACACGATGGAAGACAATGGCAAAGACGCTTTCTCTACAGGAGGAGCGTATAAGGTCGTACCTACGGAGATAGAGGCTACAGAGGAAGAAGGCAGCGTATCACTGAAGCTAAAAAACAAGGCTGGCGACACCCTGTCTGAAGCCCAGTTCAGTGTGGGCACCGGTACTGGAGGTGGCGGTGGAACTACACTTGCCATCAACTTTGAAAACGACCCCTTCTATGTCCGTGCAGGAGGCACAGCCATACTGAAAGCCGCCATCCGCAGTGTGACCCAGCTATCCGATGGATCATCGCAGGACAACAAGATACAGAGTGTGGTGTTTATCAATCGCACGACCAAGACCACTGTAGCCTCATTCAAGCCCAATCAAGCAAGCAGTTCGTCGTTAAAGTCGTACACCTTCGAGTTTGACCTAAGCACCATTGCGGCCAGTGCTGGCAGCGTAGAACTGCAAGCCGTAGCCACCGATGCCACCGGCAAGACAGCCACGAGAAACGTGGAAATGATTGCCGTTGATGTGACCGTAGAGAGCAGCCAGACACTGAGCTATACGAAGAGCACCACATTGCAGGTTGGCGGTCAGAAGGTAAGCATCCCTATGTATCGTTTCCCAAACAATGCCTCAGACAAGGGTATCCAGACGAAGATAGAGATATACCGCAACGGTGTTTGGGAGACGCTGGAGAGTGTATTGGTTAAGGACACCTATACCCATAATGTGACCATCGACCCACAAGGCATGGGACACGGCGCATATCCTCTTCGCATACAAGGACAAGACGTAGCATCAGGACTGCAAGGTAACACGCTGCATACCGCAGTCATGGTGATAGAGCAGCGTGAGAGCGTGAGCGACTACACGAAGCCTATCATTGTGGCACGATGGTACGACGACAGCGATGGCAAGACAAAGCTTTTCAAGACCGTCAGTTTTGACATCGCCTGTTATCAGCGAGACAACGCCAACCCAAATGTAGAGGTGAAGGTGAAGAACGAGACCGCTGACGAGACAGAAACGATTGCCAACAAGGTTATGAACCGCAGCAGTTACTACACGATAGAGAAACGTATTGTGGGTTATAACGACGGTGACACATTGATCTTCGACGCAACGTGTGGCGAGGTACATCTGGCGGAGCAACTAAAAGTTGTTATTGACGGCAGTATGCTTGCCATCAGTGAGACCGAAGGCGCATACTACAAATTGAACTTTGCCGGCAGAAGTAACGACGACATCGACAAGAGTATCAAAGCCACCTGCTCAGACGGCAGCATGGTGGAAGTGAAGGTAAACGGCAGCAACTGGTCGAGCAACGGTTTTGTCGCAGACAACTTCGGTACAGAAAAAGCAGACGGCAGAATGGCACTACGTGTGGCTGAGAATGTGACGGCAGCATGTAGCGACACACCATTGGCAAGCAAGGACATACCCACCAACGGTATGGCACTAAGCTTTACATTCAAGGTTAAGAACATTGCCAAACGTAATGCAAAGATTATGTGGTGTATGGGCGAGCGATTGGGTTTTGTGCTTACTGGAGAGAAATTCATTGTGACCACCGCAGGTGATAGCGATGAGGCTTTGAAAGACGTTCAGACAACCGCCGCCACCTCCTACCTTGACGACACCGTATATCGCATAGACATTGTGATAGAGCCACAAGCCAGAGCACCCTATAGCGGTGTGATGCTGTGCAAGGTGTTCCAAAACGGTGATGCTGCAGCGTGTGTTCCCATCAGCACCGTCAACGGCTTCCCTAACATTGCGGACATGATACACTTCGACGGTACAGATGCCGACCTCTACCTATACGAGGTGGTACGCTGGAACACCTACTATGACTTCATCCAAGCATTCAACAACTACATCGTGAACCTCACAGACACGACTGCCATGCTGACCGAGTATGAGCAGAACCAAGTTATGAGCGATGTTACAGCTGAGGGCACGACGAAACCACGCCCAGATATGCAAAAGTTGTTAGACCGCGGTATCATGGTTGTGGCAATGACGCGCACTTCGGACAAGAACCTTAGCAAAGACGGTGGCGCGGTAACGGACAGCGAGATATATTATCCTGACTACATCGAAGGTTTGAGGGACAAAAAAACGTCCGTTTTGATGGACTGGTATATTTATTTCCCCGACCGTCCGTGGGCAAACTGCGTTATTGAAGCCATCCCGACGACAAACCAAGGAACTTCGACACTTGCCTACGGTGTCAAGAATAAGAAGGGCAAGGGTAAGAAGGCGAAGAGGATTAGAATGCTCTACACAAGAGAGCAGATTAGTGAGATGTACAATGGTGATGAGACTATTCTTGCCAAGTATGACGACGCAGCAGCTCTTGCGAAGAAAAAGAAGATCCGCGTGAAGGAAGGCAGTACGCCTATACAGAACATTACCATCAAGGTTGACTACTCGGACTCTGCCGGTGCCAACAACTGTGCCATGATGGAGCTTATGAACGACACGCAGATAGCCCTTGGCAGTGACTATATGACCCCTGCACAGCGACACAACACCGACAAGAGCGAAGAACTGCATACGAGCATTGACGGTGTGACGTGTGCCCTCTTCCGTACCGACTACCGCATAGGTCAAGACAAGGGGACACAGGCCGCTACACTTCCTGAGAACGCCTACTTCCACTCGAAGGCAAACTTCAATGCCGACAAGGGTAATCCCCACTTCTTCGGTTTTGAGGACGTTAAGGGATATAATTACGGTTGCGTGAACTATGGCGACTTCAAGGAAATGGTAGCTCCGAGAGATACCACCATTGATACCTACAAGGCCAGTGTTCTTTCAGACACAAGCTCATTGATACCGGGCACGCTGTATATGCTGAGTGAGTTCTGTGGTCCGGAAACACGCTTCATTGAGAACGATGGTACCGGAACCATGACAGAGATAGGTGAGGTGGCCGTGGAAGACAGTCATGTGCTTGACAAGACCCTCTCCGAGGTACAGGCAGACAACGTCAAGAACTACGACTGGGGAACAGCCTACAAGACATCTGACGGAAAGTATGTGCAGTATAAAGGAGGAGCATGGAAGGACACCACAGGCACCATGACTTATGACAATGCCACTAATAAATGGAGCGTGCAAGGCCGCGTGCTGAACCCTGTGGAGTGCTACGAATACAGACAGTATCAAGAGTTCTGTTGGCAGCAGGGCGTGAACAGCGTGGACGATATGCTAAAGACGCTGCACACCGACGATGGCGATGTTCCAGTGTGGAGCACATATTACGAAATGCGCTACCCTGACGACGACGACTTGAACGCCCTGTATGCGTCGGGCAAGAAAGTTCCGTACCAGCTGTATAGAGAGTTGGCCTTCTGTCAGCAGTGTAACCAGAACTTGACCGACAATGCCGAGGAGAACGCCGCCACCAATTCCGATGGCAGCGAGAAGGTGTTCAACGGTGCCGGTGCAAGTACAACCATTACCCTTGGCGGTAAGACCGTTGCCGGCACCAAAGAGAACCGCAGGAAGAAATGGCAGCAGGAAATGCACAAGTATTTCTCGCCATATTCAACTCACTGCTATGTCGTAGCGAGCGATTATAAAGCCACCGTGGACCAGCGAGCCAAGAACATGATGATAGCTGTTTACTTGGAGACCGACGGCAGCATGCGCTATTACTTCAACCACTGGTATGACGGTGACTCATGTGACGAGGCAGACAATGACTGCTACCTGACCATCCCTTGGGATATGGACGGAGCAGCGAGCCATCTGTATCAAGGATGGGACGGCGTAATGTTCCAACAGAGCTATGCCTTGTTTGACAGAGACGAAGGCGTATGGCTTAATGATGCAGGTACGGAGACGCTGACTCTTCATGACACGGCGGCAAAGATGCGTGCTACAAAGACCAAGGCCGGCCTTGAAATCTTCTCTACTGACGGCTGCTACCGTTACTGGATGATAGACCGCATCTTGAAATGGCCAAAGGTGGTAAGTTCGTTTGACGGAGAGCGCAAGTATATAGAAACAGCTACCGCTGCCGACAACCACTATCCTGCCTTGCATGGTCTGCGACTGGAGAGCCTGCCGGCCTTCCAACGCAAGCGTTTCGCATACAGAGACGGCTACTTCCAGACTGGTGATCTGTTCCGCCATTTCTTCCAAGACCGTGTTATGGGACCCATCACGGTGAAGATAACGGCAGCACAGGACGGTTACTTCGCAATGGGCGTGGACTCCACCTCGTCAGCCAAGTACAGTTGTTATCTAAAGGAAGGTGAGAGTCACACCTTTACAGAGGTTGCAGCAGGAGAAGGCGGCAAGCTCATCTACATCTTCGGTGCAGACAAGATAAGCGAGCTTGACATCAGCGGCTGTTCTCCTAAGAATTCAAACTGGATGCTTAGCGAGTGCACCTTACTGCGCAAGCTCGTCATTGGCGGTGAAGGATATACTCCAGCCTATACCACCGACATACTGAGCACGCTGAACTTAGGACAGATGCCTTTCTTGGAAGAGATAGACATCAGGAACACGATGATCACCGACGTGAATGCCTCGCTGTGTCCTCGCCTAAGAAAGGTGTTGGCAGAAGGCAGTCTGTTGAAGTCAATCACACTTGCAGAGAGTTCGCCTATTGATACGCTGCACCTTCCCGGTACTATGACAACTCTGTACTTCAAGAACCTTCCTAATCTGACCTATCCCGGTGGTTTGACCATTGACGGAATGACTAAAGTGACGAAGCTGTTTTTGGACGGAAGCCCGAAGATAGATGCCATGACGCTGCTACGAGAGGTAACCACGGCCAGTACGCTGAAGAGTGTACGCATAGCCGGCCTTGCTGCTACGGAAAGCGTTGAGCTGCTGCGAGCCATCAAGAACAATGGAGCCGTAGGCATAGACGCAAACGGAGCAGACTATGACGAGAGCGGCCAGTGTAGCGGACTGATAGGCAGATGGATCCTGACCCTACTTTCAGAGGAGAGTGAGATTGCGGAGCTGAAGCGTTACTTCCCGAACCTTGAAGTTATAAATTCGCAATTCTCTGTCATAAAGATAGACGATGTGGTGAGCGGTGACTTCTGCGAGAAGTACAGCAACCCCGAGAACCAGACAGGAGCCGATTACGATAAGAGCTTTGTGGCAAGCGGCCACACATTGAAGATATTGCAGAACACCCATGCTTACAAGTGTACGTACAACTCCAAGCTGAAACAGATGGAGGGTGTGCAATTGAGCGATGCAGACTTCAATAAACTTGCTAATGGTGAGAGCTTCGATGTGAGCGACAGCGCAGGTGAAGGCTTTGACATCTTCCACCACTTGCCTCATTATTGGTACAAGGGCGTGAACGACTACAAGAACCAAGTAAAGTATCACTTTAACTCAATTACAGATAAAGAGCCGTTATCGACTGTAAACAACCGCAAGGAGGCATTGCTTTCTGAGCTGCTCTATGCAGAAAATACAGGCGTGTATGCTGACGAGGCAACAGTTGGCGAGACAGTTGGCGATAATATTATTGCCACAGCAGCCAATGCGAATGTCTACCGTATGGACGTTGAGGGCATGAAGCAGGTAAGATGGCCGGGACTTAACCACGCTCGTCTTGGTGCCGTCTTTACGGATGCAAACGGCAAGATCGTGGGCAAGTTCATTATGATGGTGAGTCACGCTTACTTCGACTTCTCAATCGGTAACTATGTGTTCTGCGATGTGCCAAACGGTGCCAAGTGGATATACTTCACTTCGTATCGTGACATTGGCGACATAAAGTGTCTTGCTGTTGACAGCGAGCATATAGAAGCAATAGAACCAGAATGGACTGAGCACACCATTGGTGAGTACGACAGCCTTGTGGGAACATACCCCATCACTATTGACGGACTGAAACGACCTCGCAGCATATCAGGTGCTGTACGTTCGAAGAAAGGTGACGGCACTTCACAGACCTCTGCAGAATGGGCATACGACACAGACGGTAACCCGACCGAAATGCCGACCGGGACAATACACTACACAGCCAAGGATTTCCAGAATAGTGCGCACATGCGCGGAGAGGGCTACCAACTCCAAGACTATGAGCAGCACAAGGAAATCAGTAACCTGTGGTGGGCGACCCATGGAACGACCGATGAGCAGTCTGTTGTGGGCAATGGTGCACATGACAGCACACTCAACAGTCGTGACGACATCGGCATGGCGGACACATCGTATGTGGGCAACTCCATGAACTCAATCATGGGACTCAAACACTATGTGGGCTGTGACAGTGAATGGATGGATTACATTGCAGGAAATGTGAAGAGCTACGAGACGTTCTACAAGAACCGTTGCGTGGAGACGAACGAAGATCCTGTAGATTATGTGTTCCACATCTTCGACCCGATTAAGAAGACGGAGCGAACCGTGCAGAGTGTGAACAGCAACGGCAACTGTGTAGTAAGAGTGGTGCATGGTGCCAAGTGTGACATCTTGCCAAGCAAGGTGCACCAGACAGACACCAGCAAATACACTACACACTATGCAGCCGGAGTATGGTTCCCGGGAAGTAGAGGCCGCTGTGTTCTGCGGTCTGGCAACAGCTCGAATGCGTCCAGCGGTCTCGCTTGTGCGGGCGCGAACAGCGCTTCTTCGGGCTCGAACGCGATCTTCGGCGGTCGGCAACCAGTATTCTCCGTTCTGAGTTCATGGTGCA
>OQWI01000088.1_pt1 | contig 42852 bp, 40 predicted proteins | sample 1691551 | NCBI WGS metagenome assembly OQWI01 (sample SAMN03418259, study PRJEB22391) | human gut metagenome | biome: human-gut; feature: organic feature; material: feces | host: Homo sapiens | place: Tanzania | collected 2013-01
TGGCGAAGCAAGTGCTTCTGTGGAACGACCTTGCCATATAGACCGGAATAATCGGTAAACTGGAATGTTTCTTGTTGTGGCCAGCATATCTCTCTAAATATGCTATAAAGGTACAAAAAAATAATGCACATATGCGAGCAAAGCGCCCTACACATGAGCATTATTTTTAGACATAAAAGAATTTGAGAGTTTTTTTTTCAGTGCTCTCCATCGAACTTAACTTTCGATGGGAGCAACTCTTTTATGTAGAATATAAAGATTGGTCAGAAACTGTATGAGAGGGTGCAGAGTACCTGATGGCGCTTGTCGCTCACACTAACAGGTGAACACTCATTGACCTCGGTCTGACGAACATTGTCGGCATCAATATAATCGGCTGAATAATAACTCATGAAGGGATAGAAATCGCCGTTGCGCTGACTATACTGGTAAGCCAAGTCTAAACGGAACTTGTCGAAGGTGAAACCTACACCTGCCGTGATACGGTCGGTAGCACCCCAGTTCGTATAGTCGGTGGTCGAAGCATAATAGACACCCGGAGAGTCGATGGTCTGGTCGCGCATAGCACCTTTGTTAAACATCGGAGTCACGTGGTTATAACCCAAACGAATGGCGAAACTCTTATCAGGACGGAACTCGCCTCCGAGTTTGATAGTGCTCACACCTTTGAGGTTCTTCTTGGTCAACTGGTTCATATAAAACTCACTACTGCTATTCTCATGATAGCCATCGTAGTAGTCGTAATAGGCATCGTCGATGGTGCGCATGTCACACGAACCATAGTCTGCATATTCATAAACGGCTCCAAGGGCAATCTGATTACCGATGGTGTGACCGAGGCTTATGCCAAACTTCCATGGCGTATTGAAACGGAAATCCTCACTGGCTGCCGACTTATCAACATTGGAACCAATAGTGGTGTAGTTCTCTGTGGTGAGCTTATAGAAGGTGGGAGTAGCTACAGAGAGACCGATGCGGAAGGGAGACTCTTCAATGGGACGGAAGATGGCACCTGCCTTGATATTGAAACCTGTTCCCGAAATATTGTGCTGATCGCTGATGAGCACACCATCTATATGATCTTGGTTTGGCTGTAAAGTCTCGTAATACTCGCTGTAGTCCTTATAGTGCACATCGCTAATACCTATGGTAAGACCAAGATAGAGGCGGTTTTTGATATTACCACTGATATTGATGTCGTAGTTGCCTATGTAGCCTGAGGTGGCACGGTTGAAGTCGTACATATCACCTCCATAACCCACAACATATTTTTCATGCGTATCAGGATCTTCTTGGAGCAGCAGATTACCCAGATAAATATCGTCAAGCTGCGAATAAGCCAACGAATTCTTATTGAGCAGTCCGTTCATGTCCTTGAGCGTGGTCTGCAAACTCTGCGACGAACCATTCAACTTGGCTGCAGCGGTGAGTATCTGATTGAAATTGCGGCTTTTGTGATAGTTGAAACCAAAATTGAGGAAACTGCTCACACCGGTTCTGGTGCTGAGCACCACACCAATCTGGTCAAACGACACATTGGTCTTGTTGGCATTGGCAAACGAGGCGGCATCCTGCAAATTGACAAAGCCAAACGAAGTGCTCACCTGTCCCTTGCGAAACAATCCGATACCGGCAGGATTGGTACCGATTGTGGAAATATCTGCGCCAAGCGCATCCATGGCTCCACCCATACCCACATAACGGGCTGTACCATTCAGGTCTTCTGTAGATAATGCTGCGGCATCATACGAGTCGCCAACGGCTGGCACCTCAGATTGTGCCTGCATCTGAACTGCTGCGGCAGAAGCCAGCATGACAGCGGTAATTGCTTTTATATTCATAGTCGTATTTTGTTTTCGTTGATAAAATATTTGTATCTCTCACACCAAATAGCGATGACGCATCAGCGGCGTCCGCCATAGTTATGACCGCCTCCTACTGAGCGTCCACCACCAGAACGGCTGCTTCCGCCAAACGACGAACCGCCATTGCTGTAAGACGGACGGCTGTAGGAACTGTTGCTGTTACTGTTGTAAGAGCGTGAACGATATCCGCCCAAATCGCGTGCATTGTTACGTTGAACGTGGGTGCCGTAGTCTATGTTACTATTACGCTGACCACGATAGCCTGCCAGACTACCTCCACGGCGGTTGGCATTACTGTCGGTGTTGCCTGCGTATTTATGATGTGAATAGCCTGAGCGACTCCACGATCTGCCGGCATGCACAGGACCTGAGATATGGACTCCTCCTCCCCAACCCCAATAGGGACGATCCCAGTAATAGCCGTAATGCCAAGGACTGTACCAAGTGGAATAATAATAAGGTGAATACCATCCCCAATAAGAACTATAGTACCAGGGATCATACCATGGGTCGTACCATGACGAACGCCAAGGACTGTACCACGAACCGTACCAAGCATCGTACCATCCCGGACGCACACCTGTCCATCTTCCGTCGCGGTAACCTTCCCAATAGGCTTCACTGGGCGTATAACCGTCAAAACGACTCATCTTACGCGTACAAGCGTAGTCGTCTGCTTCTGAATATGCGGAATCAGGATAGACACCCTCTGTGGCTGAGAAATTGATAATATCATTGCCTGCCGAATCGATGGGAGCAACAGAAGACCATGCACGACGATTGTACTCGCGCGATGATTTCTTACTACCTGTATAATAGGTGTCTGCGGGCATTCCGTAGGATTTGAGTTCTTTGGCTTTCGATTCCTTGGTAGGAACGAAATACATATCGTCATCCTGTGCCATAGAGAGCATCGGGAGACTCACCAAAATCGTTGTCATTAAGATAATCTTCTTCATATCTCATTGCATTTTTATAGTTTCACATTGCAAATTTATTATCAAATATCATGCAAATTTAGGGATTTTCCCTAAGAAGGGGTAGGTTTTTCCCTATTTTTTGTAATTTTGCACAAAAATAAAGCAATAAGATGAAGTATTTTGAAGTAGATTTCCAATTATCGCCTCTCTCGCAAGACGCTTGCGACATTTTGGCAGCACTTACTGCCGACGCAGGATTTGAAACCTTCGAAGAAACGCAACACGGCATACGGGGCTACGTACAGCAACCATTACTCGATAGACAAGCACTCGAAGATATAGTAAACAACTTCCCTATAATGGGTACCAATATTATTTACACAATAAGCGAGACAGAAGACAAAGACTGGAACGAGCAATGGGAACAGGAAGGCTTCGAACCTATCATCGTAGGCAACAACAGACTGGCGATTCACGATGGGCGACACCTGCCTTCCCAACCTGCCGACATCAGTGTGGAAATAGATGCACGACTGGCATTCGGCACGGGCACCCACGAGACTACCCAGATGATTTGCGAATGGATGCTCGATATGCCCATGAAAGACTTACGCGTCATGGACGCGGGATGCGGAACGGGCATTCTCGGTATTGTTGCACTAAAACTCAAAGCAAGCCATGTAACCGCCTACGACATAGACGAATGGAGTAGCGACAACACTCGCCACAATGCCGTTATCAACCGTGTTGATAGTCAATTGTCTGTTTACTGTGGCGATGCCTCCCTACTCGACTCCAAAACTGCCGACTACGATTTGGTACTTGCCAATATCAACCGCAACATCCTACTCAACGACATGCCTCACTTTTGTCAAATCATGAAGCAAGATGCTAAACTCATTCTCAGCGGATTCTATACCGAAGATATTCCGTTGCTTGAAGCACGTGGAAAGGAACTCGGGCTTACATTGACAGGTGCGAAAAACCGCGACAAATGGGCTTCTATCATCATGCAACGCGTAAATAATGCGTAAATAAATAGGTGGAATCATTTCGCCAATTCGCAACTTTTTGTTACCTTTGCATAGCAAAAAAAGAAAAAAAATTCATAAATACACATAATTATGCTTACACTTAAACTCATCAACGAGGAAACAGAACGCGTCATCAGCGGACTGGAGAAGAAACAGTTCAAAGGTGCACGCGAGGCCATCGAAGAAGTCTTGGCCGTGGACAAGAAACGCCGTGAAACCCAGCAGCAGTTGGACAAAAATCTAAGCGAACAGAAACAGCAGGCTGGACAGATTGGCAAACTGATGAAGGAAGGAAAACGCGAAGAGGCGGAAGCCATCAAGAAAGAAGTGGCTGCCATGAAAGAGTCCTCTAAACAACTGGAACAGCAGATGGGTGAAGCACAGGAAACCCTGGTAAAACTGCTCTGCCAGATACCAAACATCCCTTACGATGAAGTGCCCGAAGGAAAAGCCGCAGAAGACAACCATGTGGTAAAGAGCAATCAGAAGGAATGCGACGGAACAGATACTGTAGGAACATGGACTGCCAACCCCAAAAACGATGAAGCAAAAGTGCCCCACTGGGAACTTGCCAAGAAATACAACCTCATCGACTTTGACCTCGGTGTGAAGATTACCGGTGCCGGATTTCCCGTTTATATTGGTAAAGGTGCACGCCTGCAGCGCGCCCTCATCAACTTCTTCCTTGACGAGGCACGCAAGAGCGGATACACCGAAGTCATGCCACCAACCGTGGTCAACGCTGCTTCTGGATACGGAACTGGACAGCTGCCCGACAAAGAGGGACAGATGTACCACTGCGAGGTAGATGATTTCTATCTCATCCCTACTGCCGAAGTGCCCGTGACCAATATCTACCGTGATGTCATTCTCGACGAGTCGCAGCTTCCTATCAAAAACTGTGCCTACACTGAGTGCTTCCGTCGCGAGGCTGGATCATATGGTAAAGACGTGCGTGGACTGAACAGACTGCATGAGTTCTCAAAAATTGAACTCGTACGCATCGACAAGCCCGAACACTCAAAACAGAGTCATAAGGAAATGCTCGATCACGTAGAGGGACTGCTCAAAAAACTCGAACTCCCCTACCGCATCCTCTTGCTCTGCGGAGGCGACCAGTCATTCACCTCTTCCATCTGCTATGATTTCGAGGTTTACTCTGAAGCACAGGGTCGCTGGCTCGAAGTATCGTCAGTTTCCAATTTCGATACCTATCAGGCCAACCGTCTGAAGTGCCGCTATCGTCGTGCCGACAACAAGAAAATCGAGCTCTGCCACACCCTCAACGGTTCGGCTCTCGCACTCCCACGTATCGTGGCTGCCATTCTCGAAAACAATCAGACAGAGAAGGGCATTGTCATTCCAAAGGCACTCGTACCATACACTGGCTTCGACATCATCGACTAAACAGAGGCCTCATACTAAACAAAAACAATACAAGCCAACATCATGAACAAAATCGTAAGGAAAGAGCAATTCTCTGAGAAGGTATTTCTCTTCGAGATAGAAGCTCCCCTGATTGCCAAAAGCCGTAAGGCTGGCAACTTTGTCATCGTGCGTATCGGTGAGAATGGTGAGCGCATGCCGTTGACCATTGCCGGTGCCGACATTGCCAAAGGCACCATCACACTCGTCGTACAGCAAGTAGGTCTATCATCGAAAAAGCTTTGCATGCTCAATGAGGGTGACTATATTACCGACGTGGTAGGACCGCTGGGCAACCCCACACGCATCGAAAACTACGGCACCGTCGTCTGTGCTGGAGGTGGACTCGGTGTGGCTCCTATGCTGCCCATCATCCAGGCACTCAAAGCTGCCGGAAACCGCGTATTGTCAGTCATGGCAGGCCGCTCTAAAGACCTCATCATCCTGGAAGACACAGTGCGTGAAAGCAGCGACGAAGTGATCATCATGACCGACGATGGCAGCTATGGCGAGAAAGGCGTGGTGACCATTGGTATTGAGAAATTCGTAGAACAGGAACACATCGATAAGGTGTTTGCCATCGGACCTCCTATCATGATGAAATTCTCAAACCTCACCGCACAGAAGCACAATATTCCTTGCGAGGTGTCACTCAATACCATCATGGTGGATGGTACAGGTATGTGTGGTGCCTGTCGCCTGAGCATCGGTGGTAAAACCAAGTTTGTCTGCATCGACGGACCTGAATTTGACGGTGCACTCGTTGATTGGGATGAGATGTTCAAGCGCATGGGTACTTTCAAAGAGGCTGAGCAGGAAGAGCTGCAACACTTTGAAGAACACCTCAACGCATGCAAGAAATGCGACAAGCAGAAGAAAAACACCGACGTGGAGATGGACGTAGAGCCTACCGACGAACCCATGGAAGTGCTTACCGACCGCAATGCACCATGGCGAGATGCACTCCGCAAGAGCATGAAACCCAAAGAGCGTACTCAGATTGAGCGCGTGAAGATGCCAGAACTTGACCCTGTCTATCGTGCAACAACACGTACCGAAGAGGTCAACATCGGCCTCACCAAGACCATGGCGATGACCGAGGCCAAACGCTGTCTGGACTGCGCAAAACCCACCTGTGTGGAAGGCTGTCCTGTAAACATCAACATCCCTTCGTTCATTAAAAATATAGAGCGCGGACAGTTCCTTGCAGCTGCAAAGGTGCTGAAAAATACCTCTGCCCTACCTGCTGTCTGCGGACGTGTATGTCCACAGGAGAAACAGTGTGAGAGCAAATGTATCCACCTGAAGATGAACGAACCTGCAGTAGCCATCGGCTATCTGGAGCGCTTCGCGGCCGATTATGAGCGCGAGAGCGGCAATAGCAGTCTTCCTGAAATTGCTCCCGCCAACGGCATAAAGATTGCCGTAGTAGGATCAGGTCCTGCCGGACTCTCCTTTGCTGGCGATATGGTAAAGAAAGGCTATGAGGTACATGTCTTTGAGGCGCTACACGAGATTGGCGGTGTACTCAAATATGGTATTCCCGAATTCCGACTCCCCAACCGCATCGTTGATGTAGAGATAGAAAACCTCTCGAAGATGGGCGTCAATTTCCAGACCGACGTCATCGTGGGAAAGACAATCAGCGTAGAACAACTTGAAGCGGAGGGCTTCAAGGGAATCTTCGTGGGATCGGGCGCTGGACTGCCTAACTTCATGGGCATTCCTGGAGAAAACGCTATCAACATCATGTCGAGCAACGAATACCTTACTCGTGTCAACCTCATGGATGCTGCAAACCCCAATACCGATACTCCCATCAACTTCGGTAAGAATGTATTGGTGGTAGGTGGAGGAAACACCGCCATGGACTCTTGCCGAACCGCTAAACGACTGGGAGGAAACGTAACCCTCGTCTATCGCCGCAGCGAACAGGAAATGCCTGCCCGTCTGGAAGAGGTGAAGCACGCCAAGGAGGAAGGTATCAACTTCCTGACCCTCCACAATCCTATTGAGTATCTGACCGATGACAAGGGAGCCGTCAAGGCTGCCGTTCTTCAAGTGATGGAGTTGGGCGAACCAGATGCTTCAGGACGCCGCTCTCCTGTTGCTGTAGAAGGAAAGACTGTCACCCTTGATGTCGATCAGGTCATTGTAGCAGTAGGTGTATCTCCCAATCCATTGGTTCCCAAATCCATTGCCGGACTGGAACTCGGTCGTAAGAACACGATCGTTGTCAATGAAGGTATGCAGTCTGCCCGTGAGGAAATCTTCGCAGGTGGTGACATCGTGCGCGGTGGCGCAACAGTCATCCTCGCCATGGGTGACGGACGTCGTGCTGCAGCCCACATGGACGAATATCTGAAAAAGCAGTAATCGAATGAACGGAATATATACCGTATGTCTGTTGCTGTTAAGCAACATCTTCATGACCTTCGCATGGTATGGACATCTGCGATTACAGCAGACTGGAACAAGTAGCAATTGGCCTCTCATCGGGGTCATTGCTTTTTCTTGGGTCATAGCCTTCTTCGAGTATTGCTGTCAGGTACCTGCCAACCGCATTGGTTTTGAGGGTAACGGTGGGCCATTCTCGCTGGTACAGTTGAAGGTCATCCAAGAGTGTATCTCGCTGATTGTCTTCGCTGTGATTGCCAATGTGATGTTTCAAGGACAAGAGCTCCACTGGAACCATTGTCTGGCTTTCCTCTGTCTCATAGCCGCAGTCTATCTCGTATTCATGAAATGATTACACAACCAAACTAGAACCCGAAACTTCCGAACGTAAGGAACGAAGTTAAACTCGTTAGAGTTTGTGGCATGGTGAGAAACGAAGGATGAAATTGATATGGATTTCGTCCTTCGTTTTTTTATCACATACGCCGCACAAATGTACTTTTGTATGTATAATATATTTATCATTTTACATTTCTCTTTTCATTACATCACATTTCGCAGAACTCCCTTACCTTAGTTTTATAAGAACAAAACCATGAATATCCTTGGGAAGATTTGCCTAATTAGAACAATAAAATTAGCTTTTCAAAAACTGTAATACTGTAATGCGACATTTTTAAAGGTGTAAAAAAAATATCTTCTCTTTTTATGGATACTAATCATCATCGATAGATCGATTAATGCTTCAAAGTTTCTATAGCAGCAACAAGCGTAGTGGATTGTGTTCAGGACCACAAAAGAAACGGGAAGAATAGCGATAGTTTTTTTTATATGATACTCCTTACATCATTCTTTCAGTATAAATTTTATTACATTTAAACAACTTACAGTCCTTACAGCTTACAGTATTACAGTTTTTCTAAACCAAAAAACTGCAATATTAACCTTTGCTAACACTTTCCAAAATTTGAATAATAAATATTATATATATATATTAAATATATAAAAATCGCGGTCGAAATGTAGAAAAAAGTTTTAAGAAACTGTAAGAACTGTAATTGTAAGACTGTAAGGACGATTAGCCGGAAAATCGTTTTTGGCTCTTTTCTTTACGGCACATAACATCGCACCCATGATCCTACCACTGAAAAAAGTCTTTAGCAAATTGAACGCTCCGCCTATCTTCCTTATTTTCAGCAATATACGATATTCACCAAGATTTATGCTTCAAAATTATGCTTTGCAACGTATTGATACACTGGTAAATACAACAAGTTGGCGATATTTACATCACAAGTTGGCGACAAGTGAAACAACCGATTATTTTTCTTCGTACCTTTGCACTGGCGTCCAAGATAGGCGGCACCTCGGAAATGAAAAGAAAAACGAGTTTCTCTTTTACATTCCACTCGGTTTGCACTATCTTTGCACCGTGGTTCAAGAGAGAATCACTCATCGCACAGAACATTCCGTCCGCACACAGACGTGGGCAACTCCTCAGTAAGTCACCAGTGAATCCGCATTAAATCCCAGAATCAGGCGGGCGACGATGGGACAAAATGGGAGGAACATGGGAACTGAAAAGGAGAAAAGCCAACGATGTAGGAATGAAAAGGTGCGAAAAAAATGGAGGCGTGACAATGACTTTGACACACCTCCCAGTATAATGAAAATCTGATAAATCAGTCGAGACCGAACAACAGTCGCAAGCCGCCGTCAACTCCAGAGAAGCCCATGAAGGCAAGACTCAACAGACCTGCTGACAACATGACGATAGCCATGCCACGCATACCCTTGGGGATGGATGAGAGTTCCATCTGCTCGCGCATTCCGGCAAACACGGTCAATGCCAAGCCAAAACCGAGGGCTGTAGAGAACGCATAGACTACCGACTGGAGCAATGAAAAGTCTTTCTGAATGACGAGGATTGCCACACCAAGTACTGCACAGTTGGTGGTGATAAGAGGCAGGAAAATACCTAATGCCTGATAGAGCGCTGGCGATACCTTCTTGAGAATAATCTCCACCATCTGCACCAGAGCGGCAATGACGAGGATGAAGGCTATGGTCTGAAGATAAGCCAAACCGAAGACGTCGAGCACATAATGCTGTACAAGCCAAGTAACGATGGTGGCGAGAGTCAGCACAAAGGCTACTGCAGCAGACATGCCGAGCGAGGTATCTACTTTCTTTGAAACGCCAAGAAACGGACAGATGCCGAGAAACTGTGACAACACGATGTTGTTCACAAAAATGGCGGAGATAAATATCAATATGTATTCCATAACATTATGCCTTCTTTAGTTTGTTCACAATAGCCACAAGGAAACCGAGAGTGATGAAGGCTCCTGGAGGCAATACGAAAAGTAGGATATTGTAGGTCTCGGGCAAGAGTTGCAGACCAAATACGGAACCAGAGCCTAACAGTTCACGGCAAACGCCAAGCAGTGTCAGACCGATGGTGAATCCCAGTCCGATGCCGATACCATCAAAAAGCGATGCTACGGGCGAGTTCTTTGCAGCAAAGGCTTCCGCTCTACCGAGGATGATACAGTTGACGACAATCAGGGGAATGAAGAGTCCGAGAGACGCGTCGATTTCAGGCAGATAGGCCTTGATAATCATCTGGAGAATGGTAACAAACGCTGCAATCACTACAATGAAAACAGGGATGCGCACCATGTCGGGAGTGACTTTCTTGATGCAACTGATCACAAAATTGGTGCAGATGAGCACCGCCATGGTTGCCAGTCCCATTGACATACCGTTGATAGCGGAAGTGGTCGTGGCGAGTGTAGGACACATACCCAACATCAAGACGAAGGTTGGGTTTTCCTTCACGATTCCATTTTTTATTATACTCAGATAACTCATAACGTATTACTTTTCCTTGGTTTGTTGAGTGGCTCCGGTCTGCGCATCGGCAGAGGCTCCATTCTGGATGTTCTTATTGTTCTGCATATAAGCGGAATAGGCATTGTTGACTGCCTTGAGGAAGGCACGACTTGTGATGGTAGAAGCTGTAATCGCATCCACATCACCACCATCCTTCGATACGGTGAGCGGGGTGATAGGGTTCTTACCAATGATGTTACCCTTTTCGCCCTTCTGGAACCACTTGTCGGCCTTGGCGCCCAGTCCTGGAGTTTCAGCGTGTTCCAAGAGTGTATAGCCCAAGATATTGCCAGCCTCGTCAAAGCCTACCAGTACCTTGAGGTCGCCACCGAAGCCACCTGTAGTACTCTCTACGGCAGCGCCATAGGGTTGACCGTTGTTTTCAATAGTGTAAATGACAAAGAGCTGTTCCTTTCCCTTGCTATCAGTCTGAGACAAGGTATCGGTTTCAGCAACGACAAGATTGTCTATTCCCATGACCGCCTTGATACCGTCAGCGAGGGCTTTCTCTTTCTGTTGTGCTATGGGTTTACTCGTGATGTCGTTGACAGTAGCGAGAATGCCTCCCATGATGACCGTAACGGCTGTGAGCACGAGGGTCATATTGAGCAATGATGATTCTAATTTCTTCATTTGGCTACCTCCCCGAAACGTTTAGGTTTAACATAATTGTTGATGAGGGGTGTGAAGGCATTCATGATAAGAATGGCAAACGACATACCTTCAGGATAGGCGCCCCAGTTACGGATGATGACGGTTAGTGCACCGATTGCCACACCATAGATGAGTTGACCGCGATGAGTCATCGGCGAAGTCACATAGTCGGTAGCCATGAAGATGGCACCAAGCATCAGACCACCACTGAGTACTACTGAAACGGGATCGGCATAGACAGGATTAACCACGTGCATCAATCCAGCAAGAACGAATACCGTGACGATGATGCTCACGGGAATGTGCCAAGTGATGATTTTCTTCCACAGCATATAAGCCAGTCCGAGCAGCAGGGCAAGGGCACAGATTTCACCCATGGCACCTGCTCCATCAGGATGATTGCCGAGGAAGAGCGACAAGGAGTCTGGCAGACGGTCGAGTACAGAAGCATCACCACTCTTGATAGCCTGTTTCATGATAGACAGCGGTGTGGCGCCGGTCTCTGCATCGAGATAGGCAAAGGTCTGTCCTACCTTAGGCCATGTGGTCATCTGCGCAGGGAAGGCTACCAACAGGGCTGCACGTCCTACGAGTGCAGGATTGAACAGATTGTTACCCAGTCCTCCAAATGGCATTTTGGCAAAACCGATGGCGAAAAGGGCACCGATAATGATGATCCACAACGGAAGGTTGGACGGAAGGTTAAAGGCAAGGAGCAATCCGGTGAGCACGGCAGAACCGTCGCATACGGTGGTGCGCTCATTATGGAGCATGTATTTATTGATGGCCCACTCGAAGAGCACACATGCTGCAACACTTGTTGCAGTCACGATGACCGATCCTATGCCGAAGAACCAAAACGAAGCCACCAAAGCAGGCAACAGGGCGATGATGACGCCATACATGTTGCGCTCGACGGTGTCAGTTCCATGAGCATGGGGCGATAATGAAACGATGAGTTTTCCCATTGTATTTTCGATATTTATATTTTAAATAATAATGTGTCTGATGATTATTTCTTGGCCTGACGGCTGCGGATGATTCCCATGACGGTCTGCTTACCCAAGCGGATGTTATCAAGCAGCGGACGATGGGCGGGACAGGTAAACTGGCACGATCCACACTCAATGCAGCTGACAATGTCTTCGGACTCGCAACGTTCCCAATTGCTCACAGCAGAAAGTTTGGCGAGCAGATAGGGTTCGAGGCCCATCGGACAAGCACTCACACACTTGGCGCATCGGATACAGGGCTGTGGTTCTTTACGTACAGCATCCTCACCAGAGAGGATGGTCACCGAGTTAGTACCCTTGCACACAGGAACATCTGTGGAGGTCAGGGCTTTACCCATCATAGGACCGCCTGCGAGCACCTTAGAATCTTCTTCTGGCATTCCACCGCACACGGCAATGAGGTCTTTCATAGGCGTTCCCATACGCACCAGATAGTTGCCTGGCTGACGCAACTTCTTACCGGTCACGGTTGTGTAGCGTTCAAACAGAGGTTTGTGTTTCATCACTGCCTCATAGACAGCAAAGGCTGTTCCTACATTCTGCACAATGGCGCCAACATTGACGGGTATGGCAGGAGGTGCGGGCACCTGACGGTTGATAACAGCATCAACGAGCTGTTTCTCACCACCCTGTGGGTAGCGCTGCTTCAAGGGCACTACTTCTACCTCATAGGCAGAACCGCCAAACTTCTTGGCACACTTATCAGCAAGGAGTTCAATGGCCTGAGGCTTGTTGGTCTCAATACCAATATAACCACGGGTAACCTTGGCAGCCTTCATGAGCAGTTCGAGACCAACGAGAATCTCGTCTGATTTCTCAAGCATAAGACGATAGTCTGCGGTGATGTATGGTTCACACTCCACTGCGTTGATAATGACACACTCAGCCTTGGCTGTGGGAGGCGGACAAAGCTTAATAAAGGTAGGGAATCCTGCGCCACCCATTCCAGTGACGCCAGCCACCTTGACGCGATTGACAATCTCTTCCGGGGTGAGTTCGGGATGTTCCTCTACGGTTTCAAGTTTGTTAGAGCGGTCGATACTCTCCTCCCACTCGTCACCATCTACATTGATGATAATGGCAGGTTTACGGTAACCAGTAGCATCAACGGCAGTGTCAATTTTCAACACGGTACCGCTTACCGATGAATAAATAGGTGCTGAGACGAAACCGCCTGCTTCAGCAATCATCGTGCCGACCTTCACCTTGTCGCCTTTGGCAACAACAGGTTTGGCTGGAGCACCAATATGTTGCGAGAGTGGGAAAATAGCTTGAACCGGTAATGCTGCTACCTGAGTTGCCGCATCGTTGCTGAGTTTGTTTTCCTCTGGATGTATTCCTCCTATACTGAATGTTCTAATCTTCATGCTTGTTCCTCCTCTTGTTTGGTTGTCGTACTGGCCTTTGGCTGTGCGGCAGGTTTCACTGCCGAAGGAGTAGCTTCAGTCTGCACCTCTGCCTTAGGTTTGGGGGCAGGGAAATTAACTGCCTTAATGGCGTGTGTCGGACACACTGCCACGCACTTGCGGCACAGACGACACTTGGTATAATCAATATACGATACGTTGTTCTCTACAGTAATGGCGCCAAAAGGACACTCCTTGGCACACTTGCCACAGCCTATGCAGGCAGCCTTACAGGCTTTCATGGCAACGGCACCCTTGTCTTTGTTAACACACTCCACATAGACGCGACGGCCCTTGACACCTTTCTTGCGCAACTCAATGACGTGGCGCGGACAAGCCTTGGCACAGGCTCCACAAGCTGTACAGCGGTCTTCATCCACTTCTGGAAGACCTGTTTCTGGATTCATGTGGATCGCGTCAAACTGGCAAGCAGACACACAGTCGCCACAACCGAGACAGCCGAAGCCGCAACCGGTCTCACCGGCTCCACAGGCATTCATTGCCGCACAACTGCGAAGGCCGTCATAGGACACAACCTTCTGGCGTAACTCGCAAGTACCGCCACATCGAACTACTGCCACCATAGGGTCGCCATTGGCAATGGCCATTTCCAAAAGGTCTGCCACCTTGCCCATCACTTCCTGTCCACCAACGGGACAGCTGATGCCGTCGAGACTTCCTGCATCAGCACCTTTGACCAGAGCATCGGCCAAGGCACTACATCCGGCAAAGCCGCAACCACCACAGTTAGCACCGGGCAACAATGCTGCAACCTGCGAAATACGAGGATCCTCATAGACAGCGAATTTCTTCGAGCAGACATACAATACCAAGGCCGCCACCAAACCGATAGCGCCCAATACTGCCACTGCAATCATCATAAAATTCATAATAGCTTTTTTATTTGTTTTAGTTTAATGCTTTTCTATTCCGAAAGTCAACTGCCGGCGCATACGATGGCGCAACAGATATAGTACACCATAATAAGGCAACAGCGACAGCAAAGATGCTACAGCTGCAATACCCTCATGACCAACAGTCTCCATCAACACAATCAGCACAGTCACCATCAATACAAAGGGTATGGCAAAAGCCCATAACAACGCACGCGATGCTACAGCAGCAGTGGCCCACACCACTACACTGTCACCCTTTTTATAGGACGAAGCTGAAGAGGTGAACACTTCTATCATTTTCTCCTTAGATTCAGAAGCATGGCAGAAAGAGGCTGCCTGACAAGCTGCACACGCAGAAGTCTGCATGATACGCACCTTTACAGCGTGTGGACCAACACTTTCCACAACACCTTCGTGACGGATTCTTTTTTCCATTGAATTGCAATCTCGACTTTACAATGCAAAGATACTATAAAAATGCGAAATATATAACACGTCAGAAGAAATATTTTTATTTTTCTTCGTAATCGTTTGCAATTATCGGTACTTTTTCTTACTTTTGTACCATATAACATAAATATGACTATGAAAGCAAACGAGCAAACCCTACAACAGATTGAAAGGGCAATCAGAAAAGTGGCGGATAAATTTCCACCAGTTGAAGAACCCACCGTACTGACAGACATCCACTTACGCGTCAATCAAGAGACGGGCGAGCTGTTGGCATTTGATGATGACGACAACGAAATCACTCGTTGTGTAGTGGAACAATGGATAGATAACAAGGATGATAATTTCTACGATGAGGTGACGGCAGCATTACGCAAGACCATTGCCAGCAAACGAGAAATGGTCAACCAAATGTCTATACTCAAGCCCTACTCTTTCGTACTGGAAGACGAAGAACGAGAGAATATTGCCGAACTCTACGTGGTAGATGACGACACCGTCATCATCGACAAGGAACTCATGGAAGGGCTGGACAAAGACCTAAACGACTTTCTCAACCAACTACTGGCGTAAGCCGCATCCACCTGCCTAACGCAGATAAAGGCGGTCGCCCACTTCCAACTGGTAATCGACAGGAAGGTGGTTGAGTTTATAGAGATACTTCAGACGGATTCCATACTTCTGGGAAATGGAATACATCGACTCACCCGGACGTACATAGTGCGCCCGGTTTTTGTATTCTTTCGGTGCGTTACGACGCTTCTTTTGCAACCACACATAAGTGCCTTCCTCTAATTCTGCACCAACATAAAGTTCGTTGAAAGATGCTAACTTACGCGCAGAAACACCAACTTCCTTACCAATCAACGCAAACGTATCTCCTTTTTTAGCAACAACATAATAGTTTTTATTAAAGGAATGAATAGTATGCATCAATGAAGTAGGCTGATGGGTTTGATACTCATTATAACGGTTGTATTTGCGTGCTTCGTCGTACTGATAAAGTTTGTATAACTGGATGATATCTATCAGCTGAGTGGCGTAACGCGGATTAGTGGCATAGCCACACGACTTTAAACCATGGGCCCAACCCTTGTAGTCTTTCAGGTTGAGTCGGAACAAGGAACTGTAACGGCGACTACTCACCAAAAAGACAGAATGATCCTCATAACTGTCATAAACATTGTCGTAGGCACGGAAACATTCATTGCGCTCATCATCATCGTGATAAGTGGTACGACCAGTCCAACCATGACACTTAATGCCAAAATGATTATTACCCTTACGCGCCAATTCACTATAACCTGCACCCGACTCCAACACTCCTTGTGCCAGCGTGATACTGGCGGGAATGCGATGTTTCTTCATCTGTTCGATGGCGAGATCCTTGTAGCGGTCGAAATATTCCTGATAGCGTGTGTTCCACTTGATCTGTGCCACAGACGTAAACGGCAACAGCAACAAGAGAGCCACTCCAATGCTTATTCGTCTCATGTGTGTTATTTTTCCTAATTCTGTTGCAAAAATAAAGAAAAAATATTATATTTGCAACAAAATCCTATACATTATGAAAAAGATAACCTTGAATATTGACATTCAACTCGCTCAAATTGACGAATTGCCTGAAGAGGACCAGCAACTCGTCAAGATGGCGATAGAACAGACAGAGCATTCATACTCACCATATTCGCATTTTTCAGTTGGTGCTGCACTACGGTTGGAGAATGGCATGACGGTGAGAGGATGCAATCAAGAAAATGCCGCCTTCTCTGTCACCATCTGTGCAGAGCGATCGGCGCTGTTTGCTGCAGGGGCATCCTTCCCCGACCAAGCCGTCACCACACTTGCCATTGCTGCAAGAAACGAAAACCACGAACTATTGGAAGAACCAATCAGTCCATGTGGCACTTGCCGGCAAGCCATCATCGAGACGGAGACTCGCTTCAAACGCCCAGTAAGAATTTTGCTTTATGGTAAAAAACACATCTATGTACTTGACAGCATCAAAGCATTAATGCCGTTATCATTTACAGAATACTAAACGTACGACACGAAAATAACAGCGTTAGGGATCTGCGGTTGTTGCTTCATCACGAATATCTCCAATGCCGAGTTGATAGGCTGGCGAAGTGGGCAACAACGAGAAATCATAACTTTGAATGGTTTCATCCACAAGGCGGAAATGTGACTTTCCGCCTTTTTCGTCATCCGTCGCCTCCCATACTATATCAGTAAAGGCATCGCCTATCAAAGGTTGATCACTACGAATCATGCAATGGGAGAAATGAAGGTCGGAACCTTCTGCACTAAATACTAAATCATCGTATCCTGTCATCAGCGAATGGGTGCAGGCTACAGAAGCTTTGATGGTTCGGAAGGCCTCGCCACGATCAGCCGAGAAGGGATAGAACTGTGCAAAAGTACAATGGTCAACTGTCACACTCCCACCCTTTGCCTCTAAACAGCATCCGCCAGCATTGGTCAGTCGGCAATGAGTCAAAGCGAGATGTGCTCCTTCGGAAAAGATACCTGATGCACTACTGTTGTGAACAGATGTGCGCAAGAGTGTGGCTTCCGCATTCGAACCTAACTGGAGCGCATCGGTGGCATTGCGAATCACACAGTCTGTCCATTCACCTTTGGCATTGGGTGCCAAAACAATACCTTTCCATTGTCCGCTAACACGATCGTAGGGTAAATCATCAAACATGGCATCGAGGCGGTCACCACGAAACAGGCATTCTGAAGCTTGAAGACTGCCTTCCACGTCAATGCCAGCACCATCATGAAAGAAAAGTTGCGCAGACCGAAGCGTCAGCTTGGCTCCCGTTGCAATATGCAATCCTTTCCGTATAATGATAGGACACGGACTATCCAGCGTAACATTTCCGTTAACATCCCACTGGTCGCGGATGTCAGCATCCCACTGATGAGCCCGCAAAGGAACCTTCTGTTGCTTTTCATGGGAAAGGTTGAACACCAGACAGTCGCCAATGGGTTGCACATCTGTTTGTCCACACTTGGGTGCGGTAAGTTCTACAAATACACAAAGGGAGTCACCCTTGCGGACTTCTACCCCATTCAACTCCCCGTCAAGATATTCGCCATCAACATTGACGCGAAATCCCTGTGTGCCCTTTTCAAGGGCGACACGATCTATAAGAAGAGAGGCGTCACAACGGTTATAGACCCAAAAAGAATAGGTAGATGAAGGAATAGTACTGAACACCGTATCCATCTTCAGGGTGTCAACGGAAAATGTCAACACATCAGTATTGGTAGCCGAATACTTCTCTTCATCGGAGCAAGCAGCAACCATCATGGCAAGGGTTATACAGAAAATAAATATCCGTTTCATCATTAGACAAAACGGATATTCATTATGTTTATTGTCATCCACAGCTAAAAATAATTTGTTGCCATGGAATCTTCCGAACTTTTGGCAAGTCAGAAGGAAATCTTATTTGCCAAAATATCTTTTCAGCAGTCCTGCGAAGCCTGCACCATGGCGAGCCTCATCTTTAGCCATTTCGTGTACGGTATCGTGGATAGCATCAAAACCAGCTACCTTAGCATTCTTGGCAATACGGAACTTGTCCTCACAAGCTCCAGCCTCTGCAGCAGCACGCTTCTCCAGATTGGTCTTGGTGTCCCAAACACATTCACCGAGAAGTTCGGCAAACTTAGCAGCATGCTCAGCCTCTTCGAAAGCATAACGCTTGAAAGCCTCAGCAATTTCGGGATAACCTTCACGATCTGCCTGACGAGACATGGCAAGATACATTCCCACTTCTCCACACTCGCCATTGAAATGGTTGCGCAGGTCTTGAATCATCTCTTCGCTCACACCTTCGGGTTTTCCATCTCCAATCTTATGAACTGTGGCATATGTCATTTCGGCATCGTCTTTCAGTTCGGTAAACTTAGATGCAGGAGCTTTACAGATGGGGCACTTTTCAGGGGCAGCGTCGCCTTCGTAGATGTATCCACAAACGGCACAAATAAACTTTTTCTTCATATTAGTATTCGTTTAGTTTTGTATTTGATTCAATAGCAAAGATACACATAAAAAATAAATCTCGCAAGAATATGCAGGATTTTATTTTTTAGTGTTTCGCTTTTTCCAAATTACATACATCGCCAGACGTCCGGTAACGCGACAAGAGGGGAATCTCTTTGCAGAGTGCATCTGCCAGTCGCTGGGCTACCATGTGGGCACCATAGATATTGTAATGGGTGTTGTCCTGCCTACCTTGAGGGATGGCTGGATGTTCACCTGGCGCGTAAATCATGTGCAGTTTCTTAGAACCTTCCTCACCCAACGAATCTTCAAGCAGGTGGGTAATGCGGTTAGCATCTACGAAATGAACATTCATACGCTGCGCAACATCACGTGGTGCAACGATATAGAGGCCATGAGTATCTACAAGTACGTGAGGGAGTTCGACGGCAGTTTCCTTCCTCTTGCGTTTAGCTTTTGCTGCGGAGGCAGCCTTTCCTGTAGCCACCGTATTGCGTAGATTCTCATCGTCGATTTTCTGTCCAACAGGTTTTGCGCTCTGGGCCTGATCGGCAGGAAGCCAATTGCGTCGTACTACTGCATTCATCAGAATGGGTATTCCCCCTTTTTCACGCGTTTCTCTTACAAACTTTGCCAAGTTGTAATCGAAAGTAGAGCCTGGGTCTGTATGACGGTCGGCCTTAGGTTTCTCGTCGTTGTGACCAAATTGGATAATGACGTAGTCTCCTGGTTTGATGAGCGACAATACTTTATCCCAGCGTTTCTCGTTGATAAAGCTCTTAGAAGAACGTCCGTTGACAGCATGGTTATCAACTCGTACAAAGATAGAATCAAAATAACATTGCAGAGCCATTCCCCACCCTCTTTCTGGTGACCCTGTAGAAAGATCTTTCTGTGCAGCCGTTGAATCACCTATGATAAATATGGTGGTCACATGGTCGGCTTGGAAGGCACATACCACGCAAAACATGACGGCAAGCATCAACCAACGTCCAATTTTTTTCATCATTCAACTTTTTTATCGGATTGACGTTCAAGCCTTAACGATAGCCTCCAGTTCATCACCAGAAACCATCTGCTGTTCGCCTGTTATCATGTTCTTCAACGTCACCTTGCCTTCGTTCATCTCGTTTTCGCCTGCAAGGACAACAAACGGAATCTGCTTGGCATTGGCATAGTTCATCTGCTTCTTCATCTTGGCAGCATCAGGAAACATTTCGGTACGAATACCTGCCTGACGAGCCTTAGTGACGAGGGGCAGACAATAGGCTGTTTCCTTTTCACCGAAATTGATGAAGAGGAGTTGTGTAGCGTTAATGGAATCTTTTGGATAGAGGTCGAGAGTGTTGAGGACATCATAGATGCGGTCTGCTCCAAACGAAATGCCGACACCGCTAAGTCCTGGCATTCCGAAGATGCCAGTAAGGTTATCGTAGCGTCCGCCACCTGTAATACTACCAATCTGCACATCGAGAGCTTTGACTTCGAAGATGGCACCGGTATAATAGTTCAGGCCACGGGCAAGTGTCAGATCGAGCTGGATTTCGTTGTTGAGTCCGATTGTTTTGAGCGTTTCAAGAATATAGCGAGTTTCCTCTACACCTTTCAATCCTGTTTCGCTCTCAGCCAGAACACCAGCGATGGTATTGAGCTTCTCATCATTACTTCCAGTCAAGGAGATAATAGGTTGCAACTTTTCTATCTGTGCGTCGCTGAGTCCGTCTTGACGGAGTTCCTCATTCACATTGTCAATACCGATCTTGTCGAGTTTGTCGATGGCAACGGTAATGTCAACAATCTTATCGGCAGCACCGATTACTTCAGCAATTCCCGTGAGAATTTTACGGTTGTTGATCTTGATCTGAACACGGATACCGAAACGGCTGAATACCGTATCTACGATCTGCATCAGTTCCACCTCGTTGAGCAAAGAGTCGGAACCCACCACGTCAGCATCACATTGATAGAACTCACGATAACGGCCCTTCTGGGGACGGTCTGCGCGCCAAACGGGTTGAATCTGATAGCGTTTGAAAGGAAGTTGAAGTTCTTCACGGTGCATCACAACGTAACGTGCGAAAGGCACAGTAAGATCGTAACGCAATCCCTTTTCACACATTTTCGATGCCAAGTGGAGTGCATTACGCTCTGCGAGTTCTTCATCGCTTACCTTTGACAGGCAGTCACCACTATTGAGCACTTTGAAAAGCAGTTTGTCGCCCTCTTCGCCATATTTACCCATGAGTGTTTGCAGCGTTTCCATGGCAGGGGTTTCAATCTGCTGGAATCCATAAAGTGCATAGACCTCACGGATGGTGTTGAAGATATAATTGCGCTTAGCCATCTCTATGGGAGAGAAGTCGCGCGTTCCCTTTGGAATATTTGGTTTCTGTGCCATTTATTTTCTTACGATGGTTTGTGCTCGGTCTGGACCGATTGAGATAATCTGAATGGGAGTCTCAAGTTGGGCTTCCAGGAATTTGATATAATCGTTGAATGCTTGTGGGAACTGCTCTTCGCTGGTAAACTGAGTCATGTCGGTTTTCCATCCTGGAAGTTCCTCATAGACCGGTTCAATATTTTCCTCAATATTATAGGGGAAATAGTCAATCTGCTGTCCATTCTGCTTATAGGCAACGCAAGCCTTGATGGTGTCAAATCCGTCGAGTACATCACTCTTCATCATGATGAGTTTAGTAACACCATTGACCATGATAGCGTATTTCAAGGCCACAAGGTCAATCCATCCACAGCGGCGTTCACGACCGGTCACAGCACCATATTCGTGACCGAGGTCACGGATGCGCTTACCTGTTTCGTCAAAGAGTTCTGTGGGGAATGGTCCTGCTCCGACACGTGTGCAGTATGCTTTCATGATTCCAAATACATCTCCTATTTTGTTTGGACCGATACCGAGTCCGGTGCATGCTCCAGCACAAATGGTATTAGAAGAAGTCACAAAGGGGTATGAGCCGAAATCCACATCAAGCATAGTGCCTTGTGCGCCTTCACAAAGTACGCTCTTGCCGCTCTTCAGCAGGTTGTTGATTTCATGTTCAGAATCGACGATATGGAACTGGCGAAGATAATCTATACCTTCCAGCCATTTCTTTTCCACTTCAGTAATGTCGTACTCGAAGTTCAAAGAACGGAGGATGGCTTCGTGGCGTGCCTTGCAAGCAGCATATTTCTCTTCAAAGTTTTCAAGGATGTCGCCTACGCGGAGACCGTTACGTGATACTTTATCAGTATAGGTCGGTCCAATTCCCTTTCCTGTGGTTCCTACCTTATTCTTACCCTTTGCAGCCTCATAAGCGGCATCAAGAACACGGTGTGTGGGCATGATGAGGTGAGCCTTCTTAGAAATATGAAGACGGTTTTTCAGTTCATGACCACTGGCTTCAAGCGCCTTGGCTTCTTCCATGAACAAGTCTGGAGCGAGCACTACGCCATTGCCGATGATATTCACCTTTCCACCCTGGAAGATACCGGAGGGGATGCTGCGTAGCACATACTTCTGACCTTCGAACTCCAGCGTGTGACCTGCATTAGGACCACCTTGGAAACGTGCCACTACATCGTACTGTGGGGTCAACACATCGACCACCTTACCTTTACCTTCATCGCCCCACTGCAAACCCAGCAGGACATCTACTTTACCTGTGTTCATTGTTTCGGATTATTTTGATTCTTTATTTTCTTTTTTTTTCTTCTCCATCGTTAGTTTGGCCTGACAACTGCTACACACACCATAGATATATAATGTGTAACTGTCTTTTTTGAACCGTCGCAGCCGCATGGATTCGACTGCCTTCACGAGCGCTGTCGCCTTCACATCAGTCACTTTTCCACACAGGGTGCAAATCTGAAAGAACTGTCCACCTTTGTTGTATGCGGCACTATAAGTTACCTGTTTTTGGAAATGATGTTCTATTATAAGTCGCAGTTTGAGAAATAGCTTGATAGTATTGTAGAGTGTTGCCCTACTAACTGGGAATCTACGTTCTTCTGCGAGTCGTTTTCCAAGTTCATCGAGTGTGAAATATCCGTTCATAGCATAGACAGTTTCCAGAATAGCATATCGCTCAGGAGTCTTACGCCTGTTGTTCTGTTCCAGATAATTGTCTAAGATCTGCGTTACCGTTTCTTTCACGTTCTCTTTCATGACAGTTGCAGTTTAAAACCGCACAAAGTTACGACATTTTATCGAGATTATGCCTATATCGTTTAAAAAATGTCTATTTCTATTTGTTTTAATGCACTTTTGGCCAATCTTTCATAGACAAGTCCAAGGTCTGCAAAACGCGTCATCGTCTGAAGGGCAGCCTTCTTAACCGCCAGATTGTCGCCTTGCAGGGCTACAAGTGCTTGGTCTATAAACTCGTTAATACCTCTTTCGTTAGGTTCTTGTCCCTTCATAAAAAGGCGGGTGAGCACATGGAAGCCACACAACTGGTAGAGTGGTTGTGGAGAGGCAATCCACTGGTAGGCTTTCTGTGCAGCAAATGGCAGATGCTGATAGAGGTTGAATGTGGCTTGTTCAGCAATTTCCTGGGTATGGGTCTGTTCCATCCAGATATCCACCACTTCAGCACATATTTCATCGGGAGGCATCAGCATGGTAGCTAAGATTTTACATTCCCTCACGTCAGCTTTCCACAATTCAATGGCGAGGTCGTAATCCTGTCCTATTTCTGCGGCCTTTTCTTTCAGCATAAGGATTGACGCTCCCCAATTGAGTTTATAGTCAGAGCCTTTGTCGCGCATCGACTGGGCAGTCTGTCCGTCCATAATCAATCGGAACGACTGTTTGATTTCGCGAACTTTATCTATTACTTGTTGTTTTTCCACTTGTCTTTATTTTGATGAACTCATATCAGCGTACCGTAGTCACTACTGTATCGTAGCATCTGTTGGGCGTACCCTTCACTATAGTCAATCTCAATATGATCTATCTCCCCGTCAGCTCCCAACACCGGGTTGAGTATGGGATTGATGAATCCTTTATAAGGAGCCAACCCCAGTTGCTGGTAACGTTCGAGTATTTCACGATGAAGTGTAGGTTCGACTTTCACCCCATATTGCTCCACCAATTGTCTGGCTGCCTCATAATCGCCCTCGCTCTTGATGCGTTGCACTTCGGCAAGCAGTTGTGCGAAAAGTTGGCGAAGCTGTGGGTAATCGGTGATACGTACGTAAGTTTTTCCGTTGCACTTCTCAAGACTGATTGCATCGCCTTTCTCATAACACCACCTGGCTATGAGTGCCCTGTTGCGCATGTGAGCCTCTTCTATCTGCTGTCCGGGCTGGATACGGATGAGTTGCGTAAGCAGTCCGTTGAGCACATAACTGTAATACTGGGCTTTATAAGCCTCATCATCGGGAAGAAGTCCGAGTTCTATCAATTTCTTGTCGGCCATATAATAAAGTCCGAACAAGTCGGCGCGTGCTTCTTCTATAGTACTGCCGTAAGCCTTGAGTGCATCGGGATCTGTATGGGGTAAGAGTTGTCCACTTCCGTGTCCGAGACATTCATGAAGGTCTGTATGCAGTTCGTCACAACGGTCTCCATACTTTTTGATGAGGTCAAGAGTTGTTTTGTCAACAACAAATTCCTCTTTGAATCCATTGCCCAGCGATGCTTTATTGTAAGCATCAGTAATATTGGTAATGGTAACACTCTTGCTGCCGTATTGTGCTCTAATCCAGTCGGCATTAGGTAGGTTGATGCCAATGGCGGTTGAAGGATATTCGTCGCCGCCAAGCATGGCAGCACAGATGGCCTTCGCCATGACGCCTTTCACCTTCGGCTTGCGGAATTGCGGATCCACGGGCGAGTGGTCTTCAAACCATTGTGCATTGTCGCTTATGAGTTTGGTGCGACGTGTGGCTTCCTTGTCTGTATATTCCACAATACCTTCCCATGAACCTTTCAGGCCGAGCGGATCGCCATAGACCTCAATAAATCCGTTGACATAGTCGATGTCGCCTTCGTGACATTTCACCCACTTGATGCAGTAGTCGTTGAAATCATGCAGATTACCACTCTTATAATACTGTATAAGGGCTGTTGTCACCTCTTCCTGCTGTGGGGTTTCTGCCACATCCTTGGCTTTTTCAAGCCAATAGATGATCTGTTTGATAGCCTTACCGTATTTTCCGTCAGCACACCATGTCTGCTCCTCTATTCCTTGTGGAGTTTTCACAAGAGTGGAATTAAGTCCAAAGGAAGGAGGTTGCTGACCTTTATAATCGCGCTTCTGCGCATGATAGAAGTCTTCCACTTCCGTCTGCGTCAAACCTTGGTAGTAGTTGCATGCTGAGGTTGTGACAAGGTCTGCACCGTCAGCCTGATTGACTCGTTTGGGCAGAATTTCAGGATTAAAAATCACGGGAAACAATTCATCGCACAACTGTCCGACCGTTTCCCCTTCACATAACGGCAAAGAGGTTGAATCTATCTGTTCCAAAACTTGACGCAAATAACATTCGTCAAATTCCGGAATCATTTTTTCTGTGCCGTAGTGGTGATAAATTCCGCTTGAAAACCACACCCGCTTGAGATAAACTTCCAAAGCCCGGAAATTATCATTATCGCGATCTATCCTATCGGAAGTATAGACAGCTTCCAGCATTTTGCGTATGCGAAGATTATATCGTCCAAACTGGTCGAATGTAATATCGCGTCCGTAGAGTGTAGCTTGCGAAAGATAATAGACATACAGCTGTTGACGCTTGGTGAGTTGCTCAAAGCCATTCAATCGGTAGCGCAACAGCTGTATGTCTGCGAAGTGTTCGTCTTCGTATTGGATCATTTCGATGATCTGTCTTTCTTCTGATTCTCCACTTTCTGAGAGGGGTGTTGTTCAAGGAACTTCACACGATACTCTCTTGGCGACATATTCATGATGCGATAGAAAGAGGCATAGAATGACTGACGGTTAGAGAATCCTACCATGTCGCTGATTTGCTCCATGGTGAGCTTCTGATAACGTCGGTCAACCATGAGTGACATGGCCTCGTCGATTCTGTACTTGTTAACAAAGCAAGAGTAATTGGTATGGAACTTCACGTTGATGACTGCTGACACATAACGTGTGTTTGTTCCAAGGTCCATTGCCAGTTGTTTGGCAGAATACTCTTTGTCCTTGTACTTTTCCTGAATTACAATAATGCGAAGGATTTTTTCTTTCAGAGTGTCCATCATTTCAGGATTAACTAGGCTCCGATACTTCGCCTCGTGTTCTTTTTTTTCTGTGATATTATACTTAGCCATAACTGTAAATGTAATAGCGGTTATTATTTAGCTACAAAATTAGCATATTTTTTTCAGACAGCACAACTTTTTTCATAAATATTTAACAACTTTGTGTAATTTTTAAGATTTTACATCAAATCCCTTCTTCACAACAAGCGCGTGACTCGCCAGTCTTTAAGAATATACTACATTATTATTCAGATACTTATGTCGTTTTATTGAAGCAAAAACCTGTTGTTTATCAAATTTTAAAAAATTACGTTATTACCTTTCTTTTCAAACATTCTTTTCTTTAGCAGACAAGCACATCGAAAGTTTCTGCTTTCAGACTCGCCTGCTCTACTGAACTTTTGCCAGGTCTTCCAACGGAATATTGCGCAATTGATGCAGGTACTCCGTATGAATTTCCAAAGTTTTACACCATTGTTCCGTGAAGAGTGCGCTGACATCAAGTTCTATCTTCCAAGTGCCTACACTCTCCAAATGGTCAACCATAGTGCCTACCGTCATGCTGCGCAAGTCATGGGCTGGAATAAAGGAAGATGTCTCACCCTTTTCGTCGGCAGATACCTCCAGCAGCAATTTGGCATCAATCAACTTATAAAGCAAGTCGTTGACAATACGTATGGGCAAACGGGTGCGCTTACGCAAGTCGAGAGCGGTCAAAGGCCGACCTCCTTGTTTGAAGCGTTGCGCCACACAACTCATCAACAGAGCACACATCATGACTCGGTAACGATAACTTATTTCGCCTGTATTGGCATCATAATCATAATAATCGAGATTCTGATTCGTATAACAGAGTTCTACGCCAAAAAGACAGATGGTCCAGGAAATCTGCAACCAGAGCATAAACAAAGGTAAGGCTGCAAAAGAACCATAGATGGCATTATAACTCGACAGAAACATCTGAGCATGAATATAGAAGATCTGCACGCCCTGCATCGCAATACCTGCAAGAATACCTGGCACGACGGCACACATGGGTTTTACATGCGTATTGGGCATAAAGATATAAAAGGCGATAAAGAGGCCCGACATCAATACATACGGCACCATGTCTATCAGAAACCTTACCACAGGAGTCAACAACATGAAATTATCCATCTCGTTGACCATAGTCGCCATAAAGATTGACAATCCAGAGGTCAGGACAATAAGGATGGGAAAACAGAAGAACATGGCCAGATAATCCGTAAAGGTACGGAAAATGGTGCGTGGTTTCTTCACCTGCCAAATCTCATTAAATGCCTGTTCCACATTACTCACCAGCATCAAAACGGTATAGAGCATGAACAGCAGGCCAATACCAAGGAAAATGCCGCTTTTCGTATGTACCAAATAGCTGTTTACAAAGCCTATGATAACCTCGGCTGCCTGTGGCTGGGACTGCAAAGCATCACGAAACCACACCTCAATATATTTATTATATCCAAAACCACGGGCAATGGCAAAGACCACTGCCAGGATAGGCACAATAGCCAACAGAGACGAATAAGTCAGCGCCGCCGCCTTATTCACCACACGTTTGGCTGTAAAGAAGCGAATGGCGAGTACGAGTTTCTTAAGGATCTCTATCATAATCCACTTGAACGGAGTCGTATCGTCTTCGTTCAATTGCCATAGTCCGTAACGGAAAAAACCGGTAATATGTCTAATTTGCTCTTTCATATTGTTTGAACTGCAAAGATAAGAAAAATATATTATAATTCCCAACAAAGGCGCTGATATTTTCATGCTATCGGCTTATTCCGCGAAAGAACGAACCTTAAAAGCCTCATTCAGTTCCCATGCACCTCCACAATAACACGCAACAGGGGCTGCTTGGTTATGGGAATTACTACGGACTTATAACGGACTCATGGCGGAAACGCATCCCGAACACTTCCCGATGGCGTCCCGAAGCCATAAGGTCCACTTTATGGCTTTGCCGAGACAAAGAAGACAAGACCAAAGGTCATGGCGTCCCGAAGCCGAGAGCAGAGCCAAATTTCCCTCAAAACATCATATTTTATTCACATTTTTGGATATTTCTAATTTTTGCATTAACTTTGTCCGTCATATCAAACAATAACAGACAAGAAATACAACAATATGACAAGAAAGAAAAAGGCATTACCCATACTCGAAAACATCACCATCACAGACTTTGCAGCAGAAGGAAAATGTGTTGCAAGGGTCAACGATATGGTTGTCTTCGTGCCTTGGGCTGTTCCCGGCGATGTAGTGGATTTACAGGTCAGAAGAAAGAAACATAGTTTTATGGAGGCTGAAATCATACGCTTCCATGAGGAAAGTCCCCTCCGAACAAAACCTTTCTGCCAACACTTCGGCACCTGCGGAGGATGTAAATGGCAGCAGCTCCCCTACGAGGAACAACTGAAAATGAAGCAACAACAGGTGAAAGACCAACTGACTCGCATTGGCAAAATCACCCTACCCGACTTCCGTCCTATCCTCGGTTCGGTAAAAACACAGGAATACCGCAACAAACTCGATTTCGGATGTTGCAACAAACGTTATCTGACCAACGAAGAAATCAGTAGCGGACTGCAATTCCAACGCAACGCCATAGGATTCCATATTACAGGTGCCTTCGACAAAATACTGCCCATTGAGAAATGCTGGCTGATGGACCATCTGCAAAACGAAATCAGAAACGAGATTTTCGATTATGCACTAAACCACGAGATGTCTTTCTTTGACCTCAGAGCACAAACCGGACTCTTGAGAGATGTCATCGTACGCAACTCCAATACGGGCGAATGGATGGTCATCATTCAGTTCCACTATGATGAAGAAGGTGATGAACAACGGGCTGCAGAACTTCTGCAACACGTGGCAGATAAATTCCCGCAAATCACAGCATTACTCTATGTCAACAACCAGAAATGTAATGACACCATAGGTGATCAGGATGTTATCGTGTTCAAAGGCAACGACCACATCTTCGAAACCATGGAAGACCTGCGGTTTAAGGTGGGACCGAAATCGTTCTACCAAACCAATACCGAACAGGCCTACCACCTTTACTCCGTTGTCAGAGAGTTCGCTTTCATGCCTGTTAACGGACAGACGCCCAACGAAGCGCCTCTGATCTACGACCTTTACACCGGTACGGGAACCATTGCCAACTTTATTGCTGCCAAAGCCAGCAAAGTCATCGGTATCGAATATGTGCCTGAAGCCATTGAAGACGCCAAGGTCAATTCCAGCATCAACGGCATTGGCAATACCCTGTTCTATGCAGGGGACATGAAAGATATTCTGACCGATGAGTTTATCCAACAACACGGCAGACCCGATGTTATCGTGACAGACCCACCAAGAGCAGGAATGCACCCTGATGTAGTAAACACCATTCTGAATGCTGCGCCACAACGTATCGTATATGTGAGTTGCAACCCTGCCACTCAAGCACGCGACCTACAATTGCTCGACGTGGCCTATACGGTCAACGAGGTGCAGCCCGTAGATATGTTCCCACACACTCCTCACGTAGAAAATGTTGTATTACTAACCAGAAGATCATAATTAAGAATATGAGAAAAATCGTTTTGCTTCTCACAGCCTCGTTGTTCGTACTCGGCATCAAAGCACAGGAAAACAAACAGGAAAAGAAAACCGTTTCCGTAGAACTTCCACAATGGGTCAAAGACATCAAACTCAGCGGATATGGAATGTTGCAGTATCAGGCTCAAGACCCCTACCGCACAACAACAGATGAAGAGGGAAACATCATCACAGAAAAGAATGCTTCAAACACCTTCAACATCAGACTGCTAAGGCTCATGCTCGATGGAAAAATTGGCGACGTGGCATGGCGTGCACAATTCCAAGGAAGCGGATCGTCTGCCTTTCTTGTTGACCTCTATGCGGAATGGCAGAAATACAGAGAAATACGAGTCAAAGCAGGACAATTCAAACGTGCTTTCACCTTTGAAAGTCCTACAAACCCCATCGACCAAGGTTTCTACTCCTACGCACTCGTCATCAACAACCTCGTGGGCTACGGAGACCGGACGGGAGAGAAATCGGCAGGAGGACGTGACATCGGCGTCCAACTGCAGGGTGATTTGCTAAAAAACAAAGCCGGACGCTATCTGTTACACTATCAGGTGGGAGTATATAATGGCGAAGGTATCAACACAAAAGATGCTGACAACAGAAAAGATATTATCGGAGGACTTTGGCTGATGCCGGTTGAAGGGTTTCGTATAGGTGCTTTCGGATGGACTGGAAGCAGAGCGGGCGTAGGCACAAAAAACCGTTATGCGCTATCGGCTGAATACAGCAAGAACGACTGGACTTTCCGATCAGAATACATCCACAGTCAGGGTGCAGCGGCTCCTGGCAAAAACCTTGGCGATAAAGCCGACGGTCTCTACGTATTCGGTATCGCACCTGTCATTCCCAAGAAACTCTATGCCAAAGCACGATACAATATGTACCGACAGGATAAATCATGGAGTTCGTCAAAAACCATGTACGAAATGGGTATCAACTATGTTTTCTGCAAAAACCTGCAGGTCAACATGGAATATGCCCGCGTCAACGACAGAACGATTGCCAATCCTGACAAACACAACTACAATTTTGTAGATCTTCAGTTTGACTTCCGCTTCTAAAGCCGGAAGTCAAACTGATATCTGGCATAAATATGGATGAGCAATAAGTCGAAAACATGGGCTATAAAGATTCCGATGCCTACGCCCGAAAGGCCGGAACAATGCCATCCGACAATAACTGAAATCACAAAAAACACATAATAGACTGCCTCCAAAAGAAGATAGTCAAGCGAACGGCCTCGCGCTAAGGTGAGATAAGCGACAGGAAGTGTTGCCGACTTAAGTATCATCGCGCCTGCCCACCAACGGGCAAGAGGAACAATAGGCAGAAACGATGAAGAAAGCAACAATGGTACTAACCATGGCAACAACACCATAACGATCAAGACTAACGGAATAGTCAAACCGGTCAACACCAACAACTGACGGCGCACAATACCTGATGCCTCACGATGGTCGGAAGTTGCTGACAGACGAGGCATGTAATCCTGCTCTAAAGCGGAAAACAAAATGGCCATATAACCTGCTGTAAGCAATTGGGCTGAACTAAACCATCCTACCACCTGCGAAGATGCTTCGCCTTGAAGCCACACACGAATACCATATTCTGATGCTGCACCTATTACAGCTGCCAAGGTAAAGGCCATTCCTAAACGAAGCATGGAGCGCATTTCTGCCAAGGGCAACAGGGTATTGCCTTTTGGCAACTGCAACGGACATACGCGCAACGAACAAAAAAGTACGGGCAACAGGGCTGCTAATGCTGTTAAAACCACTACCGCTACGATGGATGACGCTCCATAATATATATAGAGAGGTACGGTCAGCAAGAGACTCGACAATACGGAGACAATCTGCGACAAGGCCAACCAACGAAGGCGACGGGCGGCCTTGAGGATTGCCAACTCTCCCGAACAGACGATCATCAACAAGACTGCTGGCGACAACAGCCAATGCCCCATCAGACCGCAGACAACCAACCCTAACGATCCGCCGGATATCGTCAACAACCGTACAGACCATACGCTCCGGATGCGTTGAACATCCCCTTCCTCAAAAGCCAACGACAAACGACGGACGCCACTCAATGACACGCCCATGCCACAAAGCTGGACCAACATATTGACCAACGTATTAAGCAACGAAAGAGCACCTACACCGTCAGGGCCAAGAAACAAGGCCGCACACTTATTGCGGATAAGTGAAGCGACAACATTAACCGCCTGAACGCCACCAAAAAGGCCGGTGACCATTAAAATATGACGGAATGGCGAAACGCCACGGTTTCTTCTGGTAATCTTCATACTACCCTATTAAACGACAAAATGGCTCAAATTATTGCACTATCGGTAATAAATCTCACGATTTTCCTTTTTTTTTGCTTGCATTTGTGAGATTTTTCGTACTTTTGCATACTGTATGAAAGTATTAAAGTTTGGCGGCACTTCCGTCGGTTCTATAGAGAGTATTCTCAGTTTGAAAAGTATCGTTGAGTCAGAGACCCAACCCGTCATTGTCGTGGTCAGCGCTTTAGGAGGCATCACAGACAAACTGATTGCCATTTCACAACAGGCACTAACCGGTGACGAACAATATAAAGAGGAGTTTGAAAACATCGTCAAACGCCATCATCACATGGTGGAAAACATCATCAAAGACGAAACGGCGAAAAAAACGCTGCTCGGCACACTCAACGACCTCTTTGATCAGTTGCGATCCATCTACTATGGCGTATTCCTCATACATGACCTCAGCGCAAAAACGCAGGCCACAATAGTCAGTTATGGAGAACGCCTGAGCTCGCATATCGTAGGGACGCTTATCAAAAACGGTAAGCGAATGAATTCACGCGACTTCATCAAGACCATCAACAAACAGGGTAAACATACACTCGACACCAAACTCACCAACCAACTGGTGAAAGATACTTTCGCTACTATCGACTTCAATACGACAGTTCCTGTGGTGCCCGGTTTCATCAGCAGAGACAGAGACACCAACGAGACAACCAATCTGGGACGAGGCGGAAGCGACTATACCGCTTCTATTATCGCAGCAGCACTCGATGCTGACGTGTTGGAAATATGGACTGACGTCAACGGATTCATGACAGCCGACCCACGCGTCATCAAGTCGGCTTATACCATCAACGAATTGTCCTACATCGAGGCGATGGAGTTGTGCAACTTCGGAGCTAAAGTCGTATATCCTCCTACCATATATCCGGTTTGCGTCAAAAACATTCCTATCAAGGTCAAAAACACATTCAACCCCTCTGATCCCGGAACGATCATCAAAGACAAGATTGAAAACGACCGCAAACCCATCAAGGGTATTTCAAGCATCAAAGGAACAACACTCATCACCGTTACCGGCCTGTCAATGGTCGGTGTGATTGGTGTCAACAGACGCATCTTCACAGCATTGGCAAACAATGGCATCTCAGTATTCATGGTGTCGCAGGCATCGTCTGAGAACTCTACGTCAATAGGTGTGCGCGATGAGGATGCCGACAAAGCCGTTGAAACACTCAATGAGGAATTTGCAAAAGAAATCAAAACAGGAGCTATGTTCCCCATGCACGCTGAAAGCGGATTGGCTACAATCGCTATCGTGGGCGAAAACATGAAACATACACCTGGTATTGCCGGTAAACTCTTCGGAACATTGGGACGAAGCGGAATATCCGTCATCGCCTGTGCACAGGGTGCATCCGAAACAAACATCTCGTTTGTTGTCCACTCAAAATATCTGCGTAAATCCCTCAACGTACTGCACGACTCGTTCTTCTTGTCGGAATACAAAGTACTCAACTTGTTTGTGTGTGGCGTGGGAACCGTTGGAGGTAACCTCCTGCAACAGATTGCATCACAATATCAGGAACTCGCCGATACACGCCAACTGAAACTTAACGTAGTGGGAATCGCCAGTTCACACAATGCCATCTTCAACCGAGAAGGCCTTGACCTGAACAACTACAAAGAGCAGCTGAAAGCGTCGGAGCCCAGCAACATTTCAAAAATGTGCAAGGAAGTGGTGGGCATGAATATCTTCAATTCCGTATTCGTTGACTGCACCGCCAGCAGCGAAGTGGCAGAACTGTACCAGACGTTTCTGGAGCACAATATTTCAGTCGTAACAGCCAACAAAATTGCTGCCTCTGCGGAGTATGAGAAATATGCGAAACTCAAAGAAACTGCGCTGCGCCGTGGCGTGAAATTTCTCTTCGAAACCAATGTGGGCGCAGGACTGCCTATCATTGGTACCATCAACGACTTGAGAAATTCAGGCGACAAGATCCTTAAAATCGAAGCGGTATTGTCTGGTACGCTTAACTATATCTTCAATACAATAGCAGCCGACGTACCTTTCTCTGAAACAGTCAGACTTGCCAAAGAGAAAGGCTATTCAGAACCGGATCCGCGTATCGACCTGTGCGGAAAGGATGTTATCCGTAAGTTGGTCATCCTTACTCGCGAGGCAGGATACAGAGTAGAACAAAGCGACGTCGTGAAACAGTTGTTCATGCCCGATGATTTCTTCGAGGGTAGTCTGGAGGATTTCTGGAAGCGCCTACCGTCACTTGATGCTGACTTTGAACGCCGCCGTGAAATATTGGAAAAAGAAAAGAAACGCTGGCGCTTTGTGGCGAGTATGGAGATGGGCAAGACAAAAGTGTCGTTGGAGGCCGTCAGCGAACATCATCCTTTCTATGGTCTTGAAGGATCAAACAACATCGTCCTGCTGACGACAGAACGATACAAAGAATACCCCATGCTCATACAGGGCTATGGAGCTGGTGCAGGTGTAACTGCAGCAGGTGTGTTTGCTAACATCATGTCAATTGCTAATATATAATCACATTGAAACATATCATCATATTGGGCGACGGAATGGCTGACCACCCCGTTGAAAGACTTGGTGGAAAAACACTCTTGGAATATGCACGCCCTGAATACATGAACCGCTTGGCTAAAATGGGACGGACAGGAAGACTGCAAACCATCCCAAGTGGATTTGCTCCGGGTAGCGAAGTGGCTAATACGTCCATTCTCGGATACGATCTCAACAAGGTATATGAAGGACGTGGCCCGCTTGAGGCTGCTTCTATCGGCTATGAACTGCATCCCGATGACTTGGCGCTACGGTGCAACATCATTTCGCTGGCGGATGGGAATATCATCACACACAATGGCGGAAACCTTGAAACGGCTGATGCAGATGTGTTGATACAAGAGCTCAACAAATACCTGGGAGATGACCGTGTGCACTTTATCACTGGCATTCAATACCGTCACCTGCTCGTCATTCGTGGTGGTTCCAAACATATTGTCTGTGCTCCCCCACATGACCATCCCAATGAACCATGGGAGAAACTATTGGTGAAGGCAGAAGACAACGCACCTGTTGAACCAGGAAGAATGACCGCAGAGGAAACGGCAGAACTCATCAACAGACTCATCATAGAATCCCAGCAGATTCTGTCCGCACATCCTTTCAATCGCAACAGGGCGGCAAAAGGTGAACGACAGGCCAATAGTATTTGGCCATGGGGCGGCGGATACCGACCTTCCATGCAGCCACTCACACAACTCTACCCGCAGATCAAGAGCGGTACCGTGATTTCTGCCGTTGACCTGATCAGAGGCATAGGACATTATGCCGGACTGAAAATCGTCAGCGTGGAGGGAGCCACAGGTTTGGCTAATACCAACTACGAAGGTAAGGCGCAAGCGGCTATTGAAGCATTGCAACACGATGACTTCGTATTTGTTCATGTAGAGGCTACTGACGAAGCTGGTCATGATGGCGACCTCGAACTGAAACTGCGGGCCATTGACTATCTTGACAAACGGCTTATCAAACCCGTTTATGAAGCCGTATGCCAAATGAACGAACCCGTATGCATCGCTATCCTGCCCGACCACCCTACTCCCGTGGAAATGCGCATCCATGTCGATGAACCTGTACCCTTCCTGATCTGGCATCCAGGCATCGAGGCTGACGCAGTAGAACATTATGATGAGGTGAGTTGCGTAAGCGGCAGTTATGGGATGTTGAAACTCAATGAATTTATGAACCAACTGATGAAAATATAATGAAATATTACAGTACAAACGGAAAAGCGCCAAACGCAGACTTGCATAAGGCTGTAGTAAAAGGTCTGGCAGAAGATAAAGGTCTATACATGCCTGAAAAGATCAAGACATTACCACAGTCGTTTTTCGACCATATCGAGACACTTTCATTTCAGGAAATCGCCTATACTGTTGCCGATGCCTTCTTCGGTGAGGATGTGGAGGCGGATGCGCTGAAGAAGATTGTATATGATACTTTAGCCTTTGACTGTCCTGTGGTAGAGGTTGAACCGACCATCTACTCGCTCGAACTCTTCCATGGTCCAACTCTTGCATTCAAAGATGTAGGTGCACGTTTCATGGCTCGTCTGTTACAGTATTTCATCAGCAAAGAAAAAAAAGGCCGCGTGAATGTTCTCGTGGCAACCAGTGGAGACACGGGTAGTGCCGTTGCCAACGGATTTCTCGGTGTTGAAGGTATTCATGTCTATGTTCTTTATCCCAAAGGCAAGGTCAGCAAAATACAAGAGTCACAGTTTACGACCTTAGGACAGAATATCACAGCCATTGAAGTTGATGGAGTCTTTGACGACTGTCAGGCGTTGGTGAAAGCAGCTTTTATGGATCAGGAACTCAACGCGCACATGCGCCTCACATCGGCAAACTCCATCAATGTTGCGCGCTTTCTGCCACAGTCGTTCTACTATTTCAATGCCTATGCACGCATGAAGGAGCGCGGACTTGCTGATAAACTGGTGGCTTGTGTTCCCAGTGGCAATTTCGGCAATATCTGCTCTGCCCTCTTCGGCAAAAAGATGGGGCTCCCCATCAGCCGTTTTATCGCAGCCAACAATGCCAACGATATCTTCTATAAATATCTCTGTACTGGCAAATACGAACCAAAAGCCAGCGTACAGACCTTGGCCAATGCGATGGATGTGGGCGATCCTTCAAACTTCGCACGCATCTATGACCTTTATAAGGGAAGTCATCAGGATATTTGCCAAGACATCAGCGGTGCCACCTATTCTGACGAACAAATCAAAGAGACGATGACTCAATGCTATCGGGATAATGGCTACACGTTAGATCCGCACGGAGCCTGTGGTTACCGTGCACTCAAGGAAGGATTGCAACCTGGAGAGGTTGGCGTATTCTTGGAAACAGCACATCCTGCCAAGTTCAAAGAGAAGGTCGATGCCATCCTCCATACCGACATCGCCATTCCAGAACGTCTTGCTGCATTTATGAAAGGCGAAAAGAAGAGCATTCCCATGACGAAAGATTTCGTAGATTTCAAATCATTCCTCATGAAAGAATAGAATCCTTAAGCTATCATCATCACCTTTCTGATATTTTGAAGAAAGGTAAACTTAGGTAAATAATGCAAGAAACAAAAAGAGAATCTCTGAATTTGAATAGAGATTCTCTCTTTTTCTTGACGTATGGGTTTACAGCTTTGAGAGGAATTTCTCCCGATCCACAACAAAGCGAAGATGAGTGCCCTCACCAAGCAATTGTTCGCCGCAGAAAGCTTTCACGGCATATTCTATTTTCCGACCATCTACTTTGGTCACCTCTGCCGTAGCCGTTACTGTTTCGCCGATTTTTGTCGGTCGAAGATGCGAAGATTCAATATGACCGCCTACTGTAGTACTGCCCTCCGGCAACGCATCAGCAACAGCCAGCATAGCAGCATTTTCCATAAGCGCCATCATGGCTGGAGTCGCCAACACTTCCATATCTCCAGAACCTATCTTCTTCGCTGTTACGTTTTCGTCAACAACCAGATCACTGGTATGTTTCATTCCTGTTTCTATCATATTTCCGTTCTATTAAGTTTTTATAAATGAAATGCGAAATTAGTTGATTTTACTGAAACAGCCAAATATTTTCATCATTCTTTTTTGGTGGTGTGCAATATAATTCCTATCTTTGCATCAAAACAAATTCAATACTAACAATCCTATATATTATGGAATTTTCACAAGAAGATCTAAAACAGATTTCCCAAAAAGGAATCAACGAAGCACAAGTAGAGAAACAACTTGAACTATTCAAAAAAGGATTCCCTTTTCTGAAGCTTGAAGCAGCTGCCAGTATCCAACATGGTATCATGGCACCCAGCGATGCTGACCGGAAAAAATATATAGAGGCATGGGAAAACTACAAGAAAGCAGGCCACAGAGTAGTCAAATTCGTACCTGCCTCTGGAGCCGCAAGCCGTATGTTCAAAGACATGTTTGCCTTTGTCGATGCCGACTATGACATCCCCACAACAGACTTTGAGAAAAAATTCTTCGACAACATCAGCCACTTCGCCTTCTACAACGAACTTGATGCTGCCTGCCGCAAGAACAATGGAAAAGGCATCAACCAACTCATAGCCGACGGACAATACAAAGCAGTAGTAGAGAATATGCTCAAACCGGAAGGCCTCAACTACGGACAACTGCCAAAAGGTATGCTGCTGTTCCACAACTATCCGGAAGGAGCACGCACACCTATGGAAGAGCATCTTGTGGAAGGTGCCCTCTACGCTGCCTCTAACAACGAGGCTCACGTACATTTCACGGTGAGCCATGAGCACATGGACTACTTCAAACAGCGCGTAGCCATGAAAGCCGATTCTTTTGCAAAGAAATACGGAATTCGCTATGACATCAGTTTCTCAGAGCAAAAACCTTCTACCGACACCATTGCTGCCAATCCTGACGGTACCCCGTTCCGCAACCAAGACGGATCTCTGTTGTTCCGTCCCGGAGGCCATGGCGCACTTATCGAGAATCTGAACGAGATCAGCGCCGATGTCATATTCGTCAAAAACATAGACAATGTAGTTCCCGATCGACTGAAAGACGAAACAGTGGAATGGAAACAAATCATTGCAGGAGTATTGGTAACGCTCCAGAAACGCGCTTTCGACTATCTCCGACTGCTTGAAACCGGTTGTTACAACCACCAGCAGATTGAAGAAATCATCCGTTTCGTTCAACAAGATCTTTGCTGCCGCAAAAACGACATCAAGGAACTGGAAGATGCAGAACTGGTAGTGTACCTCAAAAAGAAGCTCAACCGTCCCATGCGCGTGTGTGGCGTCGTGAAAAATGTAGGCGAACCAGGAGGTGGTCCTTTCCTCACCTACAACCAAGACGGAACCGTATCGCTGCAAATTCTGGAAAGTTCACAGATAGACAAATCAAATACCGCTTATATGGAAATGTTTACCAAGGGAACACATTTCAATCCAGTCGATTTGGTCTGCGCCGTGAAAGACTATCAGGACAAGCCTTTCAATCTGCCAGACTTTGTAGATCCTACCACAGGATTCATCTCACAGAAATCCAAAGACGGAAAACCGCTTCAGGCGCTTGAACTCCCAGGCCTTTGGAATGGTGCCATGAGCAATTGGAATACCATCTTTGTGGAAGTTCCTCTTGGCACTTTTAATCCTGTAAAGACCGTCAACGACTTATTGCGCAGCCAGCATCAATAAGACTTTGCGATACTAACAAACACCGCGGCACTTTTCCATCATCAAGAAAGTGCCGCTTTTATTTTATCTGAACCTCCGTGTGCGGCCCCTTTTAATGTCGGAAATCGAATGACACGGATTTTTTGCGTTGGTGCTCCGGTGTTGTAGATCCGTAGTTCCGGGTTCTGTAAATCCGTAATATTTCTGGCCATAGGCCATATTTTATCAAAGATTTCCTCCAAAGATTTCTTGCGAAGCAACCCAAACTCATCCAGCTAAATCAGCATAAAGTATTATAATTTAAGTTAAACCAATACTGGTTTTAGTTAAATATAATTAAGAAATGGTATAAAAAGTGTCAAATCTCTTGCATTCTGGGGGTGTCATGTTGTATATTTGTATTTCAAGCCGAGGATGATTTCAAAAACAAGAAAGAAACCTTCAAACCAAAATAAATAATTTACAACTAAAAAGTCACTTATGCTTACAAAGCAAACAATTCAACACGCCATCTGGTCACGACAGAGAGACAACAATTATCCAATCGCTTCTCGTTCGGTTTCCGTTAACTTCTCGCTAGGTCCTCGTTCGTCTCTCGTTCGTCTCTCGTTCGTTATTCGTTAGTCTATCGAAGACCTATCGAGGACCGAACGAGGAACAAGCAAAAAACGAACGAAAGAGCAACGAATATCGATCGAGATGCCGACGAGAAACTATCGGCAACTCGACGAGTAGCCACCGTCATGGCTGGTAGAATACCCTTCTGCAACCACAAACCAGCACACAGCTCCTCACCCTGCTTCTGCCGAGACAGACAGCAGTACTTTCAGTCCCACTCAGGTATTCTCACGGCGATTCAAGCCTTTTCCACCCATTCTGCACATTCCATACCGTACCCACTCTAAACAGAAAGTCAACGAAGTTAAGTACGCTTAAACTCTGCCATGACAAAAAGTGCCACAAAAATGGAACCCGCATCCTAAACCACACAAAAATCACTCAATATCATCATTTTATATCAGACAAACCAAATAACTTTACAATACCAATATACAACGCATCCTATAACTTTACATCACAATAAACAATCATACAGATTACAGATTCAACTGATTTCCAATTCTTGACGATAACCTTGGTATTTCCTAGGTAATTTTGAAGCACACGGATCCTGGTTGAAGATTACAGTTTTTGAAAAGCTAATAGGCCTTAGATTTGATTTAAGTTTGTATAGTCGCAAAAAAAATAGGCTGACAGTTGCTTGTTCTCCTTGTTTTTTAAGTAACTTTGCACACGAAACATCAAGAGCAGTCGCATTTAGCGGACTCGCCAACCGAGCGTAATGCCCTAATAGAGGTAGAAACATCTTTGATACAAGAGGGAAGCCACGGTGGTCAAGGTACGATGTGGAAGATATTTATAAACTTCAAAAAAACTATTATGAAATTGAACAATTTATCATCTCAGTTTGCTTCACAATTTGCTGAAGCTTCACTCACCTCACTTGTTAATTCTTTCAACGCTCAGGTTGGAAACCGTGGTTTCAACTCAGCACGTGCTGCATACGGCGATGCTCTTATACAGGAGTTTATTCGTCGAGGGATTGATGTGTCTGTGATACACGACGGTAAAACAACATCATTTGCTCACAAGCTAAAGCTTGACGATACGAATGTCAAGTTGATACTGGCTTAATACGCTACCCTATGCTTATCTGCATTTGCCGTCTGCTCTTGGCAAATGCAGATATGTTATTCATAAACTTGTTGTTTCCGGCAACTCACCTATTCTTGTCGCTACCAAATATTGCTTCAAAATTCTCTATTACAGCCTTGAATTCTCTCGGTAGGTAGCTCATTCCTTTTTGACGAATATCACCAAGAATAGCGTATAGGGTTTCAGCTATGCTGCCTGTTATACAACCAATGGTGTCGGAGTCACCACCAATGCTTATCGCATTTCGAACTGCATCTTCAGAGTCGGTGGCGTCGAGTGCACAGATGATGGCTTGGGGGACACTTCCTTGGCACATTCCTCCCTTTCCTGCTTCATCAAGTCCGTTCCACGAATACCATGGTCGCAACTCTTCAACACACATAGAGAGATCATAGCCGAAATCCCTTTCTATCCGATGACGAATGTCATCAACAGGCATCCCCTTTCTTGCCTTTCTTGCAAGGTAAATACAAAGAGCTATGGCTGTGCTCCCTTAATACCTTCAGGATGGTTATGGGTACATGTTGCAGACTTTTTTGCCTTCTTTAGCACAAGGTTCTTATCCATGCATGGTGTGTTAGTTGACAGCCATCCGACTGGTCCGACACGCATGGCACTTCCATTACCACAACTGTTATAAGGACTAAAATCACCATCCGTGAGCGTACGGCTGACCCACAGGCTGAATCCACTTCCATATCCTCCCATCGGACAATCATGTGTTGCTGCATACCGGCTGTAGTACTTTGCTGCATCACCACCGTATAGCAACCAATCTGCCGTGGTAACAGTCAATATGCTGCCATCTGTAAATTCACAATACTTGCTAAACAAAGGAAACTCCTTCGTCTTTATGTTACTAAATTCGTTGATGCTACCTACGATATCACCAATAATACTGCCTATCATAATTCGATAAAAAAAATTATGATACTCTTTCAGTGCTTCATCAGATGTCTTGAAATCATATTTTCGGTTTCCACCGCAGGAAAACACCATGAGCAAGGCACATAAAAAAGCAAGTGAAAGATTAAACTCATTTGAGTATTTTTTCTTTCACTTGCTTTACTTTCTTTCATTTGGTTTTTGAGACCTGTTTCAGAAGAGTTGCAGACGCAGCCGACTGAGCAGCGAGAGCCATCAAGTTCGCTTGAATGGCCGAGTCGCGAAGGAGGAAGGCAAAGCCAACGAACAAACACGTTTGATTGTACTATATTCCTATTATTCATTGGCATAGATTTGTAAAATTTGAGTGCAAAGACACAGACAAAAATCCTAACAAAAGCCACTACAATCAGGCTTTGTGTAATTTTATATTTCATACTCTCTTTAGTATGATATTTTGTTTTTATCTTTATGTATGTAAAATTATGTATGATTCTATGGGTTTGTCAAACAAAAAATATCAGTATAATAATGATTCTGAATATTATTGTGTACCTTTGCATGTGAATCATGTCTATTTAAGATTAAGTTTTGACTTTTCTGTTATCTATAGGCGTATAACTATCAAATTATCAGTCAATAATATATTTTGATATGGCAAAAGTAGGCTACATAATGGCAACCTCTCAGTATGACAAACTGGAAGAATACCGCAAATGGATGAACGACTTCGGCTGTGTCCGCATCGTAGAAGAAAACGATGAGGACGAACGCAACAGACCATTGTGGAAACAACTGATGGTTGCTCTGCAGCGAGGTGATGAACTCGTCATCCCTAAATTCTCGAACGCTATGCGTGGCTGTCGTGAACTGGCAATATTCCTGGAATTCTGCCG
>OQWI01000089.1_pt1 | contig 42619 bp, 28 predicted proteins | sample 1691551 | NCBI WGS metagenome assembly OQWI01 (sample SAMN03418259, study PRJEB22391) | human gut metagenome | biome: human-gut; feature: organic feature; material: feces | host: Homo sapiens | place: Tanzania | collected 2013-01
TTAAACGAATGGTTGAATTCTTTATAAAACACCCAACCTCTGTTTCTTGCATAGGAAGGACCCAGCTTAAAGGAAGAATCAAATGTCATGGGAAGGGTTATGCCTATCGTGCCTTTTGCATGTGCATTACAGTCCATAGTCAAAGTGGGCATAACCATGATTGGAATGTGAATGGGACCTGCTATCGGGAATATAACTACAATAGGAGGATAATAGACTAATGTCACTTCACCGCCGCTTGATTTATCCTTCACATCCCATTCAACGAACAGAGGGCCATCCAGTTTGTACTCACCTGTGAAATAGCAATCAAAGTTACGTAATCTGAACCAGGAAATGTTGATGCCAATTTCAAGGTCTAATGCAGTATGGGTCTGTACGTCCTTCAGTCCAATGCGTAGGCCTTTTTCTTCGTATGAATAATTGGTTATTCCATCTTTGTTGAAAATGTGCCATGTAGCTTCTTGGGCCAGCAGCTCTTCGGCTGTTGCATACCTTTTGCCATTGTTTTCTGTATCGCTGAAGAGAACCACGCTGGGATGATAAACGCCATCCTTGGAATAACGGTTCTTAAAGCTTTCCTCGGCGTAGTTAACAAACAGTTCCGTACTCAGTTTGAAGTCTCCATGCTCTATCAGGTCAGCCAATGTGCCTTGGGTTGTCGTCAGAATAGCATCTTTTCCATTTGCCGACACACTCGATACCTTCCGAATGAAAGGTGGCGTGTCAATGCTGCGCCAGATAGACAACACATCATTCTTGTTTATCTTTGTCTTTATCTTATCCAAGTATGCCTGGTTCACACGAATCAGTGTTGTGTCAGCATTCAAGATTTCCACATCGCCCGGATTGATAAAATCAAAATAGTTGAGGGCTTGGGCATTTTCCGCAAATTCAATTTCGCCTTTCTCAATAGGCGGGTCGGGAGTAACATTGTTGTTATCGTCGTTATCACAAGACACTACCGTAAGTGATACGAGGAACAAGGCAAAGAATGCAAACTTGCCCGATTTGAAAAAAGACCAATACTGCTTCGTATTCATAAATGTGGATTATATTACGTCTTCCAGGTTTCTTGGAAGAACCTGATAATACTTGGAAGCGTGAAACCGGAACACCGCATTTTGAGTGAAGTCACAACAAAATAAGCATAACGCTTCCTGAATTGTTGATATAGCGATTCAGAATTCCTTGCCGTTGTCGTGCCATTTCACGAAACAGAAGGTGTAGATGTGCCTATACATACACAAAATTCACTTATAAAAATAGCAAAAAGAATCTATTCTGCACTGATTTCCAATCATAAAAAACACTTCAATTGTCAGAATCACACATCTTTGCTGTTTGGGTAATTTTAGTCTTGTCGTTTAGGCTATTTTTTGTCGTTTAGGTTATTTTTCAATCGGTGGAATAGCCAATCATTTGGTTTCTCTTTTCCTCCATTTCATAGGTGTACAACCTGCATTTTCCTTGAACAGTCTGTTGAAATGACTTGGAGACAGAAAGCCCGACTTTTCTGATATTTCTGCAATCGTCAGCCTGGGATTTTCCACAAGCAGGCGTTTCGCGTAGTCGATGCGCAGAATGGTAATCCAGTCGCGGAACGTCATGTTGTAGGTGGTCTTGATGTATTCCGAAAGATAGGTGCGGTTGGTATGCAAGAGGTCGGAAAGTTCCATGATGGTAAGCCCGGTACGCACGTATGAGCCAGTTTCAATCCATTCCTTGATTTTCTCCGCTATTTGAGCATGATAAGACGGTGTTTCCTGTTCCGATGTCTTTGATTGTGCCATTGCACGCTGGATTTCCTCTCCTTCCGAAGTTATTTCACTTTCTATTGCACACTCAACCCGCTCGTAAAACAACAGATAGTTCAGATAACAACAAAAGAGATATATGTAAAACGGTACGGACGAAAGGATCCAGATATAAACGTAATCGTCAGGCAGGAAAGTCAGTAAACCGCATCCCATACCGAATATAATAGCCCACCATGTAAAAAAGGAAAGCCATTTGATATACGCACCTATATCATCTGAATAGGTTTCGTTGAAAATCCTGATGGCTCGGTTATATGCCAAAATAACTCTGCGAGACCGAACAAATCCATAAATAACCAACCATGCAGCCAGAGCAAACTGTGCGATTGTCAGCAAGACTCCTGCCGGTAATAACAGAAGTACGATGCATGAAAGAATGGAAAAAAATACCCAAAGACTGATATGAGTCCATAACCGACGCTTTGTGATGTAAAAGCGGTCGAGCAGCGTAGTAAAAGCCGAGCTGAATAGCCAGTAGCACAAGAAATAGGTGGAAAGATTCATCAGAATAGCCGCATCGGCATTCTTGAACCTGATTCCGAAAAAGAAATGCACTGAATAGTTTGTGGCAAGCAGCAGCAGAGCTATGCCCATAATCCGTCGGGATCGTAGGTAGTTCTCGAATATGCCTTTCTCTGGTGCCTTGGCAAACAAGAAATAAAAGCCGAAGAACAGCATCAACGGCAGAGCAATACAAAGCGAGTAGTTATATAATAATAGATCGTTCATTTATTCCCAACTGTTCTAATCTAAATAGATAACAAAAATACAAAAATACCGGCAGACTGTTGTTATATATATTAGACATTATATCGATTAAATTGTTATATGACTCATTTTGTAACTGATTCTGAAGTTGTATGTTCCACAAGCAATAAGAATCACCATGTCTTCGAAACCGAATTTATGGCATCAGAATCTTTCTTTTACAATACGCCTATTTTTTCATGCCACCTATGAAGTGACGAAGCCAAAAGGCAGCGAATTTTTGAGTTTCGCTGCCTTTATTCGTCGGTTTATTTCACCTTTACGGTTTTGTATTTTTTCACCACATCGCCGTCTTGCCATTCGTAAGTAGTGATGCGCACTTTTCCGTTGCCGAGTTTCTTCACTGGTGGGTTGGTATCGAAATTGGTGGACTCATCGCCAAGCCATACGGAGAATGAGGGCACTGCATCTATCCACCCGGTGCGCTTGAGGGTGAAAATGCGGTAAACCTGCCAACTTGAGGTCACCCACCCCGGCTGAATGCCGATTTCATCCTTCCCGTCGCCATTGAGGTCGCCAAGGTTGCGAGGCACGCCGCTCACGCATTGCTTCACCTTAATCGACGGAATGGAGGGGTTGGTGAATTTCAGCACACCGTAGAGCGACTCAAAATCATCGAGTTCTTCCCAACGGTCAGCATCTTTGGGTGGAATGAAATACACATATTCTTTCTTACCATCGCCATTAAAATCGCCATAAGCATAGTTATAGCCCTTTGGCGGACGCTGCGCAAATGCCGAAAGACACATTGCCACGGCACACAATCCTAAACAAATTCTTAAAGACTTCATAATTAATCAGTTTAAAATATTATAATGCGTCGAGATATGATTTCGCATCGAGGGCGGCACGGCAACCCGAACCTGCTGCCACAATAGCCTGACGGTAATGTGGGTCGGCAACATCGCCAGCGGCAAACACGCCTTTCACGCTCGTTTCGGTGGTGATGCCACCAAGGGCGATATAGCCCTGCTCATCAAGTGCTACCTGACCTTTCAGGAAGTCGGTGTTAGGCTTGTGGCCGATGGCAAGGAAAAAGCCGTCGATGTCGATGTCAAGCATTTGTTCCTTATCTGTACCCTTAAACTGCACCAAGTGCGCGCCTTCCACAAATTGCTCACCGAAAAGCCCCACGGTGTTGGTGTTGTAGAGAATTTCAATGTTTTCTTTCTCGTTCACACGCTGCTGCATAGCGGCCGACGCACGCAAATAAGGTTTGCGCACAATCATATACACCTTCTTGGCAAGGTTGCTCAAATAGTAAGCCTCTTCGCAAGCGGTGTCGCCACCACCCACTACTGCCACCACTTTCTTGCGGTAGAAGAAGCCGTCGCAAGTGGCACAAGCCGACACACCCATGCCTGCATATTTCTGCTCATCGGCAAGACCGAGATACTTGGCTGATGCACCAGTGGCAATAATCACAGCGTCGGCAGAAATGGTGCTGGTGCCGTCAACCGTTGCCACAAATGGGCGTTTCGACAGGTCGATGTCAGTGATAATGCCATTGCGCACTTCAGCACCCACATTCACGGCTTGCTGACGCATATTCTCCATCAAGTCGAAGCCTTCCACGCCTTGTGGAAAACCTGGGTAATTCTCAATGGTGGTGGTCTGAGTGAGTTGTCCACCGGGCTGAATACCAGAATAAAGCACGCTGCTAATTCCTGCACGAGAGAGATAAATGGCTGCTGTATAGCCAGCCGGGCCAGAACCTATGATAAGACATTTAGTTGTTTCCATATTTTTTGGGGTCTACGAGTCAACGGGTCAACAGGTCAACGAGTTTTTCGAGATTTCGGGACCGTTGGTCGTTGTTAGTTAAATAATTTTAAAAGAATAATTTTTATCGCAAATCCACCACTTCGGTGCCTGCTGGAACCATCTTTTTATTGAATTTGAAGGTGGCGGCATTGGTTGCAACTTTGGTTTTGTAGTTGCTGATAGTGAGCGTTTCGCTACCCTTTTTTGTGGTGTAAATTGCCTTGGTGAGCACATACCTTTTCGACACATAAAGAGTGACCGAAACCACCTTGCTTTTTGCCTTTGGCTTCAAGGTGAGCACATAGCCCGCACCACTTTTTTTCGCACTCATTTTGTAGCCCGATTTGAGCGATTGAGCCGCTGCCAATGGGTGAATCATCACCAACTGTTGAGCAGTGGGCGTGGTCACATTAACTTCATCTGTGGCAGTGGAATAAGTCCATTGCGTTTTACCATCGTACCACGATTTTATGTTGTTGGCAAGGATTCGAAACTGATTGCCCTTCATCACAATCGTACCGTGTGAAGAACCTGCTCTATAATTGGCACTCACAGCGCCAGCAGCCTTGTAGGCAGCCACTGTGCGGTCGAAAATTTGAGTTGCACTTTGAGCATGGCAGCACACCACTGCCAGCAGCAACATTGCCATTGTGAATAATCTTTTCATCGCTTTAATTTCTTATTATAAACTTGTTGCAAACATTTGATCTATATCCATTGGACTCATCAACACGTTGCGAGGTTTACCGCCACTTGATGGGCCAACGATTCCGGCAGCCTCCAACTGGTCCATAATTCTACCGGCGCGGTTATAACCGATGCCATATCGGCGCTGGAGCGATGAGGTGGAAGCCACGTTTGCAGTCACCACCCAGCGAGCCGCTTCCTCAAAGAGAGAGTCACGGTCGTTGAGGTTCGAGCCTACGCCACCACCCATACCATCTTCGCCTTCAGTAGCACCAATGTATTCTGGCAATTCGTATGGCTCTTCGTGGTTCACATCCAAGTCGGCATCTTCTTGCTGCTTGATGTAGTCGCAAATCTTGATGATTTCGGGGGTGTCGATAAATGGACACTGCAAACGGGTGATGTCGCCATCAACGGAGAACAGCATATCGCCACGGCCAATCAGGTTTTGGGCTCCTGGGCGGTCGAGAATGATGCGGCTGTCCATCATCTGCGAAACGGCAAATGCCATACGGCCAGGGATATTCGCCTTGATATTACCGGTAATCACGTTCGCCGCAGGGCGTTGTGTGGCCACAATCAGGTGAATACCCACCGCACGGGCCTTTTGTGCGATACGCACGATTGGGGTTTCCACCTCCTTACCCGATGTCATAATCATATCGGCAAACTCGTCGATGATACACACGATGTAAGGCATGAATTTATATTTCTTCTTGCCGTCGGCATCAAGCACTTCACGCAGTTCCTTGCGCCACTTTTCGTTGTAGTCTTCCAGTTTGCGCACCTTCACCTCTTCAAGCACGGTGTAGCGGTTCTCCATTTCCTGCACGAGGCAGTTGAGTGTTTTCACCACCTTTGCAGGGTCGGTGACGATGCAGCGTTCCTCGCCCGGCACACGAGCGAAGTAGTATTTCTCCAAATCTGCATACACGCTAAATTCCACACGCTTAGGGTCAACGAGAATCAACTTCAGTTCCGATGGTCCTTTCTTGTAGAGTAGCGAAGCGATAATGGTGTTCAAGCCCACCGACTTACCCTTACCAGTGGCACCAGCCACGAGCAAGTGAGGCATCTTGGTGAGGTCGGCAACAAACACCTCGTTCGACACGGTGCAACCGATAGCCATCGGCAACTTGTATTTCGTTTTCTGGAATTTTGGGTCTTCCAAAGCACGGCGAATAGGCACCACTTGTGGGTCGCGGTTAGGCACCTCAATACCGATAGTGCCGCGTCCTGGCATTGGGGCAATGATACGAATACCCAGTGCCGCAAGGCTCAAGGCGATGTCGTCTTCCAAACCACGAATCTTGGCAATACGCACACCATCTTCTGGTACAATTTCAAACAATGTGACCGTAGGGCCCACATGCACCTCTATATGCTTGATTTTGATGCCGTAGTTGTTGAGCGTTTCGGTAATGCGCTGCTTATTGGCTTCCTGCTCCGATGCGTCAACACTCACACCCATAGTGGAAGGAGCGAGCAAATCGAGCGGTGGGAAGCGGTAATGCGCGTATTCATAAGTGGGGTCGTTACTGTTGAGTTCACCCTCTGCTGTGCCGAAAAGATTGCCTGTGGCTGGGTCGCCGCCCTGCTTGAGCACGGTGGTGTCTTTTTGCGACTGCTTGCGCTTCTTTTCGGGGCGAGGTGCCACCACAGGTTGCACTTTCTTGGGTTGGTTGTTGTGGTCGTCGCCCAAGAAGTTGGAGTGTGTGGCTGGCTTGTCGTCGGTGTGTTCCACTATTTCGCCATCGAATTTACGATGAGGGATAATCTTATCTTTCAACGTTTTATACATCGATTTGATGGTTTTGTAGGTAATCACAATCCACAAAAACATCACAAACACATTCACGCCCACCATTCCATAGAATCCGAGCAGCCCGGTGAGCAGTTCGTTGAACTCTTTACCGAAATTGCCGCCTAAAGGATAGGTGGTGAGGTTGAGTTCCATAGTGCACAGGCTAATCACCAGCGAGAATGCGTACAATGAGAACAGGCAAATCAGCGAGAATGAGAAGAAAAGCACTTTTCGCTCTTTCTTGAAGAAGCGGAATGCCAAACACAGGCACCAAATCACCAGCACAAACGATGCCAAGCCATAGCCTTGGCGAATAAAAAATTCGGCGGCTGATGCGCCAAGCGTACCCATGATATTGCGTGTGGGCACATGTTCACGTGCGTTTGTAATGGCAGAATCGGCTGTAATGCTTTGGTCAACATCGCCCGCTCCGAAGCAGAACGAGAAGAACGCCACACACAGGAATATACCGACCAAGAAAAACAGTGAGCCAATAATCAGACGGGTGCGCCCATCTTTAAAGAAATAAGAAACTCGCCGACGGAATGTGAGTTGCTGCTCTTCCGCCTGCTTCTTGGCTTCCTGCTCGCGACGAGTCTCATTCTGAACGCCCGTAAGGTCGGGGTTAAATGTTGTGTCTTTTCTCATTTTGTAGGTTATTCTTTATATTTTTCGAAATCTTATTTTTAAAATTAACTCTCAAACCAGAAATCTCTGGTAAACAGCACCAACACCGTGAACAGTTCCAAACGGCCCACCATCATCTCCAGCGACATCAGCCACTTTGCCAATGGGTGAACGGCATCTAAATCGGTCACGATATTCAAGCCCACATTGCTGATGCACGACATAGAGGTGAAGAACGCTTCAAATGGGTCGTTGATGCCCAAGAAGTTGAACGCAAGCGACATCACCACCATATAGAAAATGAAGATGGAAAGGAACGCCACCACGCGCGACACTAAATATTGAGGCACTGCCCTACCGTCAACTCTTACGGCTGTAACGGTATTGGGGTGAATCACCTTGTAAAATTCGTTGCGAATGTTCTTTATCATCACCACCATGCGGTCGATTTTCGCACCACCAGCAGTAGAACCTGCCATACCACCGAAAAACATCACCACCATGAGAACGAACGACACAAACGTGCCGTAAGCTTCAAAATTGATGGCGGCAAAACCTGTGGAGGTGATTGCCGAAACGGTGTTGAACGCGGCATCCACAGCATGATCCAGCAATGTTTTGTCGCTCAACTGTGCGTGGATATTGACAGTGGTATCGTAGTAGAACGTACGCCCCATGATAATCAATGAGGTGATCAGCACCACCATCGTGTACCACTTCAGCGTGGTGCTGTGCTTCAATGCCTTCAGTCCGTTGCGCTTAGCCACAGCAAACACAAGTGCAAAATTGATACCACACACAAACATGAACAGCATAATGATACAGTTGCTGTAGATGTCGGCAAATTTTGAATAGTCGTTCACCGTGGAGAATCCACCTGTAGATACGGTGGAAAGGGTGTGGCAAATGGCATCGAACATGTTCATCGGACCCACAGCAAGCAATGCGCACAGCAATACGGTGTAGAACACATACAGCCCCCACAGCCACATTGCCGTTTCACTCACACGCGGACGCATACGCTCGTGCGAAATACCAGTCACTTCGGCATTAAACATAGCTATGCCACCTTTGGTGTTGAGCATCGGTATCACGGCAAGGGTAAACAGAATGATACCCATACCGCCTATCCACTGCGAGAGCGCACGCCACATGAGTATGCCGTGTGGCACTTTCTCCACATCGGCTATCATGGTCAAGCCTGTGGTGGTGAATCCCGACATCGACTCAAAAAAAGCATCGGTAATACTGGGGAGCACACCTGTGACACAAAATGGTATCATGGAAAATGCTGAGAAAAACACCCACACCACGCTCGTGAGCAAAAAACCCTCACGGCGACGCATCTGTGTGGTCTTGATGGGCACTTTATACAGCCCTGCGCCACACACGAAGGTGATTACAACCGACCACAGGAATGCCATTGAGCATTCCGTCTCGGCATACACCACCGATGTGGCAAGCGGAATGAGCATAAAGCCTGCCTCTATCATCAGCAGAAGCCCTATGATTCGCAACACAAGTGGAAAATTGATATGATGGCAATGTAAACTCATATCTATTTCTTAAAGAATTTTTCAACTTTATGAAACGATCCGTGCATACAGAACACCACCACATGGTCGCCGGGCTGCAAGCGTGTGTTACCTTTCACAAGCATACCCACGCCATCTCTCACCAAACCTGCAAGGGTGATTTCGGATGGTATGTCGAAATCTTTAATGTCTTTTGAGCAGAGTTTGCTGCCTTCCTTTATCACCACCTCTGCCACTTCGGCATCGGCGAGGGCAAGGCAGCGGGCGTTGTCTTCCTCGCTGTCGAGCAGCATTTGGAATATACGGCTTGAGGCGAGCAGTTTTTTATTGATGATAGTGCCGATGTTCAGGCGTTCAGCCTCGTGCACAAACTGGATATTTTCCACTTCGGCGATGGTTTTGCACACACCATATTCCTTCGACATCAGGCAACTCAAAATATTAGTCTCGGAGCGGTCGCTCAATGCAGCGAAAGCGTCGATGCCGCCAGCCTCTTCTTCCATAATGTCGCTGTCGGTGGCATCGCCATGCACGATTTTGCAATGTGGAAGCACGTCCACGAGATAGGCGCAGCGGTCTTCGTCAGGTTCAACGATTTTTACCTTCACATCATATTTTTCAAGTTCTTTCGCCACTTGCACGGCAATGGCGGAGCCGCCCATAATGAGCATTTTTTTCACTTGCACCTTTCTCTTACCGCACAGCTCTACCACCTGGTCCAAGTGGTCGCGTGTGGTGGTGATATATGCCACATCGTTGTCCATCACGATGTCGTCGCCACGAGGAATCAGAATTTCACCATTACGGCGAATGGCATTCAAGTGAATGAATGTGTTGCTACCGCCTATTTCACGAAGGTGCTTGCCCACCATAGGCGAGGCGCCTCTCAATTTCACAGCCGCTACAATCAGTTGACCGTCGAAAAGTTCAAACCAGTTGCGCACCCAGTTGTGCTTCAGCGCTGTGGCGATTTCCTCGGCTGCGAAAAGTTCTGGGTAAATCAGCGTGTCAACGCCCATTCCCTTGAAAAACTCGGAATATTCTGGTCGCAAAAACTCATAATTGTCGATTCGCGCCACGGTTTTTTCCGCACCCATGCTCTTAGCGATAGAGCAAGCCAATATGTTGCGCGTTTCGTAGGGTGTAACGGCGATAAACAAGCCGCAGTTGCTCACTCCGTCGTTTTGAAGTGTTTTGAAAGATGTGCACTCGCCTAAGCAAGTTTTCAAATTATATGAATCAAGAGCAAAGAGTTTTTTTTCATCGTTGTCAATCACGATGATGTCGCGGTCTTCGTCGCTCAGCATCTTCGCCAAGTGCGAGCCAACCTCTCCTGCTCCAGCAATAACTATTCTCATTGTGTTATTTTTGATTTAGAATCTTACAGATGGTGTCGGCTATCGATTCGGCATCAATGCCACACTGGTGCTTCAACTGTGCCACGGTGCCTTGATGCACAAACTCGTCGGGAATACCCAGGCGTGTGAGGCGTGGCGCATTCTCCTTATCCGAAAGCCATTCCGACACGGCGCTGCCCAAGCCGCCCTCGATGGTGCCGTCTTCCACAGTCACCACATGGGCATACTTATCTTTCACTTCAGCCAAAATAGCCTCGTCGATAGGTTTAAGGAATATCATATCGTAATGAGCCACCGAAATGCCTTTTTCTTTCAACTTTGCGAGTGCTTTCTGCACTTCGTTGCCTATGGTGCCAATGCTCAGCACGGCAAGCCTATCACCATCGGCGAGTTTTCTGCCCTTGCCTATCGGCAATTCCTGCATTTCGCATTTCCAGTCGGCATACACGCCTCCGCCACGCGGATAGCGAATGGCAAACGCCCCCTTGCCTTCGAGTTGCGAGGTGTACATCAAATGGCGCAAATAGTGCTCATCCATTGGAGCCGACACGGTCATGCCGGGTATGCAGCGAAGATATGCCAAATCGTAGGTGCCGTGGTGCGTCACACCATCTTCACCCACAAGTCCGGCACGGTCGATGCAGAAGGTGACTGGCAAATGCTGGATAGCCACATCGTGAATGATATTATCGTAGGCGCGCTGCAAGAAACTGCTGTAGATGGCGCAGAATGGGTGCATTCCGTCTTTTGCCAAACCGCCAGAGAATGTCACGGCGTGGCCCTCGCTGATGCCCACATCGAAGGTGCGCGCTGGCATCACTTCTTGAAGCATCGACACCGAGGTGCCCGATGGCATGGCGGCGGTAATACCCACCACCTTGTCGTTTTTCTCTGCCAATTCCACCAAAGTGTGACCAAACACGTCTTGATACTTCAATGGCTTGCCTGTGGTGTCGCTTACGATGCGCTCACCTGTCTCCTCATTGAATTTGCCCGGTGCGTGCCATACCGATGGTGCTTCTTCCGCTGGCTTGTATCCCTTGCCCTTGCGTGTGTGCAGATGCACAATCTTCGGACCGGTCATATCTTTCACATCTCGGAATGTCTTCACCAGTTGCACCACATCGTGTCCGTCAAACGGCCCGAAATAGCGAATGTTCAGACCCTCGAAAATGTTTTGCTGCCCCGAAAGCAGCGATTTCATCGCATTATTGAAGCGAAGCACCAATCCCTTACCCTTATCGGTGATGATGTGGTGGCGGCGCAGGAACTGGTATGTTTTGTAGCGCAGATTGTTGTAGCGCTTCGATGTGGTGAGTTTGGTCATGTAGGCACTCAGTGCGCCCACATTCTCATCAATCGACATATCATTGTCGTTGAGCACGATAAGCATGTTGTTGGGGTGCGACGACACATTGTTCAAGCCCTCAAACGCCAAACCGCCACTGATGGAGGCATCGCCGATGATAGCCACAATCTTGCGTTGCTTATCGGTCAGTTCCGAGGCTATCGACATGCCCAATGCGGCAGAAATACTGTTGCTGGCGTGACCTGCCATAAAGGTGTCGTATTCGCTCTCGCTGGGGTTGGGAAAGCCGCTTAGTCCGCCCATCGTGCGGTTTTCGTAGAAAAGGTCGCGGCGGCCTGTGAGTATCTTGTGCGCATACGCCTGATGGCCCACGTCCCACACCAGTCTATCGTTGGGCGTGTCAAACACATAGTGCAGCGCCACATTTATCTCCACCGCGCCCATACTTGAGGCGAAGTGTCCGGGATTCGACGAGAGGAAATGCACGATAAATCGGCGCAATTCTTCACACACTTGTGGCAGCTGTTTCACATCGAGTTTGCGCAAATCTGCCGGGCTATCAATCGTAGCGAGCAGAGGGAAGTGCTGATTAATATATTCGTTATCCGACATTACTTATTTATTAAATCATAATCGGTGAAGTGCCGTGGCTGGTGACCGAAAATGAACATACACAATGATAATCCACTTTAAATCACATCGTTGCCAAAGCCGCACACCGAAGTGGTTTTGCTTATTTTAATTCTGCGGAAATGCTTACGTATTTCCACTATCTTTCAACTTGCAAATATAACACAATTTACCCTTTTTTCCTTGATAAAAAGCAGAAAAAAGAAATGAGAGCAAGGTAATCACCTCCTTGCTCTCATTTCCATGCCATTAGGGGCATAATGACTGATATGGGTTTATTCTATCATATTCGAATTGCCTCCGTAGTTTTCAGGTTCCTGATATTGTGGAGTGCTGTAGGAACGGCTGGCTGGTGGCGTGCTGTAATTGTAATTGCTGTCGGCATTGTGGGTAATCACCACTTCCACACGGCGGTTGAGCGCACGCCCGTCGGCGGTGCGGTTGTCGCCCACCGGACGCTGGTCAGCCATACCTTTGCAGAAAATTTGGCTCGACGGCACACCCTTCTTCACCAAATACGCTTTCACCACTTGGGCGCGCTCCACCGAGAGGCGGCAACGCTGATTGTAGGTGCCAGTATTGTCGGTGTAACCGTAGATTTCGGCGCATGCCGTTGGGTCGTTGATGAGTTTGCGAGCCACACGGTCGAGAGCCTTCTTTGCGCCACCGTCGAGTTTGGTTTTGCTTTGTGCGTAGTAAATGCAGTTGTCGCCACGGCGTGGAGCGCTCGTGCGATAGGTGTATTGCGTTTGAGTGCCATACAGTTCATCACCGCCATAGTAGTTTCCGCTTGCATTTTGCTGCCTTTGCTCAGCTTTTTTGTCCATGTCGCTACCGATTGCGGAACCGATAGCCGCACCTGCCACAGCACCCACAGCCGCACCGATAATCGAGTTGTTGCGGCTTGAGTAGTAACCATTGCCCATCAGCGAACCGATGAAAGAGCCTGCGCTTGCGCCCGAAGTGGCACCCACCACGGCTCCCTTAGTAGAATTGCTTGCGTCGGGGTCGGACATCACTGCCCACTCAGCCAAACCACAACTGGTGGTAGAGCCTATCAATAATGAACCACATAATATAGTAAGTAAAGTTTTTTTCATAGTCACAAAATTTTAAATTCCACTATCAATAATATGACTTGCGAAACGAAAAATCGTTTAATCCTAATTCACTGCAAATTTACACTAATTTTTTGAATATCAACCACACTACACGAAAAACCAGCCCTAAAAACTATCGTCTTAACTTCCCAAAAATTCGTCTTAACTTCCAAAAATCTATTCTCTAACATCTAACATCTAATTTCTAACATCTAATTTCTCTTTATGCAATCGTTTGAATATTAAAACTCATTAACAAGGTGTGCCCTATCTTGGATTGACTGAAAAAATAGTTTAACTTTGTGTGTGCCTTTTTACGACACGAAAAATCTGAAAACATTAACATATTATAGTATTACAAAATTATGTCAAAAATCACGAAAAAAATGGCCCTCGACTATCATCACTTAGATGATAAGCCTGGAAAAATTTGCGTGGTACCCACCAAGCCATACCAATCTCAAACCGACCTTTCACTCGCATATTCTCCTGGCGTGGGATTCCCCTGCCTCGAAATCAAAGACAACGCCGACGATGTGTATAAATACACCAACAAGGGCAACCTTGTGGCAGTAATCTCAAACTGCACCGCTGTGCTCGGACTGGGCGACATCGGCCCGCTGGCTGGCAAACCTGTGATGGAAGGTAAGGCACTGCTGTTTAAGATTTTCGCAGGCCTCGACAGTTTCGACATTGAACTCGACGAAAAAGACCCCGAAAAGTTTATCGCTGCCGTTAAGGCGATTGCCCCCACTTTCGGCGGCATCAACCTTGAGGACATCAAAGCACCTGAATGTTTTGAAATCGAGCGCCGTCTGAAGGAGGAATGCGACATTCCTGTGATGCACGACGACCAGCACGGCACAGCCATCATCTCTGGCGCAGGACTCATCAATGCGCTTGAAATTCAGGGCAAAAAAGCCGAAGATGTGAAACTCGTGGTCAATGGTGCCGGTGCTGCCGCCATTTGCTGCACACGCCTGTATATGCAACTCGGTGTGAAGAAGGAAAATATCGTGATGTGCGACAGCCGTGGCGTGATTTCCAATCGCCGCGATAAACTCACCGAGCAGAAGAAGGAGTTTGCCACCGACCGCGAAATCAACACGCTTGAAGAGGCTATGGTGGGCGCTGATGTGTTCCTGGGGCTTTCGGTGAAAGATGTGGTTACGCCCGAAATGATTAAGTCGATGGCTGCCAAGCCTATCGTGTTTGCGCTGGCTAACCCCGACCCCGAAATCGCCTACGACAAGGCCGTAGTTTCACGCTCCGACCTCATTTTTGCCACCGGACGAAGCGACTACCCCAACCAAATCAACAATGTGCTGGGCTTCCCCTACATCTTCCGTGGCGCTATCGACTGCTCTGCCACCGAAATCAACTCTGCAATGGAGCTGGCGGCTGTGCGCGCTATTGCCGATTTGGCAAAAAAGAACGTGCCACCTGTGGTGAACGCCGCCTACAAGATGAACAACTTGAAATTCGGTCCGAAATACATTCTGCCAAAGGCACTCGACCCTCGCTTGATCGAAACCGTATCTACCGCCGTGGCTAAAGCGGCTATGGATTCAGGCGTGGCACGCCGTCCTATCGACGACCTCGACGCTTACCGCTCTGAACTGCGCAAGGTGCTGGGCTACGACAACAAGTTGCTCCGCCGCTTTACCGACACGGCGAAGAACTCGCCAAAGCGTGTGGTGTTTGCGCAAGCCAATACCGACAATATGCTCCAAGCAGCCGTGGAGGCTTACAAGAGCGGCATCTGCTTCCCTATTTTGCTGGGCAACGAGGAAATGATTGCAAAGCGTGCTAAGAAACTCGACCTCGAACTGAAGGGCATCACCATCGTGAACCCTCGCCACGACCGCGAGGAACGCCGCCGCGCACGTTATGCCAAGTTGCACATGAATAAGCATCAGCGCGATGGCATCAACCTTACCGAAGCCTATGAAAAGATGTACGACCGCAACTACTTCGGTATGATGATGGTGGAAACCGGCGAGGCCGACGCTTTCATCACTGGCACTTTCGCTGGTAGCGGCAACACTGTGAAGATTGCGAAAGAGGTGATTGGCATCAAGCCTGGATTCAAGCATTTCGCCACTCTCCACATTCTCAACACCAAGCGTGGCACTTTCTTCCTTGCCGACACTTCTATCAATCACGAGAACTCCACCGAGGAACTGGTTGACATCGCACGCCTCACCTACGACGCTGTGAGATATTTCGCGCACTATCCTGTGATGGCTATGGTTTCGTACAGCAACTTCGGCTCAAACCCCGAACACGGCCCTATCGAAATTCACAACGCCATCGACATCTTGCACCGCGACTATCCCGAAATATTGGTGGAAGGCGAAATGCAAGTGCAATACGCCCTCAACAAGCAGTTGCGCGACAAGCAATTCCCATTCAACAAACTTGTGGGTAAAGATGTGAACACGCTCATATTCCCTAACTTGAGCGCTGCCAACACCGTGTTCCAGATGCTCCTTGAAATGGGCGCAGCCGAAATCGTGGGCCCAATCCAAATCGGTCTGAACAAGCCAATCCACTTCACCAGCATCGACACCTCGGTACGCGACATCGTAAACCTCACCACCATGGCAGTAATCGACGCCAACGTCTACGAAAAAGTAACCCTAAAAAAGTAATTTCCCCACTGAACCGCAATACCCTAAACAAAATAAATTCGTGGAAATTTGTGCTAATTCGTGTGTGTTTTCTTAAACCACAAATTAACACAAATTTTCACGAATGTTTTTTGTTGAATCTTGTTGAATCTGTGTGAGCTGTTGTTATTTCTTTTTGTTTAGGTGGTTGAAGATTTCGCCTTGTTTTTTCTTGGCGGCGGCAATGCTGGCTGGGTCGCCTGCTTTTGCGCCGTATTTTCCCAGTTGTGGAATGTGGAGCACTGCACCCACTGGAATGGTGTTGGGGTTAGGATATTTCGCCTTGTTTTCTTCGTAGATGTAAACCCAGAATTTATCGGAGCCATAGTGTTTGCGGCTCATGCGATAGAGGTTAGTGCCCGGCTTAATGGTGTCGGTGGTACCGGCAGCCACACTTGCCGTGGTTGGTTTTGCAGCCTCGGCCTTTTGCTTTTCTTCCTCGGCTTTCTTCTTTTCCTCTTCCGCCTTTTTCTTTTCTTCGTCTGCCTTCTTTTGTTCCTCGGCAGCCTTCTGCTTGTCGGCATCTGCTTCGGTAGAGTTTTCGGCTAATGCTTGTTCGGAAGCCGCCACCGAATCGGTCGCAACATGTTCGGTGAAAGGTTCCTCGTCGGCTGGCGTAGCCTCGTAGCCCTTCATCAAATACAGACGATAAGCAAACAGCGTGACAATCAGCGTAGTGACCACGCCCACCACGAAGCCCTCCAACAGCGAGCGGCGAGTGATGCGGCGTTTGTCAATCTCTTGTCCCACACGCTCATCTGCCAATTCCTCGCTCACCATTTCACCTTCGGCTTCTGCTTCGGGCTCACCTTCTGCTTTGGCACCTTCCGCCTCATCTTCAGGCTCTGCCACGGCAGATGGTTCAACTTCCGTTACTGATTCTGGCTCGGCTTCGTCCTCTATTTCGGCTTCTTCATCCGAAATGGTTTCTTCCGGCTCGTCAGCAGGCTCTTGGACAGGCACTTCGGCAGGAGCCTCAGCCTCTGCTGGCACCTCTTCCGATGGCTCAACAGGAGCCTCAGCCTCTGTTTCTGCTTCCTCTGACTCAGGTTCTTCCACAGGAGCCACGAACACAGGAGGCATCACCACTTTTTCCTCTGCGGCTACGGGTGCTTCAGCGGCAGGTGGCTCGGTGGCAGTGGTGTCGTCGGTTTCTTCCTCGGCTGGGGCGGCCTCGGCTGGTGCTTCGGTTGGCTCACCGGCATCGATGGCGGCGAGTTGGTCGTCGGTCACGTCATCATCGAGGATTTCAGTTTCAAAGTGCATAAAAGGCTGATTGATAGCCTCTGCCATATCTTTATCGGGGGCAAACGACAGTTTCTTATGCCCCGGAATCTCAATTTCTTCGCCCGTGTTCACGTCCACGCTTTTTCGAGGACTCACTTCGGTGAGTTTAAACGTGCCAATACCCTTCACCTTCACGCTCTCGCCATCGATAAGCGACTGTGAAATAGTGGCAAACAGTTCTTTCAGAAACAGTTCGCTCATGCGCTTTGAAGTATTGGCATATTGTGCCACTTGCTCAACAAGTTCGGGAAATGTTACCTTATTGTTCATGTCGTTACAGAATATTCAAGTTCAACGAAATTACTTCAAGCGATTTTTCAACACGTTACTCACCTTGAAGGCCAACACCACTTTTGGAGGAACGAGCATACGCTTTCCATTACTGGGGTTCACCACCACACGTTCGTTCTTCTTTTTAGCCTCAAAATTTCCGAAACCCGGTATAGCCACGCTGTCGAGCGCACCGCAGCGAGTTTTCACCACTTCTGCGAACGCCTCCATCAGTTTAGCCACATCGCCTTTACTTCGTCCCAGATTTTCTGAAACCTTTTCCAAAAGTTCCTTGTTGTCCATAATAGTAATTTTATCATACAAAATTAATCAAACCTACCGCAAACTGCAAATAATTCCCCAAAAAAAGGCTATTCCTTGCCTATCTCCTTGCCTCACACAGATCCCACGGATCTCACTGATTTTTTTGTGGGTGGGAAATCTCACGGAAGTTGGTGGAAAGGGCGTGTGGGGTTGTCAGAGTGCTCCGAGTGCTCTGAGTGCTCCGATTTGCCAAGGCTCACACAGATTCAACGGATTCAACAAAAATTATTCGTGAGATTTGTGAGATTTGTGGTTTAATTCTTTGGGGTGAGGGATGAAATAAAGCTGCGGGAGCATCGGGGGGATGCTTCCGCAGCTGGATTTTATTTACCGCCTAAGGGACGGTGTGAGGGGGACGGCAATCAGCGTTTGGGGCTGATGAGCACTTTTTGAGTGGAGGTGGTGCCGTCTTTGTAGTAGGTGCGCACGATGTTTACACCCATTGTTGGTTGAGAGAGCACCATACCGTTCACGGTGATGTAGTCAACGTGGTCGATTTCCTTCTCTGCATCGATTTGCTCTGTGCCACTTGGCTGCATAAGTGTGATTTCGTATTCACGGCTAAACGCATCGTTGCTGTCGAGCGATACCTTCAAGGTGGCAGTTTCGCCGCCATTGGCATTTGCCAAGAGCACTTGACCTTCGTTGCCCAAAAGCAGGTTGCTTGACACTGTCCAGGTCACGCCTTCAGGAACACCCACATAGAAGCCCTTCGACACCTGACTGCGTGTGTCGAGAGAATCGAGCACGAGAGCGGCCGAGTAGAACTTCACCACAGCAGTATCGGCGAGCACGCTCATCACTGGATAGCAGTTGCTGCGCTTGGTCCAAGTGCTGTCGAGGTCCAAGGTGGTGATTGCCACGGTTGGCAGAGCCATGCTGTCGGCATCGTTGGCGTAAACAGATGTCACGGTCTGACGGTCGTAGTACACGTTGGTGTACACCGTACTTGCGATGTCCTTGCCACCGTAAATATTACCACAAGATGCTGAATCGGCAACCGATGCACAGTCCACATTACCGGTATTGTAGGCATTGGTCACTTCAGTGTAATATTTCACTGGCAGACCAATAATGCCGCCCACTTGCTTGTAGCCATACACCAAACCGTGATTAAACACATTGGTGAGGGTGGCTTTACCAGTACCCATCACACCACCTACATTGTAGGCAGTGGAAGCAGATGTGCCTAACGACCAAACTTCGCCGGCATTGCCACTCTCTTTGATGATTGCGCCAGAGGCACTATTGCCGCACACGCCACCAAGATTGTAACGAGCCTCTACGCTACCCACATTGTAGCAGCCAACCACATTACCAGAGTGGTTACCAACCACGCCACCAGCCTGATAGTCGGCTACTACATGGCCGTAGTTCACGTCAGCCACAACATTTGCGTCAGAGCCAGTAGAACCCACGACACCACCAGCGTTGTTCTTGGTGGCAATCACTTCGCCATAGTTAGCGCAATTAGTAATCAAAGTAGGAACCTCTTCGGTGCCACGACCCACGATGCCCACGATACCGCCAGCGCCATTTGTCTTGGCGAGCACAGCAGCATAGTTGTAGCAGCTGTCGAGCAGATTGAATGGAGTGCCACCGCAGTTACCTACGATACCGCCAGCACCGTATGTGCCCGACTCCACTTCACCATAGTTCACATTGCGCTTAATGGCATCGGCTTTAGAAACACTGCCGATAATACCACCTGCGGCATAGGTGTTGGTCACGATTTTTGCGCGATTCACACAGTCGGTCACTCCGCAAGCATCATTTGACTGGAAGCCTGCGATACCGCCTGAATAGTTTTGGCTTGAATATACTGTGCCCTCATTGAGCGAATTGGTAATATTGCCCTTGCTTGAGCCCACGATACCGCCATTAGAATACTTACCTTCAATGGCACCTGCATTATAGCAGCTGTCGAATGCCACATCGGTATCAGTAGAGCCAGCGATACCGCCAGCCTGACCATTAGCAGAGGTAATCATACCATAGTTGCGGCAGTTGATGAAGCGAGCCTTAGGATTAGCGGTGCCTACAAAGCCACCCACGAAGCCCATCTTCAGCGTTGCCACCTGTGCACGGTTCACACAGTTGCGCATGGTGCCTGATGACCGACCTGCGAAACCGCCGATGTACCAGTAACCGCCAATCGAACTGTTTGCGCCAAGAGTGAGGTTTTCAATCACGCCATTGTCGCCAACGAGTCCGAACAGACCCTTGTTGCTACCGGTTTTCTGATCTTCATTGTAGTATTTGAAACCGTCGATAGTCTTGCCGTTGCCGTCGAAATGACCTTGGAAACGAGTAGCGCCATCGTCAACGAGCATCAGCGATGCTTCGGCGTCGCTACCGAAGTCGAGGTCGTTGACCAAGAGCAGGTATTCGCCGTCGAATGAAGCTTCATAGTTCTTAGAGTAGCGTGCCACAGTTTGCCAGTCGGCAACAGATGCAATTCGCCAAGGGTTGGCCTTGGTGCCTTCGCCATTAGGGAGCATCTTTGGAGCGGCAAACAGAGGGTATTGCTTCGTGTAGTTGCCACTTGTGAAAGTGAGCGTGTCGCGCTCAACCTCAGTGATAGCAGCTATGTTCAAAGTGGTGCCGCTAAGGGTGAAGTTTTTAGCATTCTTCAACGCGAAAGTCACGCCCTTCTGTGCCACCACTTCTGAAGCGTAGCGCACCGAGAATCGAGAATCGGTTTTTCCTTCAGATGCAAACAGAATGTAGTTGCCACGGTTGAATTGTGCGGCAGGTTCGCTTGCAAACGCCTTCAAAACAGGATATTGTCCTTTCACATAATCCCATTGCTCGGCATCAAGTCCCTTGAGCGCTTCGCCCGAAACGAGCGATGCAGTTGGGAGCTTGCTCACGCCATCCACGGCAAGGGCATTGCCAGCGTTTTTGCCAGCAAGTTGTGAATCGTAATAGCAATCTGCGGTCACTGTGTTGCTGGCATTGTAACTGCCGAATACGGTGCCCAACTTATCGAGGTTTGCAAATGAATAAACCACGCCTGTTGAGAGCAGTTGCTTGTTAGTGGTGCGGTAGTTGTTGTAACCAATCACGCCACCCACGCTGTTACCGCCACTCACGTAGCCCTGGTTGAGCGAGTTGGTGACGATGGCGTTGTTCACACCAATCACACCACCCACATTTTCAAGTTTGGTGCTGTCGGATTCGAAAGAAGTAAGCACAGCAGCACCCACCACGCCATCGTTCTGGCAGCAGTCAACGGTGCCGAAGTTTGCACCCACTACACCACCAGCCACCGACTGGCCAGTGAGCACTGTGCCGGCATTGTAGCAACCAGTCACGGCAGAGCCTTCAGCATTGTAAGCCACAACGCCAGCCGCGCCAGTCTTCACAGCCTTTACAGAGGCATAGTTGCGGCAATTCTCAATGCGACCGCCATTATAACTTGCCACACCTGCCACATAGCTACCTGCCTCGATTTGGCAATCGGCTGCGATATTCAAATTCTTGATTACTGACTTATGACCAGTGTAAATCATCAAACCTGCCATAGCAGATTCCATGTCGTTGACATAGCCACCGTCAGCAGCGAAACTGCGGTTCACTTTCCAATTCTTGATAGCATGGCCGTCGCCGTCGAGGGTGCCATTGAACGCATAGTCCACTCCGTGCACGCTAAAGCCGAAGAAGTCGGTTTTGCCACCCATATCAATGTCGTTGGCAAGTTTGAAATAAACGCCTGTGTAATCGTAAAGCTGCACATCCACAGCATTCTTGATTTTGAGGATATCGTCCTTGGTCTTAATCAGATAAGGACTGGCGGCAGTACCCTGACCATCAAACTCGTCGGGAACCACCTTTAAGATATAAATACGGAACTCGTTGCCCAAAGTGGCGGTGAGGGTGTCGCTCATTGCTGCGGTGGCAGTCACGATCACGTTGTTGCCATTAAGTTTCAAGCCATGACCTGTTGAGGTCAACTTGCCTCCGTTGAAGAATTGCCATTTCACATTGTTGTCGGTGCACACAGTGAATGCGCTCTTGAGGCGTTTCACGGTTTCGCCAGCAGCAAGTGTGAATGGCACTGCATCGAGTTTCGACTTTTCTGTGGCTGCGCATTTTGCCAACTGTGGATAGTGGCCGGCTGCGAGTGCCCACGCCGAAGCGTTGAAACCTTCGGGCGCATCACCTGATGCGAGGGTGGCGGTAGGCAGACTGTGCTCAGTTGAGCCATTGAAGCAAACCTGACCGTCGAAGTAAGTGTTACTGATAATGGCAGTATCGCCCTCGAATGAGCCAGCAAGTTCGTTGTTCTGTGCTGATGGAGAGCAGAATAGCATGCCTGTATTCAAACAGCCGTTAAATTCGGGCGCATCGCTTTCGGTGGTAGTGCCAGCCTTGCCCATTTCGAACTTACCAGCCAAACCACCTACAACATCGCTCTTATAACTGCGCACGATACCAGAATTGTAGGAATCGTTCACCTTAATGCCTATACCACGACCCACAATACCACCAGTGGCACCAGTGTGTGCTTGTGTGAATGAGGCATTCACCTGACCGCCATTCCAGCAGCGGTTGATGGTACCCAAATAGAAGTAGCCCACAATGCCACCGATTTCGCCTTCACCGTATGTGTCGGTGATTACGCCGGTGAAGTAGCAGTCGTTGATTGATGAAGTGGCGCGTGATGACGAACCGCAAACGCCACCAGCACTACCCTTCTTGGCAGTGACATTGATTGTGGCATCGCTCCATGATAAGTTCACTGTGCCATAGTTTACGCCTACCACACCACCGTCCATGCCTTCGCCTTCCACAGTGCCGGAGTATGCTGTGTTTTCTACCACACCAGTGCCATTGTTTATACCCACAATACCACCATTATAGAATGCGTCAGAGCCTACATAACCGCCAGTGACGGTAATACCGCTCACCTTGCCGCTGTTTTCACCCACCACGGTGCCGATCCTCGATTTATTGGTGCGCACCGATGAGTTTACAAACTTGATGTTAATTACCTCAGCATTTTCACCTGTAGATCCGAACAAACCTGCGTTGAACTCATCGCGACGGTCTTGGGTGAGGTTGCTGATAGTGTGGTTTTGTCCATCATAGCAGCCATTGAATGCCACTTTGTCCACACCGATAGGCTCGTGATTGAGCACCGATGCCATATCAATGTCGGCTGTCTGCTTGAAGTAAACGCCTGTGAACACATTGCCATTGGCATCTTTGTACGATGCATTATGGTTAACGGCATTGGCAAGTGCTTCAAGGTCTTGAGCGTTGGTCACCAAATAAGGGTCTGTTTCCGTACCAGAGCCGTTCAGCCCAAGCGCAGCAGTAAATGGTGCGAATGTATCTGGCACCTTGATTACACTCTTGACGAGCGATTCCACAATCTGGCTTCGAACTGTGCTACGAGACATAGCCCATGCGCCAAAGGTGATGCTGTCGGCAGCGAATGTGCCGTTGAGTCCCGATGCCTTCAGCTTTACGTCGCTGGCATTGGTATATTTGGTGATACAGTAGTTATAGAATTTAGTTAGACCCGATACGGCAAGCACCTGGTGAGGCATATACACTGCACCTGTGCTATCCACAGTCATCACCACTTCCGAACCGCAGTTGTAGAAGTTGCGCACCGCAATCTGAGTTTTGCTTTCACGAGTGTAGCAAGCTGGATAAGTGCGTACCTTCATGCTGTCGACCGTTTGCGACAAGCTGTGGTCGGTAATCATGGCATTGGCTTTGTAGAAGCGAGATTTGCTACTCACAATCTGCACCCCCTTATACTCTCCACTGAGCACAAAAATACCCCATGAGCCCACACTGATGTTGCCATCAGCACTCACATTAAATTCAATCTCGGCATCGGAGTAATAAACCTTTTTGTCGAGGTCGACGAGACAACAATAAAGCGAGCCATACTTGCTGTCGACATAAGTAACCTGTGGCTTAACCTTAATCACGCCGGTTGAGGCATTATAAACGCCCTTCACAGCACGCTGGCCGCCCATCAAGTTGAAGATTTCCACCGAGTCGGTAGCGAATGGCGTGATTTGCACCATGTAGCGACGCGCTACTGATAGCGGCACACTCGTACCAAAGTCGGTAGTGTAGTAATAGCCTTTAAGGCTCGCCAGCGTGGGGGCACGCTTGGCGGCTTTAGGCACCGATACCTGTAAAGGCGACTTCTCGCTGGTCGCTTGCACGAACCTCGTCGTGCCAATCGACTTGCTCATCACCTCCCGGTCAACCCCTAATAGGGTCACCCCATTGCGGACGATGGTGTTTGCCGTAGAAGTAAACAAGCACACCGTCAAAAGCAACGAGGTAAAGAAAAATGTGACTTTTCTCATAAGGAACCTGTTTTTAGTCAATAGTAATAGTTATAAAAATACTTACAAATTTATAAAAATTTCACGCAGTTTCTAATATTTTACAGAAATTTTTTAACTTTATTTAACAGACTATCAATTCACCTTTCAAGATAAAACAAATGAAAAAAACGATGATACAAATATTTGTGGTGGATTGGGGTGCTTTTTTTGGGGGAAGTGGTGGGGAAATAGGCAAAAAGTGCGTAACTTTACATTTTGATGAACTAAATATTTAAAACCCCGAAAAAATACACTCAATAACTGACTACACTATTATGGCTAAGAAAGATACCACTTCTATTGGATTTGAAGATAAGATTTGGAAAGCCGCCGATGTGCTTCGTGGCAACCTCAATGCCTCTGAATACGAGGGCGTGGTTTTGGGACTTATTTTCCTTAAATATATTTCTGATAAATTTGAAGAGAAATTCAGCGAACTCTCTGCCGACGAATATGCCGACGAGGAGGACAAGGACGAATACACCGCCGACAATGTGTTTTTCGTGCCTAAAAATGCGCGATGGAGCGTGATTTCGGCTGCTGCCCACACGCCACAGGTGGGCACCGCTATCGACGATGCCATGCTTGCCATTGAGCAGGAAAACCCTCGCTTGAAGGGCATCCTGCCCAAGAATTTCGCGCGCCCCGAACTCGACAAGCGCCGCCTTGGCGATGTGGTGGACCTGTTTTCCAACATTCAGATGCACTCGTCAGCCGACGAGAAAGACCTGCTGGGACGCACCTATGAATATTGCCTTCAGAAGTTCGCCTCGATGGAGGGCAAGAACGCCGGCGAATTCTACACGCCAAGTTGCATTGTGCGCACCATCGTGGAGATTCTCCAGCCCTACGAAGGGCGAGTTTACGACCCCTGCTGTGGGTCGGGTGGCATGTTTGTGCAGAGTGCCAAATTCATCAGCAGCCATCAGAGGGATTTGAGCCGCATCAGCATCTATGGTCAGGAGGCTAACCCTTCCACTTGGAAGATGGCGCACATGAACATCGCTATCCGTGGACTTGAAGCCAACTTGGGCAAATCGTATGCCGACACTTTCTTCGACGACCAGCACCCATCGCTCAAAGCCGACTTCATTATGGCAAACCCGCCGTTCAACCTCTCGGACTGGGGGCAGCCAGCGCTCACAGGTGATGTGCGATGGCAGTATGGTGTGCCGCCCAGTGGCAACGCCAACTTTGCTTGGATGCAGCACATGATTCACCACCTTTCGCCTAAAGGAAAAATAGGACTGGTGCTTGCCAACGGCGCTTTGAGTAGCCAATCAGGCACCGAAGGCGACATTCGCAAAGCCATCATCGAAGCCGACTTGGTGGAAGGCATCATTGCGCTGCCCAACCAACTTTTTTACAGCACAGGCATACCGGTGTCGCTGTGGTTTCTCTCGCGCGAGAAGAAGCAGCCGGGCAAAACGCTCTTTATCGATGCCCGCTCCATGGGCGAAATGGTGAGCCGAAAAGTGCGCGAACTCCGCCCGGTGGAAGACATCGCCAAAATAGCCGACACATTCCATGCGTTCCAAAACGGCACACTTGCCGATGAGAAGGGCTTCTGCGCAGTGGTCACCACCGAAGGTATTGCCAAGCAAGACTATATCCTCACCCCCGGCCGCTTTGTGGGAATTGCCGACCAGGAAGACGACGGCGAGCCATTTGAAGAAAAAATGAACCGCCTCACCACCGAACTTTCCGACCTTTTCAAAAAAGGCCACGAACTGGAAGAAGAAATCCGTGAAAAACTTTCAAGTATTGGCTTTAATATAAAGGAGGTATAATATGAGGCAAGTATCATCACCGTGGGGGCTACTCCCTGATGGATGGAAATTGTCAACAATCAAAAAAGAAATGATTGTTGTAACAGACTATGTTGCGAATGGAAGCTTTGCTTCACTTGCTGAAAACGTACAATATTCAAATACTGAAGAATATGCAATTTTAATTAGATTGTATGACTACAATAATAATTTTAGTGGTAATTTTGTTTATGTAAATGAACACGCATATAATTTCTTGTCCAAAAGCAAGTTGTACGGTGACGAGATAATCATCTCAAATGTTGGAGCCAATGTAGGAACTGTTTTTAAATGTCCACGCTTAAGCAAACCGATGACTTTGGGTCCAAATTCTATTGTTGTTAAACTTAATGGAAATAATGATTTCTATTTTTATTGGTTTAAATCCAGATATGGAAAATATTGTTTGGACAGCATTGTATCTGGTAGCGCACAACCGAAATTTAATAAGACCCACTTTAAAGAGATGCCAATTCCTGTACCTCCATTGGTAGAACAAGAGAAAATAGCATCTATACTCTCCGCTCTCGACAATAAAATCGCTGTAAATCGTCGTATCTGTGCTAATTTGGAGGCTCAAGCGCAAGCGTTGTTCAAATCATGGTTTGTAGATTTCACCCCATTTAAAGACCGACCTTTCGTTGATTCCGAATTAGGCCCCATCCCCCAAGGCTGGAAAGTCGGGAAAGCAGACGATTTTTATAAAATAAATATCGGAAAAACGCCTCCTCGAAAAGAGAAAGAATGGTTCTCCAAAAACGAATCAGATAATAAATGGATATCAATTTCTGATATGGGAAATTGTGGTTTATTTATTTCAAATTCAGCAGAGAAATTAACTAATGCTGCAATAAAAAAATTCAACATTTCATTAGTCCCTGTTAACACTATTCTTCTTAGTTTCAAACTTACAATCGGCAGAGTTGCCATTTCTGATTGCGATTTAACAACAAATGAGGCAATTGCAAGATTTATTCTTTCCGATGAATGCTATCTTGAATTTTCTTTTTTAATGTTGAAATTATACAATTATTCAACATTGGGAAGTACATCATCAATTGCAACTGCCGTAAATTCAAAAATTATCAAATCAATGAAGATGGTAATGCCTTCCCAAAAAGTTTTAGAAGATTTTCATACCATTACTAACCCTTTATTTGAAAGAATAAGATTCACTCAAAAAGAAAATCAGCGACTTGCAGCTTTGCGTGACACATTGCTTCCCAAGTTGATGTCTGGTGAAATTAAATTATAATTGATTATGGCTGGCGACAAATTCATAGAAAGCAGTTACGAAAAAGCGTTGATAGCACTTTTTCAGGAGTTGGGCTACACTTATGAGTGCGGCTACGATGTGGAGCGCGACTACCGCGAGCCCTTCTATAGAGAGGTGCTTGAGGCATCGCTGAAGCGACTCAACAAGGGAGCGAGCGCTGATATTTTAGCCGAGGGACTGAAAATGGTGACCAACCTCAACGAAGGCACCCTCATTCAAGACAACCGACGCTTCACCGAAATGCTTCAGAATGGATTTGCCGTGCCATATTTGGAAAATGGCGAAAACCGCACCGCCACCTTGCGGCTCGTGGATTTCGAGCAGCCGCTTGCCAACGACTTCCGCATCGTGAACCAATGGAGCGTGGAAGAATTGGGCAAAATCCGCTGCGACATGGTGGTGATGATCAACGGTCTGCCACTGGTGGTGGTGGAACTGAAAACCGCCTCCGACGAGAATGTGACCATAGAAGATGCGTATTTGCAGATACGCAACTATATGAAGAAGTGCCCATCGCTATTTGGCTACAACGCCTTCAGCGTGATATCCGACCTTGCCCAAAGCAAGGCTGGCACCATCACCTCGAAATTTGAGCGATTCATGGAATGGAAGTCGGAAGACGGCAACTACGAAACCAAACTGATAGCCGACTACGCCACCTTCTTCAAGGGCATTTTCATGCGAGAGCGCCTTATCGACATTTTGAAAAACTACATCTGCTTCGACCTCAACGACGGTGCCCAATCAAAAATCCTCACCGCCTATCACCAATACTTCGCCGTGGAGAAAGCCGTGGCACGCGCTCACCAAGCCGTGGAGGGCGACGGCAAAATAGGCGTGTTCTGGCACACGCAGGGTTCGGGCAAGAGTTTTTCGATGATATTCTTCGCCCACCAGCTTATTCAGGAGTTTGCTGAATGCACTCTTGTGGTGGTGACCGACCGCAAAGACCTCGACAACCAGCTCTACGGTCAATTCTGCCGCTGCCAAGACTTCCTGCGCCAAGTGCCAGTCAACGCCGAGAGCCGCGAGCATCTGCAACAGCTGCTGCGCGACCGCAAGGCTGGCGGCATCATATTCACCACCATTCAAAAGTTTGAAGAAGGCGACGGCGCACTCTCCAACCGCAAAAACATCATAGTGATGACCGACGAGGCGCACCGCTCGCAATATGGCGATGAGCACTGGGACGTCAAGAGCAATAAGATGAAGAAAGGCTTTTCGCTGAAAATGCGTGAAGCACTGCCCCATGCCTCGTTTATCGGCTTCACCGGCACGCCCATCAGCGACCGCGACCGCGACACGCAAGAGGTGTTTGGCGACTATATCGACATCTACGACATGAGCCAGGCGGTGGACGACGGCGCCACCCGGCCGGTGTATTACGAAAACCGTGTGGTGAACCTCTCACTCGACGAGGAAACCCTCGCCAAACTCGATGCCGAATTCGATGCGCTGGAGGCAGAGGGCGCCACCGAGGCACAGCTGCGCAAAGCCAAGCAAGAGTTGAGCCGACTGGAAGTGCTGCTCGGCGACGACGACACCATCGACTCGCTGGCGCGCGACATCATCAAGCACTACGAGGAAAACCGTGCGCAAGAACTCACCGGCAAGGCGATGATTGTGGCATACTCACGCCCGATAGCCATCAAGCTCTACAAAAAGATGCTTGAGCTGCGCCCCGAATGGACCGAGAAGGTGAAGGTGGTGATGAGCAGCAGCAACAAAGACCCCGAAGAATGGGCCGACATCATAGGCAACGAGAAATACAAGGAAGAACTGGCACGCAAATTCAAGGACGACAAGAGCGAAATGAAGATAGCCATCGTGCGCGACATGTGGCTCACAGGCTTCGACGTGCCATCGCTTGCCACCATGTATGTGTACAAGCCCATGCGCGGCCACAACCTGATGCAAGCCATAGCACGCGTGAACCGTGTGTTTCCCGAAAAAGAGGGCGGCTTGATCGTTGACTACATAGGCATAGCGCAAGCACTGCGATCGGCAATGAGTGCCTACACCAATCGCGACCGCAACCGCTTCGGCGACCCCAATATCGCACGCACGGCAATGGTGACTTGGCAAGAGGAGGTGGAGATATGCCGCGACAAGCTGCACAATTTCTATTACGCCGACTTCTTCAGCGGCACCGATGCCGTGAAAGCCGACATCATAAAAATGGCGGTCAACTTCCTTGCCGACCCGAAGAAAAGAGATACCGACCGTCCCGAATTTGTGGAGCACAGCCGCCGATTGCACAATGCCACCACGCTGTGCCGCTCACTGCTCACCAATGAGCAGAAACTGGAAGTGGCGCTGTTCGACACGGTGCGTGTGCTCTTGGCAAAACTCGACGGCGGCAGGGCGAAAGTGACGAAAGCGGAAATCAACGAACGCATTGGCGCGCTGCTGCGTCAGAGCGTGAAAAGCGAGGGCGTGATTAATCTGTTTGCCGACCACGAAACCGACTTCTCGCTTTTCGACGAGGCTTTCATGGCTGAAATTCGCAACATGAAGGAGAAAAACCTGGCGGTGGAACTGCTCACCAAACTGCTGAAAGAGAAATTGCGCTCACACAGCGTGAATGTGGTGCAAAGCGAGAAATTCAGCGACATGCTGAGCATGGCATTGAGCAATTACCTGAAAGGGCTGCTCACCAACCAAGAGGTGATTGAGGAACTGCTGAAGATGGCTCAACAAATCAAAGCCGAGGAGCAGGAAGGCAATGAGCTTGGGCTGAATGACGAGGAAAAGGCGTTCTACGATGCGCTGAGCAAGCCTGAGGGCGTGAAAAGCGCGTTCAGCGACGAGGAATTTTTGGCGATGACGAAGGAACTGACGGAGGTGCTGCACCGCAATCGCACCATCGACTGGAACCACAAGGAATCGGCAAGAGCGAAGATGCGCGTGATGATTAAGCGACTGCTGAAAAAATACAAATATCCACCAAAGGGCGCAGAAGAAGCACTCGAAACGGTGATGCGCCAGTGCGACCACTGGGCTGACGACGACACCAATTTCAGCCAGCCAAAGCCGGTGATGTATGACGACGGCAACGAGGGCTTATTCTGCATCGCACCCCAAAGCAAACTGGCAGCCGACCACCCCACCCCCTACCAAAGCAAAGAATAAATATATTCGAAATCTCGATTCTTCGAAAATTCGATTCTTCGAAAATTCGAGATTTCGAAAAATAATTACTAATCCCCAACCAAAACCCCAAAAAAATGATACAAATCCACTCTGTGAATGGCTATATGCGGCTCCTCACTTGGCGCCTTGGCAACATTCTGCAACTTGCCACCCAAAGTTTCTGTAGACGGTTCGTCGACTACAAGGTGGATCCCTGCGGCCGACTTCGCGACCAGATGGAAATGGCAGCCCGCACCGTGCCAGCCAACATTGCTGAAGGCTCATCGCGGCATCAAACAAGCTACGAGACGGAGTTGCGATTGCTTGATGTGGCACGCGCCAGTGTCAGCGAGCTTGAAGGCGATTTCCTCAACTGGCTGATGCGTCATGGGGCTTCAATGTGGCATACCGATGACCAGCGCTATACGCAGGTGCGTAACCACCAATTTAACGATGCGCCCACCCTTACTCAAAATTATCTGGCAGAAATCAGCGAATATCTTCTTGCCGAATATGCCCGGTTCGCCACATTGCTGCGCACAGACGATTCCATTCACTCGGCATGTGTGATTGTGGTTTTGTGCGAACGCGTGAAGCAACTGCTTACGGCTCAAATCAACAAACGCCTTGGGGATTTCAAAAACGAAGGCGGATTTACCGAAAAAATGACACAAGCGCGCCTCTCTACAGTGAAAGAAAAGGCAGAAAAAGATAATGCTCCCCAATGTCCAAAATGCGGTGCTCCCATGCGTCTGCGCGTCATAAAGAAAGGTGTGCGCCAAGGCGAGACTTTCTGGGGGTGCACCAGCTACCCCAAATGCGACGGCACAAAAAAGAAATAAGCCGAGCAACGCACGGGGATTGAACAGAGGGGGGATTTTCAATTTTTTGATTTTTTTATTAACTTTGCAGTTTGATAATGCACATGCGCACATACGCACGCATTACGATTTGAAATCATTAGCAATCTCAACATCTATAAAATATGGCTGAAAACAACATTCAACTCAACGAACAAGAAGAGAAAAAGAGCCTGAACTTTGTTCAGCAAATTGTTGCCGACGATTTGGCAGCTGGCAAGAATGGTGGACGACTTAGCACTCGTTTCCCACCCGAACCAAATGGATACCTGCACATTGGCCACGCTAAGGCTTTCTGCATGGACTTCGGGGTGGCTGAAATGTTTGGCGGCACCTGCAACTTGCGTTTCGACGACACCAACCCTGCTAAAGAAGACACTGAATATGAGCAAGCCATTATGCGCGACATTAAGTGGCTGGGTTACGACTGGGGCGACCGTCTGTACTACGCAAGCGACTATTTCCAGCAACTCTACGATTTCGCTATCCGCTTGATTAAGGAGGGCAAGGCATACGTCGACGACCAAACCAGCGAGCAAATTGCGGCTCAAAAGGGCACTCCTACCATTCCTGGCCAGGAAAGTCCGTTCCGCAACCGCTCTGTGGAGGAAAACCTCGACCTCTTCACTCGCATGAATGCTGGCGAATTTCCAGAAGGCAGCCATGTGCTTCGCGCAAAAATAGATATGGCGAGCGACAATATGCACTTCCGCGACCCTATCATCTACCGCATTATCCTGAGCCCACACTGGCGCACTGGCGACAAGTGGAAGGTGTATCCTATGTACGACTTCGCACACGGCCAGAGCGACTACTTCGAGGGCGTGACACACTCTATCTGCACCCTCGAATTTGTGCCTCACCGTCCGCTTTACGAGAAATTCGTGAAGGAGTTGGCTGGCGACAAGGTGGACGAATACTGCCCACGACAAATTGAGTTTAACCGCCTCAACCTCACCTACACCGTGATGAGTAAGCGTAAATTGCTTCAGTTGGTGAAGGAAGGTTTGGTAAACGGTTGGGACGACCCTCGTATGCCTACACTCTGCGGTCTGCGCCGTCGTGGCTTCACCCCTGAATCAATCAAAAACTTCATCAACAATATTGGCTACACCAAGTTTGAAGCGCTCAACGACATCAGCCTTCTCGAACACTCAATTCGTGAAGACCTCAACAAGAAGGCTAACCGTGTGTGCGCCGTACTCAACCCTGTGAAGGTGGTAATCACCAACTATCCTGAAGACAAGGTGGAGATGATGGAGATGGACAACAACCCAGAGCAAGAAAACGCTGGCACTCACCAGATGCCTTTCTGTCGCGAAATCTTCATTGAGCGCGACGACTTTATGGAAGACGCTCCTAAGAAGTTCTTCCGCATGACTCCTGGCAAGGAGGTGCGCTTGAAAGGTGCCTACATCATCATGTGCACTGGCTGCACTAAAGATGCCGACGGCAATATCACCGAAATTCAATGCACCTACGACCCCGACACCCTCAGCGGTATGGAAGGTGCTAACCGCAAGGTGAAGGGCACGCTCCACTGGGTATCGGCTCGCCACTGCAAAGATACAGAAGTGCGCGTTTACGACCGTCTGTTCGCCGTTGAGAACCCAAGCGCCGACACCGAGCACGATTTCCGCGACTTGCTCAATCCTGAATCGCTCAAGGTGATTGAAAACGCTAAGATTGAACCATTCTTGGCTGAAAACGCTAAGGAAGGCGACAAGTTCCAATTCCAACGCATCGGTTACTTCTGCGTCGACCAAGACAGCACCACTGAAAAACTCGTGTTCAACCGCACCATCGGCTTGAAAGACAGTTGGTCGAAGCAAAACAAAAAATAAGCCGCTCCCAAAGAGCCGCTCCAAAAAATCCACAGCCTTGGCACGCCACCGCGCCAAGGCTGTAATTTATTATATTTTCTATTTCACACTATTTCTCCTCTCCAAAGCATCTTCAAGAAATCGAGAATGAAGATTAATTCTATGTCGTCACTTTTTCGATTAATCATATCGAGCGAAACAATTATTTTTCGGCAATCAGGATATTCTTCGCCAAAGGCTTTCAGTCCTTTAAGATGTTTGCGTTGCACTTCTTCAGCCGACTTGATTTCAATTGCCACACAGGCGTCTCCAAGTACGGCATCAACTTCCAAGCCAGAATATGTGCGCCAATACGACAATTTATCTTCACAGTGGTTCAGTCCAAGATATGCCACCAATTCTTGCACCACAAAGTGCTCAAAGGCATGGCCATATTCAATTGTTCCGCGCACCAAATCCTTGCGATGAAGCAAATGATTGGTCACCCCCACATCAAAATAATAGAAACGAGGAGTTTGAACCAAACGGCGTTTCATTGCTTTTGTGTAGGCCGGAATCATATATCCCACCAAAGAATCTTGTAGGATTTCAAAATAACTTTTCACCGTCATTGCGCTCACGCCACAATCCTGCGCCACATTGTTATAATTAACCATTTCGCCATCGCACAAGGCTGCCACTTCCAAAAAGCGCTGGAATGCACCCAAGTTTCGCACGAGTGCCTCTTCCTTGATTTCCTCCTTCAGATACACATCAACGTAAGCAGAAAGAAGGCGCGAGGGATTTTTAGATAAGTAGTGCGTAGGCATCATTCCCTGATTCACGGCTCTATCAATGTCAAAATCCGGAATTTCGGCGCTCACCAACGGATAGAAATATTCTGGATAAGCCCGTCCTCCTAAAGTATTGTAGCCTTTCCTTCGCAGTTTTCGAGCACTTGACCCGCACAAAATGAATATGATTCCTTTTTCAGAAATAAGGCGATGAACCTCGTTCAACAATTCGGGCACTTCGGGAATTTCGTCCACAACCACGAGCGTTTCGCTTGGCTTGTCCTTCAGCATTTCATAGAGCAATGCGGGACGCTTGGAAAAGCGTTTTCTCAAATCAGTGTTCAGCAAATCAATAAACATCGCTTTAGGAAAACACTGACGCAAAAAAGTGCTCTTGCCTGTCTGGCGTGCTCCAAACAGGAACACACTTCCATCCAGTTCTTTACCAAGTTTACAAATTCTATTAAACATATCAGTTCTTTGCTTTAATAAGTGCAAAGATATAAATAATTCATCAAAATTAAAATTTTTCTTGAAAAATAATTATTTTTCTGTTTTACAAAAATATATAAATATTACTACTTTAGATTTTACAAGAAATCATAAAGTGGCACTTTAGATTTTAACAGAAAATGCAAAGTAGTACTTTAGGTTTTATATAGTTTTTACGGTATTTATCTTGCTCTTGCCGCGCACTTCTAAAATAAGCCGCTCCCCAAAAAATCCACAGCCTTGGCACGCCACACCGCGCCAAGGCTGTAATTTTTTAGTTCCCCTATCTCAAATTTAATCTTGACAAAAACAACGCTATAGCGTTGTTTTATACACATTTCCTGTATGCCTTGCCTTATGGGTGGGTTTGGAGGTATTCCACTACGGCGTTTTCGAGTTCTTGACCGCGGAGACCACGGTGAAGGATTGTGCCGTCGGGGGCGAAAACGATGATTTCGGGAATGCCGGTGATGGAATAGGCATCGCTGCCTGCCTTCTGCGTGTTGAGCATTTGTGGATATGGAATCTTTAGTTCTGCAATGGCTTTCTCAGTGTCTTCAGGGTTGTCCCAAGTGGCAATGCCGAGCACCAGCACCTTGTCGCCATACTTCTCGTGTATGTTGATTAAATTCGGAATCTCTTTTCTACATGGCCCGCACCAACTTGCCCAAAAGTCAGCCACCACCAGTTTGCCCTTGCCCACATAGTCGCTCAAACGCTGGGTTTTGCCGTTGTAAGTGGCTGCGAAATCCACAAATTTCGCACCGGCAAGCGTGCTACACGTTTTGTCAATCGCCACCTTAATTTCTTTGCCGTAAGCCGAGTTTTTCAACTTTGGGCTCATCTGCTCAAACAGTTTCTGCATATCGGTTGGGGCCGACATACTGCGCACAGCCTCATTGCCCAACACCAAGAGCGCACGCAAATCAGCGGCATTGTCGGCGATGTAGGAAGCAAGTGCCGAAGCCGCCTGATCGTTCAAAAACGACGAAACCATGCCACGCACATCGTCGTTGATGGGTGTGCCCACCGCACACTGCGTATCGTTGTCCACACTAATGGTGCCAGCCTCCAATGCCGCCAGCACATTTGCCACAAACTCCGAGTGATTGATGTAGGCAGTGACCTTTGCCACAGCACCATCTTCCGCAGTGCCCTCAAACTTATAGATGCCGTCGGCCGCATCGGTCAATGTCTGCACATGCTTGCCATTCACAGCCATCACCACTGAATCGACGGTGCCGCCAGAGGTCAGCACGGTTTGCAAATCCCACGAGAGCGTATAGTCGCCAGCCTCGCCCTTGTTAGGCTTCTCATTACAAGCCACCAACGCACAGGCAGCAGCCACAAGTATCAAATATCCAAACTTCTTCATATCTAAAATATTTTTCCCCAAAATTACAATATAATCCATTAACCTCAAAATCGCCCAACAAAATAAGCCACAAACCACAACAACTCAAAAACAAAAAAACGAAAATAAGACATAATTATTTGCATACGCAAGATATAATTCCTAACTTTGTCAAAGCGCAGACCACATCACAGAGGCCTAAAGCGAAAGCTGGCTAAGTGAGAAGAGGCTGTGTATAATTATAAACAGAAAGCGTTTACTCGACGCTCATTCTTGGCAATTGGAAATCTGGAAAATTTCATTAGGAGTCAGGAATGTGGCAGACAGTGGATGCCTTGTTGGATATGTAGTATCATGCAGGCATTTAATCATAATGGTTAAATACTGGTTCATATACTCATATTTGCGTGAGGCTTCTGCGAGTTTGTCCATTTTTACTCCTAAGGGCAATTCCAGAGCCTCCAATTGTGAAATGGGCAGAACAGTACAGCTCCTCACGCTTTTTTATTTTCGGTAAACTATTAACATGACTACGACCTACGGTGGAGGAGCGCGCGTGAGTTACAAACTACAATAAAATGAGAAAAACTTACAAAAAGCTAATCAAATCAATGATTATCGGCGTGGCTATGCTCACCAGTATCAATGCCGCAGCACAAGTGAACTGGCAGTTTCAAATTGGCGGTATGTATTCAAAAAAATATGGCATGTATAGCCTTGACGAAAAAAGCGGCAGTGGAGAATTGTCAGGAGCCATTCTGCTTCAAATTCCAGTCAAGCAACAGTTCTTTATCGAAACAGGTTTAGGCTGGCGACACAAACTCGTGCTCTGTCAAGCAGAAGACTGCAAATTCGACCCCGACAATTACAATTACAAAGACTTTGACAGCGACTTCGCCGATTTTCTCGAACTGCCCATAAAGGCTGGTTACAAGTTACAACTCAACGAGAAGAATGCCTTTGACTTCGGCTTCGGTCCTTACTTGTCGCTGGCATTTAACAAACCCGAATGTTTTAATAATTCATCATTCTCCGCAGGTCTCAACGCTTCCGTTGCTTTTAGGCACAGGTGCATGAGCTTCGGCGTATCGTGGCAGAACCCAATATTCAAAAACGGGCTGAACGACTACCACAGAAATTCAGTCACGGTCACCATTGGCATCAACTTCAAAGGACGCAAGCCAAACTGGGACAAAATCATGGACGGACTGAGTGTAGCAGGCGCTGTACTCGAAGGTGCTACCCAAGTGGCCAGTGCCTTCACTGGCAACACTGTCCGCACACAAAGCAGTTATAGCCAAGGATTGCAACAAAATACAACTGCATCTGATGTTCAACAAGGGTATGAATACGGACAACGCCTATATCAACAACAACAGCAACAACAAGACTTAATCGACAAAAAAAACCCTACCAACTGTATTGCTCGCATTTGTAAATATATAGCTCATCAAGATTTCTCCTCTGCAGAACAATGGGCTGACAACCTTCAAAACATTAGTGGTAAAGAAGGTGTCGCATTATTCTATAAAGGATTGACATGTGAACTGCAAAATAAGCCCACCGATGCAGAAAATTATTATAAACTTGGAGTTGACATGGGGGACAAGTCTTGTGAGTCTTTTTTATCAAGACTAAAAAAAGAAGGTCCTGCTACAGATGAGCAGATTAATAATATAGTGAATTATTACCTCAATATGGAGGCTGCTACTTACAATATGGCAGCGGAGTTGTCTAATAACATTTGGGGAAATACAAGTAGTAACAGAAACAACAGTTCCTCATCAAGCAAACGTTCTTCAAAAAAAGAAGATTGTCCATACTGTCACAGCACAGGTTACGACCTCTCTCCACATAAATACAGCGCAGATATTAAAAGCTATCACAATAGCATTGGTAATGAATGTAGGTATTGTGGTAAAACCACAGACCACTACCACTACCCTTGCCATTATTGCAAATAAGCCTTTTCTTTTAAAGAGAATAAGAGATGTGCTGAATTCGTATTTTTTACACATTTTGCAATTCAAATGATATGAGCGCGATACTGTAGCTTCACTTAAGCAATTAATAGCTTCTATATATAAGCATTACAGAAGCAACACAAAGTGTCGCGTTCATTATACCATCTATGGATGACACCATATATTCTTCCAACTTTTACCACACCATATTTTTATTTCTCATGTTTAACACATAGAGTTATAAAATACGTCGAGAAAAGTATTTTTGTTTGCTATTATTTGTATCTTTGTTTTTATAAATAAAGCAATTCTAATAGAAGAAAAATATGGTTAAAAAAACTCTCTTTTCTCTGTCACTGCTTCTGTGCTTCTGCACGATGGGCGCTGCCAAGACTACGGTGGTGAAGAACGCTTCATCGATGACTCGCACCGGCACTTACCGCATCACTAAGGAACTGAAAGCCAACAATATCAAAATAGGCGATGGCTCTACCATCATTTTCGCTGGCGGACGCATCACGGGTGCCACTATCAAGGCTCGCAACTTGAAAGTGGTGGTTCCCGACGGCAAAACGTATTTCAACGGCTGTCGGCTGTCGGGCAGCATCATCAACTCCAAACTGAAAGCCACCAACTTCGGCTGCAAGGCTGACATGCGCACGCTGAGCAAAAGCAACTGGACCTACAAAGGTATGCCTCGGCAAACGCTCAAATATCGCACCGGCACCGACAACTTCAAGGCGATGGCGTGCCTTGCCACATTCCTTAGCGGTAGCACTAATGTGGATTTTGAATGGAACGGCAGTTTCTTCACCGCCCATCAGCCATCGGCAGCCATCTATGCCCCACCCTTTATCAGAATTGAGAGTTGCAAAAATTTGGCGATGCACGGCGGCACGCTGATTAGCGGCATTCGCTTTATCGATTGTAGCAACATCGAGGTGAGCGACATGCGCTTTGTGGGCTATCACGAATGTCACGACTTTCCTGCTATCCACATTTCGGGAAGCCCTGCGAAGGCAATCAAGGTGAACGGTGTGGCATATTCCATGGCTCGTGGCGGAAAATACGAATGGGCTAACAACTGCTACTACTACGGCACCGACGGCACAAAAGACCTCGGTTTGGCGGCTGAAGGCATCATTTTCGACACCAGTTCGCCAAAAACCTCTTGCACAGGCATCAATGTGCACGATTGCCACTTTGAAATGCGACTCAATGGTGTGGTGCTCAGCATGAAGCGCACCAACTATAACCAGGTGGGCAAAGTGAGTGGCGCAAAAATCACCAACTGCACTTTCTCGCACCATTATTTCCAGCCAATAGGTATGCACGCCGAAAATGTGGTGGTGGAAAACGTGAGTGGCGACTATGCGCTCCAGCCCATCGACATCTCCACCCTGTCGCACAATGTGGTGGTGCGTGGTGCTTCGTTCACCGACCTTTTCTACGGACCAAAGCAAGAGGCGGAACCTGCCTACGCCAGCCAGTCGTACAACAACCGCATTGAGAACAGCAGTTTCACCATCAACAGGAAATACCACCTCATCGACATGGACAGTTACGCCCTGAATGCGGCGGAAGGCAAAGTTGGCGACACGTTTATCGTTAAAAACTCCACTTTCAACTTCTTCACCGACACCTACGGCACTTTCGTGGTGCGCACCTGTGCCGACCGCGTGCGCTTTGAAAACTGCAAGTTGAATATCAACCTCAAGAAGCAGACCGACGGCAGCAGCCCATACTGCATCATGAGCATCTTTGCCGCTCTTGCCACCAAAGCCACCAGTCCGAAAGTGGAGTTGGTGAACACCGACATCGAAATCAACGGCGCAGCATCTTCAAGCGCAGGACGCATTTCCAACCCATTTGCCTATCTGTTCAGCAAAATCGGGGCGAAATCCTATTCCGTCAGCCTCGACCAGTGCAATATCCACGGCACGGCAAGGGTTGATTGGAGCCTTTTCGAACAAATGGAATCGGTCAGCATCAGCAATTCACAAATTTCAATCGGCGGTTGCGACTACCACGGCTACTACATCAACGCGCCCAAACGCCTGCAAATCACAGGCACCACCTTCACAGGCCGACTTGGAAAATACAACACCCTCGTGGGCGTGCCCAATGTGAAAGACTACAGCCACAGCATCGACAACACCACAGTAGATGCAAGCGTGAGCAAACTGTTCACCACATCGCCCGACCGCCGCCGCACCCGCATCGCCAACGTGCGCACCCGCACCACCAACCGCCCCATTACTAAATAAAGGCGACTTTCCACCATGGAATGGCACTCTTAAAAAAACAAAAACTTTATTCTCACATAAAAAATAACTATCAGTGCCACCCCCAAAAGAAACAATTCTTATTAACGTGGAATCACGTTTAACAATTCTATTAATACACAAAAGTAATCAAATATGAAAAATCCTTTTAAAGGCAACACTCTGGCGTGTGGACTCTTAGGCTTTATCCTCGGCATAGGGGTAACATTCGGCACACAGCAAATCTGCTCCCAAAAAACATGGGGGGAATCGCACTATGAAAGTTGTGGTGACGGAAGTAAAGACAACTTTGTCAATGTAGAAACCGACGTGAATGGTGATGTGTTTTTTACTAAGTCGGGGAGCAAATACCATTATGAAGGTTGTAGCAGTTTATCACGGACTAAAGAAACTAAACGAACCACTCGCGAGAAAGCACAAGCAGGAGGCCTTAAACCATGCATGAAATGCGCCCCCGGATATTAAACTCCGAATACATCCAGTTATGGAGAAACTGTACGTCATTCCGGTTCAGTGGAAAATTCCTGGGGATAGATTATGCAATGTTGCCGAATTGTGAATGGAATCAAAAACAAAAACATAAAAAACAGCCTTGGAGCAATGTGGAATGCTTCGCATTTGGCGTAGGGATTGTGCGCTTTGCGTCATTGGAAACGAGTTTCCATGCCGCCAACCACACAATCCCTCCGCCACCCTCTTACGAGGGCTATCCACTTTGCCCCAAGGATAAAAACCGCTCGCCGTTTCACGGCGAAAAACCCCTGATGATAACATGAATTCTTGGTAAAAAAACCGCATCAAATTTCTCAAGACGATAACCAACATTTTGGTAGGGACGTGATATTTCACGTCCGCCTATAATTAATATAACACATTGAATATTAATTATTTGACACAAATACAAATTATCGTATTCCAGCACGCATAACGCATTCGGGTCTCTTTTTATTCGCGTTTTCGGATAATCTGATTTCTGAAGATTGGTTTTTCGCCGAAGGCGAGCGGTTTTTATCCTTTTGGCGATGCCACCGACCTCTCTGGGTAGGGCGGCGTTGGTGATGTGGTGTGGCTGATTCAAGCCTCAGCCTCAAACCACAAACCAAAGGGACGGTTCTTTTGGTTTGCAAAAAAAATATCTTTGACTGCCATAATTTGTCAGCCACATTTACTAACTTTGCAAAACAATCTTGATTAGCATGAGAATACTCCATTTATCAGACACCCACAATTGTCATCGTCGGCTAAAGGCGTTGCCTGAGGCTGATGTGGTGGTACATTCCGGTGATTTCTGCATGGTCGGAAATGAGGCGGAAGCGATAGACTTTCTGAACTGGTTCTGCGACTTGCCATATCGTCAAAAAATATTCATATGTGGCAATCACGATGAATGTCTTTATGGTGCCGATGTCGACGGGTTGGATGAGAATGTGCATTATCTTTGCAACTCCGGAATCGAGATTGATGGTATCCTGTTCTATGGTGTGCCAATGTTCATGAGCGATTGTATTACTGAACGTCAAAGTCGCAACTACGATAGAATCCCCGATAAAACTGATGTGCTGATTACGCACTCTCCGGCCTATGGTATCCTTGACTATGATGATGAAATAAACTACGGTTCGCGCGAAATTTTATCAAAGATAGAAACTCTCCACCCCAAAGCTCATCTTTTCGGGCATATCCATCGCCAGCATGGTATCTTGCGCCAAGGTGACGTAGTATTCTCCAATGGCGCAATCATGAACGAAGATTATTCAAAACTAAATACCCCCAATTTAATTGAAATCTAATTATGTCAATACCCTCACTTAAACGCCTTTTATGGGTAATGAACATTAATGTTCAAAGACCTAAGCGCGAAGCGCGCCTTAATGTTCATTCCTGTCTTTTCGATAAATTGAAGTTTGAAAATCCTCTACAAAATGTTTCAGAACGCCCTAAATAGGCATTGGGCTTACGTATATTTTACCTACGATGTTTTTTGCTTTCATGTTTCATTTTTATGTTTCAACTTATTGATTATCAATACTTTTGAAGGCTGAAACATACGACTTCTATGTTTCACTTTTAGTTTCAATGTTTCATACTAAAAACACTGAGGGAGAAAAACAAAAACACTGTGGGAGCGATTCAAAACCCCTGTGGGAGCGATTCAAAAACACTGAGGGAGCGTGAAAGCGCTCCCTCAGTGTTTTGAAAAATGAAACATGAAACTAAAAATGAAACATTAAAGTCGTATGTTTCATTTTTCGAAATGACTGATATTCAATTACTTTATAACAAAAAATGAAACATGAAAGATAAATCAAAGGTTCTGAAAACGTATGGATATATGTTCGATAAACTGCAATTTATCTGCCTAATTGGGGGGCGGGTTTGTAACCCGCGGCAGCAGCATGCTTTGAACATCTACTTATAGTCGCTTAGCGCGAGAACATACATAACATACAATTTTACATACTTATTTACATACTATACTCAATTTGTGCCAAGGCACAAATTGATACAAACTGGCTACGCCCTTGCGCTTCAGCG
>OQWI01000090.1_pt1 | contig 42448 bp, 39 predicted proteins | sample 1691551 | NCBI WGS metagenome assembly OQWI01 (sample SAMN03418259, study PRJEB22391) | human gut metagenome | biome: human-gut; feature: organic feature; material: feces | host: Homo sapiens | place: Tanzania | collected 2013-01
GCATTTTTACCTGTTACACGACTACATAATGCAATAGTATAATAAGGACTATGGCTAATTGTGTCTGATGATTCTGCCATGGTGTTCTTAACGGCCTCAACGGAATCTTTATTCTCGACATCTAACTTTAGTTGAGCCTTTTCTATATTCTCGCATCGTGGCATAATTCTTAGGAGCATATCAGTATTGATACGTGCTTCGTTAGAATTCAAATCAGAATTATTTATAGGTGATGAGATAAAGAAAAATGCGATGATGGTTATGCATGCCACGGCAATATTGCGCAAGGTGCTCAATTTGATGGTACGCTCCTGTTCTTCATCTTCTTCGTCGCTATCCACCAAGATGTCAAATGGGCTTGCCTCTTTTTCGGGTTTGTCAATAGCTGCCGGAATGGTTTGGATAGATGAAGATGCTATCGGCTTCATTATGAATGAACTTAACCCATACAATTCAGGAGTAAGAATTCCTGCTTCACATGGCTCAAATTCATATTTGCCATACTCGTTCAGGCGAATAATACCTAAATCATATAGCTCGTAACTGCCATTGCACTCAATATGCTGACGCAGTTCTCTTACCTCGTCCTCTATACGGCGCAAGGCTTCTGGATAACTGATGTCGTATGCTTCGATGTATGATTGAGCCAACAAAGAATCATTCAGCGTCAACTGTGGGTTGAAGCCAATAGTGCGCTGCGGTGGCAAGAAGAGATTTTCCTGTTCGTCGTAACGTGCATCTACATGATGAGCCATGAAGCCCCCAAAACCAGGGACTATCACACAGTCGTTGCTCAAAAGTAGGATTTCAATATGTCTTTCGAGTTCAATCATTATTTGCAAAGTTACGGATAATTGACCGATATACCAAATAAATATTATTAATTATTTCAACATTTTTTTAGTGTCTTTCGTATGCTCTTTATTTACAGTTGTTTGCAATTTTGAGCTGTTTTTTTGAAAGATTTTGTCCTTTCGCAACTTTTTTTTGAAAAAGTTAAAAGAATTATTTGGCAGTTAAAAAAAAAGGCGTATCTTTGCAAATGTTATCCTGAAAACAATCTTTTTACCTTAGAATAGCTAATACCTATTGAAGAGTGAAAGTGGTCGCTGTGAAGCTGACCGCTTTTTTTTATTTTAATACCATATACATTGCCAATCATTTACTTGGCGGTTTTTGTGATGATGTTGCAAGCCGATGTTGATGGCTTTTTATGTACGTTGTCATAGATGATGGGTGTGCGATAATCCTTTCCTTTCAGCTGGAGGGTAACGTTCTTTAGTTTTACTTGTCCAATATTTCTAAAATACATGCCCCAACAGGGGAATACTGGCCATTCGCTGAAATCTTTCCCCTCAAACCAAGAGGGAAGGGCAGGGTCATCTTTTCCCACGAACTCCATATGCACATTGCGCATGCAGACTAAATCAGTGGGAGCGCTTCCCCAACTTTTTACTGATAATGCCATATGGTTGACATTGGTTGCCTTAACGTCATCAATAACGATTGTACCAGCTGCGTTGTCTTCACTTAAAGTGACAGAGATAGGAGTCAGTACATTATTTATAATACAATGCTTTATATATATGCCGTCCAATCGTCCGGGAGCTTTGCCCCATCCTCCGGGTTGAATGTTGATTGCGGACTCTGTCGCAGTGCGGCCCGATGTAATGTGTGGATAGACACCTGGACCTTCAAATCGGCAATGAGATACATGTACATTGGTCGAAGGCATTATCATGCGTATACCATTGCAAGATGAGTTGAGCGTGCAATTGGTTATCTGCGCTTTTTCCCAATAGCCACCAGCCAAAGCATCGTCGCCGGAATGAATGTTGCAATTGTTTATATGGAGACGCTTGGCTCCGCGCACATGGATTCCATCCCATCCGCCATTGATTTTGATTCGTTCGTAGCGGGTGTTTTCTATCTGATAGGCCAAGAATGCATAATTGGCCGAATGATTAACTGTGAAATCGCAGAAACTCATGTCCTTACAGCCCGCCAATAAGACAGTATGTGGACCACGCATGTGTTCTTCACCTTTTGGATTGCGTACATTGTCGCCGTCTATGGTTCCTTCGCCACATATTCCTGCATTATGTACACCTATGGCAAATATAAGCGAGCGCGACCATTCCGGGTCTGTAGCGCTGTTATAGTTTACCGTTCCTTCACCGCTTTCATATTTAGACAAATCAAGTGTTGTCTTTAGCGATTGATAGTCTTCAAGGCATGGGGAGCCTTTCAATACTGCCCCCTGTTCCAGAACAAGCATGACATTGCTTTTGAGGTAAATGGTACCAGTCACAAATGTACCTGCAGGAACCACGACCTTTCCGCCTCCCTTTTCGGCCGCAGCTTCTATTGCCTTGTTGATTGCCTGCGCGTTGTTGGTTTTACCATTGTCTGCCACGGCGCCAAAAGTAAGGATACTGATAATGGTTGATAGTAATAAATTCATCTTTTGTATATTAAAAATGAGGGGACACGATGACCGTGCCCCCTCTTGTTATTATTATTTGGTCATAGAATATGGCTTGTCCGTAGCCTTCAATCCTCTGCTCTTGTTGGGCTTGGAGGTCATGTCAAACTCGATAGTAGCTCCATTGACCAGCTGGTCATGTGTAAAATAGAGCTTGGTGTAAGGACGGCCATTTACGCGGACGTTGCGAATATAGCGATTGCGGTCGCTTACTCCAGGAGCCTTGATGGTGACGGTCTTTCCATTGGGAAGATTAATCTGCATATAAGGCAGGAAAGGAGCGCCAATGACATACTGGTCGCTACCAGGGCAGACGGGATAGAAACCCATGGCAGAGAACAGATACCATGCTGACATCTGGCCGCAGTCATCATTACCGCTCAAACCACGGATATTGTTCTTATACATCTGATCCATAATGGTACGCAGACGCTCTTGAGATTTCCATGGAGCTGAAGTCCAGGCGTAGAGATAGGGAATGTGGTGGCTGGGTTCATTGCCATGTACATAGCCGCCAACCAGTCCCTCTTCGGTAATGTCTTCGTTGTCCACATAGTACTTCTCAGGCAAGTGCATTTGGAACAATTCGTCAATACGTTTCTGGAAAGCCTTGTCGCCTCCATACAATTTCATGAGACCATTGACATCCTGAGGAGCTTGGAAGGAGAAGTTCCACGAGTTGCCCTCAATGAATCCCTCGTCATAAGTCTGGTATGGATCCAGGTCTTTCTTGAACTCGCCGTTGGCATAACGTGGAGAGGCAAAGCCTATCTTCTTGTCAAAAGTATTGCGATAGAACAAGGCACGCTTGGCATATTTGTCCGCAATGTCTTTGCGTCCCATTTTGAGAGCGGCGGCATAGATGGTCCAGTCATCGTATGAGTACTCGAGTGTGTTGGATGCTGCTGTCTTGTCTTTGTCGTATGGAGCATATCCCAATTCCTTGTATTTGTCAACGCTTGGGAAGTAAGAGCAGTTGGCGGTCTCGTCCATAGCGCGGAGAGCTTCGTCGGCATTGAGAGCGGCGCCCTTGACGAGAGCGTCGGCCACAACCGTAACAGCATGGTATCCCGTCATGCACCAGCCTTCATTGCCCATGAGACTCCAAACCGGCAGCATGTGCAGGCGATTCTGCTGCTGGTGGGCTATCATAGACTTTACCATGTTCAGGTTGTGCTCTGGCTTTACCAACTGGAGGAATGGATGTTCTGCACGATAAGTATCCCAAACCGAGAAGATAGTGTAATTGTCAAAGTTCTTGGCTTCATGGATGTTGCCATCTACACCGCGGTATTTTCTATCCACGTCCATGTAGATGGAAGGGTTAATCAGCGTATGATATAAAGATGTATATATCATAGCCTTCTGGTCTTCGCTTCCTTCGACATCAATACATGCAAGTTCCTTTTCCCACAGAGCCTCATTCTTGGCACGGGCCTGTTCGAATGTCAAACCTTCAGCTTCGGCTTTGAGATTCTTGAGTGCGCCCTCGGTGCTGACAGCAGAAAGCGCAACCTTTACGGTGATAGGTTTGCGGTCGGTATTGTCAAAGTTGAAATAGGTGACAACGCCTTGGCCGGCAATCTCGGGGAAATTGTTGTATATGTCAAACTTGCGCCAGAAGCCACGGTACTTCAGTTGCTTCATGTCGCGATAGCCATAGGTCTTGATAGGCTTGCTCAGACTGATGGCAAAATAGGTGTAGTTGGCTCTTGACCATCCATTGGTGATGCGATAACCAGTGAGCAATGTGTCATTCTCCACGCGCAGCGTGCTCCACAGCACCTTGCCGTCGTAATTGTAGATGCCGTGCATGAGGTCAATTATCAGGCGGGCCTCGCTTACATCGGGGAATGTATATTTATGTACGCCCACGCGAGGAGTGGTGGTAAACTGTGCACGTACATTGTTGTCGGCAAGAGTCACCTCGTAATAGCCTACCGATGCCTTTTCTGTGTCATGCGAATAGCGTGAACGATAGCCCGAGTCGGGGTCCTTTGCAGTACCGGGGTTGAGCTGCAATTTGCCAGTCTGTGGCATGATGAGAATGTCGCCCAGGTCACTGTGGCCAGTGCCGCTCAGATGGGTATGGCTGAAACCTACGATTGTCGGGTCGTCATATTGGTATCCGGCGCAATAGGAATAAACCTCGGTTTGATACTTGCCATCCACATTCTGTGGAATGGTGTCGGTTTCGGGACTAAGCTGCACGATACCGAATGGTGAACAGGCACCTGGAAAGGTATGGCCCATGCCGGCTGTACCAATCATCGGGTTAACATAGCTCGACCTTGTGCGTTGTTGCGCTTGGGCTGATGCACACATGGCCATCATTGTGATAGCTGATAAAAGCAGTACTTTCTTCTTCATGATTATATTACTGATATTAGTTATTATTCTTGTTGTCTATTATTCATGGTGGTATGGCTCACCTTTTATTATAGTGCAAGCACGATAGAGCTGTTCGGTAAATACCAGACGCACCATCTGGTGCGAGAAGGTAAGCCGCGAGAGGCTCAGCTTGTCGTTGGCTCGTTGATAGACATCGGGAGAGAAACCGTATGGGCCACCTATCACAAACACCAGGCGGCGCGATGTCTGCTGTCGCTTTTCGAGCCATTGGGCCAGTTCTATGCTTCGCAACTCTGCTCCATGTTCGTCCAGGAGCACCAGCGTATCTGAGGCTTGCAGCTGTTTTAGTATCAGCTCGCCTTCACGGTCTTTCTGCTGCTCTTCAGAGAGGCTCTTGGTGTTCTTGATTTCTGGAATGGTGATTATCTCAAAGGGCATGTAGTGACCGATGCGCTCGGTATAGTCCTTGATGCCTGCCGCAAAATGCTTGTTCGTGGTTTTGCCAACCAGAATTAATATTGACTTCATTGGCGATTTTTGTTTTTAGGAAACCAACCTTTGTCTACACGTTTTTTCTGTTCAAACAGTTCGCCTATTGACCATAGGCAACTCGCCCCAATCACTCCCAGAAGGCTGGAGAGGATAACCTGGGCTATGCAAAGCGAGGCTATTATGGCGCCAATCCCCAACACCAGGAATACCCACCATGGGCCAGTACCAAAATAATACTCGGTCTTGATTACTATCGGATGGAATACTCCGATAATAAGAAAAGTGCCGAAAGCGATTATCAAGCCGGTGAAAAACATAATAAATATACGTTTATTGATTATTGCTTGCAAAAATACAAAAAAAAATCGTCTAATTGGCGATTATCACGGATATAATTTGTTATCTTTGCATCAGACTATAACAATTTATTTAACGAAATATGGAAAATAATGCACAATTGATTGCTCAGTGCACAGAAAAGGCACAGCAATGGTTAACTCCTGCTTTTGACGAGGCTACTCGCAAGGAGGTAGAAGCGCTCATCGCTTCGGAAGACAAGACCAATCTCATCGAATGTTTCTATAAGGACCTTGAATTTGGTACCGGTGGTCTTCGTGGTATCATGGGTGCAGGTAGCAATCGTATGAATATCTATACAGTTGGCATGGCAACACAAGGATTTGCCAACTATCTTAAACTGAACTTTAAGGACAAGGAGCAAATCTCTGTTGTAGTATGTCATGACTGCCGCAACAACAGCCGCCTCTTTGCCGAGAATGTAGCAGCTATCTTCTCTGCTAATGGTATCAAGGTATATCTCTTTGACGATATGCGTCCTACTCCAGAGTGCTCTTTCGCAATCCGCCATCTCGGATGCCAGGCAGGTGTTAACATTACTGCCAGCCACAACCCCAAGGAGTACAATGGCTATAAGGCTTACTGGGAGGATGGAGCCCAGGTGCTGTCACCCCACGATACTGGCATCATCGACGAGGTCAACAAGGTTACTGTAGCCGACGTGAAGTTTGCTGCCAACAAGGACCTTATCCAGATTATCGGCGAAGAGATTGACAAGGCATACCTCGAGAAGATACGTACTGTATGCATCGACCCTGAAGTGATTAAGCGTCAGAAAGACCTGAAGATAGTTTACACTCCTCTGCATGGCACTGGCATGATGCTGATTCCCCAGTCACTCAAGTTCTGGGGCTTTGAGAATGTACATTGTGTTAAGGAGCAGATGCAGCGTAGTGGCGATTTCCCAACAGTGGTTTCTCCTAACCCCGAGAATGGCGAGGCACTGACTCTGGCTCTCAGAGACGCCAAGGAGATTGACGCCGACATCGTTATGGCCAGCGACCCCGATGCCGACCGTGTAGGTATGGCCTGCAAGGACGACAAGGGCGAGTGGATACTTATCAATGGCAACCAGACCTGTCTGCTCTTCCTCTATTACATTATCACCAACCGCAAGGCAATGGGCAAGATGAAGGACACCGACTTTATCGTCAAGACTATTGTTACCACCGAGGTTATCCGCAAGATTGCTGAGAAGAACCATATTGAAATGCGCGATTGCTACACAGGCTTCAAGTGGATTGCACGTGAGATTGCCATCTCTGAAGGCAAGCAGCAGTTTATCGGTGGTGGCGAAGAGAGCTACGGCTTTATGGCCGAAGACTTTGTTCGTGACAAGGACGCCGTTTCTGCATGTTCTCTCTTGGCTGAGATTTGTGCTTATGCCAAGGACAAGGGCAAGACCCTCTACGAACTGTTGATGGAAATCTATCTTGAGTATGGTTTCTCAGAGGAATATACCATCAATGTGGTTAAGCCTGGCAAGACTGGTGCCGACGAAATCAAGCAGATGATGACCAACTTCCGCAACAATCCTCCCAAGGACCTCGCAGGAAGCAAGATAGTATGCTCTAAGGACTACCAGAGCCTGACCCAGACCGATAGCGAGGGCAATGTCACCAAACTTGATATGCCTGCTACCAGCAATGTGCTGCAGTGGTTCTGCGAGGATGGCACCAAACTTAGCGTAAGACCATCGGGAACTGAGCCTAAGATTAAGTTCTACTTCGAGGTCAAGGGCACTATGAAGTGCGCAGGATGCTATACCCGTTGCAAGGAGGAAGGTATGGCCAAGATAGAGGAAATCAAGAAGCAGCTGGGTCTCTAACCCAACGCTCCTATAACCAATAAATAGATTTAGGTGTCTGATTGTTGTCATGTTGACCAATCAGACACCTTTTTTATGTGTTTGAATTTCGTCAGTGATTATGTTGATTTCTTTCCCAACCAAGTTGAAGATAATTTCAAGGTTTGAAATGACGGTTTCGTGGTTGGCAATAGATTTTTCACGGTTTGATTTCTGCAAATCGTAGTTCGCAATCACTTTGTAGGTGGTCATGGGGTAGAATGAATCAGACAGGGGCATGGCGGAATTAAGGAGCGGCTTGAAAAAAGTGTAGGTAAGTTTTGTAATCTCGCCATTTTTGAGTAGTTTTGCATTTCAAAAAAGACAAAACGACAATGCTCAATTTTATATCTTTCGGAAGCGGTAGCAGTGGTAACTGCTATTTTTTTTATAATGACACTGACAATCTGATGGTTGATGTCGGTGTCGGCATACGAACGCTGAAGAAACACTTCTCTAATTATGGTCTTTCTCTGTCGCAGATACAGAATATCATCGTCACCCATGACCATGCCGACCATATCAAGTCTGTGGGCTGTATCAGCAAGGACTTCCATATCCCGGTCTACGCCACGGCCACGGTCCATCATGGCATTGAGCGAAATTACTGTGTAAGGGCCAAGGTTCCGGTTGGCAACAAGCATGTGATAGAAAATGGTGTCACGCAGAAGTTGGGCAATTTCAACATTACCTCATTCCATGTGCCTCATGACAGTATGGACTGCGTGGGCTACCAGATAGAGCATGAGGGTATGACTATAGTCCTGGCAACTGATGTGGGTGAGATTACTGATGAAATCAGAAAGGCTATCAGTGTCGCTGACTATCTGATCATTGAGGCCAATCACGATGAAGCCATGCTGATGAGCGGCCCCTATTCGGCCTATCTCAAACAGCGAGTGAGTGGTCCCAACGGACATCTCAGCAATAAGAATTGTGCCAAAGTAATAGCCGAAGAGGCTTCAGAGAAGCTGAAACATATATGGTTGTGCCATTTGTCTGAAGAAAACAATCATCCGGAACTTGCACGCATAACCATAGAACAGACATTGGCAGAAGCCGGAAAACCGATAGGAGGCAGTTTGAAACTGGATGTACTGAAACGCAAGATACCGACAGGTGTATTCAAACTTACTTCTGACAACGGGCAAGATTAATATAGTACCCAATCTTATATAACGTGAACAACATCAAGCGGGGGCAGGTCACAATCTGTCTCCGCATTTTGTTTTGTACCAATCGGAACAATGCTCCAGCCAGATGATGCAGGTGTATGCGTTTGACAACTGCCGTTACGGCGATGATGCGGGAATAGTCTTTCAGTTGGGAGCGGTGCCGGTACAGGGTCAATAGGCTCTCTTCTACTTTTAGCATATATGATTCGTTGGTCTCAAAATCATAATAACCCACGGGATTGTCAATATGCTGAATGGGAATGCCGGCTCGGCACAACTGGTCACCATACGCTACGTCTTCATATCCGTAGCCTTCGTAGGAAACGTCTAATGGGTGGGCGATAAAGATGCTTCGGTCTATGCAGAAGTTGGAGGTGTGAAAGTCTTTGTAGCAGTGCTGCTGTCTCGCCGAGGCCCGATGACTGTGCTCGGCTTGGCGTTCATACTCATAACGCAAATTGCCCGCATGATTTCCCACGATACTATAGCCGCCATATACCACTGGGGCTGAAGATGCAAGGTAGGTTTTCACAAAGTCTTCGGACACGATGCACATATCTGAATCGATGAAGAGCAGGCGGTCGTATTGCGCTTTCTCGGCAAGGAAGTTGCGGATAGCCGCACGACCCATATTCAGCTCGTTGCGTATGAAGGTGCAATTGTCCCAGGTGCCGATGATGCGATTCTGATTGACGGTTGTCTCATCGATAGAACCATCGTCTGCAACGACAATCTCCCAAGAAGGCAACTGGGCCGAGGCGCACTGGCGGTGCAAATCGCGCACGAGCTGGGTGCAGTCGCAATTGTATTCAGGTATCAGTATGGACAGTCCTTTCATATCTTTATGCTTCTTTGAGTTTGTCTGCCAGATACTTGCCGGTAATGCTTTCCTTGCATGTCGCCAGATTTTCTGGCGTTCCCTCAAATACCAGGCCGCCACCTTTGTCTCCGCCATCGGGGCCGAGGTCGATGACCCAGTCGGCACACTTGATGATCTCCATATTGTGCTCGATAATCAGTATGGAATGACCTCGCTTGATAAGGGAGTCAAACGAGTGGAGCAGTTTCTGGATGTCGTGGAAATGCAAACCGGTCGTAGGCTCGTCAAAGATAAACAGGGTGGGGTCGGCTTTCTCTTGCCCAATAAAGTAAGCCAATTTGACACGCTGGTTTTCGCCTCCCGACAGTGTTGAAGAGCTCTGCCCCAACTTGATATAGCCAAGTCCGACATCCAGAAGAGGCTTCAGGCGGTTGACAATGACTGGTTGGTTGTACTGGGTAAAGAAGTCAATGGCTTCGGATATGGTCATGCAGAGTACATCGTAGATGTTCTTGTCGTGGAAGGTAACATCGAGGATGTCCTTTTGGAACCGCCGGCCGTGGCAGGCTTCACACTCGAGCACCAGGTCGGCCATGAACTGCATCTCTACCGTGATGACGCCTGCTCCCTTACATTCCTCGCATCGTCCGCCCTCGGCGTTGAACGAGAAGTATTGGGCAGTATACCCCATCTGGCGCGAAAGGGGCTGGTCGGCAAACAACTGCCGGATGGCATCGTATGCCTTGACGTAGGTGGCAGGATTGGACCTGGTGGATTTGCCAATAGGATTCTGGTCGACAAACTCGACGTGCTTGATGGAATCCACGTCGCCCTCGAGGGACAGATACTCACCTGGCAAATCGGCAACCTCATCGAGTCTGCGCTTCAGTGCGGGATAGAGTATACCCTTGATGAGAGAGCTCTTGCCCGACCCCGACACACCGGTGACGACGGTCATGACATTGAGCGGTATCTGTACGTCTATGCCTCTGAGGTTGTTCATGCGGGCGCCCTTGACCGTCAGGGAGCGATTCCATGGACGGCGCGATGCGGGTATGGCTATTGTCTCTTCACCGGTAAGATATTTCACGGTATAAGACTGCGGATAGTCCTTGACGGTAGCCTTAGACAGCTGGGCCATATCGCCTTCGAAGACGATGCTTCCTCCATGCTGGCCTGCATCGGGGCCGACATCTATCAGGTAGTCGGCGGCACGCATGATTTCTTCGTCGTGCTCTACCACTATCACGGTATTGCCCAACTGCTGCAGTTCTCTCAGAACTTTTATTAACCGTTGGGTGTCGCGACTGTGAAGTCCTATGGACGGTTCGTCAAGGATATAAAGAGAACCCACAAGCGAACTGCCGATGGCGGTGGTAAGGCTGATGCGTTGAGACTCGCCTCCAGACAGACTGTTGGACTGGCGGTTCAGCGTGAGGTATTGCAGCCCAACCTGACACAGGTAATCCAGGCGATTGGTAATCTCTGTCAACAGGCGTTTGCTTACTTTCTGCTCGTACTCGGACAGTTGTAGATTCCTGAACCATTCCAGCAGGTTGCCTATGGGCATCTGTACGAGGTCGGTTATGCTTCGCCCATTAATCTTTACCCAGTTGGCCTCCTTCTTCAGACGTCCGCCACGACAATCAGGACACGTGGTGCGTCCACGATAGCAACTCAGCATCACACGATATTGTATCTTATACTGGTTGTCTTTGACCATCTGGAAGAAAGAGTCGATGCAAACCTTGTCATGAATATTCATGTGTTGCTCGGATGGCAGCCCATGCCACAGCATATCCTTCTCGGCTTGGGTCAGGGCATTGTAGGGGGTGAAGATGGGGAAGTTGTCTTTCTGTGCGCGTCGGCAGAACTCTTCCTTCCAAGCCTTCATCTTCTCTCCATGCCAGCATTTGACGCATCCCTCATAGACACTCAGCGTAGAATTGGGGATAACCAGTTTCTCGTCGATGCCGATGATGCTTCCAAAGCCCTCGCAGGTAGGGCAGGCGCCTACAGGAGAGTTGAAGGAGAACATATTGTCATTGGGCTCTTCGAAGGTTATGCCGTCGGCCTCGAATCTTGTGGAGAACTCGTAGGACAAGTTGGACGGTATGAATACCAATACGCAGGTGCCGTTGCCTTCGTACATGGCGGTCTCTGCCGAATCGACCAGGCGTGACACCTGGTCATTCTCTGCCGAAACGGTAAGGCGGTCGACCACTATATATATATCTTTGGCATCGGGTAGGGACTCGGTGCTTGCGAGAAGGTCGTCCAGACGCTGCACCTCCTTATTGACATACAGGCGCTGGTAGCCTCCCTGTCGGTACATTTCCAACTGCTGAGCCAGAGTGCGGTTTTCGGCCACATGGACAGGGGCCAATATCAGAAAGCGGGTACCCTCGGCAAACTGGTGGGTGCACGCTATGATGTCTTCTGTAGAATGACGCTTTACCTCCTGGCCGCTAATCGGAGAGAAGGTCTTGCCTATACGTGCGAAGAGCAATCGCAGATATTCGTAAATCTCTGTAGATGTGCCTACGGTAGAACGCGGGTTGCGCGAAATTACACGCTGCTCAATGGCAATCGCTGGAGGAAGTCCCTTGACGAAGTCATACTCGGGCTTGCTCATTCTTCCCAAGAACTGACGGGCATAACTGGAGAGAGACTCTACATAACGGCGCTGTCCTTCGGCATAGAGCGTATCGAAAGCCAATGAACTCTTGCCCGAGCCACTGACTCCCGCTATGACAACAAACTTGTTGCGGGGGATTGATATATTGATATTTTTCAGGTTGTTGACCCTTACGCCTTTCAGTTCTATATAGTCCATAAGAAGAATGATTGGTAATGCTTAAGTAATGGTGATTGTGAAAAAAACAATCACCTTGGGTATGCTAAAGATTACCATTTGTAATGCCCAAGATGATTGTGTAAGAATATTATGATTATCTTAGAGGCTGAGGAACAGTCTGTGTATCTCTTCCGAGTCATTGAGCTCGGGATGGAAAGAGGTAACAAGCTGGCTACCTTGGCGTGCGGCCACGATATTGCCATCGACTGTTGCCAATACTTCTACTCCCTCGCCCACAGACTGGATGTATGGAGCACGGATGAATGTCATGGGTATCGGATGGTCGATGCCCTTGAACTCAGACTCGGTATAAAAGCTGCCCAACTGACGTCCGTAGGCGTTGCGACGCACGGTAATATCCATGGTGGCAAGTCCGGTGTCGGTCTCGTTCTCGATATGCTGGGCGAGAAGTATCATTCCTGCGCATGTTCCAAAGACTGGCATTCCGTCAAGGATGCGCTCGCGGATAGGTGTAAAGAGCCCTGTATCCTTGAGCAACTTGCGCAATGTGGTGCTTTCTCCGCCCGGGATAATCAAACGGTCGATGGGTTGTTGGAAATCTTTTAACTGTCTGATTTCAAATGCCTCAACACCTATGTGCTGAAGCATCTGTTCGTGCTCGATGAAGGCTCCTTGGAGAGCTAATACACCTACTCTCATTTGCCACGTTCTGCCATAAGCAGTTCAATCTCCTGCTCGTTGATACCAACCATAGCTTCGCCCAAGTCTTCGCTCAGTTCTGCCAGCTTGACGGGGTCATTGTAATTGGTAACAGCCTGTACGATGGCGGCTGCGCGCTTTGCAGGGTTGCCACTCTTGAAGATTCCGCTTCCAACAAATACGCCTTCAGCACCCAACTGCATCATGAGGGCGGCATCGGCAGGTGTGGCAACACCACCAGCGGCGAAGTTTACTACAGGGAGTTTGCCATTCTCGTGAACATAGACAACGAGGTCATAAGGTACCTGGAGTTGCTTGGCAGCTTCATAGAGTTCATCCTTGCTCATGCTGGTAATGCGACGGATTTCGCTCTGCATCATGCGCATGTGACTAACGGCCTGAACGACATCGCCTGTACCGGGCTCGCCCTTGGTACGTATCATGGTAGCGCCTTCGGCAATGCGACGGAGGGCTTCTCCCAGATTCTTGGCACCACATACGAAGGGCACGTCAAACTGGGTCTTGTCGATGTGATAGATATTGTCGGCAGGAGAGAGTACCTCGCTCTCGTCGATATAGTCAATCTCGATAGCCTGCAGAATCTGTGCCTCGGCAATATGGCCGATACGGCATTTAGCCATTACAGGAATGCTGACAGCCTCCTGGATTCCCTTTATCATCTTGGGGTCACTCATACGTGATACACCACCGGCTGCGCGGATGTCCGCAGGGATTCTCTCCAATGCCATTACGGCACAGGCACCAGCTGCTTCGGCGATACGTGCCTGCTCGGGGGTTGTTACATCCATGATTACACCGCCTTTGAGCATCTGAGCCAAGTTGCGGTTCAAAATTTGTCTTTCTGTTGTCATTGTATATGATTTTTACGATAATTACTTGGAGTATATCCAGTGATACGTTTGAAGAACTTGGTAAAGTGAGCCTGTGAAGAGAACTGGTATTCATAGGCTATTTCCTGAATAGTCTTCCCTGTGTTAAGAAGTTCGTTGCAGACTGCGTCTTCCAAATGCTGCTCTATGATGGCTTTGGGTGTCATGCCGCTGATGCGGTTTGTAACCTGGGCCAGATAGCGCGGGGTGACATTAAGAAAATCGGCATAATAGGCTACATCGCTCCGCTGCTTAAGATAGGCGGTTATGGCCTTGGTGAAATCGCGGTAGAGTTCGGTGCTGCGGTTATGCGAACTGTCATCGGGAGAAACGTGGATGCGCAGATATTCGGATGCTTTCTGCATGGCCTCGTTTATCGAGTTGCCTTGCGAGAGATAATAAGTAATGGCGGTGGAAAGCAAGTTGGAATATCCGTGGATAGGGGTGTCGTCGAGCAGTGAGACATTGTCTGGGGATGTATTGCCTAATACCAGTGTAGACTCCTTCCTTCTGAGAAGTATCAGCGAACAAAGGGGCAGGAGATGCTGGCGTATCATACCTATGAGATGGCTTTCCATCAGCAGGTCGCCGTTACTGGAAAAGACGACAGGGTCATAGATAACGTATGAAGGCTTGTAGCGGCGGAGGTAATTGATGATGACCGATAAGGTCTGGAGATTGCGCACCATTCCAACCTTGACGATGGGGGGCTGCATATCATTTCCAATGGCTTCAATCTGGTCTGCAACTACTTGGGCGGGTATGTCATAAAACTCCTGAATACCAAGCGTATTCTGGATGGTGATACAAGTGACTACAGAAACCATACGGCCTCCAAGTTCAGTAATGGCTCTGATGTCCGCCTGAACACCAGAGCCTCCTGTATTGTCTGAACCTGTAATAGTCAGTATTGTATCCATTGCTCGTCTGCTTATTTGCTATGCAAAATAACGTATTATTTCTGACATATCAAAGAAATGTTCTTGAAAAGACAATAAAAACGAGCAATTTAGCAAAATCTTTGTCGCTGTTAATAGAGCCTCTTGGCCTGGCCGTTGATGATATAAGGAGTGTCGGGCTTCATCCAGTCGGGGAGAGGAGCTCCCTTGAGATAGTGGTCGAAGAAATCAGACAGACGCTTGCTCAGGTCTTTGGCATTCTTACGATTGGAGAGATTGTGGGCCTCTCGGTTATATTCAAGCAACCAGGCGGGTTTGCCCAAACGACGGAGCGCCATAAACATCTCGATTCCCTGATAATAGGGAACAGCACCATCGGCATTGTTGTGCATGATGAGCACAGGGGTCTTTACCTTGGGGTAATCGAAGAGGGGAGAGTTCTCTATGTAGAGGTCGAATCCGCTCCAGAGGTCTTTGCCAATACGGCTCTGTGTCTGCTCATACTGGAATTGGCGGCTTATTCCTGTGCCCCATCTGATGCCTCCATAAGCACTTGTCATATTGCAAACGGGAGCACCGGCTCCACCTGCAGCAAACATATCTGTGTGGGCTATGAGATAAGCTACCTGATAGCCACCCCAACTTTGACCCTGGATGGCCATATGTGAACTGTCCACCCACTTATTGGCAGCAAGAGCTTTGGCGCCGGCCACAATACAATTGTAAGCAGATTTGCCAGGATGACCTACCTTATAAACCACATCGGGAACGAAAACAATGTATCCGTTGCTTACAAAGTAAGGGATGTTAACGATGCTGCGGCTGGGCGCAGGACTGAAGTAACGGTAGAGTGACTCGCTGTTGCGCTCATAGAAATAGACAATGACCGGATATTTCTTGTTGGGATCAAAGTTGTCTGGCTTATAGAGCACACCGTCGAGTGGGGTGCCGTCAAATGCCTTCCACTGGAAGAGCTCGGGCTTACCCCAAGCATAGTCTGCCTGCTGGGGATTGATGTTGCTCAACTGAGTCCACTTGTCGTTGACGAGCCAAAGATTCATAGGAACTTCAAAGTTACCCTTGCATACCATGAACGTGTTGGCAGAATCGGCCTTGCACAGGTTGGTATAAGTATACTTTCCATATTCGAGTTGCTGCAGGTTGGCATTCAAATCTGTCTTTGCGAAGCCGTTCTCCTTGGTGCGGTAGTTGTATACCGAAAGATATATAGGCTGGCTGGCGTCGAAGCCAACCTTGTCTGTAGAAGGCTGAAGGTTGCGGAAACGGTATTGTATGCTATCCTTGCGTCCGTTGCCTTGAGTGAGGTTAAGTGGCTTGTTGCCGTTGAGAGGGATATACCATAGGTCGAAACGGTCGGTGAGAATCATACCACGATTGTCGGAAGTCCATACAACGCCGGCGTAGGGAGCCGCTTCGCTGGGGGTGTCTGTGTCTTCGTTGTAGAATGGAACCTTGAGTGATTCTGTAATGTTGGCAATCTCATGGGTAGAGGTGTTGGCAAGCATCCAGTGATGCTTTTCCAAGTCAAACCATGCGGCGTGTTTGCCATCAGGTGAAATGGTTTCGCCCGCAGTTTTGCAGTCGGCAATCTGGGTGCGCTTGCCTGTATAGGTATCTATGACAGAGATGCGCTTCTTGGTCTGGATATCCCATTGCTGCTCGAGTATGCGTCCCGTATTGTCCACGGAAAGGGCCGTATTTGTAACACTGAGGTCGGGGAATAGCAGTCGGTCGTAGTAAGACTGCCCAAGACGGATGAAGTTGCCTTCGTTGTCAATGGTGCATGTTACCTGTGAGGTGCCGTTCTTCAGTTCTCCTGATTTGAACATCGGTGGAATAAGGTCGGCATCATAGCGCCAAATGCTGGGCTCGGCGGTCTCGAAGTCATACTTGGTTTTGTCGTCTGGAACTACATAGGGCATAATGCCCACCATAATGCGATTGCCGTTACGGGTGTAGTATGGATTTGACTTGTCGGTAATTCCCCAGCCATCAGTGAGCTTTGATGAATCTTCACTGCTTACAACCGTACGGAGTCCTCCCTGAAGACGGTATTCATAGAGTGAACAGTGGCGGCTACCAGAGGGTATGGTATCTGTGGCTGCCATAAACATAAGTCTGTCACCTGTCCAATTGAATTTAGGTGATGACATGAATGTGGCTTCTGCCGAGATGCTCTGAACATCCAGGTTCGGCAGATTGGCGAGTTTCATGATATTATGGTTCTTCTTGTCGCGGGCAACGTATGCCATCTGTGAACCTTGGGCATTGATTTCGTAACCAGCTACACAGCGCATACGCACGGTGTCTCCTGTGGCAAAGGTATAGAGTATCATGTCATTGGCAGCATCCTTGTCCACCTTGGCCTTGGGAGCCTCATCCTTTGCCTTTTTGTCCTTTTTCTTCTTTTTAGCCTTCTCCTTTTCAGCTGCCATAGATGGCTCTGGAGTCTTATAGGTCAGAGCAATGGCAACTACAGGCTGCTCTACGCGTCCCATGCTATATCCGCTGACGTTAGCGATTTTCTTAATGCTTCCATCATTGATGTCTATGATAGCCACAGAATCCTTGGGCATATCGGCTGCTTTCTTCTTCTTGATTTTAGCCTCACGTGTCTGCGAGAACAATGGCTTAATCTGCGCCACTACATATTTCTCGTTTGAGGTGATTCTTGCTCTGTAGCCTCTGGGGAGTGTGATGAGGCGATCGTTGCGGTTGTCGCGGATGTAGAGTGTGCCGTCGCCTTGTTGTGGATTAACTTCCCATAGGCTTACATTGCCTTTTGAGGAGAGGAAAGCAGATTGTACGCTCTGCCAAGCATCATACACATCGTGGGTAAGGGGCTTCTTCTGAGCCCAACCATACTGGATGGCGAGAGCCATCAGGATTAAGAACAACAGTGATTTCTGTTTCATTGGGTATTAAATGAAGTTAGAGTATTAGTGGCCATTCCCATAGGACGAAGTAATCATAAAGACTGATGCAACATGCGGATAGGGGATGGCCACATTGATTGTTAATAAATAGGTGAATTCTACTTTATGCCTCTTGCATTGAGGGCTTTGCTATACTTGGCGGCATTGGCCTGATGGTCCTTATAGTTGCTGGCAAAAATATGAGTACCGCTGAAGTCTTCCTTCGCGCACATATATATATAATTATGGTGTACCATATTGAGTACTGCGTCTATGCCTGCCACGGTAGGTATGCGGATGGGGCCTGGAGGCAGACCTGTGTTGACGTATGTGTTGTATGGACTTTGCGTTTGTAGCATATTGTGGTAAATGCGTTTTAACGCAAACTGCTTGAGCGCGAATTTGATAGTAGGGTCGGCCTGCAGCGGCATGCCATTTGGGTATTCTCCATCGCGCATCATCAGGCGATTGTAATACATACCTGCCACCATGGGCTTCTCAGCATTGTTGGCGGTCTCTTCGTCTACTATACTTGCCAGGGTGATAACCTCTATGGGGGTTAGTTTCAGACGCTGCGCCTTAGCCATACGGTCTTCATTCCAGAAAGAATCACTCTCCTTCTTCATGCGCTTGAGGAGTTTGGAGAGGGATATGTTCCAGTAGACCTCATAGGTGTTGGGTACAAACATACATGTGATAGTCTCAGGTGTGTAGCCGTAAGTCTTACAGGTATCTGGGTTGACAAGGGCCGCATGGAGTGTGGCACTGTCAAGCATGAGCTTGGTTGTGAGCTCTTTTGCCAAATCTTCCACCGTACGTACCGAGGGGACTGTGAGGTGCACGGGAGATTGCATGCCTGCTTTGAGTCTTCTAAAAAGCTGGAATGCCCCTATTGATGTGGTTATCTCGTAGCGTCCGGTCTTAATGAGTTCTGGGTAATTGCTGTGTCTTACAAGCGTGCTCAATCCTTGCATTCCGTGACGCGAGGCTATCGGGGTAAGTTTGGTGAATACCGAGTCGATGTTATCGTCCTGGTCTATGTACAGATATTCTGTTGTGGAAGAAACGGAGAAGGCCGAGAAGAAGTAGTAATATGCAAATCCCGACATGACCGCGAGGCAGGTCAATGCCATGACGATATACTTCTTATTGCTTTTTGTAAGTGGTTTCATCTTTATACTAATTAGTTTCATGCAAAGTTAGCGAAAAGCCATTGGAGAACAAAATAAAATGATTTATTTTTTGCCAGTGAGAGTAGCTGTTTCCCGTGGTTTGCCATAAAGATAAGGATAAGGCCAATAATTAGCATTTTTTATAGTTGCTCAGGATAGATGAGTGGGGAATAATTGTTACCTTTGTCGATGTTTGGAGGATATACAATGGAATATCAGACATATATTTTTGACCTTGATGGTACGCTGCTCGATACATTGCATGACTTGGCAGCGAGTACCAATTATGCTCTTCGTACTTATGGCATGCCCGAACACAGCGAGGATGATGTAAGAAGATTTGTAGGTAACGGAGTGAAGAAACTTATGGAGCGGGCTATACCCGAAGGGACGGATAATCCGCTCTTTGACGATGCCTATGCCTGTTTTCGTCAGCATTATCTCAAGCACAATCTCGACACCACGGCGCCCTACGAGGGAGTGATGCCTATGCTGAAAGAACTCAAGAAACATGGAAAGAACATTGCTGTGGTGAGCAACAAGTTTTATGCCGCCACACAAGAACTATGCCGTCATTTCTTTGGCGAATATGTAAATGTGGCGATTGGTGAACGCGAGAATATTCGCAAGAAACCTGCTCCTGATACGGTAGAGGAGGCCCTAAGACAACTTGGGGCAAGTAGGGATGGTGCAGTGTATATTGGCGACAGTGATGTGGATATTGAGACCGCTCGCAACTGTAATATGCCTTGCATCAGTGTGCTGTGGGGATTCCGTTCTCGCGATTTCCTCATCGAGCATGGTGCCCAACGCTTGGTAGAGACGCCAGAAGAAATTCTATTATAAAAAGATTGCAATCTATTGGAGAGATTGCAATCTTGCGATGTATTTTCCGAGAATATCAAACTCTATGTTGACCGTAGAGCCTACTGTGATTTCACCAATATTGGTATGCTCGCGTGTGTAGGGGATGATGGCAACGCGGAAACTGTTGTCCGTGGGCTGACATACAGTAAGTGATACACCATTGACTGTTACTGAGCCTTTGTCCACAGTAAAGTAGCCACGATGGGCCATAGCCTTGTCGTAATGGTAGGTAAAATCGTAATAGGTACTGCCGTCGGCATCGGTCACGGCAGTGCATTGTGCGGTTTGGTCCACGTGTCCTTGCACGATATGTCCATCGAGTCGTCCGTTCATGAGCATCGAGCGTTCTATGTTAACATGGCTGCCAACGATGAGCATACCTAAATTAGAACGGTCGAGTGTCTCTTTCATCGCGGTGACCGTATAGCAATCACCATCGATAGCCACTACTGTAAGGCAGACGCCGTTGTGGGCTATGCTTTGGTCTATCTTGAGCTCAGCGGTGAACGAGCATCTCAGGGTGATATGTATATTCTCTTGTTCTCTGACGATGGCTGTGACTGTGGCCATCTCTTCTACTATTCCACTAAACATGCTGTAATCGTATTATTGGGTAAAAAAATAAAGAAGGGGTTGCACGATGATGTGATGATAAGTCCGAGTAAATAAGATTTGAGTGCCCTCCGCCTTTGTAATCCACCGGTCTTTCGACTTAGTTCCCATGAGGGAGTTTATATGGCCCGCCATTGACAAGAGGAGCTTTCTCGGTAATTGTTTTAAATGTGATGACTATCCCGATCGAATCGGTGCAACCCCTGTTTTGTGCATGCAAAATTACAACATATCGCTCATTTTACAAAACTATTGTCTGACTTTTTTCGTGCCAGATTAAATCAGCTGTTGATAGCGATGTCTTGGATGATTTCGCCCAAAGTGGGGTGGATGTGCACAATATCAGCAAGTTGTGCAAGCGTGACATCCTGGTTCATGAGGGCGGCTATCTCCTGTACCATATCGGCTGCATGGGCACCCAGAATGTGGCAACCTATTATGCGGCCCTCGTCATCTGTTACGATTTTGGCCAGACCTTCGGTTGCTTCATCTGCCAGAGCCTTACCGTTAGAGCGATAGAACCCTTTGTGTACCTTGCATGTAATGCCCTCCTTCTTGCAGGCTTCATCAGTAAGTCCGACGGTAGCGACTTCCGGGTCTGTAAATACCGCGGATGGCATGATGTCAAGACGGATAGAGTCTGCCCGTTGAAGTATGTGGTTAACGGCACGGAACCCCTGGAATGTGGCAGCGTGGGCGAGCAGGGCCTTACCGTTGACGTCGCCGATGGCATAGATACCTGCAACCGATGTCTGCATATTGTCGTCGGTGACGATACCTCTGCGGTCATACTCTATGCCCAATGCCTGCAATTCGTCTTCATCGAGATTGGGTTTGCGACCAGTTGCCACCAACACGGCGTCGGCTTGAAGAGATGCAATGCTCTCTACGCTATAACCCATGTTGAACTTGATACCGTCTTTTTCCATCTTCTTGCGGAGGCGCTTGGCAAGGTCCTTGTCTATCATAGGCAGACACTCCTTGAGGAATTCATAGACTTCCACCTCTACACCCATACGATGGAAGATGGCGGCAAACTCCATGCCTATCACGCCTGCTCCTACTACGGCAAGGCGCTTGGGGAGCGACTTTAGTTGTAGCAGTTGGGTAGATGTCACCACTTCAGGTCTGTCGATGTCGCTGATGGGTGGCATCTTGGCGCTGCTGCCAGTAGCGATGATGATGTTGTCGGCGCTATAGGTCTCTGTTCCTGCTACTACAGTGCCGGGTGCGGTGATACGGGCATGGGCCTTGACCATTGTGATATGGGGCTGTGACATGAGCATCTCCACTCCCTGACGCAGCTGTGCGCTAACTTCCTCCTTTCGTAGCATGGCCTGCTCAAATGGGGTGCCTTTGAGGGAGTCGTGAACCAGACATTTGGTGGGTATGCATCCCTCGTTAAGGCACGTTCCTCCGGCCTGACGGTCTTCAAAGATGATGACTTCCAGTCCGTGCTGTGCTGCATATTGGGCGGCCCGGTAACCTCCGGGGCCGCTTCCAATGATAATCAGATCAGTCTTTGTCATTGACCAATTGTTTATAGGTGAGTATAGGATGCTTGGCAGCCAGAACGTCGTCAACACGAGAGATTGGCGCATTGTGGGGAGCCGTCTTCACCACACCTGGGTTTTCCTTGGCTTCCTGGGCAATCTGTCGCATCACGTGGATGAAGCTGTCGATAGTCTGTTTGCTCTCATTCTCTGTCGGCTCAATCATCATAGCCTGATGGAAGAGGAGCGGGAAGTAGATAGTGGGAGCGTGGTAGCCATAATCAAGCAGACGCTTGGCCACATCCATCGTGGTAATATCGGTAGATTTGTCCTTGAGTCCGTCGAATACGAATTCGTGCTTGCAGAGTCCCTCGATGGGTAGTTCGTAGACGTCTTTGAGACTTTCCTTGATGTAGTTGGCATTGAGGGTGGCCAAAGGACCTACCATCTTGACATTCTCGTGACCCAAGGAAAGAATATAGGTATAGGCGCGCAGAATCACTCCGAAGTTTCCAAGCCATGCTCCTACATGGTTGTGGCTATCGTTTGTAACAGTGAACTTGTCGCCATGCTTAACCACGTGGGGCGAGGGAAGGTATTGCTCCAGTCCGCTGCGCACACCAACGGGGCCGCTTCCAGGACCACCGCCTCCATGGGGCGTAGAGAATGTCTTGTGGAGATTGATGTGCATAACGTCAAATCCCATATCTCCAGGGCGGCATGCACCGAGCATGGGATTGAGGTTGGCTCCATCATAGTACATCAGTGCACCGCAGTCGTGTACCAATTTCGCAATCTCAGGTATCTTTGTTTCAAAAAGACCAAGTGTGTTAGGATTGGTCATCATCATAGCTGCGATGTCGTCACCCAACAGCGGCTTGAGGTCTTCCACGTCAACCACGCCTTCGGCAGTACTCTTGACTTCCACAATCTCCAGTCCGCATACAGCTGCTGATGCAGGGTTAGTACCATGGGCTGAGTCGGGCACGATTACCTTCTTGCGCTTGGTATCACCACGTTGCTGGTGATAGTTGCTGATAATCATCAGTCCGGTGAGCTCTCCGTGAGCACCGGCAAAGGGATTCAGAGTGAAGTCAGCCAATCCGGTAAGTTCGGCAAGCGACTGCTGCAGGTTGTATTCCACCTCGAGGGCTCCCTGGCAGCTATCTATAGACTGGGCGGGATGGAGGTTGGCAAACTGTGGAAGGTTGGCTATTTCCTCATTGATGCAGGGATTGTACTTCATCGTACAACTGCCGAGAGGATAGAAACCATTGTTGACGCCAAAGTTGTTGCCGCTAAGATTTGTGTAGTGTCTTACTACGGTCAGTTCGTCACACTCGGGCAATTCTGCATCGTGCTGACGGCGCTGGTTGTCAGGGAGTGCATGATGGCCGAAGTGGTTGCGGGGCAGGCTGTAGCCTCGGGTGCCGGGGCGTGACAGCTCAAATATGAGGTTTCCGTATAATCTACTGTTCATGACACAAACTAATTAAAAGGTCAACTTCTTCTTTGGTGCGTTTCTCCGTTACGGCCATCATGATGGTATGGTCACCGATTTTGATACCTCCCAAAATACCCTTCGCTTCGAGTCTGTTCAGGAGTTGGTCTACATCTCCCTTGTAATCGATGCAGAACTCATTGAAGAAAGGCTGATCGAAAGTGGGGGAGAAACTATCGCTCTTGAGCAGATTGTCGTACAGATAGTGGGCTGCGTCATAGGAGAGCTGGGCAGCTTCTTTCAGACCTTCCTTGCCCATCAAGCTCATGTAAATGGTTACAAAGAGAGCCATAAGCGACTCATTGCTGCAAATGTTGCTGGTGGCTTTCTGACGGCGTATGTGTTGCTCGCGAGCCTGCAATGTGAGTACGAAGGCGCGTCGTCCGTCGTGGTCGGTGGTCTTGCCAACGATGCGTCCCGGCATCTTGCGCATCATCTTCTCTGTACAGCACATGTAGCCTACCGAGGGACCTCCGTAGGTCATTGGAATGCCGAGTGACTGTCCGTCGCCTACTGCAATGTCAGCGCCCCATTCTCCTGGGGTCTTGAGGAGGGCCAGGTCGGCTGCAATACTGTTGATGATGAAGAGGGCTTTATGGTCGTGACAGAGGTCTGCCATGCCTGTAAAGTCTTCGATGATGCCATATCGGTTGGGCTGCTGTACTACTACTCCTGCCACGGGAGCTTCGTCAACGAGCGAAGCAAGGGCTTGGCGTGAGGTCACTCCGTCTTGAGCGGGAATCGTAACCAGTTCAACTCCGTGGTAGTGGGCATAGGTGTCCACTACACTGCGAGTTTTGGGGTCGAGTGTATCAGATACGAGCACACGGTTAGACTTCTTGCTCGAAGCGTTGGCCATGAGTACAGCTTCCGCTGTAGCAGTGGTGCCGTCATACATTGATGCGTTGGAGATTTCCATTCCGGTGAGTTCGCTCATCATCGATTGGTATTCGAAGATGTAGTGGAGGGTACCTTGTGAAATCTCGGCCTGGTAGGGGGTGTAGCTTGTAAGAAACTCGGAGCGTGCTATCAGTGAAGGAATGGCCGACGGGGTGTAGTGGTCATAGATTCCGGCTCCGGCAAAGCATACAAGCTGCTTGTTGTTCTGTGCCAACTTGCCTATAAACTGGCGTACTTCTACCTCGCTCATTGCGTCGGGCAGTCGGTATTCGCCTTTATAGCGTATTTCGTCGGGCACTTCCGCATAGAGGTCATCCAGCGAGCCCGCGCCTATCTTGGCCAGCATTTCGCGGATGTCTTCCTCTGTCTGTGGAAAATATTTGTATGCCATAACTTGAATGGTTGTGTCAGTGTGATTAAACCTTTTATTTGGTCATTTCGGCGTAGGCCTTGGCGTCCATAAGATTGTCGAGTTCCGATGGGTCGCTGAGCTTTACTTTTATAATCCAGTTGCCGAAGGCATCTTCGTTGATTTTCTCGGGTTGGTCTTCGAGGTCTTCGTTAACTTCTACCACAGTCCCGCTGACGGGGGAGAGCAAATCAGAAGCAGCTTTGACGCTTTCTACAGCACCAAATTCTTCGCCGGCAGTCACTTCGTCGTCAACTTCGGGCATATCTACATATACTACGTTGCCCAATTCGTGCTGAGCATAGTCTGTGATGCCTACGTAGCCGAATTCGCCTTCTACTTTTACATACTCGTGTGACTCTGCATAATAGAGTCCTTCCATTACTGTTGCCATAGTTTTATTCTTTAATAGTGATTATTGATTTTTTTGTTGTTGGGGTGGGGTGGTTATGCCTTGTGGTAGTGCTTCTCGTAGAACTTCTTCTTGATAACCTTACCAGGGAAGGTTTTCTTGCGTATCTGAACTTCTACGGTGTCACCCATCTGGATGCTGCTGTCGACAAGAGCTACGGCGCAACTCTTTTCAACGGAAATCAGTCGGTAGCCTGTAGTGACTTCGCCTACTTCCACACCATCTTTGAGCACCTTGTAGCCATGTCGGGGCACGGCATGTCCCTCGAGTTCTATTCCGCGAAGACGCTTACTTACTCCTTCGGCTTTCTGTTGTGCCAGGGCTTCGCGCCCAATGAACTCTTCTTTGTCGAGTTTGCAGAACATGGAAAGGCCGGCCATGACGGGAGAGATGTCTTGACTGAGCTCGTCACCGTAGAGAGGCAGTCCAACCTCGAAGCGGAGTGTGTCGCGACAACCCAGTCCGCAAGGTTTGCACTGGCCACTTTCAATCAGTTTGTCCCATGCCTGACGTATATAGTCGTGGCTTCCGTAGATTTCAAATCCGTCTTCGCCAGTATATCCAGTACGTGATACGATAATCTCTTCTCCATCAGTCAGGGTAATGGTCTTGACGGTGTAGAAAACGAGGTCATTGCAGTCGAGGCCCAGAATGTCGAGCATCACTTGTGGCGATTCAGGACCTTGCACGGCCAGCTGGCCATAACGGTCAGAGCAGTGGTCGAGCGTGATGTCAAATCCCTCGGCGTGGCCTTTCATCCATTCCACATCTTTGTCAATGTTGGCTGCATTGATGACGATGAAATAGTCTTGATGTCCCATCTTGTAGACGAGTAAGTCATCTACGGTGCCACCGTTGGGATAGCACATCATGCCATAGTATATTTTGCCCTGTGGGGCGTCCTTGATGTCGTTGGTGAATATGTGGTTTACATATTTTTCGGCGTCTGGACCGCTTACGCGTACTTCGCCCATGTGTGACACATCGAATACACCGCAGTGTTGTCTTACTGCCTGATGCTCATCGATGATGGAGCTGTACTGTATCGGCATGTCAAAACCGCCGAAGGGAGAGATGAGTGCGCCCAGCGCTACATGTTTGTCATAGAGACACGTTTTCTTGTTTTCCATATCTTGTCTGTTAATGTTATTAGTCTGCGATTCCGATAAACTGCGGGTCAAGGTATTCGAGCTCTATCTCTCTCACCTTTTCGCGGTCATGCTCTGTCAGCGTATAGGTCGTTTGGCAGAGGTGCTGGCGTATCTTTGCACGTATATCTGCAAAGGGGAGTGGAGTATAGTCTTTAAGCAAGCAGATGCGTTGACGTACACTCTCTACGCCATGACGGTCGAGCTTCTGCCGTGAGGGGGTAATGGCGTGCATCATATGTTCCATATCTGTATCGTAGAGCAGAGTGCCATGGGCGATGATGCTGCCTGGCAGCCGGTAGATGGCATTGCCCGACACCTTGCGGTCGCCAATCATGATGTCGTTGTGGTCGTTGGGATGAGCGTCGATGCCTATTTCCTGCAGAGTGTCGGCTACCATTCGCATGTATCTGCTGAACGTATCGGTCACATTGGCGTCAGGAGTTATATAGGAGAGCATCACGTTGCTTTGGTCAGCATAGACACATCCACCTCCGCTCTTGCGGCGGTAAGTTTGTATGCCATGCTCGATACAGTATTCTATATTTACCTCGTTCTGAGGAACCTGATTGCGTCCGAATATTACGGAGGGCTCCACTTGCCACATGAAGAAGCAATCGTCTTGATGTAACAAATGGCGTGCTATATATTCTTCCATGGCGAGATAGAAACTCAGCCGGTGGGTCTGTTCGTCGCCTGTTTCGATATAAGTCATTGTCTATATTTCTATATCTTGTTGTCTATATTCTATATCTTGTTTAATCAGTTGCAAATATAGTAATAAAATGCTGAAAAGAAAAAATAAAATGCTGAAAAGAAAAAGGAAAGTCATGAAAAAAATAAATTAAAGCACGCACTTCACTTTATCTTCATAAATTTGTCACAAATACCAAATATAACCCCCAATGGGAATAGATAGAAAAAATAATATAATCGACATTATGTTAAATAAATATTATGACTGCATGTACTATTCTTTTCTCGAATACTGCGGAATGGTAGACAATAACTGTATACTCATTTAATTCATTCAGTATGTTTCGCTTCAGTACTGATTTTTTTGCTTTGGCCGTAGTAATTATGAATGTGTCGTCTTTTTTAGTGGTTAAACTTTTAGTCGTGTTAGTTTCACTTGATGTCAATTTATCATTCCATGTTATCAACGCCTCTGTAATTTTTCGATTAATCAATGTGTCCTATCTCGAGTTAATTTCCTAACTTGGTATTGTGACTATAGCTGTCGTGGAATTAAAGTTTTTTAATACTTCTCTAAAAATTGGGAGCGAATTGTTTGTATTATTCCCCAAAAGTCCCTACTTTTGCACAATAAAATTGGCATGTGCAATTTTGTACGCCTTTAGATTGTTATAGATTATGTCCATATCCAAGACAAGACAGATGCTGGTTGACGTAGCTCGTCAGCTGTTTGCCAAGAAAGGTATAGCTAACACCACTATGAACGACATTGCAGTCGCTTCTGGCAAAGGTCGCCGAACCCTCTATACATATTTTAATCGTAAAGAGGAAATCTTTTCTGCTGTAATCGAGTCTGAATTGGAGCGTCTGTCTGAAAAACTTGATGAAGTGGCAAACAAGAAGATTCCCCCACAGGAAAAAATCATCGAGCTTATATATACGCATCTCAGCATGATACGCGAAACGGTTGTACGCAATGGAAATCTGCGTGCAGAATTCTTCCGTAATATATGGATGGTCGAAAAAGTTAGAAAGAATTTTGACGAATACGAGATAGAACTCTTCCGTAAGGTTTATTCTGATGGTAAGGCTGACGGAGAGTTTGATATAGACAACGTTGATTTGGTCGCAGACATCACGCACTATTGTATCAAAGGACTCGAAGTGCCTTTCATATACGGACGGTTAGGCCACGGTCTCAACGTGGAAACAAGCAAGCCACAGGTGGCAAAGGTGGTATATGGAGCTTTGGGTAAGAGTCGTGAATTCATGGATAAACGATAGATTATAGGAACATTATAAAATTTACTTTAATATTAGATTAACATGGGATTATTAACAGGTAAAACTGCTCTTATCACAGGAGCAGCACGCGGCATCGGAAAAGCTGTCGCAATGAAATTTGCCGCAGAAGGCGCAAACATCGCATTTACCGACCTCGTGCTCAACGACGATATGGCCGCTGGACTCGAAGCAACACGTAAGGAAATCGAAGCTCTGGGCGTAACATGTCGTGCATATGCTGGCAATGCCGCTGATTTCGAGGAGACAGAAAAAGTAGTAAAGCAGATTCATGCTGATTTCGGCAGCATAGACGTATTGGTCAACAATGCTGGTATCACTAAGGATGGACTTATGCTCCGTATGTCGGAAGCTCAGTGGGATGCAGTACTTAATGTAAACCTTAAGTCTGCATTCAACTTCATCCATGCTTGTGCCCCCATTATGTTGCGTCAGCGTGGTGGTTCAATCATTAACATGTCTTCTGTAGTTGGAGTTCATGGTAATGCTGGCCAGTGTAACTACTCTGCCTCAAAGGCGGGTATGATAGGATTGGCAAAGTCAATTGCACAGGAACTTGGACCTAAGGGCGTTCGTGCAAATGCAGTAGCACCAGGTTTCATAGAGACACCTATGACAGCTCAGCTTCCTGAAGATATCCGCAAAGACTGGATGAAGAAGATTCCTCTGCGTCGTGGCGGGCAGACCGACGACATTGCTAATGTATGTCTGTTCCTCGCTTCAGACATGTCATCATACGTAAGTGGCCAGGTAATACAGGTTGACGGCGGCATGAATATGTAATGGAAGTAGTATACGAAGACAATCATATTATTATCGTCAACAAGCAGAGTGGCGAGATCGTTCAGGGAGATAAAACTGGCGATCGCCCTCTCTCGGAGACGGTGAAAGAATATATTAAGGCGAAGTACCACAAACCGGGGAACGTATTCCTCGGTGTGGTGCATCGCTTAGATAGACCTGTAAGTGGGTTAGTTGTCTTTGCTAAAACATCTAAGGCTCTTGCACGTCTCAATGAAATGTTCCGCAAGGGAGATGTACACAAAACCTATTGGGCAATAGTGAAAAACACACCAACACAGAGTGAAGCCGAACTGAATAATTGGATAGTGCGTAACGAAAAACAAAACAAAAGCTACGCCTATGATCACGAAGTAAAGAACTCAAAGAATGCCCGTTTGCGGTATTACGTTCTGGCAAGAACAGACAGATACACTTTGCTTGAAGTGCATCTTATGACAGGAAGGCATCACCAGATAAGATGTCAGTTGAGCCATATGGGCTGCCCTATAAAGGGCGACTTGAAATATGGTTTCCCGCGTTCTAACTCTGATGGCAGCATTTCCCTCATGGCCAAGCGTATTGAGTTTGTTCATCCGGTATCTAAAGAAACAATACAAGTAGAAGCCCCTACCCCATCTGATGCTTTGTGGAAGGCATTGGCCGAAAGCATTTAATCAAGAATTTCGTTATAGGCTAACGCTTTAGCCGTTTGTACTGTTCCAACAGAGCTGCACGTGGTACACCATGGATTACCATCCAATCAAGATCGGCTTTGGCAGCATCTATTTTACCCAAGCGGATATACAAATCTATACGATTCAGACGGTAATCAGTGTTGCCCGGCGACTTCTTCAGTGCCATCGTGTAATCGTCTAATGCCAAATCATACATTCCTCGCTCAATTTCCATACCGCCTCGGGCAGCATACGCAAGTGCGCTGTCGGGATATTGGCTAACAAGGCGATTAATTTGGTCAAGGGCCAGCGTGTATCTTTTGTCCTTTTGATTGAGAAGGGCCAAGCCGAGTTGCGCTTCAAAGTTTCCGGGTACAAGTAGAAGTAGGTTTTCATAGTCCATACGGGCAAAGTTGTAACGTCTCAACTGCTCGTTGACATATGCCCGGTAGTACAGGCCTGCGATATTGGCGGGATGGAGCGCCAACACCTTATCATAAGCATCTTTAGCATAATTCCACTCACCCAACTCGATATTCCATGCTGCTTTCTTGAGCAGCAAGTCTATCGAATCGGGATGGAATGCAAGTTCGTTGACGGCAATCTTCAGACTGTCTCGCAGCGGATTGGTCTTTTGTGCATAACCCATGTCGCAGATTATACAAAGGGCAGCCGTCAACAATAGTTTTGATACTTTCATAATTAAAGTGTTATATCTTAGAATGGCATGTCTGGCGGTGGGAACGAAGCGTCATCACTCAACGGGTCATTCATGCGGCTGCCGATAATTTCCCCGTTTGGACCTTGAGGTTCAGGAGCATTCTCGTTTTCTGGGTTTTGAAAGCGCGTAAACTCGCCCTTGAAGGTAAGAAGCACGTCACCTGTAGCTCCTTTACGGTGTTTGGCAATGATAATCTGCGCCATTCCATGCAGGTCGCGTCCCTTGTCATCCTGGAAGATATGATAATATTCAGGACGATGCACGAACATTACCATATCCGCATCCTGCTCAATGGCTCCCGATTCACGCAAGTCGCTAAGTTGTGGACGCTTTCCCTCGACTCCTTCACGACCTTCTACAGTACGGTTGAGCTGAGAGAGAGCCAAAATGGGAATGTCTAATTCTTTAGCCAGCCCCTTGAGTGACTGCGATATCTTGGCAACCTCCTCTTGACGGCTACCGAAACGCATACCATTTGCGTTCATCAACTGTAGGTAGTCAATCATTATAATCTTCACCCCTTTTTCGCGTACCAATCGCCGAGCTTTGGTTCTTAATTCAAAGATAGACAATCCCGGTGTGTCATCGATATAGATAGGTGAACCCTGGAGCTTGCGTATGTCCTTGTCAAGGCGCTCCCACTCGTCATGGGACAATTGACCGTTAAGCATTTTGCTGCCCGAAATGGAGCAAACGTTGGAAATAAGACGGTTAACAAGTTGGACATTGCTCATTTCAAGTGAGAAGAAAGCGATGGGGATTTGATAGTCCACGGCAATGTTCTTGGCAAGTGACAGAGCGAAAGAAGTTTTACCCATTGCAGGGCGTCCGGCTATGATGACAAGGTCGGAATTCTGCCAACCACTGGTCTTCTCATCAAGTTTGGTATAGCCTGTTGGTACTCCGGTAAGACCTCCAGCTGTTTGAGCTGCCTTTTGCAACATCTCAATAGCCTTGATTATGACCGGATCAACCTGTACATAGTCCTTCTTCATGTTATTCTGCGACAACTCAAACAGGCTTCCCTCTGCCTCCTGCATCAGTTCGTTGACATCAATGGACTCGTCAAAGGCTTTGGTCTCAATGTTGCCTGCATAAGAAATAAGTTGGCGTGCCAAGAACTTTTGCGCCAGGATATGTGCATGGTATTCAATATGAGCAGACGAAGCCACGTCATGGCTCAACTGGAGTACATACGAGGGACCTCCGATGTCATCAAGAGTGCCTTCACGTTTTAATTCTTCTATAACTGTAGAGATATCAACAGGATGCTCATCCACATTAAGCGTTTGGATAGCTTGATATATTTTTTGGTTGCGTGGTTCATAAAACGTCTGAGGTTTTAAGAACTCAGAAACTACCGAAAATGCATCTTTGTCTATCATCAAGGCGCCCAATACCAACCTTTCTACATCCAGGGCTTGGGGCTGCAAGTGACCATACGAGGTATCAATTGTTGTCGAAGACGCTTTGCGCCGAGTAGAATTATTATTATCTGCCATGATCAAAAATTTAGGATTGCAAATGTACGAAAAGAATTTGAGCTGACATAACAAGATGTTTCTTTTTAGATAGATTTAACGCTATCGCCATCTATCCTCTCGACCTATATCCTTACTCTGGTTGTTCTTGTAACGGATATGGAAAATCTCCCAAATGTTATGGGCAAAAAAAAGATTGATTGTCTCACGACAACCAATCCTTCTAAACCTTAATAATCTAATACCATGAAAAACACAATGCAAATTTAATAATTATCATATATTTATGCAAGTAATTTTGCGCAAATTTTGTTCTGTTGTAACATCTTTTAACCATAATGTGGCCATTATGGCGATATTATTCACAAATTTTACGCTTGCAGCTGTTGTCAGTGCGCTTTTTAACATGAGATTTATGATTTATTTCTTTATTTTATGAAAGGCGCCGAAGCGAAGTTCAGTCATCCAGCGACCTTCTCTACGCTGCGTATAAATAGTAAACAGGAAGCCGATACCCTCTGGAGATACGCCGCCTTTATAGAATTTGTTTCCATTTTCCTCGTAGTCGGTGCTGATGCCGTAACCATACTTATGGGCCATTACTCTGGCTATAGAATCACGCTGTACAACAGCATGATGTCTTGCGTGGCGGGCAATGAAGAAGCGGGCCTGATTGAAATGATGGTCATCGCTCTTGTTTTCAAAACCGATAATAATCTTGTTGAACCTGAAGCCACGATAGTCTTTATTCAGAAAGACGATGGCTTCATCGTTAACAATGTCGGGTTGCCCCCACATTGTAATAAAGTGTTCAGTTGCTTCCTTTTTAGAAGTTCCAAAATCTATAGTGACAAAACCTTCTCCTAATGCATCTGTCAATGGCAGAACGCAAAAGATAAAGGATAAAAGAATCTTGATTATCTTCACTCTTATATGTATATATATAATAATGTATTAAATATAAAGAGGTGGAGAATATTATCTCCACCTCTTTTATAATTAAGAATAATGAATTATTCCTCTACAGCAGCCTGCGCAGCAGCAAGACGGGCTATTGGCACGCGGAAAGGTGAACAGCTGGCATAGTTGAGGCCAATCTTGGCACAGAACTTAACTGAACTGGGTTCGCCTCCGTGCTCGCCGCAGATACCGGTAAGCAGGTTTGGACGTACGGCACGACCCTTTTCTACAGCCATCTTAACCAACTGACCAACACCAGCCTGGTCGAGAACCTGGAAAGGATCGACCTTCAGAATCTTCTTCTCAAGATATACGGGCAAGAAGCTGGCGATGTCATCGCGGCTGTAACCGAAGGTCATCTGAGTAAGGTCGTTGGTACCGAAGCTGAAATACTCAGCCTCCTCAGCAATGCGGTCTGCTATAAGGGCGGCACGAGGTATCTCAATCATTGTACCGATTTCAAAGTCAATCTTCTCGCCATACTCCTCGAATACTTCGGCAGCGGCTTTGAGGATAACACCTTTCTGCTGCTTAAACTCGTTGAGTGTACCGATAAGAGGTACCATAATCTCTGGCATAGGATTCTTGCCTTCCTTCTTCAGTTCGCAAGCGGCAGAGAGGATGGCACGAGTCTGCATGGCAGTAATCTCTGGGAATGTGATTCCCAGACGGCAACCGCGGTGTCCAAGCATAGGATTGTTTTCTGCGAGGCTCTCAACGCGACGCTTGATAGCAGAAACATCCACGCCCATTTGTTTTGCCATAACTTCCTGACCAGCACGATCGTGGGGAACGAACTCGTGGAGAGGTGGGTCAAGCAGACGGATGTTGACGGGGCAACCATCCATAGCCTCAAGGATACCCTTGAAGTCTGCCTTCTGATAAGGCAACAGCTTGTCAAGAGCGTTCTTGCGTCCCTCGGCACTGTCAGCCAAAATCATTTCACGCATTGCAACAATCTTCTTGTCTTCGAAGAACATGTGCTCAGTACGTGTAAGACCGATACCCTTGGCACCGAATGTGCGGGCTACGGCTGCGTCATGAGGAGTGTCTGCGTTGGTGCGAACCTGCAACTTGGTATACTTGTCGCAGAGGTCCATAAGCTCCTTGAAGTCTCCGCTGAGCTCAGCAGCCTTGGTGGGAACTTCGCCTGCATAAACCTGACCGGTTGAGCCATTGAGAGAGATGTAATCACCCTCCTTGTAAACGACTCCGTCGATTTCTACAGTTCTTGACTTATAATCTACATTGATGCTACCAGCACCAGATACACAGCACTTACCCATACCACGGGCAACTACGGCTGCATGGGAGGTCATACCACCACGAGCGGTAAGAATACCCTCGGCAGATGCCATACCAGCCAAGTCTTCAGGGCTTGTCTCGATACGAACCATAATTACGCGATGGCCGTCGGCGTGCCACTTCTGTGCATCGTCAGCATGGAATACAATCTGGCCACATGCGGCACCGGGAGAAGCGGGCAGACCTTGGGTGATAACCTTAGCCTTCTGAAGCTCAAGTTTGTCGAATACGGGGTGAAGCAGTTCGTCCAGCTTCTGAGGCTCGCAGCGCATGATGGCTGTCTTCTCGTCAATCATACCCTCGTGCAGCAGGTCGATGGCAATCTTAACCATTGCGGTACCGGTACGCTTGCCGTTACGGGTCTGAAGGAACCACAGCTTGCCCTCCTGAACAGTGAACTCCATATCCTGCATATCGCGATAGTGGTGCTCAAGCATATCCTGGAGCTCATTCAGCTGGTTGTAAATCTCAGGCATAGCCTCTTCCATAGAAGGATATTTGCTGACGCGCTCCTCTTCGCTGATACCTGCACGCTCAGCCCAGCGCTGAGAGCCAATCTTGGTAATCTGCTGAGGAGTACGGATTCCTGCAACAACGTCCTCGCCTTGTGCGTTTACGAGATACTCACCATTGAAGAGATTCTCACCGTTTCCGGCATCGCGGCTGAAGCAAACACCAGTAGCACTGGTTTCACCCATATTACCGAATACCATGGCCATAACGCTAACTGCGGTACCCCACTCGTCTGGAATTCCTTCCATCTTGCGGTACAGGATAGCACGCTCGTTCATCCAGCTGCGGAATACTGCGCAGATGGCACCCCAAAGCTGCTCGATAGGATCATCGGGGAAATCTTTGCCTGTACGTTCCTTGATGGCGGTCTTGAACAGTTCAACCAGCTTCTTCAGTTCCTCTACAGACAAGTCCTTGTCGAGCTTGATACCACGTTCAGCCTTTACGCTTTCAATAATTTCCTCGAATGGGTCGATGTCTTCCTTGTTTACGGGCTTCATCTCGAGAACTACGTCACCGTACATCTGTACGAAGCGACGATATGAGTCATATACGAAATGAGGGTTGTTGGTCTTGCGAACCAAACCTTCTGCAACCTCGTCATTAAGGCCCAGGTTGAGGATGGTGTCCATCATACCAGGCATAGATGCGCGGGCGCCAGAACGTACACTTACCAACAAAGGATTCTGGACGTCACCAAATTTGGAGTTCATCAGCTCTTCAATGTGCTTGACAGCAGCTGTTACTTCATCGTTCAGGATTTCCTTGATTTTCTCCTGGCCCACCTCGTAATATTCATTACAGCAACCAGTGGTAATTGTGAAACCGGGAGGAACTGGAACTCCGATAAGGTTCATCTCGGCAAGGTTAGCACCCTTGCCGCCGAGCTCCTCTCTCATTTTTGCATTACCTTCGGCTTTACCATTGCCAAAAGTATAGACTCTTTTCTCACTCATATTATCAAATTTATTCAAAAATTATTTAGTTTTTCTATTATTGCAAAGTTACTTCATTTTTAGAATATCTCCAAGTAAATTATTGAAAAATTGACATGTGGAGTTTACATTTTGTGTTTTTTGGTTTGGGCAGCATATTTTCTGCAAAAATTATTTACAAATACCTAATTTATTTGTAACTTTGCCCTTAAAAAGAATTATGACCCGTAAGCGTAAACCCTTACCCATATTGGAAAACGTGACCATCGAAGCTGTGGCAGCCGAAGGCAAGTGTGTTGCCCATGTCAATGAGATGGCCGTATTCGTACCCTTTGTAGTGCCTGGCGACATTGTTGATTTGCAGGTAAAAAAGAAGAAACACAAATATTGCGAAGCCGAGGCTGTCGGATTTATTGAATACAGTGCATTGCGCACCCAGCCCATGTGCGACCATTTCGGCATTTGCGGCGGTTGTAAGTGGCAGAATCTTTTGTATTCGGAGCAGCTAAAAGCCAAGCAACAGCAGGTCTATGACCAACTCTCGCGTATCGGGAAAGTTGAATTGCCCGAGTTTATGACCATTCTGGGTTCAGAAAAAACATGCGAATATCGCAATAAACTTGAATTTGGCTGCGCTAACAAGCGTTGGTACACCAAAGAGGAGGTAGCTGCATTGCCTCCAAGGACCGAAGATGGCCCAAGCAACTTGAGCGAACCGGCAATTGGATTTCATATTACTGGTGCTTTTGATAAGATTTATCCCATCTCCAAGTGTCATCTGATGGATGACTTGCACAATCAGATACGCAATGAGATACGCGATTTCACGCTTGCCCATGGTTACACCTATTATGATATACGTAATCAGGTAGGATTGCTGCGCGACATGGTTTTCCGCAACTCCAATACCGGCGAATGGATGCTTATTCTGCAGTTCCATTACGACGAGGAGGGCGACGAGCAGAAAGCCCTCTCATTGCTCAATCATATTGCAGACAAGTTCCCTCAACTTACATCCATATTCTATGTAGACAACCAGAAGGGCAACGATACGTTCAACGATTTGGAGCTGACGCTGTTCAAGGGAAAGGACTTCATTTATGAAGCCATGGAAGACCTCAAGTTCAAGGTAGGCCCCAAGAGTTTCTATCAGACCAATACCGACCAGGCTTATCACCTCTACTGTGTAGCCCGCGACTTTGCCCAATTGTCTGGTAACGAGCTTGTTTACGACTTGTACACGGGAACGGGAACCATTGCCAACTTCGTAGCCAGACGTGCCCGCAAGGTGGTCGGCATCGAGTATGTTCCCGAGGCAATTGCCGATGCAAAGGTCAATAGTAAAATCAACAATATCGACAATACATTGTTCTATGCCGGTGACATGAAGGACATCCTTACCGATGACTTCGTCAAGGAGCATGGACGTCCAGATGTGATTATCACCGACCCCCCACGTGCAGGAATGCATCCTGATGTGGTAAATGTGATTCTTAACGCGTCGCCCGAACGCATTGTATATGTGAGCTGTAACCCTGCAACGCAGGCAAGGGACTTGGCGTTGATGGATGCTGAATATAAAGTGACCAAGGTGCAACCTGTAGACATGTTCCCCCATACGCCACATGTAGAGAATGTTGTTCTGCTGGTCAAGCGCACTTCTGAGAATAATAACTAAAATACTTAATATAAAATGAAGAAATCAATAATGCTGGCTATGGCTTTGATGACCGCCTTTGCCAGCTATGCGCAGGACAAACCTGCTTCTTGGATTAACAATGTAAAGCTATCGGGTTATGGCATCGTACAATACCAAAGTAGCAGCAAAGTTAATGACAAGTCCAACTCTTTCAACTTGAGATTGGCACGTGTAAGCCTCGATGGCCGTATACTTGATGACTTTTATTGGAAAGCCCAAATTCAGTTTAATGGCAACACCACGGATCTTGGCAATTCTCCCCGTGTAGTTGACCTTTTTGCTGAGTGGCAGAAATATGGTTACTTCAAGATAAAGGCAGGACAGTTCAAACGTCCATTCTCTTTTGAGAATCCCATGCACCCAGTAGACCAAGGGTTCATGAGCTACAGCCAGATTACCTCCTCCATCGCAGGTTTCAATGACCGTGCTGGTGCCCACGCCAGCAACGGCCGCGATATCGGTGTCCAGTTGCAGGGCGATTTCCTGCCCAATGCTAACGGCCGCAACCTGTTTCATTACCAGGTAGGTGTGTTCAATGGACAGGGCATCAATGTTAAAGATGTAGACCAACGCAAAGACATCATCGGTGGAGTTTGGGTTATGCCTGTTGCAGGTATGAGAATCGGTGCTTTTGGTTGGACTGGCTCGTATGCCCGCAAACGCACAGTTGATACTGACCACGGTAAAGTCACAGAGATTTTGAGTTTGCCCCAACGCAGATATGCCTTTTCTGCAGAATATGTAACCAACGACTGGACATTCCGCTCTGAGTATGCCCACAGTACAGGTTTGGCTTTCAAGACACGCTATCAGAAGCCAGAGAATGCTACCGACTTCGAGCTTAGCAAGAACGGAGACAAGGCGCAAGGTGTCTACGCTCTGGTTATTGCCCCAATCATCAAGAAGAAGATGCACGCCAAAGTCCGTTATGATATGTATCAGCCCTCAGGCGATGCCTCCAAGCAGAAGACATTCTATGAGGTGGGCCTGGATTATGAGTTCTGCCGCAATCTCAAGTTGAGTGGAGAATATGCGTTTGTCAATGACCGCAGTCTGACCAAACATAATTATAATATGGTAGATGTAGAACTGGCTTTCCGTTTCTAAAGCCATCATTCCTACCATCCCGACCAGGAGGAAAGCATCGTTTGTTTTCCTCCTGTTTGTTTTCTTTCACCACTACCCTATTCTTCCTCTCGTTGTTCCTTGTGTCGAGGCTCACGCCCAGTTGGTTCATTTAGCCTGGCACCATGTCATACCAGTCGTTTCTTGTCGACATGTGACAGGTAGGCTATCTGGGGCAAATTGCGAGGCATGAAATGGCTAATGCGAACTGTGATTCTGATAATTCCAAACTTGAAATATATGTTTTGTAGTTTGAAGTCATTTAGTATTTGACCTCTGGATAATTGTGGGTTACGATTACACTTATAGCCTTTATGCGGGAATTAGTATTGTTAAAAAATAGCAAAACAATCACTTTTGCCTTTGATTTGTTTGCTAAATCAATTATATTACCTACTTTTGTAATCTAATACTTTTAGACTTAGACAAAACTACCAATAACACATAAAAACTTTATACATGACTACGAATAACAATAGACATCATATCCATCATCACGAGCATTTGGATGAATCCGAGATCTATAAAAGAAAGAATTTGAGTGTTGCTCAGCGGCGCAAGAAGTTAGCTAAAATTCTGTTTAGAGTCTTATGCGTGACAGCTGTCGCCATCACCTGTCTTGTCATTTACGTATATATTCATTAAGCAAGCATCTATCTTTGCCCTGTAGATATAATTAAAGGCTGATTTCTATACGTTTAGAAATCAGCCTTTAATAGTAAATAATCTATCTGACTATGCTGTCATTTCCTTCAGCTTCTTGAGCAATGCAAACATTACCAATGCGCTGACGAGGCAAAGCGCGATGAGGATACCCCAGTTGTACATCAGTGGTATTCTGTTCCACAACATAGATGGAATTGAACTCAGGTAGTTACCAATGGCTGTGGCAACAAACCATCCGCCCATCATAAGACCCTTATACTTAGGAGGTGCAACCTTGGAAACAAATGAGATGCCCATTGGCGACAGCAACAGTTCTGCCAGTGTAAGGGTGAAGTAGGTAGAGATGAGCCATCCTGGAGACAGTATGCTCTGGGTCTTGTCGCCCAATGACATAGGCGAAATAAGGTCGGTAGATGCCATGGTGATGACGCCAAAGCCAAGAGCGGCCACAAGCATACCCCATGCGATACGGGTTGGCGCGCTAACCTCTTTGCCCTTGTTGGCAAGAGCGCCGAAGAATGCCATGCTGAATGGGGTGAGTGCTACTACGAAGAATGGATTGAACTGCTGGAAGTCTGATGGCTGTGCGTATGTAGGATTGTCCATTACTGCATAGAGAGCGTAGGCTCCAGAGAGCAGCAGAACGGTAGCGACACCACAGATAGCACGGCTGCGAGTAGACTTGGATTGGAATGTTGCAAAACCGGTATAAACAGAGATGGCGATAAGAGCCAGACTGAAGATGTTGAATCCGATGCGCATAGTGCCGCTAACAGTCAGGTCGGTATACTTCTTCGCGAAGAATGTAAGAGCCGAACCGTTCTGGTGGAATGCCATCCAGAAGAAGATAACCACGGCAAAGACAAGCAGCAATGCCACGATGCGGTCTTTGGTCTGCTTGGGAGTCAACTCCTCTACGGCTACAGCCTGCTCCTTGGCCTGCTTGGCAGTGACATCGGCATGCTTGAACCATCCGCGGAAGGCGAAATAGATGGCTGCTGACAGAATCAGAGATACACAGGCTACACCAAAGCAAAGTCCGTATGCGCCAGAGAGGGCCTGGAGATAACTGGGGTCAGTGCTTGCTGCGTCATATTGGAAGCCATATTGAGACAGATATACGTTGGTAATCCATTTAGCCATTGAGGGGGCAAACATGGCACCGATATTGATAGCCATATAGAAAAGGCTGAAGGCCGAATCACGACGTGATGAGTACTTGGGGTCGTCGTAGAGGTTACCTACCAATACCTGGAGATTGCCTTTGAACAAGCCGGTACCCAATGACACGCAAGCCAGTCCGCCAAACATGGAAATCTGTCCGATGGTATCGGCCTCTGTGGGGATGGCAAGACCCAGATAGCCCAGGAACATTGTGGCAAAACCAATGGTTACGCACTTGCCATAGCCAATCTTGTCGGCTATCATACCGCCAAAGAGCGGAGCAAAATAAACTACTGCCAGGAATATGGCATAAACCTGTCCGGCTTGTGACTCCGTCCATCCGAACTTAGCCTGCATAAACAGGGCAAAGATGGCAAGCATGGTGTAATAACCGAATCGCTCGCCAGTGTTGGCAAGAGCCAACGCATAAAGACCTTTAGGTTGTCCTTCAAACATAATTATTATTTTTTGGTTTTGGTTATATCAAATAGATAAGCAGCCTTGATGATTATATTGCCAAAGTTGGAGCTGCCAAAGTAATCGCGCTTGGAGTCGCCGTATATGTTGCCGAGTCCATAGTAGTATCGGGCCTCTACCAGGAAATGCCCTACCTTGGGCACGGTGTACTCCATGCCAGCTCCGACGGCAATGCCATAATCAAACTTGTTTTCTACCGCCATTGTATCTTGTGCAACAACAGTGGAAACGCGGTCATTCATATTGCAATCCTTAACATTAAAGTTGCTTTTGGTCTTCTCGCTGAGATAGAAACCAAATTGTGGACCCAAATTCACAAAGAAACTGACGCCCTTGTATTCCTTTCCCCATGCCAAATGGGCCAATATGGGGACCTGTACATAGTTGATAGTACGGCTATAGTTTTCTGCCAATCCTGTGACGGGATTGATTACAGCCTGGTTGTTGATGTCGAGAATATCCTCCTTCCATCCCAACTGCGAATAGTTGACCTCCGCATATACTGAAGCAATGGTCTTGAAATATTTTTCGCATACATAGCGCATGGACAAACCACCTGTAAGGCCGCCATGATAACCTTGAGTCACCTTAGGGGTAAAACTGACATTGCTCAGGATATATCCGCCATTGACGCCCAATGTGAAATCGTTCCGATGTTCGCCTATCTGCGACATGACGGAAAGAAACGGCATCATGGCTAAACTTAAAATCAAATATAACTTCTTCATTAATATGTTATAGATTCTATCGTTTGGTCGTTTTTATAGTGAATTAACTGGAAACAGGCATTCTCCATACCTCCATTCGAGTTCTTGTCAAAGTACAACTGGGTCTGAACGGGTTTCATGACTTGTTGCTTTTTTGTTCCGGAAAAGCTCTGTCCGTATTTGTGCAATCCATTGATGAAATATATGGCATGTCGCAGATAGGCGAACATAAGGCAAACTTGGGGAGTGCCTGGATGGTCTCGGTCTTGAACCACTGTCGATAAAGGGCTTCTATCTGCTGGGTCGATTCGGACAAAGGGTTGTAATAGAAAGTGGTAGGGATATATGTATCAAACTGATAATAATTGGCAAGATTGTATTTGGTGTACATAAGCCACTCAGTATAGCCAAAGACGGAAATCTGGACATTGGGTGCGATCATCTTTAGACTGTTGAGTTTGGCAAAAACCACATTAAGTTCTGGAGACCGCCCCGAATTAAGTACAACTACATTGGGAAGAGTGCGGCTGAATGCCTTGCCGAACTGCTCTTCGGATGATTTGATATTGGTAATACTGTACTTGATGCCTTTGCTATCCAGCTGCTTTCTCAAACCGAATGTGAAAATGCCCTTCTTGCTGGTGCTGTCGTTGCAATCTACAAAAATGGCGTGGTGCTTGGGGAAACGCTCCATAAAGGCATAGATAGCCTTCTCGTTGAGACGCTCGGGCGACTGGTAAACTTGGAAAATCTGGCTATTGTGTTTCACCTCGTCGCCTGTGATGGAAAATGGGATGACCATCTTAATCTTATATGTCTTGCAGAAATCGGCAAGATATTTGACCTGATTGGAATACAGCGGGCCAAAGATGATATCACAATTCTGGGCGCCCTTGTCGAGCAAAGTCTGGCGTATATCCGCATCTATCGGAACATTCCATGCGTGGATATCAACTG
>OQWI01000096.1_pt1 | contig 41266 bp, 66 predicted proteins | sample 1691551 | NCBI WGS metagenome assembly OQWI01 (sample SAMN03418259, study PRJEB22391) | human gut metagenome | biome: human-gut; feature: organic feature; material: feces | host: Homo sapiens | place: Tanzania | collected 2013-01
CAATATCCACCATATAGGTCCGCATAAGGACAGCACGGACAATCCCCTTGTATTATATTCTCCATGTTTGTTAGACCTCCAATTCTTTAAGATAAACATATACATCTGTAAATGTAAAGTTTGTCAGTTTTTTATATCTATTTACTACCTTTTCTACAAGATACCATTTGTTTTCAATGATAACTTCCTCACCTATACAAGGAATATTATTGTAAGGGCATGTTTCATATTGCAATATGGAATTTTCCTCATCCTCTTTTTTATAAAAAAATACATTCATAACAATCCCTTCAATTTTAAAGTCATTTCCTCAACCAAGTTTTCTACTTCTCCCCAATCGTGAGGGTCAAATCCTTCATTAAATAAAGCACTATCAGCTATTTTTTTATTTGATTTAAGAAGATTAAGAAATCTTCCTTGTCTATTTCTACTTTACTCATTATTTGTCCTCCTTTATCCATCCTTTTTCTAAACAATAATCATAAGCATTTTGTATTGCCTCAATAGGAGTATTTTCTTCTTCAACGGGGATAAAATAATTCTCACCATCTGACCAATACAGCTGCCACTTATTACCAACACGACTTAAAATTGGCACGTAATCTCCTTTGTCACTCACTTGAGTTGTATCATTATCAGGGTCGATGTCAAAATATGGTATCGACATAAGCATTTTGTCAATTATATTCTCCATATTTGTCAGTCTTACAATTCTTTAATTAGTAACTTACTTCTTTTGGAAAATGGTTTATAACCATTTTTTAGATACCAAGCTAAAACAAAACTTTCAGATTCTTCTTTGTCAAATTCTATTCCAATTACTTGAACTCCATTTGAATTAGCTTGTTGTTCAGCAATTTGCAACAGTCGTTTTGCAACTCCTTTTCTTCTATACCCACTGTCTACATAGAGTGCATATATAAGTGCATCTGCTTTACCAGAAATTTTACTATTATAGCATGGAATAGATACTTGCACAGAACCATAATTTTGTTCATCAGTAATTAAAATTCTTATTTCATCTTTCCATTTTTGATACTGTATCATTTTCTAACTAGCTAAATTGATTTTTATAAAAGTCTGGAACTTTATTGACTTCCCACCAAGAACTACATTCGTCTTCACAAGATACTATCCATACTGGTTCTTTAGTATCTTTATCTTGACAATATACTGTACCTTGAACTTCTTCTTGCATGAAGATAGAATCTACTTCAAAGTCTAAGTCTTCTAGAGTAGTATAGACTTTACAAGACTTGTTTCTTTCTTCCCTATAAAGTCTGGCAAAAAATTCTTCATCATTATACAAGTCTATTTTAAGTATTTCTAGATTATTTTCTTCGACAATTTCTAGAATTGACTTTTTGACATTTATTTTACACATTATTTATCCTTCAATTCTTTAAGTGCTCCTTCCAAGTAATCAACAATCATTTTTTCTTCAAATTTTGAATAATAGTTACCATTCATATAATGAATAGTCTTTTCAATAGCTGATTTTATTTTTTCTTTATTCATTGATTATCTTGCTTTAAATTAAACTGTTTTGATAAAAATGAATTATTCTTTATCAAATTGACAATTTTTTCTTCTGTATGAATGCCCTTCCAAAACAATTCGGTATGACTACCACCTCTATCATCATCTACAGAGAACGGAACACCATAATTTGTATAAATCTCTCCATGATGTTTGATAACGTGACGACCTGGATTATTTTGGATATTACTTATCAAAACTTCATTATCACATTCACACCATATCTCATATTCTGCATTTGTTAGAGTTTTATCAATTCCAATAGGGAAATGCCCAGAACACCCATCTGTTCCAAAGTAAATAATTTCTGCCATATTCTCTTTTTTACCCTCTCTCTGGTATAGTTATTTTCTTTTACGTTTTTTATTTTGCAGATACTGTCCGTATTCTTTTGGTGAGCTTGTAAATATTGGGCCGTAAGTTATAAATGTAGGCTTGTTGTAGTAAAGTCTGCATATGGGATCTATTTGTTCTATATTATTCATGTTTTGCTATTTTTACTCAGTCTGACTTTTGGAGTTCTTTCAAAGCTTCTTCCAAACAACAAATGCAATTATTCAAATATGTCTGTCTGTTTTCATATTTGCGTAAAATTGCTAAATGTTTTGCTTTTTGTATCAGCTCTTTAACTTTTTTCTTATCCATAGTTCTAAATTGGTTCTTGTTTAATAACTTCGTCAAGCCTTGCCTCCATCTGCTGAATGATATTGTCTATTGTCTTGCCTTGATAATCAATAGTTACTTCTTTGAGGATAGCTAACTGTGATGTAAGTCTGAATCTGTTTGGTACTATCATAATCACGTATGTTTAATTAAATAATCCTTGGCTCTCAATGCAACTCCCTTGATAGCAGTCTTCTTGTGAGTTACATTGCCAGTTGTTAAGTCATCTGCCATTTCCTCGATGGTGGTGAATTTAGCAATTAACTTATTGCGTAACTTTTGTTCTATTAACAAACGTTCTTTATTATCCACTCTATTACTTACCCATGCCGGAAATCCACCAATATTTCCAGTATACTCTGCATCTAAAACATAGAAAGGCACACCGAGATTATTGTGACTTGGTTCATATACCATAACTGATACATAAGAGTTGTTAAGAGGATTTGCTATATACATAACAGAGTCGTCTGGCATATTCCAGGTAATATCTCTAAATTTTCCAAGATTCATATAATTCCACGCCATATTCTTCCTTCTTTTTACTCTTCTCCCTGTTGCCAAGAAGAGGATGGTTATTATTCTACAATAAATCCATTTTCAGAGCAAGTGTCAATAGCTTTAATTGCTATCCAAATTGCTTGTTTCTGTTCATCGTCTGTAAGATTGCTTCTAATCTCACACAACTTTCTTTTTGCTTCTGTTGCTTTCATAAGTTATTGTATTTAAAGTTCAAACTCTCTGACTACTTTTGGTAACTTGTTATAACCTTTTTCAAGATGGTGCTGCTTGCAAGCTTCGATAGCTTCATCTTCTGTAGTGTAATACTGCTTACAACAAGACATACTTAAATCGTCGTTTTCTATTTCTGTCCATATAGGCTGTATGTAATATGCACCTTCACTATTTGTTTCTTTACAAACTAAGGCACGATAGCCTTTTTCACTTTTTATGATTCTGTATTTCATTTTTTGATTAGTGTATTATTAGTGTTACTCAATGTCCATTCCATATCAATTCCTCCATATCCACCATATCCACTCTTTTCTAGAGCTTCAATAACATTAGAAGCATTACAACAATACTCCCCATTATCGTTTTTCCATTCTTCTAATGTCATAGGAATTGTTTCATGGAGATAAAGATTAGCTAAACCTTCATCATTAAAAGCAAATACATTAGGATATATCTCTGATACTTTACAACCCCAAAGTCCACCATCACGCCAATAATAAGCCGATAAAAATCCTTCTTTGTCCACATGAGGATGAGAGTTCAGTCTCATACCATTAACAAAACACGGCATACCTTTATAATATGGGATGTTTCGTTTATAGGTTATTTTTCTATCTTTTTGTGTCATATTCTATCTATTTATGCCTCCGAAGGCGTTAAACACCAAACTTCTGCTTTTGGCTTAGTCTTGAACTGCTTATCTTTAACCTCATGCCAAATTCCATCAGGTGTATTTCTATATTCAATAAGAAACAAACCTTTCTCAATTTTGACTATTCTATATTCAAAATACATACGCTTTACTCATTAAAACATAATTTTAAAACTCTTACCTTTCAAAGTAGGTCTCTTTTTGAGGACGAACTTTATTAAATCTTCAAAATCAATCGGGAAGAGTGCACAATATTTATACTTTAATGTGCAAATGAATCTTCCATTAAGCATAACGTCAAATACAAGAGTTTTCATTGCTCACTTCTTTTCGGTAATATGTCTTTGATGTAGCACCACTTTGTAATTTTGTTATACTCAACAAATTTCTTCCATTCTAAATCGTCGAATATATCATCAATACCAACATCCATACCACCTTGTTCATCATGCCACAGGTAAAGAATATCAGCTGAACCTTGTGGTTTCTCGCTTACATCATGCCATAAAGCACTCTGTAACCATTTTACATCTTCAACAAATGCTTCACGTTTTGCTGAAACATAGATTCCTTCATCAGCTTCTGGCCCATGACCAACATATTGATTGGCAGCTTGGACTATTCTATCATCGTCTATCATGTTGTTAGAGCTTTAATTATTATTTGTTATATGGGTCTGTTGTGTTAAGCAAATGAGCAGTTTGCTCATTGTAAGGAATGCAATACTTCCATCCTTTATGACCTAAACTTACATAAACAAATTCTGAAGACCAGTCATAATGAGAGAACAAACCAATCTTCCATTTTTCATCTTTTTTACCATCTCTTACCAACACCTGGTCAAATGGTTTAAACTCACATTCTGGCTTTATAGGTTCTACTTGCAGTGTCTCGAAGTTATACTTGCCTTTAAGCAGCGTTTCAACCCTCTTGATAAATTGTTTTCGTTCTTCTTCATCAGCTTTACGAAATAAAATAGTTAAACAAACCTCCTCTTCACCTGTATTGTTGTCACAATATAAATTGATAGTAGTGTTGAACTTTGTGTAAGCGTCATTTGCCCAGCCATCGAAAATAACAGCCATACCAGCCATACCCCCTCCCATTTTTATAAGCACATCCCCTCGCTTGAAAAAATGGTTCCAATCTCGCATTTCTGAAGAAGGAAAGAGTATACATTCAGCATTAGGATATCCTTTAGTAAGGAATCCTTCTTTTGTATAACTATGTTGACGGTTATAAGTATCTAATATGAAAATAGGATATTCATCATCCTTAGTACTAATTCCGTTAAAAATGACTTCCCCTTCAATTAAAGAAAATAGTTTCATTTCCTTAGGGCAATCTTTTAAGATTTCTGCTATATTAATTTTATTGCTCATTGTTGTATGATTCATAATTTTCTCTTGTGATTTCTTTATAGAATGATATAACAATACTATCTATTGGTAGTTTAACATTTTCTATAACATGTTTTTCTACTTCCTTTAAAGGAATATCGTTTAATGTTGTATTAAAAGTGCCTTTAACATGTATCATGTTGCTACCTCTTGAGAGAATAGCAACATAATAATAGTACTTTCTATCCATAGTTGTTTTGTTTATGTTGGGGAATCAGTTGTGTCTAACAGATATTCATTGCCTTCATAAGGAATACATTGAGAGTATGTAAGACCTCCAACACAAAAATATTTAAAAGTATTTGTGTTTATAAAGTTTAGAAAAATAGATGGCATCCATATTTGATTATTATTATTTCTAACTAGCACTTTATCAAAAGGTTTGAACTCTTGTTTTATAAGTTTATGTTGCTCTTTGTCATACTTGTAGCCTTCTCTAACTAAAGCTGAAAGTAATTTATTCCTTTCTACTGTAGAAGTTGATATAAGATGCATTACATTTATTCTAGTAATTATTCCTTCATTATAAATTAACTTATTATCACTATTTCTAAGTTCACAATAATACTGAGTGCAATTATCCGAGTCTAGTACTCCTTTTAATAGATATAGATTGTTAATTTCATCTTTTACAATATCACCTTCTTTAAACTTAGGTTCTAATTTCTCTAACTCCAAAGTATCAGCATTCCATCTATATCCAGCTTCTGCCATCTTATCAAATAGTTTTTTCTTAGCTTCTTCTGAAGCTGGAATGTAAAATTCAGAAGTCCATCCATAAGTTGTTCCTATGTTAAAATGGTCAGTACCGTCAACACCACATATATATTTAGGTGAAGTACCCCAGTAATATTCACCACTTGCAATAAATGGTATAGTACCGTCTGCTTCCATCATAATGTCACCTCTTTTGACAGGTATTCTAAACTGACTCCAATCTCTTTGGTCTCTAGATGGGAATATGACACATTCTCCACTATGAGAATAACGTCCTTCATAATCTAAAGTATATGAAGTACTTATTGTATCAGCTACTTTTCTTATTACTATAGTCCCAATATTTGTAATTTCTCCAAGTTCTGCATTACCACACAAAGTACAATATAATTTAGTACCTTTAGGACAATACTTTAATATTTCTGCTATGTTCATATTATTTAATGTATGTATAAATATCTAAATAAATTTCAGCTAGATTCCTTTCTTTAAGGTTATCTAAAGCCTGCTGTTCTATCAGACCCATGTTATTTACTAAGTTATTGAACTCTCTTTTATTATAAACGGCTTGCGTATCTATGGCATCATAATCTAATATTTCATGCTGCTCACCAAAGTGTGTTTCTGCTGTTAATCTTACTTCTAAATCACCATTTTCTTTTTTATAGTGTTCTAGAATTTTTTGTAATTCAGATATTTTCATAATCTCTTAATTCAAATGTTTCTTTACAACAAGGACAGTATACTATATAATGGTAGCATCTTTTACGCCCTCCATCACTAGTATATACCCAATGATATTCTTTTCCATAATCTCCTTCTTCTATCAAAAGAAGAGAATCACAATGTGGACATCTATATTTCAAAGGTAGTTTTATAGATTCCCCTCGCCTAGCTTTATCTTCAAGAATTTTCATGAAATAAAGATTTAAGATATTCTTTTGTCCATTTAATATATGGATATGCTGTTTTTAGTTTATTAATATACTCACGTCCTGGACTAAGAATATCATCAAAAGAATATTCATAACATTCTCTTTTTTCTTCTTTGATACATTCAGGAGACTTACAGCCATAATGCCCTACATTCCAAGTATCATAAATAGCAGGATAGATTATTTCATATATAAAGGCACCATCTTTATACTTAAGATTAAGTAAACTAAGAATCTTTTGACGTGTAGGTATATCTAATCCAAGTAGTTCTGGATCAATATCTATGTTAGTTTCTCTAAGAAGCCAATATAGATATTGTCTATCCCATATAAGAATATCTTGAATAGTTTTGCCTTTATGTCTACCAAAACCTATAACTTTATTTAATGTCTTTCGTTTTAGAGATGCAAATCTTTGCTTTAAATCCTCATATTCTTGCATAATCTATATTAAATGTGCTGATTTACATCCTTCATAAGCTTCTTTAATAGCTTCTTCAGGAGTATTTGCTGTAAAATGTAACCTTAAAATTTCATGAGTGTCTATATCAATCCAATACACAATATATTGAACTAATATATTGTCTATTACACTAAGAGTAGGTACATATCCTAAATTAGTTTTATGATAATCTTCATCCAGTTGTGGAAGCTTTGCAAACATTTCTAATTCTGTCATAGTTACTAATTTTTATAAATAGTATCAAGGATTTCTTGAAAGTTAGGATTGTCTATTACTGCTTGAGCATCTTCTGCCCTATTAAAAAGAGCTTCTATACCAGTTAAACTATTTCTATACCATGCAGAAGCTGTATTAACTCGATAACCTTTGAATCTCATATCATATAAAATATTATAACATTTGTCAATTTTGGTATGTAATCTGTTGTAATACTCAGCAATATTAAGAAGTTGATTTAATGCTAACAATCTTTCAAGTTGTTTTTCATTAGTTGCAACATTTTTCCTAAAATAGAAATCTATATCTCCATTAAATGTAGTTACATGAGATATATATTTATTAATTTTACCCATATTATTTATACGATAATAATCCGTAATGTCACTATTAAATAACATATTACTTATATCTTTATAAGTTGGATTATGTATAGGTTTGAATCTAACACACTCAAATGTAGAGTTTTCTTTATCAATTTCATAACCTTTTGGAGCTTGTATTTTAAGTTCTTTTGTTTCCATATTTGTAATTTATTTATTAGAGAGGGAGAAGTACGAATTGAACGTATTTTGATTACTTGATGTATTAACTTCATCCATTATCATTTATTTGCTAAAACATTATATAGCTAATGATGGAAAGCCTTTACCTGCAACATTATCTTGCGTTACCTTTTCACCTTATCACCTGTCCTACATATTTATAACTATGTAGGTATCTCCCTATTTTTTATGAAAATTTATTTAATTTGCTTTTGAGTTTCTTTTAATAATGTTAAGAACTTAACTTTAAATTTATCATCTATAGCTATAAGTAAATGAAGACCTTTTAGATATTCATTATCTATATTATTTATATGCTTGATGAGGTACTTTAAAGTATGTTTCTTTATTAATTCTGAATAACTATCATCGTTGTAGCTTAACATTCTTAGTGATATTTATAGGAGTATCTTCTTTAAAGTATTCCCATGATGTGTATTCTTCTTTCATAGATCATTATATTCTTGTTGTAAACAAACTGCATCTTCATAGTAATCATCTATAAAGAATTGACAGTCAGCTTTGCTAGTTACACTTCCTTTGAACTTAATATTCATCCATTTCTCAATAAGTTTTATTTTACTTCTTTGAGATGGAGTTGATCTTTCTAAAGTTATCATTACTTATAAACTACTGTTGTATCTATGGATATATTGCCTTTATATGTTATTTGTAGAGTTGTTTTGCCTCTATAAACATCTATAGCTTCAGGGGATTTAAAACTATTTATACACCACATTCCGAATGCTGTAATCATACCTCCAAAATATGCAGTTACAGTAATAGGTATGTCATAGTCAAATTCTACAAAAACTTTAGCAAATAATATAGATCCAATAAGTATTGCAATTATTCCTATTATAATCATATTGTTTCAAATGTTAATGTACATTGTTTACATTCTGGGGAATGAATAATTCCTTTACCAGGAAAATAGATATAATCATGATGCTTATATTCAAATTCTTGAGGCTTTTTATTTACAGGATAAAAGTTAATTAATAATATCTCCATAATCATAAGTATAGCTATAAATGTTATTATAGCTAAAGTTTTAAATGTACTACTCATTTTAATATTTTTACTTTAACTTTCTCTAACTTAACTCTTCTAGTATCTTTAGGATGGATTAAGATGTCAATACAATGATTGTGACGTTTGTTCATGACATCTTTTACTTCATAGATACCAAAGCCTTCAATATATACTCTTTTAGGTTTGTTTTTAGGAAATAACCAGAGTAAGTCTCTTGAGATTGCGCACCACTTTATTCTATTATTCTTTAAATGACGAAGATTTATCTTACTGCCATCAGAAGTAACCAGTGGCTCAGAATTACATTGAGCCTTGACTGGTTGATAATAGGTGAGAGTGACATGAGTTATTGTTTCTCCTATGATAGGAATATTAACTATAAAGAATAGTAGAGATATTAATATGTATTTCTTCATTTGTAATATAATAATTAAAAGTAATATAATTCTTGAGTTGTTATAATTTACATCCAGGTTGTCTGTATCTATGGTATTTCTTAACCTCTTCTATAGTATGCTTACTTTGTTTTTCTCTGTGCTTTGTGCATTTAGCACAGAGATTTACATCTTCATATAGAGAACATCCAGATGTAGTATTCATTCTACTAACTCTATAAGAACATTTTTCTTTCTTTAGAGGACATTGTTTTATCTCTTTTGTTTTCATATTACTAAATCTATTTTTAAAAGTTATTTTACTAAAGGAGAACAAATTAATGTTCTCCTAATTTAGATAAAGCTTCTGCAAACGCATCTACATATTCATAAAGATGTTCTTCTTCCTGTGAGTCTTGAGCTTGTAAAAAAGCAATTACTTGTTGTGCTACATGTTTACCTTCTTCAGAACAAAAAGATGTATCAACTTTATACCATTCAAGAAAGTCTGATGTATTAGTTGTTTTATATTGTTCTATACCTACTCCTCCTGATGTTAATGCAATGGCTTCTACTAGTTCTTTATGTGTCATAATTTTAAAATGTTAATAATATTAGAACCCTATGTGAGTTACAACCTCACTACAATGCTTTTATTTAATAGGGCTAATTCCAACCTATTTAGTTTGATAGCATAACTAAAATCGGTACTAATAATAATAAGACCTCAATATACTTACTATCCTCATATATTGTCCTTTGTACGGTCTAATAATTAATACTAATTAGAGAAAAGCTTTTACACAATACAAATTTGTTGTTATTTAAGTGGACTTGTATTATGATTTTATTTATCCACATAAAATCCAAACACAAATTAAGCTATCCAGCGTTGCTTGTGTTTAGTTATTATATTTATATTGAAGATTATGTTCTCTTGTTATTTTTAATGCTTCTTCTTTTTCGGTTTACTAAATTCATAAATTATATGATTGATTTGTGCATAATCAAAATATTCAGAGAAATCTTCTGTATCAATAACTATACTATTTTTATGATACACTATATTAGCTGTATCATCTAGTGTAAAAAAACCACGATCATAAACACTTATAGTAATATAACCTCTAAGATTCTTCAGGGCTTTCTTTGTTTTACGAATACTCATATTTTTAAAGTGTTAAAGCGTTATACATAGACACAGAGTTACCATCAGACTATCCAGTGCTAATAGTTCCTCTGTGTTTCGTCCAGTCTCATCAGTATGAATTTTTAAGTCTCCTGGCTGACTTAATTTAGAAATATTTTAATTTCCATATTTGTCTTCTGAACCATCATCTTCTCCTATTGGATTATCAAATCCATATTTAATAGCAACAGCTTTAAATAAAGGTAATCCATACATGGGATAATTGTCAAAGTCTTTAAGAGGGTCTTCAAGTATAGTTAACCATCCCCTAACAACTTCATACATCATGCTTGCTGAAATACCTCGTTTATTTAAAGCTTTTTTAAAACCAAATGCAACATCCATTCTAAGCTGACTAATGATATTTTTCTTCGTGAATTTTTGAGGAGTCCAATTTGGTTCTTGAATTTCCCAACCTATAGATTTTGCCTGTTCTATAGTAAGAAACTGACATAATCTATGTCCTAATCTATCTTCAAATGGAGTTTCAAACTTATTCCAATTATTAAGTATATAATCTAATTGTAGCATGAGTTTTATTAGTTTATATTTACAAGATTTCTGTTATACTGATTGTATGCAAGTGAGTTCTGTATGTTGTACCACTTGAATACTTGAAGGAATGATTTGTTCATAATGTTATTTTGTAGAGCAAATCTTATTATTGTTTGTAGATCTGATTTATCCATGTTGATTAATGCTAAGAGTTAAACAAATCCAAGAGGTCTTGGGTTGAGTATTCTATCTTAGTTGCAGATGGAGTAGGAGAGACATTCTTAGCCACACGCTTGGAAGGGTTCTCTTTATACTCCAACTGCATCTGAGACAGTATAGAGAAAATGTCAGTATTATCGTCAATATTATTAGTTTTGACATACTGATTTACTTGTGTAAGAGTAATCATATTATTTTAAGAATATGACAAATCTGAGCTTCTGTAAGGGAAGGAAACTTATTGAGTAATAGTTTTTTTGTAAACTCAGGCTTAAGTTTAGCACCAGTTGAATGTCTTACTTCATAGTTGGCAGCTATAAAAGAGAGTAGATTGGTGAGTTGTCTAGAATCCATATTATTTTAGTTTGTCTAAACAATACTGATACCAACTTCTTTCATGCTGACCAGTATATTTTGACATTGCGGGTACTTTTTCTAAGTAAGGTATTACTAATAAGGTTTCAATGAAATCGGCATTTTCACAACTTAGTTCAATGCCTTCTTCATTCAAAACTACTCTTTGAGCTGTAATAGAAGGACTAGTTACTATTAACTTGCCCATTGAACGCCAAACTTGATTATGATGAAGAAATAATCCATGTTCAGGAAGGTTCTTTATTTCTGTTTTTGTTGCCATAATTCTGCATATTTATTGATGTCTCCTTCTTTTAGTACATCATTTATTACTTGTGTAGTTGTACTATCTAAGTCAGACATATACATTCTCATAAATATTTCTAAATCTTTCATAGTTATGATATTTTATAGAATGTCACTTTCATCACATACCATTATGTCCTTGAAACACTCAGCTATCGCTTCTTGTTTTGCAAGCATTTTAAAAGTATTGACTAAATGGTTGGTGTTCATATCTTTGATAGGAATGTTTTTACCATCTTTTGTTGTCCAGATAATAGAGCCAGAGTTGCGCTGTCTAAGTCACAACTCTAGCTTTAAGTCCTGTATAGTTGCTTTTTTCATGCTATTTGTATTTCTACTTTATCAAAAGGACACTGAGCAAATAATACTCTTTCTAATGTTTCAAGACATACACAGGCTATAGAATTTCCTCTTCTAACACCTTTAAAAGTAGCTCCTTCATTTGCCTTAAAATATAGAATCTCATGTTCCTTAGGAAAACAAGATAACAAAGAAGTCATAGCAGCATCAGTAAGCCAATATTCTTGGTAGTATCTACCTTTATGAGTCTTGGACATAACAATGCTATTATGTTTCTGCTTAAGTAACTTATCTGTAGCTGTTGGCTCATTCTTAGCCATAAATCCAAGATTATAGTTTGGATATGTATCAAAAAACTCTTTTACTTGTATCATTGTGATAATGTTTTTGTAATACTTAAAGAGAAATGTTGTAAAAAATGTAATATTGCTAAGTAGTTTTAACAAAAAAGTAGCTGGATAAGTTGCTGAAAGATAGATAGTTGACTTTTAAGAAGCAGTAAAAAATACTATAGGATTTAAAAGTGTGAAAGAATTGCCAGTTAAGAAAACCTCTTTATTGGGGAGAGGATTAATAACCAGCAATTCTAACACCTAACTATCTATAACACAATTACTTACAAACTTATTACACATACAATTTTACTGTGCAATTAGATGCCTAAATTGACATCCTGCCAAGCATTAGCACCAGCATTGCAAAGTGAGAAGTTACCACTATCAAGTTCAACAACCTGTAGTTCATCCTTTTTCTCTGCAATCTCCTTAGGTGAGAGAACACCAAGTTTAGAAGAGAAGGCTACAAAGGTTCTTGTGTTATCACTTGGATTAGTGAAGATGCAAGACTTGAACATTTCTCCTGACTCTTGGTTGACAAATTCTCCAACCTGCATTTTACCATGAGACTTAGCAAAGTCAATGAGAGACCATGAATCCTTGATACCTTTCAAAACTGAACCATTATTGGTAGACATTATACTTCCTCATCTCAGAGGCACTATCATTTGTAGACAATGACTAACTGACTGCAATATAATATTATTCCTCAAGGACAGTCAACCCTATTGGAATTATAAAACTATTAGAAGGCAGATATTCTGAGAATCCTCTATATCCCCTCAAGATATAGGAGTGGTGATGTGTCCCTTAAAATCTTATAAAACTATAAAACTTCTTTTCTTACAGAACTTACAGAAAAGAAAGAAATATATAAAGAAAGAAAAGATATGAGATTTGACATACATAATCTATGTATAAGAAGTTTGTTGAATACAATTTCATTGACCTTTACTATAGGTATTGTTAATATAATGAATAGTATTCTATTCATCAATAAGTAATAAGATATTGTGAAGAAAAATACTATAGAATTAAATAAACAAATACTAATCTATTAATCAATAAATCATATGCTTCTGTTTCAACAAATGCTAAAGTATTGAGGTATTAAATGCTAAAGTATTGAACAGAAAGTACTAGTGTAATAAAAATACGCTACTAATATAGTTAAATATGTTAAATAATTTGGTAATATAAAAACTCAGCATATATTACTATATAATAGTAACAGATTTTCAACAAATAGGGTAGAGTGGATTAGTTCTATAGGGTTTAGTGAAGCAATATATTGTACAGAATGAAACAACATTTAGTGTAGATAAGCATAGATAAGTAGGGTAGATATGAGTAATTAAGTACTAAAGAATGAGGTATACAAATACTATAGAAGTTACTCAATATTTAGTAAAGAATAATATCAACAAATACTATTGTGTTTAATGATATTTACTATAAAAGACTAACTGTGATGTGTTCCCTTTAGCTTATTAATCTAAGTATATTTGAAGAGGAATGTTCCTTCTGACCAGTAAAAGATAATAGTAGTAAGATTTATATAGAATAAGCTAAGTTTCTGTTTAGAATTGTGCTACTTTTCTCTCTTGGTTTGAGAGATTAGAGTGACTGAAAAATACTGATAGTACATCTTTATATGTTTGCATATATTATTGTAAAAACTGTAGTATAAGCTAAAAACTAATGATTGAAATAAAAAAGCTAGCCCAATAGGGTTAGCTTTTATTCTGTCTAAGACTTAAGACCTTAAAAATTTATACCAAGTTGAATAACCACTATACTTAATAAACTCTCTAAAGGTGATATTATTGTAGCACCATACAATTAAAGTTATATCAAGTGCTGCAAGAACTAACCAAGTAAGAGATAACTCTGTACAGCAGATGAGCAATGTAGAAAGAGTAAATGTTATGTAAAATATGATTGCTTTCATGATTGATATTTTTTATGAATGGAAAAAGGCTGCAAGGTAATGTACCAAGCAGCCTTTGTTTAGTGATTATAGTCCAAGAGCTTTGCAGTGAATATTGTACTCTTCAATAGAGACCTTGATGTTTCTTCCAAAGATTTTGATTGTCTTGTACTTTGGAGTGATAGTATTGTCCTTGAAGATAGGTACATCAATACTTATCTCTCCATTTATTATCATGTTGTTGAAGTGAGAATGTCTTTCTTCAAGCATATTAAGGTGAACTCTCTTGCTGGCTTCATAGTTATCACTTGAGCATACAGCATTACGGTTGATTTTCTTTCTCATAGTTGTAAAGGATTTAGTTATTGATAAAGCTTGTTTATAAAATAGGAAAGTGTGCTTTCACATTGAATACTATCTAGTTTAGCTCTTGACTCATAATAATCTTGTGGGTCAAAAGCATCTACCCAGTCATATTTATTATCAAGAGTATCAAGCAAATCTTCTGTAGCTTTGTTGTATGAATTATAAGCACTAAGAAGATTGTTAACTCTTGTATTGTTAGTATTTTGGCATACCATAAAACCTGCAACCATACCAATTATCATTGATATGATGCAAAGAATGATAATTTTTTTCATTGTTATTGTGTGTAGATAATAAAAGGTAAGAAAATCAATGTCTTCTTACCCTAATCTTTATATCATTAAATATCTGATGGAATAGCTGGTATATCACAATATCCTACTATTATTCCTTCATATTTTAAGTTTGAATAATAATGAACTTCTACTTCTTCTGATGTATTAAGGTCATTATCATAACTGTCTTCTGTAGACCAGTTATATTCAAATGACATCTTAAAGAGTCTTTTCTGTGCATACATTATACACTCATAATGGGTATTATTACCACCTGTAGGATATCCTATTACATCAAGTACTACTGCTTTTATAGGATGCTCTACATTAGGAATAGTTATTTCTAATATCTGTCCTTTCTCTATAGGTTGTCCATATATTATTTTTTCCATAATTCTTTTATTTAGAAGTAGTGCAGAGTTTTTTACTCCACACTACTTGTTATACATATTACCATTCACCTTTCAAGGTGGCAATGAGTTCTTCTCTTACATAAGAAGGAAGCTCTACACCATAGGCTTCATCAAAGAATTTGCCTAATGTAAGTACAAAAGTATCTGTTACTTCATTAGTTTCACCTACTGTAAAGAATACTTCATATCCATCTATAGGTATAGTTTCTCCTTCTTTTGGAACAGCATAGCCATTAAACTCTATCATATCTCCTTGGAAGTCGGCAAGGTCATTTAAACAGTCTTCAAAATGATATATCATGAAGTTTTTTAGTTCTTCACAATTGTTGAGGCATTCAAATGTTGGAATTTTATTTTCAATCATAATAAAAACAGTCTTCATACTAGAGTAGACTGAAAGAACTTTTGTTAATACTTTAAAGAATGATTATTTTAATGAAAGGAGGAGCAGAAGCCCCTCCTTTATATTCTTAGAGTCCAAGGTCAACATTTTCCCAAGAGTCCTGCCCCTGATGGCAAAGTGAATACATGTCATCACCATCCTTTGTCTCACAGAGAACCACCTGAAGGTCATCCTTCTGTGCTGCAATTTCTCTTGGAGAGAGAACACCAAGCTTGCTGCTGAATGCAACAAAGGTGCGAGTGTCACCCTTTGTGAAGATGCAGCTCTTAAATTTGTCACCAGATTCTGAGTTTACAAACTCACCAACCTGCATCTTAGGACCAAACTCTCTTGCAAATGAGAGAAGTGACCAGCTGTTCTTGATTTTGTTTGCCTGTGCCATAGATAGTTGCCTCATAGCAGGACTTCATTAGTGCTATGCCTTTAGTTCCTCGGATGCTTTCTCCAGAGGCATGTATGCAGATGGATATTTGCCATTGAACAAACTGACAAATGGAAGGTTACTATTCTTCACCCTCAAATCATCATGGAATGAAATACCCCAGGGGGTATATCCCACTCCAAGATATAGTGGGGGTGGTGTGTTACATTATCTTCCCTCTTTATACACACACTTCATTTTTCATCATTATCTATATCTACACATTTTATTATATACTATTTTGCTGTTAAAAGTATTATAAGTAACTTTGCAACAGAGCATTAGTAACAAATACATCTATAAGAAATGAAAGGATTGGAAGTATATATCTCAAAGCATGGTAGGCACTTTACTGAAAGACTTGCCATTGCAGCTATAGACAATAGATGGAGTCCCTCAGAAATAGAAAGATCTTCTGAAGCAATGGTTTATTATAATGTGTCTGAGGCAACATTAGGAGATATAGTATTTCTAGTCAATAAGTATAAGAAGAATCATTGTTGTGCTACTAAGAAGAAATGTCTTAGATATGCTCTTAATATAATAGGAGATTATAGTTCCAATGGTTATGCTTTTACTCTGTTTACTTTACTGAATAGCAGTATAGATTTAAAAGAATATGTATAAAACAATATAAGAGGAGGCTATTACAGCTTCCTCTTATCCAATTAATTATAAATCTTTAAACGTATGAACATTATTTTACATTACCTAACTTATCTGCCCAAGCTTCTGTGTAAAACCAATTGTATGATTTGTCTGGAGCTATAGTCTTATGTGTCATAGCCCATAGTATACTTGGAATACCTATTATAATAAGGTATAGTGGTCCGAGATACAAACTCTGCCTTGTATGTCCATACTCATGTTTTATAGTATTCTCAGTTGCTTTTGGAGAAATGAATATGTAATTTCCAAATGTTACACTTCCTGAAGAATACTTTGTATAAACCTTTATCCCTTTATATTTTGTTATTGCAGGAATCTGATTCTCTACTATCAAATAGCTCAAATAAATTAGAGCAATAATGTTCTGAGGCAACTGCCAAATGTATTTCAGAACTGACTTTATTCTTTTCATAGTAATCTTTATTTTATTGTTATCTCAATATTCTCACCTTTCTTGTATGCAGTATACATTATATTATATAGCTTCAAGAAATAGTCCTTTGACTTTGTAACCATTCCTTTCACATCATTCTTTCCTACAAGTATACAACCTTCTGTATCTTTGGCTGTGTTTCCTGCATGTATCAGTACACCATCATATCCAGGAACTTTCTCAAGTCTTGGTATTCTTGCACCATTACAATTCTTTACATACCAACTACTCTTGCTGTATTTTGGACTAACAATATCCATACTTATCTTATAAGTTCCAGTAGGTATTGCTGTTTCACCAACTTTCTTCTTTTTCTTAATCTCTTCAATGGACATACTGCTTGTTAAACTTCTATCTCTATCTTCCAAAGTATTTGAGAAGAATACACCATCAACATATAACTTACCAATAGTATAATCCTTTTTTTTCCATTTTCTATCTATCAATATCTTCATATTATATATGTATTAGTTATAACACAAAGGTACTATTATATGTTTCTCTATGAAAGTAGTTAAATGAATGTATTAACATGATATAAATGGTATTATTAGGTTATTGTCATGTAAGTCTATTGATTATATCTTTGCAGTACTTAAAGAAAACAAAATGGAAAAGTTAAAGAAATATGTTTGTATTGGAAGTATTGTATTAATGATAATAACAATAATTGTTCTATGTTTTATACTTAAAAGTAAGGTCAAAACGGAGAATAGATGGAAAGAAGCTATTACTAATGTAAAGTCCTACGAGAATATGTTCAGTGATTCTAAGGACAATAGTATAGCATTCCAATTGACTATTGCTCAGTTGAAGCATTCCAATGACTCCATCTTCCAAGAGCTTAATAATACAAGAAAGGAACTGAAGATAAAAGACTCCAAGCTAAAGAGCTTGCAGCATATATCTTCTAACTTCACAAAATCTGATATTATAATTTTGAAAGACACTGTTTTTAAAAACAAGGGGATTAATATTGATACTCTGTTATCAGATGAATGGTATTCTGTGAGGGTTGGTCTAAGATACCCTTCATCTGTAACTGTCACACCAAAATTCAAGAGTGTGAAAACTGTGATAGTATCAACTAAGAAGGAAACAGTTAATCCTCCAAAGAGGTTCTTCTTATTCAGATGGTTTCAAAAGAAACACACTGTTCTACATGTGAATGTAGTTGAGAAGAATCCTTATATAGAAAGTCAGGATAACAGATACGTTGAGATTATTAAGTAAGTAGTATTCTATTTGCTTTTTTATTATTTTTTAATTGTTAGGTTGGTTCTCCCCCTGTCAGCGGACAGAGGGAGTTTTTGTTTTATCAAAGTCTATTTGGATTTATGATAGATAAGCTTCTCTATATAAGCAATAACCTTTTCATTGGCTTTATTGATATTGGTATAATCCTTTTGTATATAGATGTCAGTAATACTCATATCTGATACATGGTTCAATGCTTCATGTATAGTATACTTATCTATACCAAGCCTGTTTCTTGCTATTGATGCCCAAGTATGTCTGGCAGAATAGAAATCAAAATGAGGAATACTCAAGGTGTCTGCAATTATATACAGTCCTTTATTTATATGTTTGTTGAAATTAGCTGCATTGCTATACTTCTTATAGAAGTTAAACACTCTTGAGTCTCCTTTATATTTATCAAAAAGAGGTTTTATTATATTAGGTACTGCTATTTCAATATGTGCATTATCTATTCTTCTATCTCTTGTCTTTGCTCTGTCATAAGCAAGTACACCATTACTATATGATGTACATTCATATAGATCAACAGAGTTCATACCTATAAGACAGAATGATAAAATATAGCAATCCCTTGCCATTCCAACTCTTCTTGTTCCATGAAAGTTAAATAGTTTAATTAGGTTATCAACACTGATAATTCTATTCTTTGTCATTGATACACTCTTAGGAATGATAAAGCTATTAAATGGATTATTGGTTATTACCTTGTTATCATCCATATTATATTCTCTTATAGCCTCATTGAATATATGACGCATACAACCTAAGTATAAAGACTGTGCTCTTGGATGTCCAGTAAGATAATCTTTATAGTTGTTGAGAAGATTATAATTAATATCAGAGAATAAAAGTGTGTCACTTTTTAGAAATCTGTATAAAGAATTAAGCATAATAGAGTAGTTGCCTTTTCCTTTATTATTTGATTTCTCAACCCACTTTCTTGTATATTCAAAAAAGTCCAGTGTCTTGACATTACCTGTTAATTGAGAATATATCCATTCAATATCAGCATCTTTATTTCCCAAGCTAGTCTCTATTTCATATAACCTATTCTTTAAAGTATTTATAGTGTCTTCAATATTTCTTTTAAGACTATCAGACTTTATCTTTCCTTGTTTTGTTAGGTCACACTCCTTTATAACAATATTTGTATGGATTCTCTTTCTTATTCCTTTATGAGATAGTGTTATTGAAACTTTCCTTGTCTTATCTTTTTTAGGTTCTTCTATTTTATATGTGATTGTAGCCATAGCAATGTTAACTTATGATTGTCGTTTTATGTCATTAACTGCAATAATTTATATCTATTGAATTAATTCTGCAATATTTTCATCCTTTAAATACTATAACTCTCTCTGTTTCAATAGCTCAGTTGGATTAGAGCAACAGCCTTCTAAGCTGTGGGTCTTGGGTTCGAACCCCAACGGAATCACAACGAAAAAATGCTTCAAATTTGATTGTATCGCTAATAGCTTATTTATCAAGCTGTTAGCGATATTTTTTTATTGTATTATATACTAATGTCTATAATTTCTTTTGCTTATTGAAATTTCTTTGTTATGTATTTAAAGATATGTAATGGGAAGTATTGCAACATTATTGCAATAAAATTGCAATTATTAATTTAAATAATTGGTAGGAGTAATTGTACTTCTAAAAATAATAGAAGGCAATGTAAATGTAGAGAAGACTTAACATAGTAAATGTAAATTAATATGATGTAATACGTAAATTCATTATTTGAGTTTGTGTGAGTGAATTAATGTATACAAAGGTATATATTATTTGAATAATGTAAGTATAAGTAAATAAGACAAATTAAAATATCTCATTTAAAGTTTGTTAATATGAAAAGTATTAACAGATTTACTATGCCAATTTAAGAGAAAAATTGTATATTTGCAGTACTTAAACCAACAATTATAAATAACTATAAAATAGTGTGTTATGAAAGTTGGTTAAAGTAAAACTTTAAGTAAAATCAAATGTTATGGTGGCAATAAAAAAGACAAGAAGCAGGGATGAACTGAGGTGGCAGGCTGAGAGTGATGCTCAAACAATGGCAACCTATCAAGAAATACTTAGTGATAAGGCAAGAATGAATAGGGCTATTAAGGTAGCAAAATCTCAGGCAGCAGATCTTACAAAGAGAGTTAATGCTCTACAGAGTGTATCAAGGACAAAATCATCATCTAAAAGAAAGTAGATTATGTGTGAGCAAGAAGGCAAAACTGTACAGAAAATACAGATGGACTATATACAAGCATCTTCATTAAGAGAGCTTTTGAATAAAGTCAATAGTTATAACAGTGATTATCCTGAATGTGCAATACTGAAGGAAGATATAGTTGAAATCCTCAAGGAAGAAGAGACATTCATTATGCTTTATTATAGATAATGTAGTATATATAATAATGTGTAACTATCTAATCAGATATAAGTATGGCAAAGCAAGAGAGTATAAATGAGATGGAACTTGACACAGTGGACTTCTGTTCAAAGTGTTATTCCCTAAAAATAAAGTATGAGGATTCCATTGGTATGGATTGCTGTGAGGACTGTGGCTGTACTGATTTCAAGACAGCATCTTTTGATGAATGGGAAAAACTGTATAAAGAAAGATACGGTCATAAATATGTAGAAGAAGTTGGGGACATTAGGAAGTCACCTATATTTCAGATGTCAAATGATAAACTGAAGATAAAGGTTTCTAATGATCCATCATGGAGGGAGATATGCAGAGCCATGTATCCTGCATTTCCAAATTGGCTCAGTAAGGCAGACTCTATTATACTATTGTTTGCAAAGTTGTATCAAGAAAACAGATTGGATGATTTAAGAATGGAGCTTATAAACAGAAGTAATAACAAACACTAAAGGAGGAGAATAAAATGGAAGAGCAGAAGAAACTTACATATGAGCAACTTAATGATGCCTGTAATCAGTTATGGCAACAGAACAAGCAGCTTGTAAAGAGAAATAAGGAATTGGAACAGTTTGTTATGAACAAGAGACTTGATTATCTCTTTAAAGTGCTTGAATGTAGTAAGGAATTTTCAAGTGATTTTATTGGAAACTGTGCAAGTGAAATTGAGGAAGCAATGACTATTCCTCAAGACATGGAATATAACAGCAAGGAGGAGAGACATGAATAATACTGTTAATAAGCAAGGTCTACCAAAGCCAAACAATATAGTGACTATCTCCACTTCTCCAGGTATTGAGTTCTTTAAATGGTGGTGTATATTCCTCAGACCATTTATAAATCTCACAAATAGAGAGATAGATGTTATAGCCAGCTTCTTAAAGCAAAGATGGGAGTTGTCAAAAAGTATAAGCGACCCTACTATTCTTGACAGTATGGTTATGAGTGAAACAATCAAAGGCAAGGTGATAGAGGAATGTCAAATGACACAGCAACACTTCTATGTGGTAATGAGTAATCTGAGAAAGAACAATATTATAGTAAATAATATCCTTAACCCCAGACTTGTACCAAATATAAGAAAGGATGATAATGGATGTTTTCAGCTACTTATACTGTTCAAGGAAAACAAGAAGGCTGTATGACCTATGATGAGATTGTGATTGAAGTATCCAAGAGATTAGGACTCAGTAAAGAATTAGTCAATAAGACTTATAAAGCTTATTGGAAATCTGTCAAGGAACACATAGCTTCTTTACCTCTGAAGAAAGATTTGTCAGATGAGGAGTTTATGAAGTTACAACCAAATGTGAATATACCTTCACTTGGTAAGTTCTGTGTCACCCTTGACAGATATAAAGTAATGACTAAAGCATTTAGAAACAAAACAAAAATAAAGGAGAAACAAGATGTTACATGTAACAAAGATTAAACCACTTTTTGACCACTTGCTTATTACAGCAGATAGATTTGAAAAGGATATGGTACATAATGGAGTTATCTTGGCAAACAAGGGAGACTTGAAATTATGGCAGACTGTAGTGGCTGTTGGTTCAGTAGTAAGGGACATCAAGGTAGGAGACAAGGTGATGATTAATTCAAATGATTTTGCTGTAAAGAAGTATAACAAGAACTCTGTGCAAAATGACTTGGACAACAATCCAGTACTGACATATAACTTCCCATTTGAGACTGTTGATGATGAAAAGGGAAATCCAAAAGATTATCTCTATATCTCAGACAGGAATGTAAAATATGTGTTTGAGGGTATAGAGAAAGATGAATCACTGATATTGCCAGGAAAACCAAAGTTGATAATATAAGAGTAGAAGTTTGCAATAGCCTAAGTTTTAATCGATTTAGGCTTTTTTAGTTATAGAAAGAAGTATGGAGAACATAAGATTTAACAAGTGTCAGACACCTTTGGAAGATTTGCATTTAGAGAAATATCCAAAAGAAGTGCAAGAGCAGTGGTGGGACACAATAAATAATGTACCTTTTATTAAATGGATGGTGTCTGAGGACAGACCATTGGTTTCAGAATTGCCAAGAGATAAGGAAGGCAAGGCAATAATAGACATAACACATCCACCTATTCTTGAGGGAAGTGATTATTTCAGACCATCAGCATTGGCATATAAGAAGAACAAAGGAAGATATACAACTCTTAGACCAAATGCTAATCCAAACAGTGACTTTGGCAAGTGGTTGTATGAAGAGAGGAAGAGAGGATGGAATGGTTACTGCAATCCAAAGACAGGAATGTGGGTGACAGGAGATTACTACTGGATGCTTAACTTCTGCCCAATGCACCTTGTAGAGAAAAATAGTAATGGAGTAGCAATAAGAACAGTAGCTCATCCAAGGTTTTGGGATGGTCAGTTTCTTATGTCCCATTACCTTAACCAAGGCAGAATACATGGACATCATGCTTCAACATTAGCTTCACGAGGAAGAGGAAAGACATCATTTGGTGCAGGACTGCTTTCAAGAAGATGTATAATAGGGGAGTCAGAGGAAAACTCAAAAGAAGTGCAGTGTATGGTAACAGCGGTGGATAGGACAAAACTGATGGATACTAATATGATACTAAAGGTATTTAAGGATAATCTTGATCATTGTGCAAAGTACACACAGTTTGCTTCACACAGACTGAAATCCTCAGACCAAGAGATGGAATGGAAGATGGGATATAAGAAGGCAGGAAGTGAAATAGAATATGGAAGTAAGAACTCAGTATCAGGAATTATCTCAGGAGTAAATCAGGATAAATTGAATGGTTCACGTGGAGTGTTGTATCTTATTGAAGAGGCAGGTATTTTTAAGAATCTCCTTAGCATGTATAATATGATTAGACCTTCAGTAGAACAAGGCAATGATGTATTTGGAGAGATATTCTGTTATGGTACAGCAGGAGATGACCAAAGTGATTTCACTTCATTTGCAGAGATGTTCTATTCTCCAATAGGTTATAACATGGAAGCACTTGACAATGTGTATGATAAGGAAGGTCAGGGAAGAAAACAATGCTGTTTCTTTTATGGAGCCTATATGAATTATGCAGATGATTGTATAGATGAAGATGGTAATTCAGATATTACAAAGTCATTATTGCTTATATTGTATGACAGATACAAGACAAAATATGGTTCTATAGATGTGAATACCATTACAAAACGTATATCACAGTATCCTATAGTGCCACAGGAAGCTATGATAAGAAGTCATAGTAATGTGTTTCCAGTAACAGAACTTAATGAGAGACTTAATCAGATAGACAATAATCCAGATGAATATGCAGACACTTATGTGGGAAAGCTTGTGCAGGATAATAAGACAGGAGAAGTGAAGTTTAATCCTACTGTAGATATTCCGATAAGAGATTTTCCTACCAAAGATAACAAAGTGACTGGAGCTATTGAAATATTTGAGATGCCAAAGAAAGGTAGTGATGGTAAGGTACCCTTTGGCAGGTATATATGTTCTTGTGACCCTTATGACAGTGATGTTTCAAATACAATGTCATTAGGTTCTATCTTTATATTGGACTTATGGACAGACATGTTAGTAGCAGAATATACTGGAAGACCGCCCTTTGCAGAAGACTTCTATGAAATATGTAGGTTGATATGTTTGTTTTATAATTGTAGGTGTATGTATGAGCAGAATATTATGGGAATGTTTTCATACTTTAGTTCACATAATTCAACACATCTATTAGCAGAAACACCAGAATATCTTGTGCAGAGAAATATGATAGGAGGTATAGGATATGGTAATAAGGCAGTAGGAATTAGAGCTACCACACCTATTATAAATGGTGCTTTCAAGATGATACAGACATGGTTGAGGAAACCAGTAATAATTATAAAGACAGATGCAGAAGGAAACAATATAGAAGTGACAATACCAAATCTCTATAGGATAAAGAATAGAGCATTGCTGAAAGAACTTGTGCTATGGAATCCACAGGGAAACTTTGATAGAGTGATGAGCCTTGTGCAGTTGATGTTATATAGAGAAGAGAAACTTGTGCTTGGTCACGGTGACTTGAGGAGTTCAGAGACAGTTAGCAGTGGAATGGAGAATGATGATTATTGGGAGAAGAACTATCCAGGAAAAAAGAAAGTAATGGTGTGGTAAAGTAACGAGTTGTATAAGAGGATTTTTTATGAAGGCTTAGAGAAAAAATAAGGAATAATATTAAGCATTGATGTTTTTGTACTTTTGTGGAAAAGAAGAATGTAGAACTAAAGAGAAGAAAAGTATGGAAGCATTAAGTTTTGACAATATTTTGGGTGAGAATGAGATTGATACCCTATTCACAGACCCAGAAGATACTACTGCTCAAGAAGAGCAAGACAACTCAGAAGAAGAGAATAATGATAATCCTCTTGATTCTGATAAGGAAAAGAATGAGAAAGAAACTACTGAGGTTGTTGACCCTGAGACCATGTTTGAAGAAGAGACACCAGAGAGCGTAAGTAGTGGAAAAGATAAAGAAGGTAAGGAAGATACTGTCACTGACGGGGAAGCAGATGGCACTTCTCCAAACAATAACTTCTACTCTTCCATTGCCAACGCCTTGGCTGTGGATGGTATCTTTCCTAACCTTGATGATGAGACAGTGAAGAAGGCAGTTGATGCTGAGTCTTTCAGTGATTTGATAGAAGCAGAAATCAATGCTAGGTTTGATGAAAAACAACAAAGGATTTCAAAGGCTCTTGAGAATGGAGTAGAGCCAACTGATATTAGGAAGTATGAGAGTACCCTTGACTACATCAACAAGATAACAGATGCAGCTATTGCTGAAGAGAGTGAGAAGGGAGAGCAATTGAGGTATAATCTTATCTATCAAGACTTCTTGAATAAAGGAATGTCAGCAGACAAGGCAAAGAAGTACACAGATAGAACTATTAATGCAGGAACAGATGTTGAAGATGCTAAGGAAGCCTTGCTAAGTAACAAGGAATACTTTAGTAATGAGTACAACAAACTACTTCAAGAGGCACAGCAGCAAGCAGATGAGGAAAAAGCAGATAGAGCAAAGCAGGCAAAGCAGTTGCAGACATCTCTTTTGAAAGACAAGAATCTGTTTGGTAATATGGAAATCAGCAATGATATTAGGAAGAAAGCCTTTGAAACAATATCCAAACCAGTGTATAAAGACCCAGAGACAGGAGATTATTTAACAGCTCTTCAGAAGTATGAGATGGAGCATAAAGCAGATCTTCTTAAATACACAGGTCTCATCTTTGCAATGACCAATGGCTTCAAGGACTTTGATTCCTTTGCCAAAGGTAAGGTTAAGAAAGAAATGAAAAAAGGTCTTAGAGATTTAGAGAAAACCCTGAACAACACATCAAGGTCGAAGGATGGTAACCTAAGAATGATAACCAATCAGAGGGAAGATCCAGACTCCTTTATTAGTAAGGGGATGAAGCTTGATTTGTAAGACCATGAAAAACAAATTTATAAATGCTTAATGTAAATAAAAAATGGCCGGAAAATTAGGTAAATTCCAGAAGCAGACATTTAGCCATTGGAAGGGTACAACTAAGGCAAATCATCTTGGTGGTATTTTCCAGATGCAGCCACAGAGGGCAACATCCTTGATGGTACAGCTGCTTGCTTGGCATAAAGGTAAGACCCTTGAAACATTTTTGTCACAATTTCCAACAAAGTCTTTTGACAATGATGATGAGTACACATGGGATATTTGTGGTAGTTCATCAAGGAACATTCCATTGGTAGAGGCAAGGGATGCAGATGGTATAGATGTATCAGCAACTTCACGTAATGGAGCAAATGTTGGTGTGAATGGTGAGCCATTCTACTTGGTGTTTGCAGAAGATTGGTTTGCTGATGGTGAGGTAATTGTTGGTGAGCGCAATGAAGTATATCCTATTAGGGTGCTTGCAGATGGTAGGAATGAGGGAACCAACACTGTATACAAGGTAGAGTTGATGGGTGGTATCACCTCTGGTATTCCAGTAGAAGAGCTGCTTGCAGGAAAGAGGTTCTCAGTTGACTTTGCCCCAGTAGAAAAGGACTTCTCTCGTAAGGTTGGTGATGTACGCTTCTCAAGTCCTATAGCAATGAGGAATGAGTTTACAACCATTCGTATTCATACCAAAATAGCAGGCTCAATGATTAATAAGAAAGTAGCCTTTGGTATTCCTATTGTAAAAGAGACAAATGGTCGCTATGTGAAGGACACTGTAAACATGTGGATGCACTATGAGCAGTGGGAGCTTGAACAGCAGTGGAGTGATTATAAAAACAATATGCTTGCTTATGGTCGCTCAAATAGAAATATGAATGGTGAGTACCTTAATATTGGTAAGAGTGGTGAGGTAATTCGTATGGGAGCAGGTCTTTATGAGCAGATGGAGGCAGCTAATACTTTTACTTATAACACCTTCTCATTGAAACTTATTGAAGATGCTCTCTATGAGTTATCAGCAGCAAAGCTTGGTATGGAAGATCGTACATTTGTAATCCAGACAGGTGAGCGAGGAGCTATTCAGTTCCATAAGGCAGTGCTTAACACTGTAAGTGGTTGGAAAGCATTTACAATTAATGGAGACCAGATAGATATGGTAAGGAAGGTACAGTCGCCATTGCATAAGAATGCTTTGTCAGCAGGCTTCCAGTTTGTAGAGTTCCAAGCACCAAATGGTGTAACTGTACAAATTAAGGTTGATTCTCGATATGATGACCCAGTGCGTAATAAGATTATGCATCCAAATGGAGGACCTGCTTATTCTTATAGGTACGACATCTTTGACATGGGTAACATGGACCAGCCAAACATCTTTAAGTGTGGTGTAAAGGGTATGGAAGGTGACTTGACATCTTATGAGTGGGGTCTAAGAAATCCATTTACAGGTCAGATGGGTAATCCAAATGCTTCACATGATGAGGATTCAGCAACCGTCCACAAGATGACAACAATGGGCATATGTGTGCTTGATCCAAAAAGGACATTGAGTTTGATACCAGCTATTTTGGTAGCTTAAGATATAGAAAGAGGCAGTGAGGGAGTAAGACTCCCTCCTGTACTCTAACTAAAGTAAAACAAAAACAAAAAACAAAATAAAAGGAGAAGTTGAAATGGGAAGAGTTAAGAAGGAAGAAAATCCAAATACAGAGACAATTATGCAGGATGTAGAATTGGATGTGACACCACAGGAGGAAATGAAAACAGAAATTCCGTTGCCTAAGACAGAAACAAAGCCAAGTTATAGGGAGAAGAAAGAACCGAGCTATAGTAATGAGACAGTGAACTGCTTGAGGAATGAGCGCATTATAGTAAGGTTTGTTCCAAGTCCTACAGCAATGGTGCAGCGGAAGGGACATATTCTGTATGGAGGTATGGCAGAGAATGCAATAAGAAGCTTTGTAGTGCCAAGGCTCAGTAAGACAGGTATGTTCAAGAATGTTCTTACAGATAGTGAGAAATCCTTCTTGGAGAAGGCAATGGGATTGGAAATCAATGCTCTCAGTATCTATAAGAAAGAAAACAACTTCTGGGATGACAGTAATCCAAATGGTATAGGTAGAGTGACACTGCATAAACAAGATAACTATCTTGACCTAAGTATTCCAGAACAGTACATACAGTATAAGATTCTGCTTGCCAACAAGGATTATATTGCAGCGTCAATGGAGGAACTTGAGGAAAGACCAAAGGCAACATATCAGTTTGTGATTATCTCTGAAGGTGCAGAGGCACAGAAGAATCTCAGCAGGATGGACATTACAATGGAATGCTATACAGAATATGGTGCTGTAAAGAGAGACAAGAATACCCTCAAGACCATTATAGAGCAGCTTGAGAAACGTCCTATTAGTCCTAATGTGAAGATAGACTACTTGCAGAATAAGGTTAATAATTATATTCAGGCAGATCCACGTAAGTTCTATACAGTGATTACAGACGAGTATCTTCCTGCAAAGGTTCTTATTAAGAGAGCTGTAGAGGCAGGACTTGTAGGAACAAAGAATAATACATACTATCTGCGTAAGGATGGTTCTCCATTGTGTGAAATGAATGAGGAGAGCACATTGAACAATGCAGCCAAGTATATTAGTTCTATCAAGCATCAAGAACTGAAGTATATGTTGGAAGCACAGATAAAAGAGGCAGAAGAATAAATTTAATCATATTGAGATTTGAAGAGAAGTATTGAGTGTGATAGAGTTGTTGCCTATTCTTATTAAACATTTGATACTTCCTTCATATTTCCTTTTTAAAGCTATAAAGATATGTCAGTAGAAGAGATGGATAATATGTTTGATGTGTTATATAACAATATAACCTCAAATCAAGCACCAGGATTAAATGCATATGAGAAGAGTGTCTTCCTTACCAAAGGTCAGGATGAGACTCTTAAGAACTACTTTAATCCCAAGAGTAAAGGTAACAATACCCAAGATGGTTTTGACGGTAGTGCTAAGAGACAAGTAGATTTTTCCATGCTCACTACTGTAGCTACAACAAGCACAACTTCTTACTCTTACACTCTTGTGTCTGATAAAACAGATAAGAATGGTAATCCTGTATATTCAAGAGTAGAAGTTTCCAGCATTATACCTAAATCTACCTATAGCTATACAGAAGCTTATGATTCAGATGGTAAGGTATTGAAGGATGCTATAGGAAATATACTTTATGTAAAGAATGAGGGAACAGATGTTTCAGGTTTTGACACACCATTGTTTGACACACGACCAAATAGCAAGAGTATTACCTTACCTTCAAAGCTTATGTTTGCCATCAATGAAATGGTGGAGGTAAACAGGAACAATAAAACCACTCTCTTGCAGGTAGTGCCAGTTAAGTTTGATGAATATTCAAGGTTGATGTGTAAGCCATATAAGAGACCTTTGAAATATCAGGCATGGAGGCTTACTAATAATAATGTAGTGAATAAGGCGGATATTGTAGTAGGACCCTCAGACACACTTACTAAATATACTATCAGATATGTAAGGAGACCAAATCCAATCATTGTATCAAACCTTGATGGACTTTCGATTGAAGGTAAAGAAGACAAGACGGAGTGTGAGTTGGACCCAATACTTCATGAGGAGATACTTCAGAGAGCAGTAGAGCTTGCGAAGATAGCTTGGACAAACACAGGTCAAGATAATTTACAAGCAGTAATGCAAGCAGGTCAGAGGAGTGAGTAACCATAAACAATAATGATATGACAATAGATGAGTTTTCAAACAGCTTTGACACACTGCTTAACAGTTATGCTCTTACTCCTAACTTTGGTGAAGAGACATCTAAGCAAACAATAACTCTTGATGAATATGAGAAGTCAGTGCTTTTGACAAAGGCACAAGAGGAAATAGTTCTTAGCTTGTATAATGGTAAGAATCCTTATGGAGAAGCTTTTGAGGGAACAGAAGAACTAAGAAGGTATTTATCAAATTTGATAACAGAGAAATATCTTAAACCAATAACAAATACCTCTGGTACACCTCTTGGTCTTGAGAGTAAGTCAAAATTCTTCACTCTTCCTGAAGACTTATGGTTCATAACATTAGAGTCAGTGGTTGTTGACAATGGTAAATGTAATGATAACACAATAATAAAGGTATATCCAGTCAAGCAGGATGAGTATCAAGTAATTAGAGATAATCCTTTTAGAGGAGCTAATGATAGAAGAGCATTGAGGCTTGACTTGTCAGAAGGTAATGTAGAGATAATCTGCAAGTACTTAGTATCAGTCTACTACATTAGATATATCAAGAAAGTACCTCCAATAGTTCTTATTGACTTACCAGATGGTTTGTCAGTAGAAGGAGAAGCAGAAGCAAAAGACTGTATCTTGCATAAAGCTTTGCATCAAAGAATACTTGATAGAGCAGTACAGCTTGCATTGCAAAGTAGAGGATATGGAATTAATAAGAGCAATAATAGTTAAGGTCTACAATGTAGACAATGTTTAATTTAATACTTAATAAAAATGAGTGTATTTAGTACAAACCAGGTAAGGCACCTGTATGTAGCAACAAAGTCAGTGGCATCAGATGCTACATTGGCAAATAAGGGAGAGTTCAAGGTGAAGACCTGTGGTGACATTGAGAAGGAGGTTTACTTTGAGGTACTTGGTCCAGATACAGTATTGAAGAGTGATAGGATTCCAGTGAAGAACATTAACTATGTTAAGGTTATCAAGGCAGCAGCTATGGCAACACCTATGAAGAAGGTGAAGGTAGTTTTGGACTCAACAGTTAACAGTGGTAATCCTATTGCAGGTCAGGATTATATTCTCCGCATTAATCTTCGTCAGTTCTATGGAATGAGTGATCAGGACCAGTACTTCAAGGATGCAGCAGTACATGCAGTAAAGGGCATGACAGCAACAGCCTTCTATCAAGCAATGGCAAAGTCACTTAATCTAAGTTTCTCACGTGAGGTAGGAGCAAATGCAACAAGTAATCCATATCTCAAGTTTACAGCAAGTGCAGCTGGTCTTGTAATTGAGGAGCTTCCTCAGTCATGGCATCTTGGTACAGAAGCACAGGAAAGGGTATACTTTGATGTAGTACCAACTACAGTGTATGATGGAGTAGATGATTTGATATGGGGAACTGTAACAACAGAAGCTTCAACCACATTGGTTGGCAATGGTAAGAAGATGGCAGATCTTGAATACTTCCTTCTTGGGGAGCGTGGAGATCAATATAGGAAGATAGGCTGGCCTAATGATATTGAGACAGTAGGCATGATAGACCCAAGCAAGGACTATGATGTAATTGAGATTCATTATGCCTTTACAGATACAGGTGTCAATAGCTATAGGACAGAGAAGGACATGACCATTGCAGTACCATCAGAGGGAGGAGAAACCTTTACTGAGATTAATAAGATTATCACTGCATTCAATACTGCTACTGGTCTTACAATTAGTCCACTTGTAAAGGAAAGTGTTGTAAGTGCCAAAAACATATAATGTAGTAGTCTTTGTTTCATAAATTATATGATGGAGGGATTGGGGAATGTATCCCTGATCCCTCTTTTTTATTTTACTTAAAGAAAGGAAGATATGATAATTTTCGATCAGCTAAGAGTCTCAGATGATGGAAAGAGACTGTATATCAATGCACATGTGAATAAGGCAGATTATTTTGCTAATGTGTATATAGACTCTATAGTGATAATGACAGCAGATAAAGTGTCAGAGACAGCACCAGGAACTCCAACCTCAGACTATGTGTATATAAAAAAGGCAGAAGACAATGCCAAGGAGTTGAACCTTGTATTGGAAGCATCAGATTTGTCAAGGTCATGGGAAGCAGACCCAAAAGCAATAGCCTTTGGTAGAGCAGATATGAGTAACACATTGTTCTTTGTATACATAAAATGTAAGGGAACACCAGAAGCTTGCACACCATGCAGACTTGATGAAAAGACGACTCTTGGAGTAGTGTTTGATGAGAATATTCTTTATCAGAGAGTAATGGATTACACTAAAGAACTGATTGCAGACTGTAGTGTACCAACAGAATTTACAGATTTCATATTATTGTGGAATGCTTTTAAGGCAGCTATAGAGACAGAGCATTATATAGCAGCCATTAAGTTTTATAACAAACTATTTGGTGTTGTAAGAAGCGGTTGCAGCAATAATATAATAAAAACTTGTGGATGTAATGGATGAAATATTGTTTGAAGCATTGTCTAAATATTTTCATGCCTTAGAGTTAAGAGGATATATGTCAAAGAGTCACAGTATAAAACTGTTAGTATTAAGTTTCTATAGAGACTTTGTATTCCATGACTATCGAGGTATGTTGAGTGAGAAAGAGTATTGTTTTATAGAGAAAGCTTTAGATTGTATCTATGGAACAAGTTGTTTAATACCTTATCCAGATTATTTGAAAATGGGAAAACTACATTTAGGAGAAATGACAGAAATGGCTCAGAGGTTGAAGACTCTTGAGAATACAGAAGTTGTAAAGGTGATACATGAGGCTGAAGCAGACACTCAGTCAGATGTTATGGTTGTAATGGAAGAGTAAAAAAAGTAAAAAAGTAAAAGAGTAAAAAAGTAAAAAATAAGGAGTTAAGAAGTTAAAGGAGTTAAGCCAAATGCTTTTTCTTTAGAGTAGAGCAGGAGGGTATACTATAAATCAAACAAAAACTTCTTAACTCTTTTTGCTTTAGAGCTATACTATTTTTAGTATAAAAAGACAATAAAATCTTGGAACTTTTAGCTTAAAACAAAAAGAGATATGTTAGTAAAGGAAATTGTATATATGGTGCTGGACTTGGCAAAGGCAAATACTTCAGATGATTCATTCTTCAATGAAGACCATGTGCTATTTCTACTAAAGAAATACAGGAGTTTTCTGATAAAAAAGGAGCAGGAGAAATTGAAGACAACTACTGACATAGCATCAGAGTTTGAGTATCAGCAGATATGCCTTGCCTTGGAGAAAGTACCAGCAATAGATGGAAGTCCATGTACTGGAGGATATTATCTTAGAACAGTGAAAAAGATACCAAAGCTACTTGAAGGTAATATGCCAAGAGTATATCCTATAGATTTCTATCAGGGTATAAATATTACTTATGTGCCAAGAGACAAGATGAGATATATAGGCACAAACAAGTTCTTGAGAAACATAATATATGTGTCATTGGGAACAGACTTGCATCTGTATCTTAAAAGTATAAATTCACAATTTCTGTATCTTGAGAAAATAAGTATGAGTGCTATATTTGAGGACTTTGATGAGATAGAGAAATATAAATGTGAAGGAGATACTACAGTATGCGATGTAATGGAGAGGGAGTTTCCAATAAGAGAATATCTGGTACCTACCTTGACAGAGCTTGTAGTAAAAGAACTTGTAGGAAGCATGTATAAGCCTGTAGATCAAGTTAATAATGCAAGTGATGATATGTCAAAGGTAGCAACAAAACAGAGTTAGAAATGGATTATAAGGAGTTTAGAACCAAGCTTATGAAGGCAGATGCTCCAAAGAAAACAAAAGTAAGAAATTCATGGGGAGTATATGATGCTTATAAGCAGATAAGAAAGAAAGGTTGGTATGATATAGGCAGACCTTTGAAAGAGCATGAGTTCTACAGTATTGTTAGAGGTATAAATGACTTATTAGCAGAAGAGATAGTCAAGGGAAATACAATAAAGTTTCCACATAATATGGGGGAACTTGAATTGAGAAAATACAAGCCAGAGGTAAAAATAGTAGATGGAAAGTTAAAGATAGGTTATCCTATAAATTGGGACAAAACAATAAAACTTTGGTATAAGGATGAAGAAGCAAGGAAAAACAAAACTCTTCTTAGATATGAGCCAAAGTACATATATCACATAAAATACAATAGACATCATGCTATGTATGAGAACCAAGTTTTCTATGAATTTGATGTAAACAGATTTATAAAACGATCATTAGTAAAGAGTATTAATAACGGTAAAACAGATACATTATGGTAACAGAGATACAATATACAAATATAAGGAGAGTGCTTGATGACTTAGTAGAGCACCCATTATTGAGAAACTTAACTCTTGAGCAAGTGGTAAGGCATACTCTTAGGTTTATATCTCTGCATGGTTATCCAAGGCTATACCAAGATAAGATTGCTGAAATAGAGATAAAAGACTTTAGAGGACTATTGCCTTGTGACCTTATATCAATAATACAAGTTAAGGGTCTTGATACAGGGATTTGTCTGAGAGCAATGACAGATACCTTTGCTAAGGGATTGAGGTCAAAGCCAAGAGAAGTAAATGCACATAAGGACTTGTTGAATAATATTCAGAATGAGTATATACCACCAAGGAATGAACATACGGAAGAACTATCATTCAAGACACAAGGTAGAGTAATATTCACATCATTTCCAGTAGGAAGAGTAGAAGTGGCATATAAGGCAATACCAGTAGATGAAGATGGTTTTCCGTTGTTGATAGACAATGAGACATATCTCAATGCACTGGAGGCATATATTAAGGTAAAGGTATTCACTGTAAGGTTTGATACAAACAATATGTCAGCAGGAGTATTAAGTAATGCACAGACAGAATATGCTTGGGCAGCACATCTATTGCAGAGTGAGATGACAACACCATCAGTGTCAGAGATGGAAAGTATCACAAGGTATCTTAATACATTGATAAAGCCAGTGACACATTTTGATAATGGATTTAAGAACTTAGGAGATAGAGAATATAGGAGGAGATATTAATATGACAAAGAAATATATCAATTGGAAAACAAAAGGCATGAACAAAGATATGTCAGTTTCTGCCTTTAATCCAGAGTTTGCTTTTGAGAATCTTAATATAAGACTTGCTACCAATGAAGGTAACACAATGATGTCTTGGGTAAATGAAAGAGGACCAAAGAAACTGAGACTTCGTGTAGACACTATGCCTTGGGCTACAGAGAATATTGATGGTAGGTATGATAGTAATGTTGATGAAGAAACTAAAGAGATAACTGATACAACTGTTATCAGAGGAATACCTATAGGTACAGCTGTGCTTAATCATAAGTTAGTGTTGTTTACTGCCAGTGATTATATCTATCTATTTGAGAAATCAGATGATAAGGATTATGACCTTAAAGGCAAGATTCTTTATTTTGGTTCATTAGGATTTAGTCCTAATTATCCTATAGAGACAGTAGTATCTTATGAGTCAGAAAATATTCAGAAAGTGTATTGGACAGATGGACTGAATCAACCAAGAGTAATCAATATAGCTCCTTCAATGGATTATAAGACAAATAAGTACATTAGTTCCTCTTTTGACTTTGTACCAGAGTTAGCTTTAAAAGAAACTGTGTCTGTTAGTAAGATGTATGGTGCAGGAGAGTTTCCTCCTGGAGTAATACAGTATGCTTTTACCTACTATAATAAATATGGTCAGGAAAGCAATATATTCTATACAACACATTTACAGTATATCTCTTATACCAATAGAGCAGGAAGTCCAGAAGAGAAGATAGCAAATTGTTTTAAGATACAGGTAAACAATATAGACAAGAACTTTGATTATATGAGGATTTACTCAATTCTCAGAACATCAAAGGATGACACACCATTAGTTAAGAGAATACAGGATTTAGAGATAAAAGAGACTACTGAATCCCTGACCTATATAGATAATGGAACAAGTGGGGAGACTGTAGACCCTACAGAGCTTTTGTATAAAGGCGGAGAAGAGATAGCAGCCAAGACAGTAGAGCAGAAAGATGAGACACTGTTTTTAGGAAATATAGTAGTAACAAGACCTTCTATTATTAATATAAAGAATATATTATTGAAGGAAAATGAAGTTACTAAAGAAGAACCTTTAATAAAAGATGAGTTAAATAAGGTTACAGCAATAGCAAAGCCAAGGAACTTTAGATTAGCTTCTAAATCTCCTTTCACTTACTATAATACTCTTGATACTAAAGGTGATTATCAAGGAGCCTCTTGTTTTAAATCCAGGGAATATTATAGACTTGGAATACAGTTTCAGTATAAGAATGGAAAGTGGTCAGAGCCTTGTTGGATAGGAGACAAGCAATGTAATGCAATACCTTTAGAAGATACTGAGAAAGGAATTATAAAAGTTCCAGAGTTTGAGTATAAGATAAGAGATGTAGGGGACACTTATTCAAATAGTATATTTGAGAGTTTATATGAACAAGGTTATAGAAAGGTAAGACCAGTATTTGCAATACCAAGAACACAGGATAGAACCATTCTATGTCAAGGAATAGGATGCCCTACAATGTATAGAACAGTAGATAGGAAGAATAATTTGCATGCTATTGCATCATGGTTGTTTAGAACAGGATATTTTACAAATGATGCTGGTTCTGATTGGAACATACCAAATAGTAAATTCACTGAAAAGGATGGATATACAGGAGGAGGTTATGTAGATATAAATGGAAATCTTGTATCACAGTATAAGGAACCATTTATTGTTTTTCCCTCAAATATTCAAGGATTCAGTTCTATATTAGTATCTCCATATCTATCAAGTACAGAAGTTATGGGCACATTTAGTGACGATGATTCTTATAAGATAGATATAGACTTTATAACTTTAAATTCTCCAGATGTAGAATTTGATGACTTTATGGTTCATACAGACTTCAAGGGATATGATTTAAGTACTGTTGGGCGTGCTACCTTTGAGAAGACCTATGGAGATATAAGTATTCAAACATCAACACCAACAATGGGTTCAGATGCAGCAGGATTCATTCATAGAAGTATTGTAGCTCCAGGATGTGGTGCTCTTATTTCAGGACTCTTTTATAATGATTATGTAGTAGATGATTATGAAAATGTAAAATATAGTGCTTATAATACCAGTAGTCCTCCTATAGATTTTCCAATTTATATGTGGCATAAGAATGGTTCTTTGAACAATGATGTAGCCAGAGATAACAGAAGTGCTCAACTTTTAAAAAAGAAAATAAGTAACTATAGATTTGGTTCCAATATTGAATATGCAGAAATAAAAAAAGCTCCGATATTAGGAGCCTCCGATATTCAATTATTCAATGCTGACTATCTATCTGTAGTGAAAGTTAATGGGCAGATATATCAAGGTAATGTAGATACTATGGTAGTTCCAAGTGAACCTTCCCCATATTATTTAGTAGGAGATCCTTGGAGAAAAAATGTAGATACAACTTATAAATCAAGAAGTTACTTCAGATTAACACTTAAAGATCCAAATGACACCAGTTCAGAAAATGGTATATGGGAATTATATAAGAAAGATAATACTTGGGATTGGTATAAAAGAAGAAAAGAAAACAATAATATAGGTGATAGGGTAAAAGGATTGGCTCAATGGAGAGATGGTGTAAGTATAAAATATAAGTCTACTCCACATTTGGTAGCAAGTATTGGAACAGATGTTTATACTTGGGTAGGTACAGAGTCTTTAAGTATGGGACAAGCTCCTATAATTGAAGTTTTTAAGGCATATAACAAAGATGTGATATTTGGAGGAACATCAGATGAAGCATTGCAGGCAGCTACATGGATACCATGTGGACCACCTATTGCATTTGATGAAAACACTAAACAATGTACATTAGAGTTTAAATGGGGAGATACATATTTTCAGAGATATGAATGTCTGAAGACATATCCTTTTACTACAGAAGACAAAAATCAAGTAATAGAGATAGCATCCTTTATGGTAGAGACAAGAGTGAATATAGATGGAAGATATGATAGGAATAGAGGACAGTTAAGTAATTTGAATATGACCCCTCAGAACTTCAATCTTATAAATCCAGTATATTCACAGATGGATAATTTCTTCTCATATAAGATAATGGATGAAGATAGCTATAAGAACACATCATTTCCAAATACAGTTACTTGGACTAAGACCAAGCAAAATGGAGCAGATGTAGATTTGTGGACAAACATCACTATGGCTAATACTTTGGAGATGGATGGAGACAAAGGAAAGATAAACAAGCTTACAAGGCTTAATAATCAGTTGCTTTCATTCCAAGATAGTGGTATATCCCAGATACTGTATAATGAGAATACACAAATTTCTACTACAGAAGGAGTACCTATTGAGATAGCAAACTCACAGAAAGTACAAGGTAAGAGATACTATTCAGACACAGTAGGTTGTTCAAATAAGTGGTCTATGGTGCAGACACCTTTAGGCATATACTTTATGGACAGCAATGAGAAGAGTATATATCTGTTTAATGGTCAGTTGAATAATTTGAGTACAGCAGGAGGCTTTAATGCTTGGGCTAAGCAGAATATTCCATCAGCAGAAGTAGAATGGACACCTAATATGTTTGATTCATTTGTAACTTACTATGACAAACTTAATCAAGATGTATTGTTTATCAATGGAAATATAGCATTGGCCTATTCAGAAAAGTTTAACTGCTTCACTTCATTCTATGATTATGGTAGAACGCCCTATTTTATTAATCTTGATGATATGGGAATATGGATGAAATCTTCAAATTTATGGCAACATCAAGCAGGAGGATACTGTAACTTCTTTGATGTAACAAAACCCTTCTCAATGACATTAGTTGCTAATCAAGAGCCACAGATGGATAAGATGTTTACTAACTTGGAGTTTAGAGCTTGTGTAGAAGGGGAAGGGGTATATGATGAAATTAAGGATAAGTTTACTCCTATCTTACCCTTTGACACTATAGAAGTATGGAATGAGTATCAACATGGAAAGCTTAGTCTTAGTGATAGAAATGGTCATGACAGATTTACTCATGGAAACTTAGATGGTAATGCTTCATTAAACAGAAAGTTCAGAATGTGGAGGTGTGATATTCCGAGGGACAATGTAGAGATAAACAAGATAAATGCTGCTACAGAGTCCTTGATGGGAATAAAGAGGTTTAAGGCAAGACCATTGGATAGAATAAGAAATCCTTGGGCATATATAAAGCTTACAAAAAATGAAGTCATAAGTAAGATAGAGGTACATGATATCATGGTAACATACTTTGAATAATAAAAAGAAGGTAAGGAAGTCTTAATGATTTTCTTACCTCTTTTTATTATAAGGATAAGAGAGGAGTTGTAATGAGTGTAAAGAAGTATCTTTGCAATAAACATATTACTAATATGAGAAAAAGAAATAAATTATATAAAGTGAACAAATGGAATCAACCATTGTTTGCTACAGAAGTAGATAGAGAACATCAGAATATCTTTGATGGTCTTGATTTTAGCTACTTGAATAATATTAATGCAGGAAGTTTAGGAAGTCTAACTAAGACAATAGACCCATCAGAAATAACAAGTTCACAAATGTCAAGCTGGTTACCTAAGCATGTAGATGTGCCTGTAGGTAAGGTAGGTGGAGTAGGTAAGGTAGGCAATATTGTAGGTGCATTAGGTAATGTAGTAGGTGGTGCAGCAAATAGAGTTATAAGTGGAGGGCTTAGTTCTGGTGTAGGTAATGCAATAAGTGGTATAGGAGGTACTGTAGGTGGTGCATTAAGTACTGTCAATCCTTTAGTAGGAGGTATAGTATCAGCAGCATCAGGTATTGTTAGTGGTGGTATTAATGCCCTCTTTGGCATGAAAACAGACCAAAAGAAACTTAATGCTGCTAATGAAGGTACAAGTTATCTGAACAACTTTATATCTAATGCTTCATCTTTTGATGATATACAAGGTCCAAATGCTGTTGCAGGAGTGCAGAATGCTTATAAAGGAGGGGTTTTTAATAAAGGTAAAGCCAGAAGGTTGAATGCACAGCTAAGAGCAGAAAGAGCAAATGCAGAGTCATGGGCAAATAGAAGTGTAGATAATAACATTGATAATATAGCAGGGACACAGATGGATAATATGCTTGCAAACTATGCAGCTTTTGGTGGACCTCTTGGAGGTATGCCTATTCAAGATACAGGAGCTATAGATTATGGATTTATGTCAGATTATCTTGTAACAAAGAATAGAATGGCAGACATGAAAAACAAGGTTACAGGAACTGTATTTGATAATATACCTTCAACACCTATAAATACCTTTGAGTCAGGTGGAGGTATTCATATTAAGAAGAGTCATAGAGGATTATTCACTAAAGAAGCTAAGACACATGGTATGGGAGTACAAGAGTTTGCATCACATGTGTTAGCTAATAAAGATAAGTATTCACCTGAAGTAGTGAAGAGGGCTAACTTTGCAAGGAATGCTGCTAAGTTTGCTTTAGGTGGAGATATGCAGACTAATGGAGGAGACTTTACAGATGGTCTTACTATTATTGATGCAGGAGGTTCACATGAGGAGAATCCTTATGATGGTGTGCAAGTAGGTGTAAGCAGAGAGAATGGTCAGCCAAACTTGGTAGAAGAGGGAGAGACTATATTTGATGATTATGTGTTTAGTAAGAGAATAAAGGCAGATGCAGAGACAAAGAAGAAATTCCATGTAGGAAAGAATACTAATATAAGTTATGCAGACTTGTCAAAGAAACTTGAGAAGGAAAGTCTTGAGAGGCCAAATGACCCAATATCACAGAATGGGTTGAAGAAACAACTTCATAATCTTGCAGATGAACAGGAGAGGCAGAAGGGAGAAGAAATGCAAGATGCTTTTGACAAACTACCTCCAGAACAGCAGCAGGTAATAATGCAACAGATAGCTATGCAGGAACAGCAGGCTAAGGAAGCACA
>OQWI01000099.1_pt1 | contig 40814 bp, 30 predicted proteins | sample 1691551 | NCBI WGS metagenome assembly OQWI01 (sample SAMN03418259, study PRJEB22391) | human gut metagenome | biome: human-gut; feature: organic feature; material: feces | host: Homo sapiens | place: Tanzania | collected 2013-01
CTCAACTACTGGAAAAAGCCGGGAGATACAGGCGTGCAGCCAAAACCGGTAGCAGGAGCTCCGAAAAAGCCTTATGCAAGATCCACAAGAGATATCCAGGATGGCAGTTATTTGAGAATCAAGGATGTTTCCCTCTCGTATAGCCTGCCTGAGCGTATCCTGAAGCCTGTCAAGATGTCTGGCGTGAGACTCTATGTCAGCGCGCTGAATCCTTACACGTTCCATCACGTAAGAGGTCTTGACCCGGAACTTGGTCCTATCGGATATTCTATGGGAGCATCCCACTCTATGGTCAAGTCTTTCGTAGGCGGTATAGAAGTTTCATTCTGATAAACGAACGAAGATTATGAAAAGAACAATTTTATATATTTGCGGTATAGCGTCGCTTCTCGGTGCCGTTAGTTGCCAGGATTTTCTCACAAGAGATCCTAAGCTTTCGCAGAGTACGGAGATAACATTGTCCACATACGATGGACTCAATGATGCGACGTTCGGAGCTTATTCCGCTCTTGCTTCGACAAGCTGGTATGGACAGCAGTGGATCGTGGATGCCGAGATGCGTTCCGGTAACGGCAAGAAGTCTGATTTCAAGAACACCGGAAGGTGTATTGCACCTTATATCTGGAATTATACAGAGACCAGTACTTCTCCGATGTGGTCAGTGTGCTACCAGGTCGTATCTAGGGCTAACAATGTGATTGACAATCTCGAAGGCAAAGAGTCAAGCACTGTTACAACTCAGGACTTGAACAATCTGAAAGCCGAGTGTCTCTTCATAAGGGCGTTCTCGTATTTCTGCAATGTCCTTACTTATGGCCAGCCATATACTTATTGCGTGAAAAGCGATAAGGAAAGCCTCGGTGTTCCTTACGTGGAACATACTGATCCTGCTGGACTTCCGGCACGAGAGACTGTGATCTCAAACTATGAGAAGATCGTCCGCGACCTGCTTGAGGCAGAGAGCCTAATCGACCCTGAATATACACGTGAGGGTGTTGCAGATCCTGCAGCTGTAGTCAGTGTGTATGCAATCCAGGCATTGCTCTCCAGAGTTTACCTCTATATGGGTGAATGGCAGAAAGCTGCAGACTATGCTACCAAGGTTATCGGAAGCGAAAAGTTCTCCCTTTGGACAGCAGAGCAGTACAAGACCGTATGGGGCGCGGAGAAAGGCACAGGTGAGGTCATCTTCGAAGTTTACGGAAAGCGTACGAACGCCGCATGGGGCAGCTGGGAAGACCTTTCTTACCTTACAAGCCCTGAAGGATCCGGTGATGCGCAGGCAGCTGACCCTCTTATCAAAACCTATGAGGAAGGTGATGTCCGTCTGGCACTTTACCGCACAGATGCAGATAATAAGTCCGGAATCAAATGGACAGGCAAATATCCTGGAAAGGGTGACAACACACCTGACTGCAACAACGTAATCGTGCTCCGTCTTTCTGAGATGTATCTGAACAGAGCTGAGGCCATTATGCGTGGAGCGACTATTCCTGGAACCACCGCCGTAAAGGACATCAATGCTGTGGCTACCCTCAGAGGTGCATCTGCTTATGGTTCAGTAGGTCAGACCGATATCGCCAAAGAGCGCCGTAGAGAGCTCGCTTGGGAAGGCCATTACATCTACGACCTCGCACGTTGGGGCCAGAGCGTATCCCGCTCAGCAGGTGATTATCCTCTTTGCTCAGCCAATCTCGATGTTCCGTTCCCTGACAAGAAATGGGCACTTCCTCTTCCTAAGAGAGAGCTTGATTTGAATAAGAACCTTGTACAAAATCCTCTTTAGCGTATTGTTATGAAAAGTTTATATACATATATTGGAGCAGTTCTCGCGGCAGCGTCCATTCTTGCTTCCTGCGATAAGAACGAGCCATCCAAATTCAATGACAAAGATGCCTTCGTGGCATTTGACAAGACTTCCTTGACACTTTCAGAGGGTTCTGAAGATGTGCTTAAGATTCCTGTGACATTGGCTTCTGTTGCCGGACTGGAGGAAACCATCAAATTTGAGGTCAAGGAACCTGAAAAGAAAGCCGCAAAGCAAGGCGTCAATTACGAGCTTCTCACTAAATCGGGTACTCTTTCTTTCAATGCGGAAAACCGCACCCGATATATCGAAGTGAAGGCTATTCCTGATGGGGAATATACCGGTGACTTGACGTTCTCTGTAGTTATCTACGGAACAGAGTCGATCAAGGCAGGTTCGGAAAACACTTGTACAGTGACAGTGACTGACAGTGATCACCCTCTCGGCTTTATGCTCGGAGAATATACCGCTACGGGCGTGAACTACTGGGATGGACCTTGTACCTGGACGATGACATTCTTCAAGGATGCTGATGACGACCATAAGGTGTGGATCAACAACAAGCTCGTCGGTCTGGTTTATCCTGATTACGATGAAGCGAAGAATATGAACTTCAACGAGGAGGACATCTACAATGTCATGGAGCAGAACCGTCAGCAACTCAATGAACTACTCCCCGCTTACGAGAAAATCACCGAAATAGAAATACAGAAGGAAGAATTTGAGAAAACTCCTAAAAAGAGCATCAAACGATACCTCTACAAATAAGACGATGAAAGAGTTTACGCACAAGTCTGCGTATGTAAAGCGGATTTGAAAGCTAATCGGCAGATAAAAAAACTTTGCGCTCCCGTGTTCCGGAAACGCAAAGTTTTTTTTACGCCAACAGGTCAGCATGTTTGCCTGTCTGCATTTTTATGTCAGCACGCTCATTGTTTCACTTGACGCTCCAACAGCGAGAAAAACAACTGTTGCAATTGGTTTCCGATGATATGTGAAGAATAACATTCGGAAATGGCAGAAGAAATGTGTTCGGATGAAAAATATTCACTGATTAAGCGAACCATTGCATGGCTCAACGAAACTGCATCTTCGGTAGGCACGGTCACACAACCATCATGCTGACGGACGCTCTGCGGAACAACATCGGTGGTAATGACGGGAATACCCGTACTCATAGCCTCCAACAAAACCAAGCCCTGTGATTCGCTACGAGTGGGAAGCACTAAAGCATCAGCCGAGTAAAGGATGTCGCGGACACCAACCTTATCTGTGGTTCCCACGAAACGCACATCTGGAATATTCGCATAAAGGCGGCGGCAAGAGGCAGAATCGGTATCAGGACCAACCAACGTCAGACTGGCATTCACCCCTTGACTCTTCAATCTCCGAAATGCTTCTGCTAAAATATCGTAACCCTTACGCGGAATGAAATTGCCTATGGCACAAAAACGAAACGTATCAGAAGGTTGACGTTTGGTATAATGAAAGAAGCGAGTGTCTATCATATTAGAAACGACCTGATGGGAGTAACGCTTACCAAAATACGGTGCGAGATCATCCACTAACTCCTCGGAAACGACCACTACCCTATCCGCCTTTTCCAACGCTTCACGCAACAGGGGGATTTCCCATTGTCCCAGAGACGCTCTACGGAACTCTTCTTCATAAATCATGGAAGGAAGATGTTCGGTAATCACATAAGGGATGCGGTGGTGCTGCGCTATCAACATGGCGGCACGACCTGCCCATTTCACACAATGGGCATGGATGACGTCGGGACAACCATATTGACGGAAATACTCTTCTGACAATTTCAACACTCCTTTCAGCCATCTATCAACATTGGGACGCACCACCTTGGGGATTCCACGTTGGAAATCACGCCACACCTCTACCCCATCCATGGTTTCTACATCCAGAGTATATGGGAGAAAGAGATAGTCTTTCCAACCTTTAGTAATACCAAGTTGAACGTGACTCAATATCCGAACTTCATGGCCGAGCTGCTGTAAAGCCTTGGACTGCTCAAGACAGAACTCGCCCCCATAAGGAGGGAAGAATGATGGAATTTCAAGAATGTGCATAAAAAAGGAAGATCGTAAGTTTGTTGGTAGTAATATAATAAGGAGAAAACCGCGTTGGGAATATATAAAACAAAAAAGAGAACGGAATATTGCCATCCGTCCTCTCCTTTGTTTCGTTGTGTGAAGGGAAAATTAAGCTTCAGCAGGAGCCTCAGCAGGAGCTTCTGTCTCTGCTTCAGCAGCAGCCTTTGCGGCCTCTTCCTCTGCCTTTGCAGCCTCAGCAGCAGCCTTTTTCTCAGCTACCTTCTTGGCCATTTCCTCATTCAGTTTCTTTTCCTGAGCGAGCTCCTGAGCAGCAGCCTCTTTCTTGGCTTTGACCTCGTCTTCACGAACCTTGTCGAGACCCTTCTGCTTGTCAGCCTTCCATGCGTCGAACTTCTTCTGAGCAGCAGCCTCGTCGAAAGCGCCCTTCTTAACACCACCACGGAGGTGCTTCATCAGGTAAACGCCCTCACCGCTAAGGATGTTGCGAACGGTATCGGTGGGCTGTGCGCCTGCCTCTACCCAGTAAAGTGCGCGTTCGAAATTCAAATCTACTGTGGCAGGATTGGTGTTAGGGTTGAAAGTACCAATCTTCTCAGTAAATTTACCATCACGTGGTGCTCTTGCGTCTGCGATTACGATGCTATAGAAAGCATAGCTCTTACGACCGCGACGTTGCAATCTGATTTTTGTTGCCATTGTTTTAAATAACTTTTAATGTTTAATAATTGAATTTCGTGCTACTATCTCGTAATAGCGGATGCAAAGGTACTGCTATTTTTCGGAATATCAGCGTTTTTTGAAAAGTTTTATCCTTTTGTTTTCGTTTTTTTAACCAATTACGGGTATTACGCCGCATTTTACTTCTTTTTCATCGTCACACCGACTTCCATTCCATTCACATTTTTCATCAATTTGGAAACGGTCTGGAGGTTTGCGTTACCCGACTTGGAACCAAATGCCTTGAAGAGATTGAGCAACTTGGTTGAGTTTGCAACAAACATGAGTTTCTTGCCTTCCAACTGAGTGGTGATGCTGACTGACTTAACACCCAACGTGGTAAGCTGCAACTTGGAGTCCTTGACACTCCATTTTCCTTTGGTGGTCTTTCCCTTTAATGTTGAAATGAAAGTACCATTTTGTTTGAAAGTCATCGTCATTGCACCTGGTTTAATGCCTACGGTTGTCAGTTTGGCCTGAAGAATACTTTCCATCTTGTTGGCCGCAATCTTGGCCGCAGCATTCGTCAATACATTGTCTGATTTAAGAACGATGGCTGGTTCTTCATAAACCCATGTTCCGACAATATTTGCTGCGCTGGCCTGTTTCTTACCTGAGAAGATAGCAGTAAGATTAGAAATAAGGTTCGACCCTCCGCTACTGGTGGTATTATTGCCAAGTACGCTATCAAGTACACCACTGATTGACTGTGCATTTGCGGTTGCACACATCATGAGCATGAAGCCCATAATAACTGATTTCAAAGATAACTTTTTCATTGTTCTTATGCCTATATTATCAAAATGTCGCGCAAAAGTACTATAATTCAAGAAAAATGCAAAATAATATCGACAAAATTTCACCATACAAACATTTTTTACTACTTTTGCAATCATGTACAAGCAAGGATTATCCATACTTATACCTGTATTCAACAGAAACTGCTGTGCGTTGGTCCAAGAACTACACGCTCAAGCTGTCAATTGTGGCATCGACTTCGAAATTATCGTTGTCGAAGATGGTTCTACCAATCCCAAATACGTTGATCAGAACAGACCAGTGGCAGCAATCGACCATGTGCGTTATATCATCCATGAAAAAAACATGGGGCGCGCAATCATCCGCAACTGGTTGGCAGACAAGGCGGAATACGACACATTACTATTTCTTGACTGCGATGTGGACATCCTTGACCCAGACTATCTGAAACGCTATCTTGACAACAAGGCTTCGGTGGTTTGTGGGGGCTTATGCATTGGTGGAGATGCAAATAAACTGCGTCACAGTTTGCGCTACCATTACGAGAAAACGCATGAGAAAGAATATACTGCAAAACAACGGAAACGCAACCCATACAAGAATTTCAGAACCACCAATTTTCTCATCGAACACAAAGTAATGGAAGGTTGCCGTTTTGACGAACGCTTTCGCCAATACGGCTACGAGGATGTGATTTTCGGAAAGACATTGAAACAAAACGGAATCATCATCTCACACATTGAGAATCCTGTATATCTCACCCGTTTTGAATCAAACACTTATTTCATGATCAAAACGGAAGAAGCGTTGCATACTTTGTATAAATTCCGTAAAGACATTGCCCCCTACTCTCGGTTACTCCAGCATGTGGAAGTTCTTAAGAAGATTGGACTCTTGCCCGTTTTACGCTTAATATACAGAAGTTCCATCGGCTATTATCTCTTGCGCAACCTAAATGGCGAGAGACCTGTCTCACAACTGTACAATCTATACAAACTCATGTTCTTCGCATCATTGAAACCATAATATCGAAGGGGAATTTCATTCTTCGTTTGCTATTCTTTCTACTCAAAAGAACGGAAGAATGGACGCAATGTAAATTGAACAACAATATTTTTGGGATTAGTTGTGCCCTTTGTTGTTTTATTGCCTATTTAGGGTTTACTAATTAAATATAAATTATTGATAATAAGAAAATTAGCTATTAAAATATTTGCTCAATTCGCGAAAAATGATTACCTTTGAGTGTTAAAACCACAGAAATAATATGAAATACTACTCTCAATATTATGTTCACGACCTGTTTGAGCTCCAAGAGTCTCTTTCTGGATTGAGCAAGTCTAACCGTTGGGTCAAACTTGCCGATAGGCTTCCTTGGAGTAAAATAGAGAAGGAATACAACAAACGTCTGAGAAACTGCCATTGCGGAGCAGGCAACAAACCCGCTCGCATGGCTGTTGGGGCCATAATAGTGAAGCATGTGGAGAATTTGAGCGACGAGAAGACTATACAAGTCATTCAGGAGAACCCCTATATGCAATATTTGCTTGGACTTCCCAAGTTCACAGAAAAGCCCGTGTTCGTTCCAGAGTTGTTCGTCCAAATCCGTAAGCGTCTTGATCATGAATTCTTCAACATGCTGACCTTGATGCTGGCAGAAGCAGACGGTAGCAAGCCTAAGAAGGAATATACTGACGAGAATGGCAATGAGCATGGCGGTACGATGAAGAACGATGCCACATGCTGTGATGCCGAGGTTCGTTATCCGACAGACTCCAACCTTTTGGAGGATGGCAGCAGACTGATAGACCGCTTGCTTGACAAGTTCTGTTCACGTCACAAAATCAAGAAGCCACAGATACACCGCATGGAAGCTCGTCATACCTTCATCTTGCTGACCAAGAAAAAACGCAAGGGAAAGAAGCTTGTGGACAAGACAAAACTGGTCCAAATACGTTGCCTACGGGCTGATTTTCAGATATTTCTTGATTTTCTAGGCAGACATGCGAGCAATCTTCTTTCTTGCTTTAGCCGTCATGACTACAAATGTCTGATGGCTACATTCAGAATGTATGAGCAGCAGAAAATGATGTTCGAGCAGAAAGTCCGCAGTTGTGCCAATCGTATCATCAGTATCTATCAGCCGCATTTACGTCCCATAGTCAGAGGCAAGGCAAAAGCCAAGGTCGAGTTCGGGGCGAAGATTGGTGTCAGTATCGTGTCTGGCTACACTTATGTGGACCATCTCAGCTGGGATGCCTATAACGAATCCTCTGACCTTACCTTGCAGATTGAACTCTACAAAAAACGTTTCGGCATGCTCCCCCGAGAGGTTCAGGTTGACAAGCTTTACCTTGGAAAAGCAAATAGACAGTATCTAAAGGATTGCAATGTAGAATGTTACAATCATCCATTGGGCAGGCCTCCCAAGGAAGAAAATGACAAACACGCTGAGGACAAGAAGAGAGCCATTGGTGAGCGAAATGAGGTAGAGGGTACGTTTGGAACGACCAAGAGAGTTTACCGAGCGAACGATATCAGAGCAAAACTTGACGACACGGCTGACACATGGATAGGAGCTTGCTTCTTCGCTAAAAACGTAATGAAGTTCCTAAGGGGACTTCTTTGTCTCATTTTTGCAAAAATGGGCTTGGAGACCCTCGAAAAGAGATTCTTCAACATCATCGACAACATTGTAGGACTTTTAGGCATACCACAAGGTTGTTGGGTCAAAATAATTTAGTGAACCCTAAGTAGCTATTACATAATACCAGACGTAAAAAAGTACGAGAAGAAGTATTTTCTCACTTATATAGACGAAACATTTAATATTGAGAAATTCTGGATAGATAGATACCATGTGGTTAGCGATTATGTTTTATGGGAAGCCCAATATATCAATGTGATTGCAAAAACAAAGCCTAAAGGTGCCAAGAGATACCAAATAGAATGTGAATTAGAAAGGCCTATGGGTTATTATGGCAAAAAATCTATCTATTCGGACACAACCTACTTTCAAGTGCCCCTACATCAAGACTTGAAGTTTACGATGACGTGGGACGATAAGTATAAAAGAACTGTTTTCGTGAAGAAAGACAATCTGCCCAAGCAAATAGACCTCTCATACATACCGGAATGAACGTGTAGATTGAAACGGCAAGGGTATTGTCTATACAAACAGCTCAAAGAGGCAAGTGTTTTTCCGCTATGCGATTAACAGGTCTGCGTTGCCATTTGTTGTCTTTCAACAAGTTTTCTGTCGTGAGAATTGTCTGTTACCGAGTGAATTGTTTAGGTTGAAAAACTGCAATTATTGAAATTGAAATCGCTCTCACACTTCTATCCAGCTACTCCAATGAGGCTCAGAAGACCCGTAGTAGTATGTCGGCATGATTAGAATGAACATTGAATATGCGTATCAACAACAAGGGCACAACCGTCATGGTTGTGCCCTTGCAGCTATAGGGATAGGATAGAAGTGGGTTAGAGCTTCTGTTCTACTTCGATTTCTGTAAAGGTCTCGATGATGTCGCCCACCTGAATATCGTTGAAGTTGACGAGTGAAATACCGCACTCCAAACCAGTGGCAACCTCTTTGGCATCGTCCTTATAGCGCTTCAGTGCATCGATGGCAGCGGTGTGAACCACAATACCGTCGCGGATGACACGAGCCTTGTCCTTGTTGTGTACTTTTCCTTCGGTCACCAAACCACCGGCAACAGTACCAACCTTTGAAATCTTGAACACTTGTTTTACCTCGATTTCACCAGTAAGAATTTCCTTCTTCACCTTGTCGAGCATACCCTCCATAGTAGATTTCACTTCATCGAGTGCATCATAGATGATAGAGTAGGTGTTGATCTCCACGCCTTCGCGCTCTGCCAGTCGGCGTGCATCAGCAGAAGGACGAACCTGGAAGCCGATGATGATGGCATCTGATGCAGAAGCCAACATGACATCGTTCTCGCTGATCTGACCCACAGCCTTTGAAATGACGTTGACCTGTACCTTCTCAGTAGAGAGTTTGAGGAACGAGTCGCTGAGTGCTTCGATAGAACCGTCGGTATCACCCTTGACGATGATATTGAGTTCGTGGAACTCACCCAAGGCAATACGGTGTGAGATATCGTCGAGTCCAAGTGTCTTAGTGGTGCGGAGCGACTGCTCACGCTGCAACTGTGTACGCTTGTTGGCTATTTCTCGTGCCTCCTGCTCTGTCTCCATCACGTGGAACGAATCACCGGCAGTAGGTGCACCATTCAGTCCGAGAATGATAGCGGGCTCTGCGGGTCCAGCCTTTTCAATGCGCTGGTTACGTTCGTTGAACATGGCTTTGATGCGTCCGAAAGCTGTTCCTGCAATCACCACATCACCTTGTTTCAGTGTACCGTTGCTTACCAGCACGGTAGAAACGTAGCCACGTCCCTTGTCGAGTGACGACTCGATAATGCTACCCGTAGCCTTTCTGTTGGGATTAGCCTTGAGATCGAGCATTTCTGCTTCGAGCAATACCTTTTCAAGGAGAGCATCAACGCCGATTCCCTTCTTGGCAGAGATTTCCTGACACTGGTATTTACCGCCCCATTCCTCTACGAGGAGGTTCATATTGGCAAGGTCTTCACGAATCTTGTCAGGGTTTGCACCAGGCTTATCAATCTTGTTGATGGCAAATACCATCGGCACATTGGCAGCCTGAGCATGCGCGATAGCCTCCTTGGTGGTAGGCATGACGCTGTCGTCTGCAGCGATAATGATGATGGCGATATCGGTCACCTGAGCACCACGGGCACGCATGGCGGTGAACGCCTCGTGACCTGGAGTGTCAAGGAACGTAATCTTTCTACCGTCTTTCAGTTTCACATTGTAGGCACCGATGTGCTGGGTGATACCTCCTGCCTCACCGGCAATCACGTTGGTCTTGCGGATGAAGTCGAGCAGCGATGTCTTACCATGATCGACGTGACCCATCACGGTGACGATAGGTGCACGGCTGATGAGGTCGTTCTCGTCGTCGGCTTCTTCGGTGATGGCATTTTGCACTTCAGCACTTACGTATTCGGTGGTGAAACCAAATTCCTCTGCCACGATATTGATGGTCTCTGCATCGAGGCGCTGGTTGATACTTACCATGATACCGATGCTCATGCAGGTGCCGATTACTTCGTTGACACCGACATTCATCATCGTGGCAAGTTCGCTAACCGTTACAAACTCGGTCAGCTTCAGTACCTTGCTCTCTGCAGCCTGTTCGGCCATCTCGCTATTGAGGCGCTCTTGTACGGCATCTCGCTTTTCGCGGCGATACTTCGCACCCTTCTTGTTCTGACTCTTTGAGGTGAGACGGGCGAGCGTCTCCTTTACCTGGCGTGCTACAGCCTCGTCGTCAACTTCCAATGGCTTCTGTACTGGACGGTTTTTCTTGTTTTTCTTGCCGCCGCCCTGTTGTCCGTTTTGGTTGCCGCCTTGCTGTTGTCCACCGCCACCTTGGCGCTGTTGTCCGCCTTTGTTCTTTTTGTTGCCGGCTTGCTGTCCGCCCTGGTTGGCTGCAGCCTCTATGTCAACGCGTCCGCTACGGATGCGCTCACGCTTCTTGCGCTCGCCACCATTGCCATGCTGTGCATTCTTTTCCTCGCGTTCCTTACGGCGTTCCTCCTTCGATTTCTTCTTCGGACGAGTGCTTTGGTTGAGGGTGCTGAGGTCGATTTTACCCAGTACGTTGACCTTTGGAGCGTATTTTGTTTCGCTCTTCAGGGTGAACACCTTGGTTTCGGAAGCTTTTTCAGCAGCCGCAGGCTTGTTTTCTACTGTGGCAGGCTTGGCCTCTTTGGCATTGGCAACGGGTGCTTCTGCCTTGGGCTTGGCTTCCTGCTGAGGCTTAGCCTCTGTTTTTGGCTTGGTTTCCACTTTGACGTTAGGTTTAACCTCTTCTGCCTTGACAGCCTTCTGCTCATGGTTTGCAGGAGCAGCAGGGGCAGCCTCAGAAGCTTTCTGCTCAGCGACAGGTTTTGGTTCTTCTTTCTTTTCTACAATAGGCGATGCCTCTGTCTGGCTCACGGCAGCAGCCACAGGTGCAGTATCGCTATTGGCGGCCTTCTTTTTGCCTACGTTGTCGAGGTCAATCTTGCCCAAGGGTTTAAACTGTTGGCGTTGTTCCAACAGGTCTTCAGCCTTGTTGCTTTTCTTCTCGGCCTTCTCTGCCTTTTTATCCTTGGCTTTCTTCGCAAATATCATTTCGGCCTGTGTCTTCACAGCCTTGTCACCACTGAATGCACCCACCAGAGCCTGGTATTGTGAATCGGTGATTTTGGTATTTGGCGTCATTTCTTCTTTGACTTCGCCAAGTTCTTTCTTGTTTTTCAGGAAATCAACTGCCGTTTGAAGTCCTATATTCAGTTCTGATAATACTTTATTTAATCTGACACCCATTTAATTTGTTGCTTTACAATTCTGTTTTATTCTTATTATTCAAACTCCGCACGGAGCACGTTGAGCAGGTGGTCAACCGTTTCTTCTTCGAGGTCGGCCTTTTCGATCAGCATTTCGCGTGGAGCGTTGAGCACGGCCTTAGCGGTCTCCAGACCGATGGCCTTGATGGCGTCGATGATCCACTGGTCTATCTCGTCAGAGAACTCGTCGAGGTAGATGTCCTCGTCGTCGCTGTCTGAACCGTTGGATACACGGAATACGTCAATGGTGTATTCGGTCAGCATGGAAGCCAGTTTGATATTCAAACCGCCTTTGCCGATGGCAAGGCTGACTTCCTCAGGCTGCAGATAGACTTCGGCTTTGTGCTCTTCGGGATTGATGTTGAGGTTGGTCACCTTGGCGGGACTCAGCGCACGAGTAATGAAGAGCTGTGTGTTGCTGGAATAGTTGATGACATCGATATTCTCGTTGCCCAACTCGCGTACGATACCGTGTACGCGGCTACCCTTCACACCTACGCAGGCTCCTACTGGGTCGATGCGGTCGTCATAGCTTTCTACAGCCACCTTTGCACGTTCTCCTGGCATGCGTGCCACGCGACGGATTGTGATGAGGCCGTCGTTGATTTCGGGCACTTCGGCTTCGAGCAGACGCTCAAGGAACACAGGGCTGGTGCGTGAGAGGATGATACGCGGATTGTTGTTCTCGTTCTGCACCTCCTTGATGATGGCACGTACGGTTTCGCCCTTGCGGTAGTTGTCGTTGGGAATCTGTTCTGACTTAGGCAAGTGGAGTTCGTTGCCCTCATCGTCGATGAGCAGTACTTCGCGTTTCCACATCTGATACACCTCTGCGCTGATTACCTGACCTACGCGATCCTTGTACTTATTGTAGAGCGAGTCGTGCTCCAGTTCAAGAATCTTTGAGGCAAGAGTCTGACGGAGATTGAGAATGGCGCGGCGTCCGAATTTCTCGAAGCGCACTTCTTCACTCACTTCCTCGCCCACTTCGTAGTCGGGTTCGATTTTCTGTGCCTGTGTGAGCGAAATCTCTTTGTTTTCGTCCTGAACCTCACCATCAGCTACTACGATACGGTTGCGGTGGATTTCGAGGTCACCTTTGTCTGGGTTGACAATGACGTCGAAGTTCTCATCACTACCGAACTGTTTGGCAAGTACGTTGCGGAGACTCTCTTCCAGCACGCTGACGAGAGTGGTGCGGTCGATGTTCTTGGTCTCTTTAAATTCCTTAAAGGTCTCAATCATTGACGGACCTTTGTCTTCTTTTTTTGTAGCCATTATATAATCTTTTTATTTTGTTTACTCTTTAGCCCACGTGTCAGAGATTATTTGAAGGCGAGGAGGTATTTGGCATATTTCACCTCGTTGGTATTGAAGGTCTTCTCCACATCCACCAATACGGGGCGCTTTTTCCCCTCAATCTTCTGCTTCTCCTTGACCACCACCACAAACGACAGTCCGTCGTCGGCTACCGACTGGAGCACGCCTTGGTATTTCTTACCGTCGGCAGCCAGCACTTCCACTTCTTTACCAATGTGGTTGATATACTGCTGTACGACTTTGAATGGTTGTCCGATACCGGCGCTACCCACTTCCAGTTCATACTCGCCGAGTTCTTCTCCGAGTCTTTCCTGCAGGAAGCGGCTCAGCGCGGCACAGTCTTCAATCCATACACCATCGGCGTGGTCGATTTCGATCACGATGCGACCGTCGGGCGTCATGTCAACGTCCACGAGGAAGTAGTCATTCTGACTCAGCCATTCCTCTACTGCGGCCTTTACTACGTCTTTATTTATCATACACCTTTATTGGTATTAAAACAAAAATGAGAGGCTCTTGCGAGTCTCTCATTCCTCTGAACGTGTGCAAAGTTACGACATTTCTGTCAATCTTGCAAGTATTTCCACTTTTATTTCACTTTTTTGGGCGATAATAGTTTTTCGTATTCTCCTGATGTGTTGAGTATTCGCTCTGCTTCCTTCAGAGTTTTGTCTGTTTGCAGCATGTGGAGCAGTTGCCCGCTTTGGAAATAATAGGCGGATATGATATCTTGTTCTATCTGCTGTTGTATTTCGTTGCGGTGCTGTTGTAGGTCGCGCTCAATATCATGGTGGTCGAGTTTGGCTTTCAGTGCTTCAAATTCAGCCTTTGCGTCGTCGTAGTATCCTTCGAATTTTGCGGTTTTGATGAGTTCTTCAAACTGTTTCTTGCTGATTTGGTCGTAGGTAAATCCTGCTTTCAGCACTTGTTGGGTGAAGTCGGCATATTCCGCATCGGTCAGATGGAACTTGTCGGCAGGAGCAATGGTAGGATGTTTGGATATATAATCCACCACATAGTCAAACATCACTTCGGTAGAGTCTATGCGGTCCAAATATAGGAGAATGTTCGACATGGTATCGGGTTTGATTTCGATATCGGGCATGATACCACCTCCGTCGCGCACCTCACGGCCATTGCGCGTATAGAATACGTGTGTCAGCGAATCGGGCACATGTTCTTTATAGCCACCGCCGGTGTGTTTATAGTTGATGGCTTGAATGCATCGTCCGCTGGGGATATAGTATTTTGATGTTGTCAGCTTGAGGTTACCGTTGTAGGGTAGGTCAACATTAGGAATCTGCACCAGTCCCTTACCATACGTGCGCGTACCTATTATTAATCCGCGGTCAAGATCCTGTATCGAACCGCTGACAATCTCGCTGGCAGAAGCTGTCTCGTCGTTCACCAGTACGATGATGGGCATCACGGTATCGATGGGCTCCAGTCGGGTTTTGTAGTCAGAGTTGGCGCGGCGCAACTTTCCTTTGGTTTCCACCAATGTCAAACCTTTAGGCAGCCACATATTGGCAATATCCACACATTCAGAAACCGAACCGCCACCATTACTTCTCAGGTCGAGTATGAGTTTTTTCGCTCCGCGTTGTTTCAGGTCGAGATATGCCAGACGCATAGGTTTGGCTGGTTCGCCAGAGAAAGTGTTCAGGTTGATATATCCCACGCCATTCGGGCGCATACCATAATAGGTTATTTCAGGTGTCTTGATGCTCTCGCGTGTCACTTTGAAATTCATCACCTTGCCCGTCGAAGGACGTTTAATCTTGATCATGATGGTGCTGCCTGCATCGCCACGCAGATGGTCGCTGACGTATGTCACGGGTTTGTTGGTCATCAGCGTGTCTTCAATCTGCAAGATGATATCTCCCTTGCGCAGTCCCACCTTTGCAGCGGGCATTCCCTCAAAAGGTTCGTCGATGACCACTTGCTTTCGCTTTTGGTGGTAGCGTACCACCGCACCGATACCCGCATATTTTCCCGTCATCAGCATCTTCAAGTCCTTTTGTTTGCTCTCAGGGTAATATTCGGTATAGGGGTCGAGTGATCGCAGCATCGCATTGATGCCATTGCCAATCACGGTATTGGCATCGAGTGTATCGACATACATTAGGTCGAGTGTCTTGTATATGGCATTGAATATTTCGATGTTCTTTGCCACATCCAGGTTGTGGTTTCTCGCTTCCTGTGCATTCATATTCATGGGAAGCCATGCCAGTAGTGCGGCAAAAGCTGTCAATCGGCATAGTTGGCATACGTTGTTTTTTCTCATGATCATATTGTTTTTCGTATTGTTTCTATGTTTATACGATGCAAAATTATAGAAAAATAACCGAAAAACGATTTTTTTTCTCAAAAAGTTTGTGTATTTCAAAAAAACGTATTACCTTTGCACTCGCAAAACAGAAAAACCTGCTTCAGTAGCTCAGTTGGTTAGAGCACCTGACTGTTAATCAGGGGGTCGTTGGTTCAAGCCCATCCTGAAGCGCGTTAAAAAGGAGTTAGACGAAAGTTTAACTCCTTTTTTTCTTTTCTATGCTCGGCATAACACCAACTCTGTTGTGTTAATCCGAGTTTTGTTCCAGATCTATTTTAAATAAAATCCGTAAAAATTCGCGTGTGATATTTTCTTTGTGACATAACGGTTCTATATAGATATATTTTACTACTTTTGCATCATATATTGTTTTAGTAACTGGGAAATTGAGAAATTTTTGAAAAAAGTTATCGGTTTGCTTAGTTTTTCGGTTTGCTGAATCGTCCTTGTTGTGTATGACTGATAAAAAAGTCTGTTTATGACAAAAGAAAAATTTGAAAACATATACCGCCAGCATTATGCTAAGATGTACCGCCTTGCAAGGACGATGCTTTACGATGCTGACGAAAGCAAGGATGTGGTCAGCGATATCTTCGCCCGATTATTACGGGAGAAGTATCATCCCCAACAGCATCAACTGGAAGGTTACTTGATGACTGCCGTGCGCAACCGTTGTTGCGACGTACTTAGTCATAAGTCGATGCGAGAACGAGTGGAGAAACTCTTTTTGCAAGAGTCGCAGCAGAGCAACGTCATCTCTACGAATATTGACGATGATCGCTTGGAACGTCTGGTGCAATTCGTTGAGGCAGAACTGCCACCGCTCAGCCAGCAAATTTTCCAGCTTCGTTTCCTACGCGAACTGAGTTACGAAGAAGTGGCACAGGCAACTGGCGTGAGCAAAGTGACGGTTTATAACCATCTGGCGCAGTCGCTACAGCGAATCAGAGTGTATTTTCAGACAAATGCATCAAAGGAGGAAACCATTAAGCTTACTTGAACGGTTGAATCGCAAGAGAGTACTACAAAGTCAACAAAACAGCAAAACGATACATGTAATGGAACAGCAAGACAATATGCATATCCTGCTTTCGATGCAGGAACATCCCGAGCAGTACACCGATGAACAACTTCATCAGTTGATAGCCGACAATCCGGAATTGGCTGAACAGTTGGAACAACTCGCGCTGACAAAACAAGCATTTGTGAAGCATGAGGCAGATGAAGAAGTCATTCCTGTGGAAGATGAATGGCAGAAATTCGCAGCCGAACACGCTGATGAATTTGAAGCCCTTGACACACACGCACCACATACAGCAACTATTCAAACTCGATGGCAGGGTAAGCGACTAATGGGAATACTCCCTTATAAGGTTGCAGCAAGCATTGTCGGCATCCTCCTTACGGCAGGAGTGGCTTTCGCTGCAATCCACATTGTGCGTATGGTTAGCCAATCCCAACAGCAGATGCAGTCATCACAAGCCACATCTGCCAAGCCTGCGACTTCTGCAATATCAACAGATACCATCCAGTCGGACACGACCATATCTGCAAAACCCATCGTTTTCGATAATGTACCATTGGACAAGATGCTGTCTCAGATAGCTTCCTATTATGACAAAGAGGTGGTATTTCAGAATGTCGATGCCCGCAATCTCCGTTTCTATTTCGTATGGAAACCAGAAGATTCACTTGAAACCGTATTGCATCGACTCAATCTCTTCGAAAGCATCACCATAGAACAGAAGTCTGACAAGATAGTAGTAGAATAAACCATGAAAAGAATCATCATCATACTCATCTGCTGTCTTGCTTTTGTAGGGGTGCAAGCTCAGAAGATTACCCGTGAATACAATAATGTACCACTCAACGATGCCCTTCGCCAACTGAATGAGCAGAGTGAGAAATACAATATCAGTTTTCTGTACAACGAGTTGGAGGACTTCCGCATCACCACCTCTATACATCATAAGACCGTTCCCGAAGCCATCCGCCAGATGATAGGCTTCTATCCCATTCGTATGACAGTCGAGGGTAGGGATATTGTTGTGGAGTGCCCACAGAAGGCAGACTCACGCTATAAAGGCACTATTATCGACGAACAAGGTCATCCCATAGCCTATGCCAACATCGCCCTGCTCTCACCAAACGACACTACGCTGATTACTGGCGGAGTGTCAAACGAGAGTGGTTTCTTTGTCATTCCCTGTGCCCAACAGCCAGTTCTTGCCCGAATATCATTTGTAGGCTATAAGACTGGTTATGTCATGCTCAACACACGGAATGTTGGATCTATCAAACTCAAACCAGAAACCATTATGCTGAATGGGGTGAAGGTGACGGGCGAGCGTATCGTATCAGGAACAGAGAATGGTCACCTTGTCTATAACATGCCGATACTCCTGCAAGTATTTCCTGCCGATAATGCCTACGATGCGCTGATCAGTATTCCTGGTGTAAACGAGATAAACGGAAAGATTTCGTTCTTAGGACAGGGCGTGACTCTTATCATCAACGGTAAACCTACCACGCTCAGTGCCGATCAGGTTGTAGAACGTCTGAAGTCCATGCCGTCAGCCATGTTGGCAAAGGCAGAGGTGATGCCCTCTGCCCCTGCAAAATACCACGTCAGAGGAATGGCTATCAATATCGTGACCAAGGATTTCACAGGAACAAACCAGTTGACCGGACAAATAACGGGAGGTTGGCAACAAGACAAATATGGGGAAGGGCATGTTGGTGGCAACTTTATCTACAACCACGGCAAGTTGAGTATGGACGTATCATACACCTACACCAACGGCACAGGCTTTGGTCAGGTGGAACATGAGGCAAACCATCTCTTGAACGGAGAACGCAAAACCTATAGCGACAACACACAAAGCCGCAGCGACGGTATAGACCATAAATACCGCATTGGCATCGACTATGCCATCGCAGACAATCACAGTCTGAGTCTGGCCTACACGGGGCAGTGGAATTCGACCCACTCCACCAATACTACCACAGGTACGGCGCAAGCCATTCAAAACTCCCGCCAACACGAATACCTGCACAATATCGACGCCAGTTATTCAGCACCCTTCGGTCTCCAGTTGGGTGTGTCTTATACTGATTACCAAGAGCCTTGCACACAAAATCTCAACGGTGAACTATACGACATCAGTCGCAACCTCTATGTTGATAGTCGTCAAACAGTCAGGAAATGGCTTTTCACCGCAGACCAGACCCACACCTTGTCAAGAGGTTGGGGATTGAATTATGGAGCTAAGGCACAGTTTTCCAACAATAACAGCTATCAGACCACATTCGATGAAAATCATCAAACATTGCCCGATGCCACCTCACATGTTGACTACGACGAGCGCATCCTCAACGGTTATGTCGGACTCAGCAAGCAAATAGGTAAGTCGCTGAGTCTGGAAACGTCAGTAACAGCCGAGCAGTATCATGCTACCAAGTGGAACGAATGGCGCATCTATCCGCAGTTCAACGCCATGTGGAACATCAATCCCAAGAATCTTCTCAATTTTTCGTTCAGCAGCGAAGCCGTCTATCCGAGCTATTGGAGTATCATGAGCAGCATCTATTACTCCTCAGCATACAGTGAGATATGGGGCAATCCCGACTTGAAACCCATGTCGAAATACAGCGTCAATCTGATGTGGCAACTCAACCACAAATACACATTTACAGCCTTTGCCATGATCCAACCCGACTATTTTGTGCAACTCGCCTATCAGCCTTCCGACCGCATGGCAGTCATCATGAAGGAAACAAATTTCAACTACTCTAACTATTATGGGCTACAAGCCTCGGCACAGTTCCACATCGGCAGTTGGATCAACGGCAATGTGATGACCACTGCACTCTATCGCCACGACAAGAGCGATAGTTTCTTCGACCTTCCCATCGACCGTACTTGCATCTCTGGCATCTTCAGTGGTGTGGCAGTAGTCAAATTGTCTCAGCGTCATAACATCCGCTTCACCCTCAATCCGTTCTTCCAGTCGAAAGCCGTACAGGGTGTGTACGACATCGATCCTTTGTTTCTTCTCAACGCCACACTCCGCTACACATCCTCTAATGGAAAATGGAGTCTGGTGGCAAAGGGTGCCAACATCCTCAATGCCCACATTGATACTCGCTCCTGCATAGGCAATCAAGACTATGCCATGCGTGTATGGATGCCCTACACCAACTATTCTCTCACCGCCATTTATCGCATAGGCAATTTCAAGGAAAAGGCGAAAAAGGAGGTCGATACCTCACGAATGGGACATTAGTTTGGCTTCCGTGGTCACACTTAACTGTGGGATCACGGAATTACGGGATTACGGATACACTCCAGAATTGATGGCATTGATCTGTTTTTATAGCATCCAGAATCTGCCAGTTCTCCAAGTGGTGCCCCTTCTATTGGAAGGTAAGTATAGTGACAACAATCATCTCAGATGGGGGACATGTTGCCCGCACCTGGAATCTATAAAAATTTAGTTTTTCTAAAAAATTCGACCACACGACCACAGATGTGGCGTAATTAACTATGAGACAGTAATATAGACTGTGGTCGATTGCTCCGGGGCGCGTGCTTTCGACCACGCTTCGACCACACATGATTTTCCCGATAATCATGGTGGATATTTACACGAAGTAAATTAAAATTATTTTCAGGCATTTTCAAACGGCTGACAAAGTTATTATCAAACGTTGGATAATAGTGTTGTCAAACGTTGGATAATAGTATTGTCAAACGTTAGATAAGAGTGTTATCAAACGTTAGATAGGAGTGCTGTCAAACGTTAGACAAGGGTCTTTTCAACGTTGAAAACAAGTTGTCTCAAATATCGGAAAAGAGTGGCGTCAAATATTATGCAATAGTCTTGTCCAACGTTTGACAAGGGTGTTGCCGGACATCAGAACATACAAATCGTGTATTGGTGGCAATAGTGGATGGGCTGTCTCTGTGATGGCAACGGCAGAGTGGCTGGTGGTCGAAGGGTGGTCGGAAACCGCCGAGTCAGCGTAATCGACCACCCACGTAAGCTGCATACACATAGCGTGTTATGCCGATGTGGTGGTCGAGTGGTCGAAATTTTGCAACATCGCGTGTGCGCGTGCATACATGCGCGTACCTATTTATATAGGATAGGAACCTGTTGCCTCCGTCTTTCTACCTACACGGAAAGAATTGCTGTCCTTCGTGCAGCGCCTAAACATCCGATGGTTTCTTTTCTAATTGACTCCTGGTTTTGGGCATGTCAGCAAATTCGGTACTTAGATTGTCGAACAGAATCTTTTGCTCGTCGGTAAGTGCGACGAGTCCGTGCCCCACTTCCCTGAACCATTTTCGCAATTCAATCTCATTGCGATCGCCATCCATGAAAGGATAACGCTTGTTTTGGATGACAAAGAGACGGAAGCGGGAAAGTATTTCATAGAATGATCCTGTGGGGAATGGTACTGCTTGTCCGTCTTGGTCGTAATCGTATTTTTGAGGTATTATCACTTTGTGGGTCTGCTCATCAACGTTCATGTTGTAGGCTTCCTTCAGCAACTGGCATAGGGTAGCGATAATCCGATCCTGATGCTCTGTGCCTGGAACTACATAGTCACTTAATGGAATTTCAAGGGCGTTTTGATAATTCCAATATGCTCTCGATGTGATCTCTTTCAGCACCTTTCGCCAGTCTATTGACTCCCAGATATTAAGGTCGATATTGTAGCAGACTCCTTTTATGGTAATCTGGTTTTTGATTTTCTTTTTCTTTTCTTTGGGTTCTGCAGGTGTTTCGGGCGTGACAGAAACGTCTGGAGTCTGAGGCTTCTGATTCGCTGATACATATTGTTGGATTAGTTCGATAAACCGTTCGCCGTAAGTATTGCATTTGTGTTCACCGATGCCATAGGTGTTGCCGAATGCTGATAGTGTTGTGGGCATGTCTGTGGCGAGGGCATGGAGAGACTTATCGGACATCACGACATACGCAGGATAGTTGTTCTCATTGGCAATTTCCTTTCTCAGCGTTTTCAGTTGTTCAAACAGTTCCATGTTCTCTGTTGTTGCAGATGCTGCTGTCGTTGCCTCTTCAGCAGTCTGTTTCTGACGACCTCTTGTGCGAGCCTCCCTATTGACAACTACCAATTGTACTTTGGCTTTTCCGTGAAGCACATCCAGTCCGAGTGGGGTGACGTGTAGATGGTTGTCTTCGTTGTAGGCAATCTCTATATATCCCATTTGCAACATCTGAAGCAGATAGTCGCGCCAGTCTCTTACTGGAACATCTCTGCCGGCTGCAAAGGTCTTGATTTGGTTATAACCACGTGACACGAGTTCTGGCGAGAAGTTTCCGTGCAGGATGTCTATGGCCAGTGTGAATCCTATTTGCTCATCGGTTCTGATAATGGCAGAAAGTGCCTTTTGAACCAGTTCTGTACCATCGAATGTCGTTGGTGGAGTCTGGCAGACGTCACAGTTGCAACAGTTCATGTCGCTTGTTTCTCCAAAATAGTTCAACAGAATGCGTCGGCGACATATTTGTGCTTCGGCATATTCCTGCATGCGTTGTAGTTTTTCGGTGTTGATTTCCCGTTGTCCACTTTCCTCTGCGAAATGGCGTAGCGTGATAATATCCTGCAAGTTGTAGAACAAGATAGTCTCGCAAGGCAGACCGTCACGTCCGCCACGTCCAATTTCCTGATAGTAGTTCTCTATAGTTTTGGGAAGATTGTAGTGGACAATGAAGCGCACGTTGCTCTTATTGATGCCCATACCGAATGCAACAGTAGCACAAACCACTTGGATTCGATCGTTGATGAAGTCCTCTTGTATTCGATTGCGTTCGTCGGTGGGTAACCCTGCATGATAAACACCAACGGAAAAACCTTCTTTCCTGAGTTTCTCTGCAACAGTCTCGGTGGTCTTCTTTGCCAGACAATAGATAATGCCGCTATCGCCCTGATGGCGCTGAATCAGATTGGCTATTGTGCGAAGCTTCTCTTTGGCAGAGTATCCCCTTCTGACATCCAGACTCAGATTAGGCCGGTCGAATGAACTGATAAAGGTTTCGGCATTTTGCAGACGTAACTGTTCTATAATGTCGGATCTCGTAATTTTGTCGGCAGTAGCCGTAAGTGCCATTATGGGAACATCAGGAAACAGTTCGTGCAGATTGCCCAACTGACTATACTCTGGTCTGAAGTCGTGACCCCATTGTGAGATACAGTGTGCTTCGTCGATAGCAAAGAGAGAAACTTTCAGCATGGTTTTCATCCATCCCAATTCCGTGATGAGTCGTTCGGGCGAGATGTACAGCAGCTTTATTTCACCTCGCAGACACCTTTCAGTAATTTGCCGATTGGCAATCTCGTCGTTTGCGCTATTCAGTGCCTCCGCTGCAATTCCGTTGGCTACCAGCGTTTCCACTTGATCTTTCATCAGCGAGATGAGTGGGGAGACAACTATGGCTGTGCCCTCCATCATCAAGGCAGGTATCTGAAAGCAGATAGATTTTCCACCTCCAGTGGGCATGAGTACCAGTGCGTCCTTGTGTTGCAGCACGTGATTGATGATTTCTTCCTGTAAAGGACGGAAGGAATCGTAACCATAATATGACTTGAGAGTCTCTAAAGCTGTATTCATCGTTGTAAAGAACTTGTTTCGTTTATATCTTGTTTCTTCCTCCTATGTACCTACCTATTCAGTCCTAATGACCGATTGGCGTTAGAATATAGATTCCTCGGTTTCCGAGGTGAAGAGTTCGAGAGCTTTCATGCCCATGATAGAGTTGCCTTTGGCGTTGAGGCGTGGACTCCATACGGCAATGGAATAGCGAGAGGGATAGATGGCAACAATGCCTCCGCCAACACCACTCTTGCCGGGTAAACCGACCAGAAAGGAGAACTCGCCAGCCTCGTCATAGAAACCACAGGTTTGCATGATGGCATTGATGCGCTTCACTCTCGATATGGTGAGATTGACACCTGCATGGGAGAAGGGTTCGTTGCTCTTGGCAAATGCCATGAAGGCGCGTGAGAGATCCTCACAGCTCATCTCCAACGAACACATCCTGCAATAGAGGTGTAACACTTGGTTGACATCGTTGTGCAGATTGCCGTGATGCTTCAACAGGTAGGCTATCGAGGCATTGAGGTAACTGCAACTCTGCTCAGACTGCGCCACCTCGTCGGAATAGTCGATGGTGGGGTTGCCGCTGATGGTGCGCACGAAATTCAGGTAGAATGCTTCGGGATCGTCAAGATTGGAGAGCAACACATCGGCAGAGACCAGAGCTCCTGCATTGATGAAGGGGTTGCGAGGAATGCCGTGCTCATACTCCAACTGCACCAATGAGTTGAAGGCAGACCCAGAAGGTTCTTTCGCCATGCGCTGCCATAGGTCTTTGCCCATGATGCTTAGGGCAATGGCGAGGGAGAATACTTTCGAGATACTTTGAATAGAGAACTTCGTGGCGGAGTCTCCTAAGCGGTAGGTCTTACCATCGAGCGTGTTGAGGCATAAGCCAAACTGGTCGGGGTTGACACGAGCCAGTGCCGGGATGTAGTCGGCTTGTTTTCCTTCGTGTGCATATACCTCTATTTCCTTCCTTATTTTGTCTAATATAGGCTGATAGTCCATTGGTCTTTTCAGTTGTTAGTGAGTCTTGCAATTGCAAAGCTAAACATTTTTTTTCAATCCTCAAAACAGTATTGCTGTTTTTTCGCCATCGCATAGTTTTTATCATCGGAATTTAAACAGATCAAAACGGATTCTTGAAATTATGAAACCACGGGTATATAGAAAATATGGGAAATCTGTACAAATCGGTATGCTCTTTGGATTTGTGTTCCGTGTATGATGGCTGGTGAACGAAAGAATTTCGCGAGAGATGTGTGACATTACAGATTTTATTTGTAATTTTGTGACATAAACTAAAAAAACGAAGTATTATGATTCAACGACTATTATCCTTTCTCGATGCTTCGCCAGTGAATTTCCTGGCAGTGAAGAACATTGCTGATGAACTCGAACGTCATGGCTTCCGCCGTATCAATCCTAAGAAACCACTGGGAAAACTGGTGGCTGGCGACAGATTCTATGTCACTAAGAACGATTCAGCGGTCTTTGCCTTCCAAATCGGAAGTATGCCGATGGCTGATCGGGGCTTCCACATGATTTGTGCGCATAGCGATTCACCGACCTTCCGCATCAAACCGAATGCTGAGATGGACTGTGAAGGCGGTATCGTGAAACTCAATACCGAGGTGTATGGTGGACCAATCATGTCCACATGGTTTGACCGTCCGCTGACTCTTGCGGGTCGCGTGATAGTGAAAGGTGAGGATGCGATGCACCCACAAACTCGGCTGTTGCATATCAAACGGCCTCTGTTGCAGATTAGTAATCTCGCCATCCACTTCAACAGACAGGTGAACGACGGTGTGAAACTGAGCAAACAGAAAGATGTGCTGCCTATCCTTGGCATCATCAACAATGAGTTGGAACGTGGCAATCTGCTGATGAATATCATTGTGGAAGCACTCGACGGAGTGAAAGCCAGCGATATTCTCGACTTCGACCTCTATCTGGCTGACACCACACCAGCTTGCACTTTCGGTGCACACGATGAGTTTATCTCCTCTGGCAGGCTCGATGACCTGTCGATGTGTTATGCCGGTCTTGAGGCTTTGCTGGCATCACAACCCACCACGACCACGCAGGTACTTGCCATCTTCGACAACGAAGAGACGGGATCGCAGACCAAACAGGGTGCGGGCAGTCCGTTCCTATCTTATATGTTGAAGCGCATTGCCCTGGCACAAAGCGGTAGCGAGGAAGCATACTACCAGGCAGTGGAGCGTGCATTTATGATTTCTGCAGATAATGCACACGCTTGGCATCCTAACTACAGTGAGAAATTCGACCCCACCAATCATCCTCAACTGGGCGGCGGTCCCGTCATTAAGTTTAATGCTGCGCAGAAATATGCCAGCGATGCGGTGTCGGCTTCTATCTTCGCCAGCATCTGTCAAGAGGCAGGAGTGCCTTGCCAACGCTTTGTGAACCATAGCGATGTGGCAGGAGGAAGTACGCTCGGCAATATCCTGGCATCGAGCATTCCTGTGAAGGGAGTGGATATGGGCAATGCCATCCTCGCTATGCACAGTTGCAGGGAGACCGGAAGTGTTGCCGACCATGAATACTGTGTGAAGGCTTTCACTGCGTTCTATGGTATGGAGTAATATCACAGAAAAAATTGTCGCCAAGAAGTAGATATCCGTCAACTTTTGCTTAACTTTGCAGTATGAAAGCATCAAGAACAATTCATTCCTTCCTGCTCAGTCAGCAGGAAGGACACACACTCCTCACGGCCCAGGAATACCCCTGGAGCGTGTTGCAGGTAATACCTACCACTCCGGCAGACTTCGACCGCACAGTGGCAGTTCTGGAGCATCGAGGTTTTGTAGCCCATCACGACATCGACCGCACATTCTGCATCATCCACCTGGCAAGTGGCGACCACGACGGACAACACCCGGAACGATATATCACCATCACTCAGAACAACCACATGCAGATCATAGAGGATCTGAAGGACACGATGGCACAGGCAGCAGTGTGGTATAAGACGAATATTATAGAACCTTTAAAAATCCACTGAATTATGGCAAGAATAATCAGACCGAACGAACAACCCTTTCACACAATAAACGACAACGATACACTAAAAGATGAAACAACAATACACCACGCTGCTATTCGACCTTGACGGAACCTTGGTGGATAGTGGCGAAGGTATTATGCGCAGTGCCGAACATGCACTCAATCATTTCGGCATTGAGGTTGCCGACTACCGTACGTTGCGACCCTTTGTGGGTCCGCCACTCGAAGACTCGTTTATAGATTTCTACGGCTTCACTCCAGAACAGGCTGCTGAGGCCGTCGAGGTCTATCGCGAACGCCATGCAGCCATCGGTATGTATGAAGAGGAACTCTATCCCGGCGTGCTCGATTTCCTGCGTGAAGTGAAACGCAGGGGTTATACCACTGCTATTGCCACGAGTAAGATGCGCTTTCAAGCGGATATCGTGGTGAAGGAGATCTTTCCAGAACTATCTCCTTATATAGATGATGTGTTTGGCAGAGATGATGAAGGACTGCTCCACACCAAGGCGGACGTGATCAATGACGGACTGAAACTGTTGCAGATTACCAACCTCCATGAGGTGTTGATGATAGGCGACCGCCGTTTCGATATTGAAGGGGCGAAGGTCTGTGGACTCGATTCCATGGGTGTGCTCTTTGGTTATGGTGATCGTCTTGAGATGGAGCAAGCCGGTGCCGATTATATCTGCGAGTCGTATGACGAAATGCTGCAATACCTTTAAACTCCAACAATGATGAAGACAAAGAAAATGAGGCTGATGGCGGTGACGGTGACAATCATGCTGCTGACGGCAATGTCGTGCTCATCTTGTATCAAGCGACTGCCCGGTAGTGACCAACAACCGCGCTCTGCCAGCCGCCCACTTATGGGTGGTAATCTGCATCAAGAGCGTAAAGCGCTGAAAGCTACGATGGCTTCTCTGCCTCCAGACAAGCACAGGGCTATGTCAAGGGAGGAACTTACATATACCCTGACGCGTACTGCCAAGGGAGTGAAGGCGCAGGAGATACGTCACTTGGGTTATCTGACTTGTTGGAACTCGGATTGGCTTATCCCCAACTGGGTGGCGTATAGTCTGAATCCAAGGAAGGTGGCTGGTATCGTGAAACGTCCTAAACGCCAGTTTGAACCCGACCCACAGGTGAAAGGTCGTTCGGCAGAACATAGTGACTATACGCATTCTGGGTATAGTCGTGGTCACATGGCTCCTGCTGCCGATATGAAATGGAGTGAGCGGGCGATGAACGAGAGCTTTTATCTGAGTAATGTGTGTCCGCAGGTGCAAGCCATGAATGGTGGTGTATGGGAACATGTGGAGCGCAAATGCAGGCAGTTGGCAAAAAAGACAGAGATTTTTATCTGTACTGGTCCTATCATGGGCAAACGTCCAGAGCGCATCGGTAGAAACGGTGTGGCTGTTCCGGAACGATTCTTCAAGGTGGTTTGTATGCAGCGCAACGGTAAATGGCAAGCCATCGGCTTTGTTGTTCCTAACAGTGATTGCAAGGGAAGTATGTTTCGCTATGCTTGTTCGGTGGATCAAGTGGAAGCGTTGACAGGCCATGATTTCTTCTATGAATTGCCTGATTCGATAGAAAACAAAATAGAGGCGGCATGGGGAACGCAAGCCGATTGGCAATAACTTATTCGCGTGGATAAGTTGAATGCCATATAGATATTATAGAGCAGCGAAAGCATAGTGAAATTGAATTTTCACTTTGCCTTCGCTGCTTTATTATCGAGATGTGATGTTAACGATTGGCGATTAGTAGTCGTAAAGACGGATGTGGAGAATCTTCCAATCGTCGCACGAGATGCGAGCGTGACGGCCCTGATGGTCTTGGTCGCCATTGTGTCGACGCAAGAACTGTAGGCTTCCATCGGAAGCAATAGTTACCTCATCCACAAAACCGATACCTTTGCGCTTGCCAGTGAAACGACCTTTTTGTTGTTTGGCGGTCTGTTGACCAGCCAAGGCAAAACCATCTTCACCCAGTGTTTTCTGTTCTTCGTGGTTCTTCTCGTATTCGGTGGCAAAGCTCACGACGATGCCAGACCCCGCCAACAGATATTCGTTGGCTGCCAAACGGATGATCATAGCACCACCTTCGGGCCATGTTGAACCATCGGTGGCACGAGCGTCCCAAGGTAAGGTGTAGTAATGGCGTGCGGTAATCATCGTGCCTTTATCATTGATGATGCGCTCTTTGTCCTCTTGGTCGAAGAGCACTCCCCACGAAGGCTTGTTCATCAAGGGGCGCAGCTGGCGTAAGAGGTTGTACGACTTGCTGATGCCATTGGTCTCCGCCTTACTGGCTTGGTCGATGGCAAAGGGTGAAAATCCCAATGCCTGATGTCCGCCGAAGGCATACATGGCGCGCACACCACTGTTGGCGCAGCAACGTGTTTCTGGAATAAACAAACGGTTGTTGGCGAGCGCATATTGACTTGCCCAACTCTTGAAGCCCGTGTCGTAGATGTCGGGAGCCAGCAACAACAGTTGTGGAGCTCCAGCATGCCAGAGGTCGATGAGGTGGGCGAGCGGTCCTGCCGAAGGATATTGTCCCGGCAGACGTCCTCGGCTGTTCATGGCAGCATTGACATAGAACGGAAGTTGCGTGATTTTTCTGCCAGCCTCACACAGTCTGCCTACATATTTCGCATAGTTGTAAGCCATAAAGACCTCGTCGGCATAGACATCGGTACCAAACATGCCATTCCATGTGTGCTCTTTGAGATTGAGACGATTCGTCAACCAAGGGTGGAGCGACTTCTGGTGTTTCTTCAGATAGCGTACCAATTCGTCGGGCACAGGCTTTTGCCATTCGCGTTCAGCCAATGGTGCATGGTCGCGAGCATCTTCCAACATACCGATTTCATTCTCCACTTGAATCATGATGACTACATCCTTACCCCGTTCTTCCACTCGTTTGAGTAGTGCTTCGAACGCACGGCGGTCTGCTTGGAACACCTCTTCGGAGAAGCAACTGGCAATTTCCAATGGTTTGCCCTCGGCTGTTGTGGCGCGAGGGAAACGTTTGGTGTCTTCTTTAAACCATAGTGGTGCGTAACACGACATGGAGTTTTTCCATGCTCCAAACCACAATAATACGAGTTGCAACTGATTCTCACGTGCTTGGTCGATAATGCGGTCCAAGAGTGTAAAGTCGAACTTTCCCTCTTGTGGTTCAAGAAATTCCCAGTAGATGGGCGCCAGTACGGTGTTCAGTCCAAGGGCTTTCATGCGAGGCATGACCTCGTCGATGTCGGCAACCGATGTGGTTGCCGAGTTGCTGAGCTCTCCGCCGAGCATGAAGAAATCGTTTTTCTGCTGTGCATGAACGGGCGACAGCAGACCTAAGAATAATATAAAGGAGAGTAGGATCTTCATATATTATTGTTTTTTATTTGCGAATCCACCGAAATACTTCAAACAAACATCGCGCCATTCACGTGCATTCTGCACCTGATCTTCCAAGCGATCATCCACTTCGCGCCATCGCTGTTCATCAACATAATGGCGCATCTTGTTGTGCCAGATGTTATGATAAGACTCTACGTTGATGACACCTTGGTTGTAGTGATATTGCAGCGACTCCCACAGGGTGCTTCCGTCTTTCATTCGATAAGTCCAAGGCACATGATGGAACCACAGCAGGAGATTCTCCGGACAGGTCTCCAACTTATCGTACATCGACGCATAGGGTTCGCGATACTGGCTCACAGCATCGGTACCCTTAGACGAACGGTCGAAACCAATGCCGTTGGCGTCAGCCTGATGATAATACACCGGGCACCATTCCAATGGATATTCAGCTTTGAAACCATCGGGTTCTGGACCATAATGGTGGTCGAACTTGAAGATATGGTGTAAGCCCAATGGCATCATGTAATCGACACAGGTCTCACGACTCTCTTCCATGATGGTTGACATCATATAGACGAAATTCTCATCGGTACTGAAAGTTTGTTCCAACCATTCTTTGGCAATACCCTCAGACGACAGTGATGGATCCCATGCCAAACGTCCGAAAGCATACCAGTTGGCTTGCGAGAAATGGTGACCACACCAGTTGCGGTCCTTGCCGATATTGGCTACGCCTGAAATGCCCGCCAGCCATTCGGGTTCCACATACTGGAAAAACTCTTTCCACATAGGACCGAGATAGACCAGATGGTGTGACTGACCAGTGTATTCCTGTGTGATTTGCAGTTCAGCCATATTAGGTGTCTCGCTAATCTGATCGAATACAGGACTGTAAGGTTCACGTGGTTGGAAGTCGAGCGGACCGTTTTTGGTTTGCAGAATGACGTTTTCGCGGAACTTACCGTCGAGCGGTTTAAACTCCGACACCGCCTGTTTCACGCGGTCTTCCCCTTTATGGTTAGCGCCATAGACGAAGCAACGCCAGATGACGGTACCGTTGAAAGGTGCTAAAGCATCAGCCAACATATTGGCACCTTCGGCATGTGTGCGATGATAGTCGCCCGGTCCGGGTTGTCCTTCACTATTGGCTTTCACCAAGAAACCGCCGAAGTCGGGGATGATACTGTAGATTTCCTTTGCCTTTCGCTTCCACCATTGACGCACACGCTTGTTTTTTGGATCAGCGGTGCGTGTATCGCCAAGTGCCATTGGTGTGGCGAAATTGATAGAGAGATAGACGCGAATGCCGTAAGGGCGCAACAGATCGGCAATCTTTCTGACCTCGTCGAGGTATTCACGCGTCAGCATCTTAGGCGAAGCATTGACATTGTTGAGCACCGAACCATTGATGCCGATAGAGGCATTGGCGCGTGCATACTGATGGAGCAATGCTTCGTCGAGGTGGAACCACTCGAAGATACTCTCTCCTGCATAGCCACGTTCGATGCTTCCGTCAAGGTTGTCCCAGTGGTTGAGCATTCTCAAACGAAACCTTGGGTGCTGTTCCACGTGGTTCATGTTGCCTTGTGTGGCTTGCCGGCGCAGTACGTCGTAAGCGCCATAGAGCAGACCGATGTCGCGTCGGGCACGTACCACGACACTGTCTTCATTGCCATTGATGGTAAAACCCTCGTCGTCTGTAAGGGCAGGGTCGATGAGTAATGTTGCCTTTGTACCAGCGAAATAGTCGGTAAGTTCTTGTTTTGCCAAGTCTATCGTTGCCGATTGTGCATTGGTGCTCACGTGTGCTGTTTGGCTTTTCTGTGCCGGCAACCATAAACGATGGCCGTCTTCAGCCCATGAAGATAGGGTGAAGACGGTCAGAGTAAGTAGTGTGAATAGTTTTCTTCTCATTTGTTTTTATTGTTGTTTCAACAGGGTCATGGGTTGTTGCAGTGGCAGTGCATTGGTTGTCTTCTCAGTATATTCTGTGAGTTTCAATGTGGCAGAAGCCTTGATGGTCTCTACATCAGTACCGATTTGGAAGGTATAAACGCCAGCATCAACTTTCCATTGGCATCCAGCTTCATCGTAGCTTGCCAAGTCGCGCTTGTCAATTTGCATGGTGAGGGTCTGACTCTCGCCTGGCTTCAACTCTTTGGTTTTGCCGAAAGCCTTCAACTCGCGAGTTGGTTTCTCATAGTTGCCTTTAGGTGCTTTCACATAGACCTGAGCCACCTGCTTACCAGCAACGTCACCCGTGTTTTTCACATTGATGCTCACATTGATGGTGTTGCCGTTGAGTTTCACTACCGGTTTGGTGAGTTCGAAGGTGGTGTAGCTCAGACCGAAACCGAAAGGATAAGCCACCCGCTTGTTGAATGTGTCGAAATAGCGGTAACCCACGTAGATATCTTCCTCGTGGTTAGTGTAATCCACATTCTTCACATGACCACTTCCCTCCATATTTTTATAGGTGTACATATCGTAGTCTTGTGGGAAATTGGCAGTTGAAGGATGGTCTGTGGCAGCGATGGGCCATGTCATGGTGAGGCGTCCAGAAGGATTTACCTTACCTGTAAGGATGTCAGCCACAGAGTTTCCGCCCTCAATACCCGGTTGCCAAGCCACGAGAATGGCATCTACACGGTCGCGCCAACTGGCAGTTTCCATGACCGAACCAGAGTTGATGATGACAATAACCTTTTTGTTTTTAGCGTGGAAAGCATCTGAAACGCGGAAAATCATGTCTTGCTCGTCCTTGGTGAGATTAAACTCGCCGTTGATGTTGCGGTCCATTCCCTCGCCAGCTTGGCGTCCGATGGTGATAATAGCCGCGTCAGCCAATGGTTCTTCATGGGCTACACAACGCTCAGTAATCTCTATTTCATCGTATTTGGGCTGTCCCTGATTGAGGAACCACATCATCGGATTCTTGTCAGCTTCAAGTTTTGCCTTGGCATACTTCACATAGCTCTGGTAAATTTCCGTCAGTTGTGGAGTGGTGTTGATGCCGATGTTCTTCAGTCCTGTTACCATATCGACAGAATATTCTACGTTGACACAGCCGCTACCGAGGCCACCTGACATGAAGTTGTAGGAGCTGACACCAAACAGCGCTACTGTTTTCAGCGAACGGATAGGCAGTGCATTGTCGTTCTTCAGCAGTACCATACCCTCAGTGCTACTTTGTCTGGTGATGGCAGCATGAGCTTTGAGATCGGGTTCACTACTGAATTTATAACCTTTGAAGCGTGGTGTTTTCACGATATACTCCAGCATGCGGCGTACATTGCGATCTACATCAGCCACGTTGAGACGTCCGGCTTTCACCGCAGCCACGATATCTTCCACCTGAGCAGGGTATCCCGGCATCATTAAATCGTTGCCGGCAGCCACCTCTGTTTCTACGGGAAGGTCTTTGCGCTTGCCAATCCAGTCGGTTTCTACAATACCTTTATAGCCCCAATCCTCGCGTAGCACCTTGGTAAGGAGGTCTTTGCTGCCTTGTGCATAGTGTCCGTTCACTTTGTTGTAAGCCGACATGATGGTCCAAGGATTGCTGCGGCGCACCACCATCTCAAATCCTTTCAGATAGAGTTCTCGCAGTGCACGTGGGCTGACGCGCTCATCCACACGGGTGCGGTCAGTTTCTTGTGAGTTGGCGGCATAGTGTTTTGCACTGACACCAACGCCCTGACTCTGCACACCTTTGACGAAGGCAGTACCGATGAGTCCCGTCACGATAGGATCTTCTGAATAATATTCGAAGTTGCGTCCGCATAGCGGATTGCGGTGAAGGTTGAGGCCAGGACCCAGAATCACATCACATCCGTATTCCAGAGTCTCGTTGCCGATGGCTTGTCCCACCTGTTCTACGAGGTCGGTGTTCCATGTGGAAGCGAGACAAGTGCCGATGGGGAATCCCGTAGCGAAATAGTTTTTACTATCGCCCTCACGGTGTGCGTCGATATGTACGCCGGCAGGACCATCGCATTGCACTGTCGATGGAATGCCCAGTCGTGGTATGGCTACAGTATAACCAGCCGCTCCTGGTACGAATTTCTTCTGGTGTCCCAACATGGCACCACTACCCACGAAGCCGTCGTTGCCGCCGCCCACCAGCAGTTGCGCCTTTTCTTCCAGCGTCATGGCTTTAACAATTTCGTCGATGTTGTTAGCAGTTAGTTTGGGCTGCGCCGTCATCGATGCAGCCGTCATGGCAATTGCAATACCTGTCATCAGTGTTCTTTTCTTCATAGATGTTATTGGAATTTTGGTTATTATCGTAATTGTTGTAGGTGTATATTGCCTACAAAATTACGATATTTCTGTCATATTCGCAAATTTCCGATAGTGTTTCCCTAAAAAATAAAATGTCCGCAGGGTTACTGCGGACATGATGTATGGTGGGAGGTTCCCGTATGTCTCTCTTATTCGTGGACGTAGATGTTCCATCCGAGATAGGTCTCGATGGCCTCTTGCAGAATATCAACAACATCGGTGCGACACATGGCAACGTGGTGTTCGAAACCGTTTTTACAGATGTATTTCATCAGTTTTTGCAGGTTATCTACCTTTGTTACAGCGATGCAACCATCCATTCCGTAGGGATCGTCGGTCAGTTCGCCCTTGCCCAGATAGGTCTTGATGCATCCTTTGGTATCGTCGGTGGAAAGTCGGAAAAAGGTGAAGTCGCCCTTCGACACTTTCGCATAGACCGCACCAAAGGTGTTGATCTTGCCCAAGGTGCGCCCGAGCACGCCGAGAGGACCGAGCCGGAGTTGGTCGTTGCCGATAAACGAACGAGGGAAGTTACCGCAGTGGGTACACACACACTTATTGCGGTCGTCGGCAAAATTGTTGTTCCAGTCGAGCAGGGCAGGAGCTTGTCCTGACGCCAGACTGAGTGCATACATCGATACAGCGCCAGCCAAGTCTGTTTCGCAAGCCGCAGGAATGAGTTTGTCGCTGAGCATTGACATGGTGACACACGCTGCACAACCATAATTCTGCTCCAGCGAGTCCCAACACTGAATGGCAACAGCCTGCACATCGTTGTCGGCAATCCAGTTTTCCACTGCCACTCCAAACTTCGCTTGCAGTGCCAGTTTGCTGTTGTAAGTCTCAGGCACTTCAGCATAGTGGCGTATGCGGTCGCACATGGCTTTGAATTTTGGGTCATCATCGCTGATGTGTTGCGCCGCAAAGAGAATTTCCGAGAGGTCGGCAGGCACTACGGTAATGCCCGAACGCTGTAGGAGTTTCTCACTGGCGCGGCATGTATTGAATCCTAAGGGGCGTGTACCAATCTGTCCGATACGGCAGTGTCGCAGTCCGTTGACCACGCGGCAGATGGCAGCAAAGCGGTTGATGTCCTGTAAGAGTAGTGGACTGTAGATGGAATAAGTATGCAGCGAGGTGTCGGTAAAGGGAATGCCATACTGATAGAGGTTGTTGCAAACCGATATTTTTCCGCAGAACGCATCGCGTCTGCTATCCAAATCCACTTTATCGTTATCATCGTCGCAGGCTTGAACCATGACGGGCACGTTGAGATCAGCATCGCTGATGGCATTGATGATACCGATTTCAAAACCGAAGTTAGGCAGTGAAACGATGATACCATCTATCTCGTCGCGGTGTTCGCGAAACTGTTTCGACACCTTCAGACCGTCTTCGCGTGTTTCAATGCTACTGCTTCCTGTGGGTGTAGCATCCTCTGGAAGGATGACATATTCATAACCATTGGCATTGAGAGTAGTCAGTAATTGCTTGCGAACATCGCGTGCCAGTTCTGAATTGAAGTATGCTCGTGTGCCAATAATCACTCCAAAGCATGTTTTTCCATTTCTCATATAGTATTGGTTTTAGTTTAGTAATTCTTATTTGCAGAGTTGTCCGACAGCCTTTCGCCATTCGGCATATAGTCTGTCGTGTTCTGTTGTGTGGTGAGGCAATACCATGCGCGTCACTTTTCGTAGTGATGCAACCTCGTCGAAACTGTTCCACAGTTGGCGTGCAAACCCATTCATCACTACCGCACCCAGTGCCGAAGCATCTTCCACCTCGGTGCAAACGATGGGAGTTTGCAGCATATCGGCTTGAAACTGCATGAGGAAAGCGTTTCTCGTAGGTCCACCGTCAGCACATATCTCAGTGAGTGCGCCCCCCGTGGCTTGTGCCATAACGTCAGCCAAGTCCTTCACTTGATAGGCAATAGATTCAAGTGCTGCCCTCACCACATGGGCTTTTGTGGCAGCAAAGGTCAGTCCGAAGACCGCACCTTTCACTTGACTGTTCCACCATGGAGCGCCCAAACCTGCAAAAGCCGGTACGATATAGACACCGCCGTTATTATCTACCGATGTGGCGATGGCTTCCATTTCAGACGGATGATCTACGAGATGCAGTTGGTCAGCCATCCATTTGAGTGTGGCTCCAGTGCTGTAAATGTTTCCCTCGTAGCCATAGAAGGTGCGTCCCAATGCCGTGAATGCCACACTGGTGACGAGTCCTTGTGGTGCAGACAACGGATTTTCTCCGATGTTGACCATCACGCTCGACCCTGTGCCATAGGTCACTTTGCCCTGTCCGGTATTGAAACACATCTGTCCCACCAGTGCACCGTGAGAGTCGCCGAGTACTCCTGCAATCTTGATGGGCGAAGTGAAGATGCCTTCCACGGTTGTTTCGCCATAACAAGCATCGCATGGGCGCACCTCTGCCATCATTGTTCGTGGAATATTGAACAGTCGGAGCAGTTCGTCGTCCCAGTCCATGGTATGGATATTGAATAGCATGGTGCGTGATGCGTTAGTATGATCGGTGGCAAATACCTCGCCTTTGGTGAGTCGCCAGACGAGCCATGTGTCGATGGTTCCCATCAGCAAGAGTCCCGCTTCGGCTTGTTGCCGAGCCCCGTCGATATGGTCGAGCAACCATTTCACACCACTTGCCGAGAAGTTTGGATCGATAAGCAGTCCGCTGCGTTGCATCACCATCTCGGTCATGCCCCGTTGGCGCAGATCGTTGCAACAGTCTATACCGCGTGTGTCCTGCCATACTACGGCATTGGCGATGGGTCGTCCGGTCGTTTTATTCCATACCACAGCCGTCTCTCGCTGATTGGTAATAGCGATAGAGTAGGTGTGTTGGCTGGTCTTTGCCTCGTCACCCACCAGTTGGCGGATAGCCTCTACCATGTTGCGGTATATTTCTTCTGCATCGTGTTCCACCCATCCTGTCTGTGGATAGTACTGTTGGTGATCCACGTTGGTGCGTGCCAACAGTCGGCACTGATCGTCGAACAACAGTGCTTTGGTCGATGAAGTGCTTTGGTCGATGGCAATGATACGCTGGCTCATGATGGTTGTTATTTACCGATGAAATCGAGGGTTTTCTTCACTATGCCAGCGGCATCGAGTCCGTAGTGATGGAATATTTCGGTGTTGGAACCGTGTACTACGTTCTCGTCGGGAATGCCGATGATGCGCACTGGAACAGGATTTTCTGATAATGTTTCGCAGACCATGGCACCCAATCCACCATATTGGCTGTGTTCTTCAACGGTGATGATGCGTCCAGTCTCCGCAGCAGCGCGTCGAATGGCAGCTTCGTCGAATGGTTTCAGCCATGAGCAATCGAGCACACGGGCGCTGATGCCCTGTGCTTTGAGTTGCAGTCCAGCCTGCCAGGCATGATAGACAGTTTCGCCAGTGGCTATGATGGTGAGGTCGGAACCATCGAGTACGGTGATGGCTTTGCCCACTTCAAAATCGAAATTATCGTCGGCATAGACGTCGGGCACAGCCGCACGTCCCACCCGTACATAACACGGTTGTTGGAAATCGACCAGTGTGTTGACCAGTTTGCGAGTCACTCGCCAGTCGCTGGGCAGACAAATGGTCATGCCAGGGAATGTGCGCAACACGGCAATATCGTGGAGCGAATGGTGGGTAGCACCGAGAGCACCGTATGCCACGCCGCCGCTAACACCGAGAATGGTCACAGGATTCTCGCTATACGCTAAATCCACTTTCACCTGTTCGAGTGATCGTGCCACATAGAAGCATGCCGGTCCGCAGCAGAATACCTTCTTCCCACTGTGTGCAAGTCCAGCCGAAATACCCACGGCATCCTGTTCGGCGATGCCACATTCCACAAACTGTTGGGGCAATGCGGTAGCATAGTCGCCCAGTGTGACCGAACCACGTGCATCGGTGGTAACAGCTATAATATCTTTGTCCTTACGTGCCAGTTCGAGCAACGTATCTGTAAACATCTTTCTGCAAGCAATCATATCTGATGGTTTAATGCGTTAGTTATATGGTATTCAACTCTTAAGGGCGTCGATACGCTGTTGTATTTCAGCCACAGCAGCCTCACACTGTTCGGCATTGAGCACGCCGTGGTGCCATTTGGCAATGCCCTCCATGAAGCTGACCCCCTTACCTTTCGTAGTGTCTGATACGAGGAGATGAGGCTTTCCGTTGTTATAGTCGATGTTGTCGAAGGTGCGTATGATGTCATCCATACTGTCACCGTTCATCAAAATGACGTCCCAACCGAAGGCAGTCCATCTGTCGTGGATATTGTCGATAGGCATTACATCCTCTGTGTTGCCACTGATCTGCAGGTGATTGCGGTCTATGATTGCCACGAGATTGTCGAGATGATAGCGATTGGCAGCCATTGCCGCCTCGTAGATAGAACCTTCGCCCTGTTCACCGTCGCCCATCATGACATAGGTGCGCCATGGCTGTTGGTCCATTTTTGCAGCGATAGCCATGCCCACACCGATGGACAGACCATGTCCGAGTGCTCCTGAGTTGACCTCGATGCCTGGTACTTCGATGGTGGGGTGACCACTGAGAATGGAACCGAATTGCCCTAAGGTGTCGAGAACTTCTGGCTTCAGATAGCCTTTAGCCTCCAATGTGACATAAAGTGATTCCACGCAATGCCCTTTGCTGAGTACGAATCTGTCGCGCAGGGGTGCTTTCGGATCTTTTGGATCGAGTCCGTTCATGACATGGAAATAGAGTGCCGTCATCACGTTGAGGCATGACAGGTCGCCTCCAATATGTCCCGCTTTGGCGGCATACACCACCTCGACGAGCCGTTTGCGGTTTTGCTCGGCGATGAGTTGCAGTTGTTTTGTATCCATAATATTGTCTTAGTAGTTGTTTTATATAATGATGCACGAAAGCATGAAATGTAATCACTTGAAGGGGAAAAAACGACAAAAACGATGTGTTAGGGGCATCTTCAAGCCTTATATGTAACTTTTAGAGTGTCGCTTCAATGGTACTCTCGCTCGGAAATAAAAGAAAAATCGAGTTTTCTTTTTGTATTTCTCTCACTTATTCGTACCTCTGGTGCTACGCACCGAAGGTACTCTCGCTCGGAAATAAAAGAAAAATCGAGTTTTTTCTTTGTATTTCTCTCGCTTATTCGTACCTTTGCAGTCTATATAAATAAGGTATAAGAAAACAGATAATATTATGGCAAAGAAAGCATTATTGATGATTCTCGACGGATGGGGAATCGGCAAACATGGTAAAGGTGACGTAATCTACAACACACCAACACCGTATCTTGACTATCTGACAGCCGTTTCGGCACACTCACAACTCGCTGCTTCGGGCGAAGATGTAGGTCTGCCCGACGGACAAATGGGTAACTCTGAGGTGGGACACCTCAATATCGGAGCAGGACGCGTGGTATATCAAGACCTCGTAAAGATTAACCGTGCATGCAAAGATGGCTCTATCATGGACAACGCACAGGTAAAGGCAGCTTATACCTATGCCAAGGAAAACGGTAAAAAGCTCCACCTCATGGGATTGACATCAAATGGCGGCGTACACTCAAGCCTCGATCATTTGTTTAAACTCATTGAAGTGGGAAAAACATACGGACTGAAGAATCAGACCTTCATCCACTGCTTTATGGACGGTCGCGATACCGACCCGAAGAGCGGTAAGGGATTCATTGAGCGACTCGCCAAGGTGTGTGCAGACAATGATGCTGCCATTGCCGACATCGTGGGACGTTTCTATGCCATGGACCGTGACAAGCGTTGGGAACGTGTGAAAGAGGCTTACGACCTGATTGTGAAGGGCGAAGGCAAGCAGTCGGCTGACATGGTGGCTGCCATGCAGGAGTCATACGATGAGGGTGTGACCGACGAATTTATCAAACCTATCCACAACAGTTCAGTAAACGGCGTGATTGAAGAGGGCGACGTAGTTATCTTCATCAACTTCCGCAACGACCGCGCTAAGGAACTTACCGTTGTACTCACCCAGCAGGATATGCCCGAACAGGGTATGCAGACCGTGAAGAATCTGCAATACTACTGCATGACTCCATACGATGCATCGTTCCAGGGTGTGCACATCCTCTTCCCCAAAGAGAATGTGGAAGATACACTCGGCGAATATCTCTCTCGCCAAGGCAAGAAACAGTTGCACACTGCAGAGACAGAGAAGTATGCACACGTGACATTCTTCTTTAACGGCGGACGTGAGCAACCTTACGAAGGTGAGGACCGCATACTCGTGCCATCTCCTAAAGTGGCTACTTACGACCTCAAACCAGAGATGAGTGCCTACGAGGTGAAGGATAAATTGGTGGCTGCCATCAATGAAAACAAGTATGATTTCATCGTGGTAAACTTCGCCAATGGCGACATGGTGGGTCATACTGGTGTTTACAACGCTATCGCTAAGGCAGTATGGGCTGTTGACCACTGCGTGAAAGACGTGATTGAGGCTGCTAAAGCCAACGACTACGAGGCTATCATTATTGCCGACCACGGTAATGCTGACAATGCTATCAACCCCGATGGCACACCAAACACAGCACACTCACTCAATCCCGTTCCATTCATCTATGTGACCAACAACAACAGCGCTACCGTGAAAGACGGTCGTCTGGCTGACGTTGCTCCATCTATCCTCCACATTATGGGACTGGAGAAGCCTGCCGATATGACGGGTGAAAACCTGATAGAAGACTAATCTATACCAAGTATAAAACATTCCGAAGAGTGCAAAGCCCTATGGGTTTTGTGCTCTTTGTCTTTTATAGATGATCCATTTGAAAGCTACATCGCTCTGCAAAGTAAATTGATTTGCTGAGGAAAACAAATTGATTTGCTGAGCAAACTCAATGAATTTACTAAGCAATTTCAATGAATTTGCTGAGCAAACTCAATGAATTTACTAAGCAATTTCAATGAATTTGCTAATCGACATGACGTTTTTTGACTTTAACTGATTCTACTTTACACTTTTCTTGTTATTTTACTAAATTACTTC
>OQWI01000102.1_pt1 | contig 40352 bp, 34 predicted proteins | sample 1691551 | NCBI WGS metagenome assembly OQWI01 (sample SAMN03418259, study PRJEB22391) | human gut metagenome | biome: human-gut; feature: organic feature; material: feces | host: Homo sapiens | place: Tanzania | collected 2013-01
TGCAGGTGTACTTCCTAAATATTATGGAAAGTCAGCCGCCATATTCGTATGGACCGTAGTCGGGAGCCTTGCCTTCGTAAGGGATGTTGAGGGTGACAGACCAGTTCTGTGGCGCATTGTCCGCATATTCGTATGCAGCCTTATGAGCATCCACTGTCTTGAAATCTGTAATCGGAGTACCTGCATCTATGAGCTTGCTGCCAGCTTTCAGACGACCGAACTTCAAAGGCAACTCTCCGTTAGCCTGACGGGCACTGATGCCAGTCTCGTAGCTCAGATCCTCGTACTCGGAAGAATAGTCAGCGATAGTCTTGTTATACCCCTCACCACCATTTCTATCACTCAGAGGGTTCACATTATCCAAGTCTGTCCATGTGCAAGACTTCACGTCAGGCAAAACCGCGAATTGGTGATTACGATCACCGCCAAAGCCCACGCAGTTGCGCAGCACCCAGTTGCCATAGTCAGGCTCTTCCATGTTGTAACCATAGTTTACACCATTCTCAAAGGAGAGGTCATTGATGAGATAAGAACCCTCGCGATGATGGTTCTGGTCGAAACCTTTTTTGGCGTGGAATGCTGCAATACAGTTTTTGAATACATGAGCACCTGTTGAGGTACCGCCCTGCTTGCATCCTCCCATCTTGAATCCGTTGGCATTACCCTTGTCGAAACCATTATTCAAGCACCAGCAGTTGTCAACCACAATAGGGAAAACGGTGTAGTACAAGTCCCAGCCGTCGTCAGAGTTGTGCCAGGCACGGCAACCATGGAACTCGTTTCCTGGGCCAGGAAACAGTTTGATGGCGAAACCATCAGCGTTGCCTCCGTTTGACCATGGGTCGTGGTTATCATAAGCATCGCAGTTGACGATAATATTGAATCTTCCGTATTTGAACTCGGTATTGCGGGTGTTGTTGCCTTTACTGTCCTTACCGAAACCTTGCTGCAATCCTGTGTCTTCATTGCCATAGAAGCGGCAAAGCTCCACTACGCAATAACTACCCTCAAGTTTCATACCATTGTCAGCAGAGTTGCAGATGTCGAGACCACGATAATGCCAGTAGTTGGCACCTATCTTGTGCATGATGCCTCGGTTGTTAGCAGCTACATCCTTGTCTGTACGTGGCTGTCCAGAGAAGTCGAATACAGGGCGCTCTGTGTCACCAGGATAGGCAAACACACAGATACGCTTGTCGGCAGTACCTGTCTCAGTCACATTGATGGTTTGTGAAAGATGGTAGGTTCCACCTCTTACATAGAGAATGTCGCCAGCCTTCAGTGCAGCAAAAGCCTTTACCGGGTCACCAAAAGGTTTGTCGATAGTCATACCATTACCTGTACCATTAGGTGCCAAGTAATAATCTTTAGCCATAGCTTCATGCGAAGCCAAAAGGCACAACGCTACAAGCGCTACCTTTGTCTTTGTTTTAGTTTTCATTTTCACTGTTTTGTTTTTAGTGTTTGTTTTTTGTAGTTTATATTTGTTTTTTTAATTAGTTATGTGTGAATCCATTATTTGTTTGTTTTTAGTGTCTTGAGTTTTTGATACTACAAAAGTAATATTATCTTCCGAAAAAGCCATGATTTTCTTTGACAATTAAACATGTTTAACCTTAGGGACGGTAATACCCCCCCAGTTTCACATGTGGTTCAAGTACGGGCTTTGTCTCAAGTCGCATTGTGGGGTAAGGGGATATTGTAGGCAGAAGTAGGTATTTCAGCCTCAATTTATCTGATAATTCAGTAATGAGAGGATGTTTAGACGCAATAAGGACGTTGAAGGGCTTAGTTGCGGATTTGAGGCATGCTAAAAAATTCACGGTTCTGCAAATGGTTAGATGTCGAACTCTTTCCAAGTGCATCCCGAACACATCCCGAACACATCCCGAACACTTTCGTGAGATATGCAGGTAATTAACGACTTTTCCGCCCGAATATTTTGTATTGTGATAAATAGTCGCTAAATTTGCACACGAAACAACAATACCCATCTACTAAACAACAGATTATAAACATGAGAAAACTATTTGCCATTGTTGCCGCCTGCCTTATGAGCATGGGTGCCAATGCCGCTTGTGGCGACAACTACGACGAACTGTACACCAATCTCCCCTTCGAGATGAATAAGGTGACACGTCCACAATTCCCTGATAATGACGTCAACCTCCGCGATTTCGGTGCTGTTGGCGACGGTTCTTCACTCTGTACCGATGCCTTCCGCAAAGCCATCGAAGCACTCTCTGCTAAAGGCGGTGGTCGTCTGACTGTACCTCAGGGCGTATGGTTTACCGGTCCTATCGTACTGAAAAGTAACATCAACCTCCATTTGGAGAAAGGAGCCATCATCCTTTTCTCACCAGACGATGCCCTCTATCCTTTTATCCATACTTCATTTGAAGGCCTCGACACCCGTCGTTGCCAGTCGCCTATTTCAGGCAACAACCTCACCAATGTAGCTATTACCGGTCAAGGTGCCATTGATGGAAATGGTGAGTTTTGGCGTCCTTTGAAGAAACAAAAGGTGACCGAAGCCCAGTGGAAAGCCATTACCTCACGTGGTGGTGCTTTCAAGCGTGCCGACTATTGGTTTCCTACCGAAGGTGCACTCAATGCTGACAATAGCGCCAATATGAACGTGCCAGCCACTCCATCGAGCGAAGCCGAATGGAATGCTATGAAGCGTTTCCTTCGTCCTGTGATGATTAGCCTGGTGAGCTGCAAGAATGTATGGTTGAAAGGTGTCACCTTCCAGAACTCTCCTGCCTGGAATATCCATCCGTTGATGTGCGAGAATGTACTCATCGAAGATGTATTGGTACGCAACCCATCGTATGCACAAAACGGCGATGGCCTTGATTTGGAATCTTGCAAGAATGCTTTGATTGTCAATTCCACCTTCGACGTAGGCGATGATGGTATCTGCATCAAGAGCGGAAAGGATGCCGATGGTCGCAAGCGTGGCATTCCTTGTGAGAATGTTATCGTCAGCGGATGCACCGTATTCAAAGGTCATGGCGGTTTCGTAGTAGGTAGCGAGATGAGCGGTGGTGTGAAAAACATCATGGTCAGCGACTGCCAGTTCCTCGGCACCGATGTAGGTCTGCGCTTCAAGAGCACCCGTGGTCGTGGCGGTGTGGTTGAAAATATCTATATCCGCGACATGTCTATGTTCGACATTCAGACCGACGTCATCACCTTCGACCTCTATTATGGTGGCAAGTCTGCCGTTGAAGCATTAACCGATGGCGACGAGAAGAAGCAGCAGAGTGTGCCTGTATTCAAGGTTGACGAAACCACACCATGCTTCCGCAATATCGACATCCAGCATGTCATCTGTCGCACTGCTCGCCGTGCAGCCTATTTCAACGGTCTGCCAGAGATGCCGGTTAGCAATATCAACATCCGCGATCTTGAAGTAAACAACGTGAAAGAAGGTATCGTAGTCAACCACACGAAAGGTGTGACACTCAACGACATTCATGTTCAAACCACTGGTCACATCTTCAAGGCCAACAATTCGACCGACATCACCATCAACGGCAAGAATTATAAGAAGCTGCCCAAAGAAGGTCTTTCGCTCGATACCCTGTAAGAGAAACGCTCACATACCATCACCGCCTGCCGATAGGATATAGATTCCTGCCGACAGGCGGTTTTCTTTTACTCCACGTTCGGAAATACAAAAGAAAATGGGATTTTTTCTTTTGTATTTCGCTCAGTTTGCACTACCTTTGACGCGATGCGTCTAAGGTACTCACGTTCGGAAATACAAAAGAAAATGGAATTTTCTTTTGTATTTCGCTCACTTAATCGTACCTTTGCATTAAAATAACATATTATATAATGGCAGACAAGAAATTCAAGAGAACAACGGTGACAGCTGCACTGCCCTACGCCAATGGCGGTGTGCACATCGGTCACCTGGCAGGAGTTTATGTACCTGCAGACATCTATGTAAGATATCTGAGACTGAAAAAAGAAGATGTGATGTTTATCGGTGGTAGCGACGAACATGGTGTGCCCATCACTATCCGTGCCCGCAAAGAAGGCATTACCCCACAGGACGTGGTAGATCGTTACCATAAAATGATTAAAGACTCATTCCAAGAGTTCGGCATTTCATTCGACATCTATAGCCGCACCACCTCGGAAACACACCATAAGTTTGCAGCAGAATGGTTTCGCAAGCTCTACGACGAAGGCAAACTGACCGAGGAAACCTCTACACAACTCTACGACGAAGAAGCCAAACAGTTCTTGGCAGACCGCTACGTTACCGGCGAATGTCCTTATTGCCACAGCGAAGGAGCATACGGTGACCAATGTGAGAAATGTGGACGCGACCTGTCTCCCCTGGAACTTATCAATCCAAAATCGACCATCAGCGGTTCTACACCTGTGATGAAAGAAACCAAAAACTGGTATCTTCCCCTCAACAAATATCAAGACTGGCTGAAACAGTGGATTCTGGAAGAGCACAAAGAGTGGCGTCCCAATGTCTATGGACAATGCAAATCATGGCTCGACATGGATCTCCAGCCTCGCGCCATGACACGCGACCTCAACTGGGGTATTCCCGTTCCCATCGAAGGAGCCGACGGTAAGGTGCTCTATGTATGGTTTGACGCCCCCATCGGCTATGTTTCCAACACCAAAGAACTCTGCGAGAAAGAACCAGAACGCTGGGGCAACTGGGAAACATGGTGGAAAGACAAAGACACCCGCCTCATCCACTTCATCGGAAAAGACAATATTGTATTCCACTGCATTATCTTCCCCGTTATGATGAAAGCCCACGGCGGCTACATCATGCCCGATAATGTGCCAGCCAATGAGTTCCTGAATCTGGAAAACGACAAGATATCTACCTCACGCAACTGGGCTGTATGGTTGCACGAATACTTGGTTGATATGCCTGGCAAACAGGATGTGTTGCGCTATGTACTGACTGCCAATGCACCAGAGACCAAAGACAATAACTTCACTTGGAAGGATTTCCAAGACCGCAACAACAACGAGTTGGTGGCTATCTATGGCAACTTCGTCAACCGTGCACTACAACTCAGCAAGAAATACTGGGGTGGCGTAGTACCTGCCTGTGGCGAACTGCAGGATGTTGACCGCCAGGCATTGGAAGAATTCAAGGACGTGAAAGGTCGCGTAGAGGCACTGCTCAACCAGTTCAAATTCCGCGAAGCACAGAAAGAGGCTATGAACTTGGCACGCATCGGCAATAAATACATCACCGACTGCGAACCATGGAAGGTTGCCAAGACAGATATGAAACGTGTGGAAACCATCCTCAACATATCTCTCCAACTGGTAGCCAACCTTGCAATCGCCTTCGAACCGTTCCTGCCATTCTCAAGTAAAAAGCTGCGCGATATGCTCAATATCACCTCATTCGACTGGGAACAGCTCGGTTCTACCGATTTGCTTGAGGCAGGCCATCAACTGGGCGAGCCTTCACTGCTGTTTGAAAAGATTGAAGACGATGTCATTCAGAAGCAGCTCGACAAGCTCGAAGCCACCAAGAAAGCCAACGAGGCAGCAGCCTATAAAGCCGCTCCCATCAAGGACAACGTATCGTTTGAAGACTTTGAGAAGCTCGACATCCGCGTCGGTCTCATCAAAGACTGCCAGAAAGTGAAGAAGTCGAAGAAGCTCCTTCAGTTTACTATCGACGACGGAACAGGCACCGACCGCACCATCCTCAGTGGCATTGCCGCATTCTACGAAGACCCTGCCGCCCTTATCGGCAAGCGCATCCTCTTTGTAGCCAATTTCGAGCCACGCAAGATGATGGGTATCGAGAGCCAAGGCATGATACTCTCTGCCGTTGATTTCGACGAGAGTCTCAGCGTGGTTACTACCAGCAAAGACGTTAAACCAGGCAGCCAGGTGGGATAATCCCACTTTGGCTTGCCCAATAATCTCTATCAACACTCCCTAATACTCCACAGATGCAGGCTATTATCCTGGCGGCTGGCATGGGCCGCAGACTTGGCGAACTGACCCGCGACAACACCAAATGTATGGTGTCTGTCAATGGTGTGCGCCTCATCGACCGTTTACTCGGTCAACTTGCCACGCTGTCGCTCACTCGCGTCATCATCGTGGTGGGTTACAAAGGCGATGAATTGCGCCAGTATATCGGCCACCGATACGACGGACGCCTCAACATCGAATATGCCGAGAACCCCATCTACGACAAGACCAACAATATCTATTCCTTGTCGATGGTGAAGCGACAGATGACTGAAGACGACACGTTGCTCATCGAGAGCGACCTCATTTTCAGCGACCAGTTGTTCCGAATGATTCTCGACAACCCCTACCCCAACCTTGCCCTCGTTGCCAAATACGAGACATGGATGGACGGTACGATGGTAAGGATGGATAGCGATCACAACATTGTGAACTTCGTGCCGAAGAAAGCCTTCAACTATGCCGATGTTGACCAATACTACAAGACGGTCAATATCTATAAGTTCTCGCGCGAGTTCTCATGCCATAAATACGTGCCATTCCTTGAAGCCTACTGTTCTGCATTAGGCAACAACGAGTATTACGAGCAAGTGTTGCGCGTCATCACCCTTCTCGACAATGCCGAGCTCAAGGCTTTACCCATCGGCAACGAGAAGTGGTACGAGATAGACGATATTCAAGATTTGGATATTGCCGAGACCATTTTTGCCGAAGGCGACGAGATGCTCCATCGTTTCAACTATCGCTACGGTGGTCACTGGCGCTTCCCTAAGATGCTCGACTATTGCTATCTGGTCAATCCCTACTTCCCCACCGCTCGCATGAAAGATGAGTTGCGTGCCAATTTCGACACGCTACTGACCGAATACCCATCGGGTATGTTTGTCAACTCACTTCTTGCCGGCAAGTATTTCGGCATCCGCCAACAGTATGTTGTCGTGGGCAACGGTGCTGCCGAACTCATCAAGAGCATGATGGAACATGTGGAAGGACGCATCGGTGTGGTCTATCCCACCTTTGAGGAATATCCCCACCGCCTGCAACCCGAACAGGTTGTGGCTTATCAGCCCGACCCACAGACCTTATCATATACTGCCGACGACCTCATCAACTTCTATGATGAGCATCCCATCGACAATCTGTTGCTCATCAATCCCGACAACCCTTCTGGCAATTTCATCCCAATGGATGGTTTGCTGCAACTCATCGAGTGGGCCAAACAAAAACATATCCGACTGGTCATCGACGAGTCGTTTGTGGATTTCAGCGATGATTTCGAGCACAATACCCTATTGCGCAACGACCTGTTGGAGCAGTACGACGGTCTTATCGTAGTGAAGAGCATCAGCAAATCGTATGGTGTTCCCGGACTGCGCTTAGGCATCTTGGCATCTGCCGACAGCAGCCTCATCCAGTATATCAAGCGCGATGTCAGCATCTGGAACATCAACTCGTTTGGCGAGTTCTACATGCAGATATTCGGCAAATACGAGAAAGACTATATGGCAGCCTGCCACCGTTTCATTGCCGAGCGCGACCGCTTCGGTAAGTTGCTTCAGCAGATACCCTATCTGCGTGTGTTGCCCACGCAAGCCAACTTCTTCTGCTGCCAGGTGACCGACCGCTATTCTTCTGCCGAACTGACCAAGCAACTCCTGTCGCGCTTCAATATCATGATCAAGGACTGCGATTCGAAGAACGGACTAAAAGGTCGCAACTTCATCCGCCTGTCGGTACGCGCTACCGAAGATAACGACCGGCTCATCGAAGCATTCCATATTCTCGCACAATGAAACGCATCTGTATCTGTGGCGGTGGCAATCTCGGACATGTAGTGGCGGGGTTTTTGGCTGCCAACGGCTGTGAGGTCACTCTACTCACCCGTCATCCCGAACGCTGGAGCCATACCCTCCATATCACGACTCCTGAAGGAACAACCCTTGAAGGACATCTTTCCACCATCAGTTCCACAGCCTCCGATGTGGTACCGCAGGCAGATATGCTACTTCTTGCCCAACCAGGTTTTGCCATCAGAAGTGTGTTAAGCGAACTGCGCGACGTTCTCCGACCCGGCATCCCCGTGGGAAGTATCGTCAGCAGCACAGGTTTCTTTTTCGAAGCCATGTCACTTCTTCCTTCCACCACTCCCCTTTTTGGTTTTCAGCGTGTGCCCTTCATCGCCCGTACTGAGGTCTATGGACACAGTGCCCACCTGTTGGGTTACAAGTCGTCGCTGAATCTTGCCGTAGAAAGGGCAAGTAGAGAAGATGCCAACCGCATTGCCAGCGAGATACAACAACTATTCCATTGCCCCACACATCTATTGGCATCCCACTACGAAGCCAGTCTGACCAACAGCAATCCATTGCTCCACACCTCACGTCTTTACGACCTGTGGCACAACTGGCAAGAGGGCATCACCTACGAAAGCATACCAGAATTTTATTCCAACTGGACTGACAATGCCTCATCACTACTGATAGCGATGGATGCCGAGTTCATGCAATTGCTCGACAAGTTGCATGTGACACCGGGTGCCATCCCCACCATTCTCGATTATTACGAGAGTACCGATGCACCATCACTCACTCACAAACTACAGTCGATAGCAGCCTTCAAGGGCATTATGTCACCGATGGAAAAAGTCGGCACTACCTATATCCCCGACTTTCACAGCCGTTATTTCACAGAAGATTTTCCTTATGGTCTTGCCATTATCCATCGGCTGATACATGAGCACAACATCCCTGCGCCCCATATTGACCAAGTCTATGACTGGGGCATAAATCTCATCAGCCGATACAGCAACTGACCCTTTACGCCTTTCAGTCTTTACCAACGCGTAAAGAGAGGCGCCCATAAAATTCAGTTTTTCTAAAAATTTCGACCACTCGACCACCCATCACGATAACCATCTGTGGTATAATAGATTGCTGGTGGTCGATAGTTAACTGATCGACCATCCATCGACCACCGACATAAGGGTATTACAACCAATAGGCTTCAAACTTGTGGGTGACGCGCTGGTCCTCTGGCGGGAGAGCCATATAGTCGCCATAGGTATGTTCCAGATAGTCGCGATACCCCACCATCGCCTTGTAGGTACGGTCTTCAAACGGCATATCGACCACCGTAGCCATATCTTCTGCGGGGAAACATCCCTTCATCTTCGGTCCCGCCTCGGTCATGTTGCATAGCGTTGCCGTAGGCGTTTTAAGCACGATAAGTTGTCTGATCCATCGTTCTATCATCGCCACAGATATGGGCAACAGCCGATAGACCCAATAGGCAAGTTGCGAATGGAGCGGATTGTCGTTTGAAATCTTGCAACGGCGTATTTTGTAGAGCAGTTTTTTCCATTTGAACACCCGTTGCCGCCGCTTCATATCATCCGTCACATAATCCACAGGAAACACATCGATATATACGCCAATCTCGTAGCCCTTTGTTTCTTTCTCCACCATACGTGTGCGCTGATCGACCACTTTGGCAAAGGTATAATAATAATGCGACTCCTTGTTGGGATCGAGCACCCGATAACGTCCTTCCTGATCAGCATAGCTGGCAAGGAAACGCTCATAGTCTTCTCTCGGCATATAGATGTCAATATCGTCGTCCCAAGGTATGTATCCCCCATGTCGCACCGCACCAATGAGCGTTCCACTCGATAGCGAATAGCGCAGGTGATGTGTGTTGCAGAATCGATCGACGTCGTCGAGTATTCCCATCTGCAAACTTCGCAGTTCTTTGATATCTGTGATTTGTTGCATAGTCATTGCCTTATATTATAGGACAAAAGTACTATAAATATTTTGAACTTAAAACAATTATGCGTATTTTTGCATAATAAAACCGACGCGACATGGCAGAATCACTGAAAGACAAGACCGCCAAGGGTCTCATGTGGGGAGCGCTGAACAGTGGCACAACGCAACTGCTCAACCTCTTTTTCGGTATCTTTCTCGGTCGTCTGCTCTCTCCAGCCGACTACGGTTTGGTGGGTGTATTGAGTATCTTCTCGCTCATTGCCGGCAATTTACAGTCGAGCGGCTTCTCCACTGCCGTTGTCAACATGAAAGCGCCGCAACATCGCGACTACAATGCGGTATTCTGGTTCAACGTGTTGATGAGTGCGTGCCTTTACGGTGTATTATTCTTCTGTGCTCCGCTCATTGCCCTTTTCTTCCATCAACCAGAGTTGACGGTGCTGTCGCGCGTGGTCTTTCTGTCGTTCTTCATTTCTTCGTTTGGCATCTCTATGAATGCCTACATGACCAAGAATATGATGCAGCGCGAGATGGCTATTGTTTCTATAGCCGCCCTTATCATTTCGGGCATCACGGCCATCAGCATGGCACTGGCAGGGATGACCTATTGGAGTATAGCTGCCCAACAGGTTGTCAACAGTCTGGTATTGGTATTAGGTCGATTGTTCTTCATCAAGTGGCGTCCCACGTTTGATTTTGACTTCACGCCCATTCGCCAGACCTTCAGTTTCAGTATGAAAATCCTCGTCACGATGGTCATCACCACCGTTAGCAACAATATGTTGACCGTTATCTTCGGTAATATGTTGGGCATGCGCACTACGGGCAACTTCTTTCAAGCCAGCAAATGGAACACGATGGCCCATTCGCTCATCAGCAATACCGTGATGCAGGTGGCTCAACCTGTATTGGTGGAAATCCGCAACGAGCAGGAACGCGAAATCCGTATCTTCCGCAAAATGCTGCGCTTCACAGCCTTTTTCGCCTTTCCCGCCCTATTGGGTCTCTCGTTGGTGAGTCGCGAATTTATTGTGACCACCATTGGTGAAGGATGGCTTGATGCTGTACCCATCTTACAGATTCTTTGCATTGGCGGCGCCTTCATGCCGTTTTACACGCTCTATCAGAATCTCGTAATCAGTCACGGACGTTCAGATATCAACATGTGGCTCAACATTTTGCAGATAGCCATACAACTGGGCATCATCATAGCCCTCAGCCACATGGGCGTACTGCACATGGTAGCAGCCTACACTGTGTTTAATATCGTATGGTTGGGAGTTTGGCAGATGGCAGCTCATCGGTTGACAGGCCTTCGCTTCATGCAGGTGTTTGCCGACCTCACACCGTTTTTCTTTGCCGCAGCCTTTGTCATGACAGCCACCCATTATGCCACATCGTGGATGACTATCGCCCCGCTTCTGCTGTTGGCGCGCGTTGTTGTGGCAGGCATACTCTATCTTGTCGTCATGAAACTCGCCCATGCACAGATACTCGACGAGTGTCTGCACTATGTCACACATAAACATCATCAGGCATGAAAATATCCGTCATCGTACCTATATATAATAAGGTGGAATACATCGAACGCTGTTTCCGCCAGTTGCTCGCCCAAGATATGGACGATATAGAGGTTGTGGCTGTTGACGACGGCAGTACCGACGGGTCGGGCGACCTGTGCGACCAACTCTCTGGCGATGCCCGCCTTCGGGTGTTCCACACACCTAATCAAGGTGTGACAGCCGCCCGTCGCTATGGTGTGGAGCAAGCGCGAGGCGAGTATATCGTTTTTGTGGATAGCGATGACGAGCTCCTTCCGGGTGCCCTTCACACACTCTACGATGCCATTAGCCAGACTTCAGCCGATGAAGTGATAGCCACCTTCTGCACCCACAACGGCATTCAGTCGCCTGTGGTCTATCAGGGTGAGGTCAATCCCACCGATTTGGTGCGTGTCATCATAGCCGGCAAGAATCGGTTTCCCGTGTTGTGGGCAGCCATTTTCCGCCGTACTATCTTGGAAGGATGCCTCGACACACCGCGCGACATCATTGAGGGCGAGGACAAACTGATGCAGGTGATGGTGCTGATGAAGCGCCCCAGGGTGTGGTTCATCACCGATTGCGTCTATCGCTATACGCTGGGCGTGCCCAACACACGGCGCCGCACTTTGGAACGCGAGATGCTCTACGACCGTCTGCTGCGTCAGACGCTTGCCCCGCAATGGTCTGAACTGCACAGCGCCTTTGTGCTTCACCAGTTGAAGGAATACGAGAAATTCATCTGCGACGGACACATGGAGGTCCGCCACAACTACTATATCAAGGCCATCGGCACACTGCCGGCAGGCATTCCGCTCTACGACCGTGTGGTATGGGCATTGCCTCCGCTGCTCAGCCGGCCTGTTATCAAACTCTATCGAACCATCATACAAATCAAACAACATCGATTATGAAGTATCCCGCACAGACAGACATTGCCGTTCTCATGCTGTTTTTCAACCGTCCAGACAGTTTGAGAGTGGTATTTGAACAAGTACGTAAGGCACGCCCCACTCGCTTGTTTCTCTTTCAAGACGGTCCTCGCAACAAGAAGGACCTTCCTGCCATCATGGCATGTCGTGAGGTAGTGGCAGAAATAGACTGGGATTGTGATGTACACCGCAACTATCAGGAGCAGAACTTGGGTTGCATGACAGCAGGATTCACATCCCACCGGTGGGCTTTCTCGCTTGCCGACAAGTGTATTGTATTAGAGGACGATGTCGTACCGACCGTTTCTTTCTTCCGTTTCTGCAAGGAGATGCTCGACCGATATGAGCACGATGAGCGTATTACCATGGTTGCCGGTTACAACATGGACGAGGTCACACCCAACGTGCCCAACGACTATTTCTTCACTTCAGCCTTCTCCATTTGGGGCTGGGCATCGTGGAGTCGTGTGGTCAACCAGTGGGATGAGCACTATACGTTTATGGACGACAAATATGACATGCAACTCTTGCGCAACCTCATCAAGCGTCGCAAGATAAAGAAAGACTTCATCCGCACCTGTCAACTGCATCGCAGTTCGGGTGTTCCTCAGTTTGAGACCATCTTCTGGGCATCGATGTTGTTCAATTCCGGACTATCTGTCATGCCTGTGAAGAATATGATTAGCAACGTAGGGGCCACCGATGTGTCAGCCCACTATTCTGCTTTCAAGACGTTGCCACGCGGTGTGCGTCGTCAGTTCACCATGAAGAGCCACGAGATAGAGTTTCCGTTGCGCCATCCCCACTATGTCATCGAGGATGTGACTTATAAGGAGCGCATGTATCGCTATAATGCCTGGGGGCATCCATGGATCAAGATCGGTCGGTCTATCGAGGAACTGCTGCTCAACCTGCGCTATGGCAATTTCAAGCAGATCAGTAAGGCTGTCACCCGCCGCTTCCATATACTGACAGGCACCGACAAGGAGATTTGACCGCTGAGGGCGCCATGTTTCTCTCACTATACCATCAGAAAAGCGACAAGCAGAATCCTCTGTTTGTCGCTTTTCCAATAATAGCAGTGTTTTATCACTTCTCCATAAGCAGTTCTACAAGTGGGCGATCCTTGTAAGTATGACGTTTCTGATCCCAGAAACCAAAGTCGGCATCATAGCACCATGTGGCCCACGCAATATTATACTCTTTGAAGACAGACAGCATATCCTCCGTCCACCGATAGGCAAGATCGCGGTTAACAGGCTCATAAACGCCCCACTCTCCACAGAAGAGCTGTACACCGTATTTCTTTGCCACAGCAATAGCGTCACGAAAATCTTGGCAGATGCGTTCTCTATTCCACACCTTGGTATATGGTTCGATTGTAGGACGCAAGTCTGCAGGAGTAGCCTCATAGTCCTGTTGTGAGATCATCTGTCCAGGATAGTTTACCTTTCCCTTATACTTTCCAATGGGAGTCCAGGGTGCACCATAGTGTGTGAGCACCATTGGCTCATAATAGTGGAAAGAGAGAATAATATTCTTATCGCCTTCAGGAATACGCAGATATTTGAAAGTTCCCGTACCCTGCCACTTGTTTGAACCAACAACCAAGGTGCGTTGTGGCTCGCGTTTGCGGAGAGCTTTATGTACTTTGAATATCAACTGATTCCATTGTTCATGGTCGTCAGCAACAGGTTCGTTCATAAACTCGTATGCCACGGCATCGTTGCTATAGGCTTTGAGCACGTCAGAGAGTTGATACCACATGTTGATAAAGTCCTGTTGCGCCTTATCAGAAGTGAATAGCACATTGGCATTTGCTTTTCCTTCGTTGACAGCATTGAAATGGTGGGTTCTAATGATATGTAGATCGACAATAGTGCGTAGGTGGTATTTGCCTGCCCAATCGAGTGCTTGGGTGAGAAGTTGCCATGCTTCAGGCAGTTTGTTACCCGCTTCATCCCAAAACTGTTCTTCGTCAATAGGCAAGCGTACAAAGTCGAAGCCCAGTTGCGCCAGTCGTGCGAAGTCGTCTTCTTGTATGTGGAGTCTGCGTGCAACGCCACGTTCATTACTTTGCGACAACCAGTGACTGACATTGGTGCCTCGTTTGATAGTGAAATTGTTGGTGCCTTCGGATGTAGCTGCCATTGCCGATAGGGTCATTGCTACGATAGCGATAGTGAAAAGTGCAATTCGTTTCATTTGTTAGTTATAATATGAAGTTAGTACTGGATGGACTACAAAGTTACGAAAACATTTTGTAACAACAGCACGGATTGCCATATTTTCTCTCGTCTTGCATTTTCCAGTGTCCATTCCCCTACGTTTACAGGCATTGTTGAAAGCGAAGATAACTCGCTTGCCTACTGAATATTAGACCATCACAAACGGCACTTCCTTTAGCAAATTCATTGAATTTACTCAGCAATTTCATTGAATTTGGTCAGCAATTTCATTGAATTTCCTCTGCAAATTCATTGAGATTGCTATCACAACCATGTTGCGTTGCATCGGCACATGACTTCTATGACGCTGCAAAGTACCATTTGTCGCACACCTTCCAAACGTGCACAAACCACCAACAGACAATATATTGCACTATCAGAAACAATACTTGCGTGAGCAAAACAATTTGATTTACTCAGCAAAACAATTTGATTTACTCAGCAAAACAATTTGATTTGCAGAGAAAAACAATTTGATTTGCAGAGAAAGAGCCTGTCGGCAGAAAAACTACGGACGCTGGATGGATATCTCATCCAACGTCCGTAAGTATCGTATAGGTAGTTTTTTTCAGTACAGTCACACGTTTCAGAGCGTTGCATTGATGGGCGACAGGAGGAAATCTACCAGTTGCACACCATTATAGAGAAGGAGGTAGATCGACAATACTGCGGTCAATAGGCGAAGCACCTGACGCGGTGTGCCCTGCAACCGATGGAACAATGCGGCTGTTGCAAAAGGCACTACGAAAAGCCAATGTGGGGCCATAATGAATATTTCGTTGATGCCGAAACCTAAAACAAGATGGATGCCCATGTCGAAAACAAAATATGATAGCGCCAACCACAACACTCTGTTGCGACGACCTACCCACAGTCCTACGATGAAAAGCAGTACGATGATGCCTTCAACCACATAGCTGATAGCCCAATCGTAGCGCACAAAGACGGGACGGAACACGAGCGTATCGCCCAGGAAATGCTGCTGGTGGAACTGTATGGCCTCGCCAAAGAGGTTTTCATAGGCTGTTTTCAGTCGCGGAGTGGTGGTATCGGTCCAGCTCAAGAAGCCCACTTTCTTCATCGGCTTACCTGTTTTGGCTGCCTGGCGCGCAAGCACCTGATTGCGCTTCTGCTGTTTTTCCTCGGCTTTCTGACGTTCATCTACCGACAACGAAGCCATGAAACGCTGGCGTTCCTCTGCCTTTTTAGCCTTTGCGGCAGCCCGTTGCTGCTCTTTGGGCCATACGTAGGTGCGATATTCCCATCGCGAGAATCCCCATATCAATGCTGCCGGCAGTAGCACGCCAAGTAGCAAATGGCGCCAACGGAAGAACGAACGGCCATTGACCAATAGTGCCGAGAGGTAGGTCTTGATACCGTTGCTCAGCGTGACACCCGCTGTCACCACGAAAAGCAATGCGGTCTGCCACCACGACAGTTGTCGCCCGGCATGGATGCAACGGCCCGACACATAGACGGTGAGCAGCAGCAAGAACATCGAAATGGTGAAGTGGTCGGGTACAATGACCGACAACAGGATATATGCCATCGAGAAATAATACGCCGACAGCAGAGTGGCATCGCCCTTGGGCAAGAGGAAAAACTCGCGCATGATGCGATAGGTGAACAGATAGGAATAGAGCGAAGCTGCCACGAGTGGCAGTGCTACGACATATTGCACACAGTTGACACCCGTCAATGCACTCAACATAGCATTGATGAGGAACAGGGGCCAGATAAAAAATGCCAATAGCGGATGGCGATAGACATTATAGACGGTGCCCCAATCGGTAACGCCAAGATAGGTCAAGGGGTCGTAGCCGGAGAGATGGAACTCGCGCATAAAGACTTTCCAATAGGGTCCGAAGCCTTCTTGCATAAACAGCGGGGAGAGTCGCGCAATAAACAAGCCGTTGAGTGCCACTATCACCAGCAGGACGATGAGTGCCATCCAGCGCTCTTCCTTACGAATCTTGAAAATGTCGTTGAATATACTTATCATACCAAATTTTTATTTTGTTGCTTGAGAAATCATACACTTATTCATACCAGAAGGCGGTAGATACGATGGGCTGCTGCATCCAGTCGAAAAGGAGAGCGAGGTTGTGGCTCACCAAATAGACCATCAGTGCCAACGTGACGCCACGCAGCGCCAACAGCCACCGACCGTGAGCTCGCACAAAGAGAAACGACAGGGCGATAGGTACCACATAAAGCCAATGGGCTGCCATGATATACACTTCGTTGATGGCGAAGCCCAGTCCGAGGTGCATCAGTGCATCGGGCACGATGCCCAACAGGAACATCCAGAGCAAATGGTGGTGACGTCCCATCCAGATACCTGCCACAAAGAGCAAAAGCAGAAGCAGTGAAACGGCATAGCGCCACACCGACTGATAGGACAGCAATACCGGGCGATAACTCGTCAGCACATCGTCGAGCACGTGAGTTTCGTGGAACTGGATGGATTCGCCCCAGAGGTTTTCGGTCATCGTGTCCCATCGGGAGGTCGAGATATCGGTCCATCGGAGCAGTCCGCCCTGTCCCAGCGCCTTGCCTTTATGGATGACCCATGGCGCATGCTTATAGCGTTGATGGTTCTGGCGTGCTTTCGCCATCATCTCTGCCTTGTGTTCTTCGAAGTAGCGCTGCTGTTCCTGCTGTTTCGGATAAACATAGATTCGCTCCTCCAGCATGCCGGCTCCAACCATCAATGCCGATGGAACGACCACCGCCAAAAGGAAGTAACGCCACTGGAAGAAGCGACGCCCACGGGCTATCCATTCGGCTGCAAACACCTTGACACCATTGGTCAGTGTCACACCGGCGGTGACTATAAAGAGCAGAGCGGTCTGCCAGGTTTTCAGCACACGGCCTTCCTGAGCTGCACCGCCTATCAAATAGATGGAAAGTAGGATGAGACAGAGCGACAAACTGAAATGGTCGGGCACGAAAAACGTGACCAGGATGTAGGCAAAACTAAAGAACAACAGGGTCAGCAGGGCGGCATCTTCGGCTACGACACCCACCAGTCGGTGGATGATGCGATAGAGCAACCATGCCGATACACAGCCGCTAAACCATACGATCATGGCGGATATATAGAGTGCGGCATTGAAGCCGAACAGCGACATGACAACCTCGTTGACCGAAGCGGGCAATGCCATGAGATAGGGTAACAGCGGATGGCGCAACACATCATATTTCATGCCCCACTCGGTGAGTATCGCATAGTTGTTGGGATCAAAGCCAGAGACATGGAAGAGATACGACAAGCGCTTGGCATAGTCGGCGGCAACAACGGAAAACACCGCATCATACTTCATCACCAGCAGCACGTTGAGCACCAACAGCAGCACGGCAACAACCGTCACCAGCATCTTTTCCACCTGTTTTTCTCTCATACTCGAAACGGTTTATAATGAGCCTCATCGGCAAAAGCAAGCATCTCACGGTCGCCACGGCTATCACCATAGGCGGTCAGGCGATATTGCTGGCGGTCTGGAAAGCGTTGCAACAGGCGGCGCACCTTCTCGCTGCCATAGCAATTAGGGGTGAGAAAGCGACCGGTCAACCTGTCATGAGCCACCTCAACCTGTGTGCCGAGCACACAAACATGGGGGAAGAACGGCTGCACCCAGTTGTCGATAGAGGCACTGACGATGACCACCTGGCGGTCGGCATCGCAATCGCGTTGCAGCGATGCCATACCCTTTTCGCGCAGTATCGTGCGGTTGTCGGCAGCAAACTGCCGACAATGGCGGTCAAACTCCTGAAGCGTCATGCCTCGGAAGAAATGGGCAAACACCTTTTGTTTCGCTTTGTAGTTGGGATAACAGTGCAGTTTCATCAGCACCAACAAGGGCGAATAACACAGAAATCCCCACAGCATTGCCCATCGCCCATGCACATAACGGATGAAATCCAATAGCGAATCGCTCTTGGTCAGCGTTCCGTCGAAATCATATACCACTACTTCTTTCATAGCCATTGCAACAGTCGTTTCACAAATTGATGGAGCAACCACGCCAAGGGGATGGTCAGCACGATGGTCAACAGCGACGTGGGCCAGTAACTCAGGTGGTAGGGACTGAGCCAAGCCATCACAAAGTGGTTGTGGATGAGATATGCCTCCAGACTCAATCCGCCGAAGAAAGCCCAGAAACGGTTGACGCGTTGGGGCAGTCGGCGAAATATTCTATTGAGCAACAGAATGGCTGTCAGCGTCAAAGGGATATAAATCATGCGCTCTACGAAAAGAGGGAAACGCCCGTGAGATACCTGTTCGAGATAGATGCACGATGCGAAACATGCCACAAAGGTGATCAGGGCAAGCCATACGGCAGCACCGTCGATGCGCACTTCACGACGTACCATTTCACCGAAATTGATGCCAAGGAAGAAGATGGGCACGCGGCTCCAGAAGATTTCCAGATGTCCCACAGCATGGTGGACGGGGATGATCCACTGCACCATGACACACCACAACACCATCAATACCACCGACCAACGATAGATGGGGTGCTTGGTGATGAGTTTCATATAAGGTGGTGCCCAGAGATAAAGCATCATGATGGCGGGAATATACCAAAAAGTCAGCTCGTCGTGAAGCCAGAAATTCCAGTTGATGGTGATATTGCCTATCAGATCGATGATACTCCCAGTTTGCGGATTGAAGCGTGGAATATAGTAGAGCGATGCCATGATGAGCCACGCAGGCAAGATGCGCAACAGGCGACGACGATAGAAACTCCAGGTGGAAGGTTGCTTCACCCAGGAGAACCAAAGGCCTACGCCACTAAGAAAGAGAAATATATCGACGCCGATATTGCCACAGCGACGGAGGCCAAAAAACAAATCGGTGCGGGGTAATCCCACATGGAAAAGGATGATGAAGAGCATGGCGGCTCCCATCAGTTCGCCTCGGAAACGGCTGATATTTGCCAGTTCGATGTCCTTGGTACGCATACTATTTATCGCTTTGGGGTTGGGGTATCTGGTCTATCAATAGTCGCACCGCCCACGAAGCACCGATGACCACTACGACATAGAGCATCAGTCCGTCGTAAAGGTCGCCTCGCCATGCCACGGTGATAAAGAGTTTGCGGATGATGGGGTGTGCCACAAACATAGCGGCTGACAGACCACCAAACCATGCCAACACATGGCCTGCACCTGCAGGTATGCTCTTGACAAATGCCACACTACCCACAATGGCAATAACAGGAACCCACAGCCATGTCTGGAAGGTGTAGCTCATGACAAAAAGCAATATCAGCGACACCAGCAATATCACACTCCAAACACCGCGTCCCCATAGGGGCATCGCCTTGCGCCACTGCTCATAGCGTGCCCAGAGGATGCCCATGCCGAAGGGCACCATACCGCCAATGAAGTTATAGCGCAGTCGATTGAGGGTCTCGCCCTCAGGGTCGCATACCATTTGAAGAATCCAGCAGACTGCCATCAGCGCTACGGTCCATCCGTAATGGCGGCGATAGAGCAGGAAACGATAGACGATATAGAGTTCTATCATCAGTCCGAAGAACCAATAGATGCCGGGCCAGATGATTTTATCGGGTGTGGGCAACACATTGATATACATCACCAACTGTGCCACTACATGATTCCAATGGAAGTGGAAACGCCCCGGAGTGACGGCATCGACCATGAGAAAGATGGTGAAACCCACGATGAGCATGCGCAGGAGTTTGAGATAATGGTAGCGCACAAACGACAAGCGGCGCTCCAATGAATCGGCAGGGGCACTGCCACGCTCGTATTTCATCACCAGTCCGAAACCGCTGAGAAAGAGGAATACGGGTACACCGTAATGGCCAAAATACGAGAGCAGATGGGCAGGAAGCAGACTGTCGGGACTGGACAGCGCTTGCATCAGGCGGTCATTATTAGAGGTGAAAAACTGATACTCATTCTCCTTGACTATCGATCCCACGAAGTGACAATAGTTATGGAGCACGATGGCGATGATGGCAAGACCGCGCAAGGCGGCGCATTCGGTGCGCGTAAGGAGCGTAGGAGTGGTTTTCATCAGCGTGATGTCTTGTTCAGATGGTTATAATCGGTGGTCATCTTCAGCACTCGTGGCCGTTTGGTGTTATACTCGGCATTGAGCACATCATAGTCTTTACGATAGTAATTGGAGTGGATGCCACCAAGGAAAAGCAACGTATGGGGCAGCGCATCGGTCATCAGCGGACGGTGGCGATACTCCTGTATGGCTTTCCATCCGTAGGGATGGGTCATGCGGTATTCATCGGAAGCCCATATCCAGAAGGGTATCTCAAATTCCTCGCGCGCCAACCGATAGTCGATATCGGCAGAATGCATGCGACCATAGAAGGGAAGACTGCCGTTGAAGCACTCCTCACCATGGTCGGGCACATAGATGACGATGGCATTTTCGTTTTCAAAGCGACGGATAATCTGATCGACCACAGAGTCGTTGTAGAGCACAGCATTATCATAGTCGGCATTGATCTGCTGACGTTGTGGCGACAAGTCTGTGCGGTTATAGTCGGCAGGAGTAAACTTCCGACGGGTTTTCATCGGGAAGCGCGCACGGTAATCGACGTGCTGACCCATGAGATGGAAGATGGTGAGCTGGTGGGGATAGCGTTTCTTTGCCACCATACGGTCGTAGTCTTCAAGCAATCCTTCGTCGTAGCGATGGAGTTTGGAGTTGCGCTCGTCGAAGAGTGCACGGCTCAGCGTGGGATTGTTTAAGAAGAAGCCGCCACTGAAGTCATATACTTCTTCACCCGATTTGGGTAGGAATTGATTGGTAAGGAACTTCACGTGATAGCCAGCTTTGCGGAAAACCTGCGGAAAGAGCGGACTGTCACACCACTCTCCATCGTCGCCAATACAGTGAAGTGAGAACATGTGCTTGAAAACAAAACTTGTCAAGTTCCATGGAGCTACCACATCGGTGAACGCCACAAGGGTGCTATCCTGCATGCGCTGTAGCTGTCGGGGGGTAGTGGGCCGCTGGTAGCCATAGAGTTGAGAGCGATGACGGTTGTAACTCTCGCCGATGATGAGTACGATCTGCGGACTACGGAAGTCGCAACTCTCTACGCTGACATGCTCGGAAGTGGCAAGAAGACGATCCACCTGCTTCGCTGCCAATCGGTTGGCATAGAGACTAAACATCAAACGGTAGATGGGTAGATAGAGATTGGCACACCCCTTTTGGGTCAGTTCGTGTTCCACCTCTCCTATATTGTGCTTGCTCATCAGGCGTACCGTGGCACACTTGTTGTCCCAACAACGGGAACCGCAATGGATGAAAAAGGCAAAGGCAGCGATTCCTGCCAGTGCACTGAGCGTCCATACCACCGGGGGAGCGAGTCGTGGACCAAACATTTTATTGCTCCGCAACTGTTGTGCCACCATATTCCATGCCAGATGGAGCAGCGCGATAAGCAGTATGAGTCCTGTTTTAGAGGTGATGAGATCCCATCCGACATAAGATTGCAGAAACTCGCCGGCTTCGCGTCCGGTGGTTTCGAAGAAGAGCATCAGCATGGTGGGGGTCAATGTGGATTCGAAATGCACATAGCAGAACATGTCGATGAGTGCCACCGCATAGAATATGAAAGCCAGAACGGCACGGATGACACGGCGCACTTTACGCGGGATTACCGCCAGGATGGCACACAACAGATAGAGATCGAAAAACAATTCGACAGCCGACAACTCGTAGGGAACGGCACCGCGCAGGTGCAGTCGTATCTCTGTCTGTGTGCAGCAATATCCTAATGCATACATGAAGACAAAGAAGGAGGCATTGGATCGGATAGGCCTCCAAAGCATGCTGATGATTCGCAACAATTTCTCCATGATGATAATTTACTTATTTTTAGTTATCTTTTATTGATGATAGAATCGTTCTACGTCGGCAATAATACTATCGGGCACCATTCCAATGATGCTTTCGCCTCGTTGTATGCGGGCTCTGATGGCGGTGCTCGACACGTCAAGGAGCGGTGCATTTACCACGGTGAGGTGACAACAGGCATGGTCATCGTCGGCAGGAGCTATCGTACTTCCGGGGCGTGGATAAACGATGATGGGGTATTTCCTACGGATGTCGTCAGCGCGATACCAGCGATTGAAGAGGTCCCAATTATCGCCTCCGATGATGAGCGAAAATGCATGGTCGGGAAAATCGGCGGTCAATGCCTCGAGAAGATTCCAGGTGTAGGACGGTCGTGGCATGTGCATTTCGTAGTCGCTGACGTTGATATGAGGGTGACCCTGAAGGGCTTTCTCAGCCAATGCCAGTCGCTTCTGGTCATCAAGCAAGTCGTTTTGCTGCTTCAGGGGATTGTGGGGTGACACCATCAGCCATATCTCATCGAGGCTGGTGTGGCGGAGAATCTCTTCCGCGAGTGCCACATGTCCACAGTGGATAGGGTTGAACGACCCTCCAAAGATGCCGATATGCTTCATCCGAGGAAGTCTTTGAGCAGTCGGAGTGCCTCTTGTTTGGCTGTTTCGAGGTCGTCGTTGACCACGATATGGTCAAATTTCGGGGCGAAGGTCAATTCGTATTCTGCCTTGTCCAAACGCTGTTGGATGGCTTCGGGAGTATCGGTGGCGCGTCCTTCAAGGCGGCGGCGCAGTTCTTCTACCGATGGGGGTTGGATGAAAAGGCTCATGGCTTCATCGCCATAATACTTCTTGATGTTTACTCCACCCTTCACATCGACGTCGAAGACGACATTCTGGCCTGCTTCCCGCTGGCGTTCCACCTGTGCTTTGAGTGTTCCATAGAAACGGTCGGTATAGACCTCTTCATATTCAAGAAACTCGCCATTGGCTATTTTCTGACGGAATTCGTCGGGTTGCAGAAAGAAATAATCCACTCCATCCTGCTCTGTTTCGCGTGGTTGGCGACTGGTGCAGGATACGGAGAAATAGAGCTTCAGCTCTGGATGTTGCTCCATCAGCCAGCGTACGATAGTCGATTTGCCGCTGCCGGATGGGGCTGAAACGATGATGAGCTTTCCTTTCATAGGCGATTTAGAGTGCGTTGAGCACTTGTTCTTTGATTTGTTCCAATTCGTCTTTCATCTTCACCACAATGTTCTGCATCTCTGCCTGATTGCTTTTCGAACCGGTGGTATTGATTTCGCGACCCATCTCTTGGGCGATAAAGCCGAGCTTTTTACCCTGTCCGGCATGGTCTGCCATGGTCTCGCGGAAATATTTCAGATGGTTTGCCAAGCGCTGTTTCTCTTCGCTGATATCCAGTTTCTCGATATAGTAAATGAGTTCTTGTTCCAAACGGTTCTTGTCGTATTCGGCAGAAGGTATCTGTTTGAGTCCATCTACAATGCGAGTACGAATCTTCTCCACACGACTTTTCTCGTAGGGTTCGATGCTTTGGAGCAGTGCTTCGATATTGTCGATCTTCTCAGCAAACTTCTTTTGCAGAGCTGCACCTTCCTGAATACGGAAGTCAACAAGGTTTTTGATGGCCTGCTCGACTGCTTGTCGTGCCACTTCCCACTCTTCATCGGTCAGTGTTTCCACTTCTGTCTTTGCCATAACATCGGGCATACGGGTCAGTGTCTGCAACCAATCCACCTGCTGTCCGATAGCATTAGCCTCAACAAAAGAGCGCAACTGATCGTAATAGTTCTGCATCAATGTGGTGTTGATGGTAGTGGCATCAACTGTGACATCCTTCTCTACCCAGAGTGACATTTCCACTTTTCCGCGCAGCAAATGCTTTGCTATGAGTTGGCGCACCTCCATTTCTTTCTCACGATAGAGTGGTGCTATACGAGTGGTTAGGTCAAGTTGCTTGGAATTGAGCGACTTGATTTCCACATTAATCTTCTTTTCTTTGAATGCTACTACGGCTTTACCGTAGCCTGTCATTGACTGTATCATGCTGTCGTTATCGTTTTTTCGAGCAATTGTTATCTGTTGCTACACTCTTGTTTACCTAATATTATTCTTATAGTACAAATCTCTTTCTCTATAATATTAGGTGCAAAGGTAGTGCAAACCGAGCGAAATGCAAAAGAAAAAAACGTTTTTCTTTTCATTTCCGAGATACTAACGAAGTATGCACATAGTAAATACCGATATATACTACGCTTTAGTCCGAGGTAGAGCAGTTTGACTCTCAACCTCGGACTAATAGGTATTATCGCCTTATACCATACGGTTTTGTATCACAAAACCCATTGGTAGGCTCCACTAAAGAAACGGCAAAAGGGATTAATCATACATCTTTCTTTGAAAGCCACCTGTTGCAGATTCCTCATATTCATGACCGTCATTCCCTGTATAGGTATTCATACCTGTTTTACGAACTCTGACGGAATGACCATATTGATCGCTGATTAATATCTCATCATCATCATCTGATTTTCTTTTTGATGATTTTGTAGAGCCTCTATCTGAGAAGAATATCAACGGTATAATAACCAAAACGAATATGGAGGCTATCATTGTCAAGTATAGCATCTCAACAATAGCTGCTCTGAAACTACCGAGTTGCTTTGTTCGCAAGAGAAGTAAAAGGACTTGATATACCAAGAGTGCCCCTACCATGATATCCAGATTAGACGTAAAGTAATAGGTGATGCCACATACTGTGGCAGCTATAAGTGGGCGAAAACACTTTGCTCCTATATCTGCAACATCCATATCAGCCATCTTATCGAACATGCCTGGGACATCTACACCAAAGAATGCAAACAGTATAAGTGCTAAGACACAGAGTGCTAACCATGGAACAATAAATGAGGATAGACTGCTGAATACTACAGATGACAAAGTTACTTTTTCTGCACTTTTATTATTCTCTTTAGGTGCAGCAACCATTTCGGGGACGTCGGTTGCATCATCAACAGCTTCTTCATTTGCTGTTGTTTCTTGCTGTTGAGGGGTTTCCTGTATCGTTTTCGATGCACGATTGCTCTCGCTCTTCTTTACCTCTATGACTTCTTCGCGCTGCGCTGGCTCAGTTTTCTTTGCAGGTTCTTGTTTCAACAATTTGCAGCAATACTCAGCAACATAAGCTGTTTTTCCATGATATTCGAAACGAATCATATCGCCATCCATACCCGTTTCGGTGATTTCATAGCCTCGATGTATCATACCGAGTTTATTCAGGTAATTGGGAGAATCCCACACTGTAAGGTCTTCGTCGGTTACAACCCAACGGCGTTGCGCATCAATACAGACTACTGAGATGCAAGACAAAAGGATAAATAGAATTGTGCGTTTCAACATAAAGATATTTATTGTTTGGGGATTATATCATCAACAGATATCATATCCATATTAGTATTCGGTCTTATCTGTCTTCTCGCGCCACATCTCAAAGGCTCGTTTAGCCTCATGTTGCATCACTATTTCACTGGGCTTCTTACGATATTCAGGCTTCAGTTCGAGTTCTTGGTAGATGAAATCGTCGTCGAAACCAATGTCGGCAGCATCTTTTCTGTCATTCGCATAATAGATTTTGTCGAGGTGTGCCCAATAGATAGCACCCAAACACATAGGGCATGGCTCGCATGAGGTATAGATTTCACACCCTGCCAAATCGTATGTTCCCAACACTTTTGTTGCTTTACGAATGGCACTAACCTCTGCGTGTGCAGTCGGGTCAAGGTCTATTGTGACGCAATTGGATGCTTCTGCCACAATCGCTCCATCTTTCACAATGACAGCACCAAATGGTCCACCACCATTCTTCACACTATTTTCCGATAGTTCAATGGCTCTTGCCATAAAGTCGTTCTTATTCATATTCTATTTCTTTCTTTTTTGCCACAAAGATACGATTAAGTGAGAGAAGAACAAAGAAAAATTCAGTTTTTTATTTGTTCTTCCGAACGTGAGTATCGAAGAGACGTAGTCTCAAAGATAGTGCAAACCGCCTTCTGCTTCCACACCCATAGACGATTTTTCTCTAAAAAATAGAATGGAATTATAGAAAAACTTGTAATTTTGTAGCAAAATTAGAAGATATGAAAGTTCTGATAGTCAACACAAGCGAACGAACAGGTGGTGCAGCAGTGGCAGCTAAGCGTCTATTGGAGGCTCTAAACGGCAATGGTGTGAAAGCAAAAATGCTGGTAGGCACTAAGGAAAGTGATCATATCAGCGTAGCACAAATGCCTCATCAGAAACGGCTACACTGGAATTTTCTATGGGAACGCCTGTGCATTTGGGTGCGCCTACGCTTTCAGCGCCGCCATCTCTTTGAAGTGGATATGGCAAATGCTGGTTGCGACATCACCAAACTGCCCGAATTTCGAGAAGCTGACATCATTCATCTCCACTGGATCAACCAAGGCACGCTATCGCTCAACGGCATCCGACGCATCCTGGAGAGTGGCAAACCGGTGGTGTGGACCATGCACGATATATGGCCTGCAACAGCTATCTGCCATCTTACACTCGGATGTGAACGGTTCAAAACCGCTTGTCAATACTGTCGGTTGCTGCCCGGTGGCGGTTCTGCCAACGACCTATCATCGTTGATATGGCGTCGCAAACAACACATGCTCGAGGGACAACACATCAGTTTCGTTGCTTGTAGCCAGTGGTTGGCAGGTGAGGCTCGACAGAGCGCACTGCTGAAAGGACAGACAGTCAGCGCTATCCCCAACCCTATCAGCACGTATATTTATCGACCAGGAGACAAAACGGTTGCACGCCAACGCCTATCGTTGCCTATCGATGACCGTATCATTCTATTTGTATCACAGCGCGCTACCAATCCCAACAAAGGTATGCAGTATCTGACGGAAGCCTGCCAACTATTAGCAAAGCACTACCCCGACATGGTGGAACATACCGCAGTGGCTATCCTCGGCGGTCATGCCGAAGATGTAGTGGCGCAGTTGCCGTTCCGTTCCTACCCACTGGGCTATATCAGCAACGAGCAACGCATCGTCAGTGTCTATCAGGCTGCCGACGTCTTTGTTTTGCCTTCACTCTCGGAGAATCTTCCCAACACTATCATGGAGGCTATGGCATGTGGGTTGCCCAGCGTAGGATTCCGCATCGGAGGTATTCCCGAAGAGATTGACCATCAGCAGAATGGCTATGTAGCAGACTATTGCAGTGGTGAAGACCTTGCCAATGGCATTCGCTGGGCACTATCGGAAGCCGATCCGACTGCCGTTGGCAAAGCGTGTCTCGACAAGGTGGCACGCTGCTATTCACACCAGCGTGTGGCACGACAGTATATTCAGGTTTATGAAAACGCTATGCGTCCGACCACAGCCAAACAATAATTTCCACTATTATTCATGCAACAGAACATTACCATCAGCGTCATCACCATCACCTACAACGCCGCTAAGGTGTTGCAACGCACCCTCGACAGTGTGGCGCATCAGACATATCAGCATATCGAACACCTTATTATAGATGGTGCATCGAAAGACAATACACTCGCCATGGCCCATCGCTATGCCGAGGGCAAGAGTTATCCCGTAGTCATCCAGTCGGAACCCGACAAGGGTATCTATGACGCCATGAACAAAGGAATGGCGAAGGCAACGGGCGATTATCTGGTATTTCTCAATGCTGGCGACGTGTTTCATGCCGACGACACCCTACAGACTGTTTGTCAGGCGATAGACCTACAGACAGCCGGCAACACCTCTGCCCCACTGCCTGCAGTGGTCTATGGCGATACAGCGATAGTGGATGAGCAAGGCCATTTCCTACGATTACGAAGACTTCGCCCACCCCACCAACTCTCTTGGCGATCGTTCCGATGGGGCATGTTGGTATGTCACCAGTCATTTTATGCCCGCACGGATGTGGCGCAACAGCATCATTACAATCTGCAGTACCGCCACTCTGCCGATGTAGATTGGTGTATCCGACTGATGAAAGATGCGGAGAAACGCCATCTACCGATTGTCAACAGCCATCAAATTCTATCCGACTTTATGGATGGCGGCAATACCACACAACATCACCGTGCCTCGCTCCGTGAGCGTTTCACAGTCATGCGCAACCATTATGGATTTGTTTCCACACTGCTGTGCCACCTTTGGTTTGTAATAAGAGCAGTGATAAAGAAATAAAAACATCTGCCTACAGATAGTTGAAAGGGATTGCCAAAACAATCGCCACTACTTTTCTATCAGCGCCACGGCATAGGCAGAGATACCCTCCTCACGACCAGTAAATCCTAAACGTTCGGTAGTGGTGGCCTTGATAGAAATATTATCGGGATCGGTACCGATAACATCTGCCATACATTGTTGCATGGCAGGAATATGCGGATTCATCTTCGGACGCTGGGCACAGATAGTGGCATCGATGTTTACCAACCGATAACCCTTGGTGGCAATCAGTTCAATAGTCTTGCGGAGGATAATCTTGCTATCCATTCCCTCAGTTTCGCTGCTGGTATCGGGAAAATGAAAACCGATGTCGCGCATATTGGCTGCACCCAATATGGCATCGCAGATGGCATGTATCAGCACATCTGCATCGCTATGTCCCAACAGTCCCATGGTGTGTTCTATCTTGATGCCGCCCATCCAAAGGTCGCGTCCGCTGACCAACTGATGAACATCATATCCCATTCCTACTCGTATCATAGTTGTTTGTCTGAATTATATTTGGTGTAGAATTATCATTTGAAGAGGTCCTTGATACCGTCCATATCAAATGCCAGTGTAAAGCGCAAGGTCTGGTCGAGCGGATTGCTTTTGGCTGTGGCAATGACATATCCCACATCGAGCGAAAAGACATTCATGCGAAAACCGCCTCCCACAGTGAAATATTTCAAGTTGCCTTTGTTCTCACTCTGATGGTGATAGCCTGCACGCAGTGTGAACTGATCATGGTAAACATACTCAGCACCGACACTCCACTGTATCTCTTGCAACTCCTCTTTCAGTCCGCCAGGTGCATCATGGAAGCTCTTGAAGATACCAGAAATGGCACTCACATTGTTGTATTCATCGATGACACGCTGTTCATACTCCTCTTTGCTCTCGCCGTCGTTTTGTTTGGGCACCGTCGGTACCAATAGTTTATTGGCATCGGCAGCTATGGTAAAGCGGTTATACTCATCGACAGGCACCATCAGCGAAGCGCCCAAACGCATATTGGCAGGTAGGAAGTTGGATCGTTCATCGCCGAAATAGGTAATCTTACTACCGATATTGGAGATATTCAGACCCAGTCCCAACTGACATTCGCGCTGTCCAATATTGATGTAGTTGTTATAGTAGCATGCCAAATCGGCTGCCACGGCAGATGCTGGCGAAGCGTCTTCGCTATAGTCGTAACGCAGATCACTATAGAGCCAACGTATGGCGGCAGCAATAGAAAATCGTTCGCTGAGCATGAGCGAATATGCCACATCGAGCGACATCTCATAGGGTTTCACCGTCATGGCATCGTCACCACTGCCGGTATAAACTTCACCTAAGGAGAAATAGCGCAACGAACCAGATATAGCGGAATAGTCGCCGATGCGATAGTAACCTGACAGATATGCCAGATCGATATCGTTGACCAACTGTCGGAGCCATGGCGTATAGTTGAGCGCTATGCCTGCCCTACTGATACAAAAAGGATATTTAGCAGGATTCCAGTATTGTGAGTTGACATCAGGATCGGTGGCAGCACCCACATCACCCATACCTGCCGCACGTGCATCGGGTGCAATGGTCTGTGATATGACGGCATGGTCAATGGGGTTGAACTGACTTTTACCGTCTTGCGCCCAACCGTTTGCTGCCGTTGCCATCAACATGGCTATAAGGAGAATCTTTACTTTGTTCATCATCAATATAACGTAGCCATGCATTATTTATTGCTTAACACTATCAGTTTCTTGGTTTTCGACACCTGTTGTCCTCCCGTACTACCCAAGCGCACCCGATAGAGATAGACTCCGGTAGAGAGGCGATGCCCGTTACTGGCTGACAAATCCCAGTCGATGGTAAGACTTCGGTCTGATGGTGTTGCCTGTTGGCGATGCTGCCAAAGCATGCGCCCTGCCATGTCAAATACCTCAATACTGATGTCGAGCGCTGTACCCACACGATCGTGAATGATACGGAAACCGGTAGTGGTAGTGGCAGGATTGCGTGTGGTTTCCACTTCGAACACTCCAGGAGCAAGGCCTTCTACCACACGGAAGTTGAGTTCGCGGGTGGTGACATTGTTTTGCATATCCCAAGCGCGGAACATCAAATGGTGGTCGCCCGCTGTCAACTGGGGTATGCTAAAGCCTACCGTGCCACGGGTGTGGCTACCGAAATCATAAGCGAAATAATCGTTGAGGTTGTAAGTCTGTGTGGTTTGTCCGTCAATCACCAAGGTCAGATTGTGGCCCAAACCATTGCCTGCGGCATTGATACCGCTGGCATCTTCCAGTTCGGCTATGAAATAAGGAGTGGGATTGACGCGCCCTCCATCCACAAAGTCGCTACTATTGAGATAGCAATATACTTCGGGGCCCTCGTTATCATCGGTATTGGCATCGGTTCCGCCCAGAGTAAAACGGGCGCAATGTCCATTGGCAGTCTGTGTGCGGTCGGTATTCACCGCATAGACATGCAGGAGTCCTGTGGCATCGGAATAGCTGATGTCACGTGGCACGGTGAAGGAAAACGAGAACGTGCCCTGTCGGATGCTATCACTTCCAGTAAACAAAGTATGGGTGTGGTCGGTATATACAAAGGCTTTCTGCGCCTGTGATGAATCGTTTCGTCGGCACACCACCGTCTCTGCAGCATCACATACCGTGGCGGTGATCTGTCCATTGAAAGCAGGATCAGCCCCCTCCCCCTGCTGCACATGACCACAAACCTTGACTGTAGTACCGGCAGAGAGTGGTATCAGACGGTCGGTATCTGTCAAAGCCACACCATTGATGCTATCGATAACCACCTTTCTGACGGGGAGCGACAAGCGCAAAGCAGGATCGCCAAGTAGGAGAAACTGTAGTTTGTTGGCGGTAAGGTCGCCTCCGGTAGTTATCAATTCATTCTTTGCTCGGCGCACAGCCTCACCAATAGGCATGGGGCGCCCATCGGAAGTATCGAGCAAATGACGCATGAAGGTCAGGTTCATCAGCCGGTTATACGACTGGAAGACGGTGCGCGTGGTACCGTAAAAGGCAATGGCGCCACCATGGGGATTAAGCAGTGCGGTCTCACCGATATTCTCTGTCTGTCCGTCGAAGGGCATAATATCACACGTGGCAGCAACCCAAAGGGGCAGATGACTGGAAACGGCATTGGCGAAATCTGTAACATCCACCACCTTCTCATGGGATATGCTTGTTGCTGCACCATGACCGGAATAGTTCATGACGAGTGCTCCGGTATTCATCAGTTGGCGTATCTGCCGTGTCACATCGGGATAACTGTTAGATGTGGCCGACGATGTGCGTTGATAGGCATCCCAAAGAATGCGCCTCACTTGGACAGAAGGCTGTTGGTGTTCCACTTGTTTCGCCACATCATCGGCATCTTCCATGTGTTGGTTTTCGTTGCCGTCGTCGCCCATCACGACAACAAGATTCTGCCAACTGCCCACATCGCGATTGTCTGCATAGGCAATAATCTTATCCACTACCGCCTCCGCCTGACTCACAGTACGCACGGGCAGGCGGCCTACAGCCACATCACTCTTGTCGCTACCCAAGAGATTGGCGCCTTCGCCATCGTCAAGGAGCGTGAAATAGTCGTCGCAGACATAGCTGCCGGTACGGCTATAGGAGTTATCGCTCTCATAACAGAGTAGGAACTGATCAGGCTGATAGCCTCGCCAAGTGGTGGTAAGCATGCGATTATCCCATGCTCCATCCCCCATCAGCAACAGAAAGCGCGGTTGGTCAGCCTCTGTTGTGGCGCGGTCGTAGAGCATTTTAAGATAGCGGCGGTAGGCATTGGCATCGGGTGTGCCACTACTGAACTCGTTGTAAAGTTGGTCAGCCGCAACGATGCGCACGCGAAGGGTATCGTGGGCTTCGTGCCAATCAGCCAACCGTTGGGCTTGTTCCTGCATCTTACGATCGGCAGGAATGATGATAATCATATCGGCAGGACCGTCGGCATGGAGGTTCTGATTATTGACCAGTCCCACAATGTCTGGTGCAGGAAATGTTGCGGAAGCGAGATTGGGTGTAGCCTCCGGTGTAGCATGATAGAGCGAGATATGATCGAGACGCACCACAGCCTGAGCATTGACGGGCGTGAGCGTCACTTTATTGTTGGCTGCAAGCAGTTCGGTCACGGGAAAAGTTGCCGTGGCAGTACGCATCTCATCGTATTCGCCACGCGATACCACTGCCAGTTGTCCCACGTTCTGCCCATTGACTCCCACCATCACAGCAGTGGCTTGGTCGGCAGAGAGCGTCACAGTCAGAGATCCTGTATCGTGGTCTTGTGCACCTTGCAGGGTAATACTACGAGGATTGGCAGCTGTGATACGCGTGGCATCATAGAGATTTCTGCCACCTTGATACCATGCATAGTCATCAACCTCATAGAGCGTATGCGTGCGGTCGGCATGCGATTGCCAGTTGGTCAAAAAGGTTTCAGTATCGATTGTAAGTGGATTGTCGCCCTCTGTCAAGAAATAACAACCGTAATTGGCATAGGGATTACGGATGCGCTGATGGTTGTTGTCCCACGTCACAGGGCCTGTTGCCATCAACAGACGACGCCCGTCGGAAAGGCGACAGGTTGCCACTTCATGCAAATCGTCGGTGGTTTGCAGATAGTCTGCCGTCAGCAATTCAGGCTGCAAGGCACCACCATAGCCATAGACTTTAACGCGCGAGGGATCTGCAAATCCTGCATTTCGCAGCAGTTTGTCGGTCAACTGATAGATGCCTGAGGCAGGCACGCTGATTTTCACCCATCGCCCTTCTGCCAATACCGAGTGGTCGGCATAGCGATTGACAGGTGCTGTGACAGATTGTTGTGTGCGGTTGCGTGCTGATTTGGCTTTGGCATCGATGCGAAGCACGAAGCTCACGAGTTTCTGGTGCTTACGTCCGCGCTTCACCAACGGTACGAAAGAAATTTCAAGGCTTCCTTTTTTACGTGCGACGCTGAGTTGTTGGGATATGCGTGGAATACGCGGCAACGATGCGTCTGTAATTTTCTGCAGGCGCTGCACATCGGCATTACCCATCGGGATGAATTCGGGATAGTCGAGACTTACTGTATATACGGAGTCGAGGTATGCGCCACAGAGTGGAATGGAATAGCTTACGCGTGGCAATACAGAGTCAATCCTGACCTCAGGAGCCGTCAGGTTGATGGTGCGTTGTGCGCGACAAGGTGTCAGCTGCACGAGCAACACGATAAGACTCAGCCATGCGTGTTTCATCTACTTACAGTTGAATTCCAATACTTTTCGTTCTTCTATCCATCCTTCCAAATGGTCGTCGATATGCACGGGTCCCACTCCAACAGGTGTGCCGGTATAGAGCAGGTCGCCAGTTTTCAGTGTGAAATATTGCGAGATATAGGCAATGAGCTCGTCAACACGATAGAGCATATCGCTTGAACAGCCTTCCTGCACCGTCTTGCCATTGATGTCGAGATGGAAATGGAGTGCCTGAATGTCGCGAAACTTCTCCACATCGACCCAGTCGCCAATAACCGCCGAACCGTCGAAGCCCTTGCAGAGTTCCCAGGGTAATCCTTTCTCGCGTGCTTCGCGCTGCAGATCACGGGCGGTAAAATCGATTCCCACGGTCACGGCATCATAGTATCTGTGGGCAAAGCGTTCGGGAATACTCTTTCCCAATCGGCAGATGCGCACCACCAATTCTGTTTCATAGTCCACCTGACTGCTCCAGTCAGGAATAAAGAAAGGCTTGTGGTCTTTCAACAAAGCCGAATCAGCCTTGGTAAATATCACAGGCTTTTCTGGTTTATATGCCTTTCCGTCCAGTTCTTCGGTATGCTGGAGGTAGTTCATGCCCACGGCGAATATCTTCATAGTGTATGCTTATTATAGATAATGTGTATGTTGATTGCTTATCGTTGCAAAATTAAATAAAAATATCGAGAACTAAGACTTTTCCATCAAAAGTATGATGTTTTGTGGCAAATTGACCAACGATAATTGCTGATATGCAACATTGTTGCTGTTATTCTCACAATAATTACAGGAATGCTACACTTGTTTTTTCAGCGTTTTTCTAACGCCTGACAAAAGTTTTGTCTAACGTTGGATAATAGTATTGTCAAGCGTTAGGTAAGAGTATTGTCAAACGTTGGGTAATAGTTGTTTCAAACGTTGGATAATAGTTGTGTCAAACGTTGAAAAGAGTTATATCAAACGTTGGGTAAAAGTTATTTCAAACATTGCGAAAGAGTTGTGTCAAACGTTGGGTAAATGTAGTTTCCAACGATAGGCAATCGATTCAAACACGTCAGACTACCAGGGAAAGAAAAATATAGTTGGTGGTCGATCGGTGGTCGAAGGGTGGTCGATTCCACAACATCGAACACCAGATAAGTCTTTACTACTCAGAAACATAACCATCACGGGTGGTCGGTGGTCGAAAAAACAACACATCGCGCATGCGCATACGCGCGTGAACATCACGCGAAAAATGAGGGCAACAGGAATACTATGATTATTTTGAGGTTTTCTTTGTTGGTTTATGAAAAGATGAGTAACTTTGTAGTGCAAATCCATGAATACAGAAGTCGCAAGCTTCTGCTACTACCAAAACAGAAATAAACAATAAGACTATAATGAAACTGAGATTTTCAAACATGAAATCAGCCATGTGGCTTATGCTACTGCTCATCGTGCCATTGCAGATGCTGGCAACAGAACTGGGAGAGGTGGGTAAGCGCATCGCTACACTGCCGGGAGTGAGTCGGGTGGAAACACTAAAGAGCACACAGTTTCCAGAGAAGTACGTGTGCTTCATTCAACAGCAACTCGATGCCAAAGATGCGACAAAGGGCAACTTCGAACAGCGCGTAGTGGTATGTCATCGCGGCTTCGACCGCCCTACTGTGCTCGTCACCGAGGGATATGATGCCAGCTATGCCATGCGCGAAGGGTATATAGAAGAAGTGTCGAAACTCTTTAATACCAATATCGTGTTTGTGGAATATAGATACTTCGACCAGTCAATGCCGAAACCTTGCAACTGGGATTATCTCACCGTGGAAAACTCGCTCTACGACCTGCACCACGTCAACAAGACCTTTCACGAAATGTACAAAGGGAAATGGATTGCCACTGGCATCAGCAAAGGCGGGCAGACTACCATGTTCTACAGAGCATTCTTTCCCAACGATGTGGATATCTCTGTGCCCTACGTGGCACCGCTAAATACAGCAGTAGAGGACGGAAGACACGAGAAATTCCTGCAATACGAGGTATCTACCAAAGAGAACCGACAGAAGGTGCTCAACTTTCAATTGTTACTCTTCAAAAGAAAGGCAGCACTCCTGACCCTTTTGGAGAAATACTGCAACGACAGACACTACACCTTTAATGCACCATTGGCAGAAATCTTCGACTTCTCGGTATTGGAATACTCCTTTGCGTTCTGGCAATGGGGAGAGGATATAGAGAAGATTCCCACAAATAATGCTACCGACCAACAGGTGTTCGACTACTGGATAGGAATATGCGAACCCAACTATTTCTCTCATCAGAATCGGCACATCTCATTCAACGTGCAGGCTGCACGCGAACTGGGATACTATGGCTATTATACCAAACCTTTCAAGAAATACCTGAGCATCAAGACTGCAAAAGGATACCTGAAGCGACTGATGTTGCCCAAAGGTGCAGAAGACGTGAAATTCTCACCGGAACTCTACAAACGCACAGTAGAATATCTGACCCACAACGATCCTAAGATGGTCTATATCTATGGTGACCTTGACCCATGGGGCGCATCGGGCGTTGCCGGACTACCATTCACCAAAAACAAAACCAACTTGCATGTTTATGTTTGCAAGGGTGGTTCACATCGCACACGAATTCTCTCATTTCCCGAACCCACCAGACAGGAAATCATCAACCTCATCAGTGGATGGCTGAAGGAATAGGCAACTGTTGCTGCAAAAGAACACATCCTTATACGACAAGTACCCATTGGAGCAATCTCTTTGATGATAGCTTCGCAAAGATGAGATAGAGTGGATAAGACGATGTCTGCAGCAAGCTACTCAGATGATGAAACCAAGAAAAGGCAATGGGATAAGACGATAACTAAACCAGCCATTCTCTTTTATAATGAAAGAGAATGGCTGGAATTGTAGTAGTGTTTATATTAAGTAAAAATAGTAAAAACACACTTTTTTATCTGGTTGTTATTTCTTTTGCAACGTGGAATTTAACGAGTTTAGAATCGGATATGCTTGGGAAGTAAAAGTAGTAGCTTAGTGTGCTATTTGCTTGTGGTATCGTTTTCACAAAAGTTACCACGAACTCACCTATTTGTTCTTCAGGAAGAGACCTCATAAGTTCAATTCTGACATCTCCGTCCTCAAATTCACAACTATTGATTGTGATGTAATAATCAGAAAAGCCATCTTCTCGCTTACTTTCATTTACCTCATAGGTTTTTCCACCGTGTCTGTCATTCCAAAATAAAATTCGGTCATAGCGGTTGCTGAAAGCTATACAGTAGTCGTTAACTACTTCACCAACTTTTTGAAACATTGGAGTAACCTCGGGAGCGATGCATAGATTTTGGTATATTCCATTTCCTCCAAGTACATATATGTTATTGTTGGATAACACATCGTGAGTGATGCGTTCTGGGATTATTTCTTCACATTCTGTATCCTTGATGTATGTTTCTTGAGAAAGAACAAAGGATTTTGGGGTATAACAAAGTACTTTGTACCAACCATTTGACTCTTCGATTACGGGGAGATAACAATCGTCTTCTGTATTTTGCAAAAGAACATTGCTGCCTGTGCTTGGCGAATCAAATAGTGTAGCTCCAGTCTCTACCTTTACGAATTTCTCCCATTGAGGATTAGGTATAAGCAACCGGCTTTCCCAATTCTCGGAAACAGAATGGGTGCAGGATGTTATCATGACAGAGCAAAGCATAATTGCTATCAAATAAATTCTCTTCATATTTTTTAGTTTCATGTATGTTAGTTATATAATTGTTAACCCGTTGGCAGAATTAAAATAGCTCATAGTTCATCCTGTCAACTGGTATCTATAAATCTGTTATTTTCGTCAATTCAAAAGAATTGATTTTCTTTTCTGGTGTAATGTCAATCTTGATTTTGTATTCTTGTTTGTCTAAGTCTCTCACAGATTTGGCACATACAGAATAAGAGTATCCATCAGCTTCCTTCTTCTTTTCTATCTTTAAATCAGACAATGTTTGAAAGTCCAGTTTCTTTCCAGACCGGTACTTCTTGTCATAGGCTTCAATTAATTCTTCTAAGCTAAGGTCTGTATTCCCTAAAAATGAACCAAAAGGATCTGTAAAACGATATTCTTTACCTTCCCACATATTATATTTGAGAGTATAGAATAAATCTGTCATACACTTTTGAACCAGAACGGAATCTCCAAGACCAATGGAGTTGCGAATAGACGGATCTAACATAGAAAGCTGTTTTTGGCATTTCTCATTTTCGCTCTGTAACCATCTGATTAAATCATTCATCGTATTACTTTCTCCATTCTTTCCTAAATCAAGATTAGCCCAAAAGATAGCTTTGTCAAAACAATAATCAAAGAAAGACAAGAGGGAATAGTCATAGTTTTTATCCCATCCGAAAACTAAATTTAATGGACTATATCCTTCGGCTAATGATTGCATTTCTACACTGCTACCAGTATAAGCCAATTGTTCCTTCCAAAACTGGCAGTCAGCATAAATGCTGTCCTTTTTCATACGGAAATACTTGTATTTATCATACAAGATTCCTTTTATTCCGTTATTGTCACCATTCATAGCAGCTTGCTGCCACCAGTATGCTGCTTTCTCCATATTTTTCTGCACACCGACGCCGAGTTTATAAGCTTTGGCTACTTGTATTTGTGCATTGACATTACCGTTTCTCGCTTGTTGCAACTCTTCTTGCATATAAGCCCATTTTTGTGCTTTTGTTTGCGAGAAGGCTTCTGAACATACACTTAGAAAAAAGCAAATTGTCAATAAAGATAAAATAATTCTCTTCACACTAATTGTTATTTAGTTATTTTTCTTTAACTGCTCTCACTGCATTACAGAATGTCTCCGTGTCTGCTATCATCATGCTGGTTTCAACCATGTTGCCTTTAGACAGACGGAAGTGGAGGCAATTGCGGTATTCTAAAGGTTTGCCACACCAATACCAAGCAATGGTGCCTACATCGTTAGGCTCCCAGTCATAATCTAAGTCCAGGTACTCTTTCAACTTGATACACTCTCCTGGGGCAGGCAAGAAGATAGATTCTCCGTTAGGACCAGTAACTTTGGCGCCTTTTACACCCTTTACTGTCATTTTCTCCCATGTACACTTGTCAATCAGTTCTAACATCTCTTGGGCAGTAGGCATGCGCCATCCCTTGCCCATTTTTACTGTTGCAATATCTGACTCACCAGAAACTTGCTCATAATGATGCTTGGCAGACTTTTTTGTGCCTGTTACATTGCCAAGGGGGATAAGATAGCCAACCTTATGTGGGGCAGAAGCTCCTACATTGTGAGTTGCCCAGTTTACACTAAGACCGAGGTCAACACCATCTACTTCGGGATTGGCTTTCTTTACTTCCTCCACCTTTTTGATGGTATTTTTACCTATGGTTGCGTCTTCGTTCTCAACTATCGCATTGTCATTTGCGTTTTTTTGAGGTTTTTGATTGCAGGATGCTATAATTACGCAAAATGCGATGAATAACAAATACTTCTTCTTCATAATTGATTATTAATTATTGTTCTCTTTGTAATAGTCTAAATCTGTAGTCTTGACCTCCAACTTGTTGACGAAATTAGAGTCTTTGAGCTTGTAGAAAACATCGACATATCCCCATAAAGAACTACCCTTTTCGAATACAGTTTCTAAGAAACTATCATCCATAGAATCTGTGAATTTCTTAAAGTCCAAATCGTTGTCGCCGCCAGCGTATTTACATACTTTATCGGTATATGTGAATTTGAATACCTCATCATACCCAGAATTAAATGCAAAACTGTAATTGAATTTGGCATTCTTGGTCTTTGGAGGTGAGAATTTTCCGTTTCCATTGTTGTCATGGTAAGCGGAGAATATAATATATTTAGTAGTATAAATAAAGCTTCCTTTCTTGAAACCGCCTTCGATACTGCCATGCTCAAATCCATTTTGGTGATTGTCGTAAGTATCACTATTTCTGTTTTCTATAGTTGTCTCACCTGTGTATTTTAGCCATTTTTCCGTAGCTCTCTCTTTTCCCCATTTGAAAATGTTAGCAGCTTCAGCATAGTCTTCTTCCATATCTTCGCATGTTTCAGAAGAGATTATTGTACAGAATTCCTTTTTTAACCACGCTTCATGCTCCTCAACTATAATTCTTAGCCAATCACCTTGTTCGGCGGTAATAATATATCCTTGATCTTTAGCCCAAGGATGAAAAACTTCCTCATCGGCATTTATACGTTTTGTAGGATTGCTCCAATAATAAATTTCTGAACCTTGTGGAGGATACCACATCATTAACTTTGCGCTTTGTGTATTAGGGGCTTTGCGTAAGTTTACGTTCTCGATATTCACTTTGGCAAATCTAATCCCTTCTGGGATTTCTATCTCAAAGTCGGTGTCGGCAAATGTATAAGCAAAGTTTGTGAGGCAAACTATTGCGAGAATCAAATACTTCTTCATAATTCAATATTTTGAAAAGATTGTTTAGTATGGTTTAACA
>OQWI01000107.1_pt1 | contig 40124 bp, 37 predicted proteins | sample 1691551 | NCBI WGS metagenome assembly OQWI01 (sample SAMN03418259, study PRJEB22391) | human gut metagenome | biome: human-gut; feature: organic feature; material: feces | host: Homo sapiens | place: Tanzania | collected 2013-01
GCTTAATACTTTACCGTATAAGCCGTGAGCGTAACGCAGTATTAGTCAAAAACACAGCGTAAAACCTAAGTTCGTATTATTATCTGTTGGCACAACACAAGCATATTATTTAAGTTTATTCTCATTTGACAGGCGCGCGTGCATTGTGATATTATTATGTGTACCGAAAAACGTTTTGTTTTGGCACACGAGCGGAGGCAAACATTGGCAGCAACACTGAAAACCGATACCAGACAAAAAATAATCGACAGCACCTTGTCCCTGATTTCAACCCGCGACGTCAACGAAATTTCGTTGCAGGACATCGCAAACGCCGCAAATATCACGAAAGGCACGCTGTTTTATTATTACAACTCGAAGGAACTTATCTTCGAGGACATCACTATTGAATATCTGAACGGGCTTGCAACGCGTTACTACGAATGGATCAACAACGCCGATAAGGACACGTCTTTCCCCCGTCTTGCAAAATACGTCCTGGACTTCGGCGCAAGATACGGCGAAAGAAGCAAGGTGCATATTTACCTTGTCAACAAAGCGTTGTCCGACAACAAACAACTTTGCGAACTGTTCCGCGAAAAATATCGTTCGTGGCGCGAAATAATCAAGAAAACCATCGAGGAAAGAATCGATGAAAAAGAAAAAGCCGAAGGCTATGCCGATTTGTTGCTTATCTTAATCGACGGACTTATCGTACAGGACCTTGTCGGCATTGAAAATATCGATACGAAACAAATCGTATCGCTGATTATCGACAAATAGGATTATGAGTAAACCGGGATTTATCGCAGGCTTTGCGGGCGCGGGGATTCTGAGCGTCCTGATGAAGTTTTTGGGCTACGTCGTCAGATTTTTATCGACGATAATGCTTTACTTCGGCCTTTACGTCCCGTTTTTTTACTTCTTATACGGTCTGATAATTCATCTGACGCTGGGCGTCGCGCTTTTCGACTTTTCGACAAATTCGCAGTTGTACCTTCTGGGGCTTTTGCTGTGTCTTGTGAGTTCGGTGATTATTTCCGTAAGAAACATTATCCTGACGCCTCTTAAAAGCGCGCTGAAATTTTACGACAGCAGGAAACGCCCCGAAAAGCCGCTCGTGTACCGAAGCGAACTTATGCCCGACCTTATCATTTACGAATACGACAACCGCTACGAAGTCTATCGCGATTATAACGGCAGGCTCACGTATCTCCGCACCGAGGCAAAGCGATGACGGATTCGTATGATTTCATGACCGACGTCGACGTCGTTCAAAAACCCGCCGCAAAAAAACGCGGCAGAATCTGGGAACTTGACTTTATCCGCGGTTTTCTGATTCTTCTGATGCTTATCGACCATCTTCTTATGACGGTCGATTACTTTTATGGGCCGGAATGGCTGCGCCTGTTGCACGGCGCGACAAACGGATTCACAAGGTTTTACGCCGCGGCGGAATTTTATATGAACCACCCCGCGCGCGAGGTTATTCACCCCATCGTCGTGTTCACGTTCATCACCCTTTGCGGACTTTCCACGGGATTTTCAAGGAACAATATGAAACGCGCCTGCACGCTTGCGCTTATCTCAATCGGGATAACGACGGCAACCGCAATCGCGGACTCTTTCGAGCCCGGAATGATAATCCGCTTCGGCATAATTCACCTGCTTGCAACCTGCGTCGCGACGTGGGCGGTTATCGAGCTTATCACTCGGCACAATAAGTTCCTGAATTTTCTTTTGGGCATTGCGCTGGGATTTGTTATCGCGGGGCTTTCGATAAGGTGCGCGTACGACTTAGGTTTCCAGTCAAAGGTTGCGTCCGACGCTTTCGTATTCGTCTTTACCGACGGCACTTTCGCGCTGTCACCCGGCGATTTCTGGCCGATTCTGCCGTATTCCGGGATGTTTTTCTTTGCGGCGGCAATCTCGCCCTATCTTTATTGTGACAAGAAAACGCTACTGCCTGAACTTGACGGAAAATGGAACAAGCCCGTCTGTTTTATCGGACGGCACACCCTTATCGTGTACGTTGTGCACCTTATTCTTATCGTTGCCGTGCTGGAACTTGCAAGTTACTGCGGTTTTCACGAATGGCTTTTCTTGGATATGTTTAATTAAACGGGCTTTTCAAAAAATTTTCGCATGAAAAAACGACCGCTTTCACGGTCGTTTAATTTTGTTTTGTTAAGCGTTTGCGGCGTCCTTTCTCTCAACGTAAGGGGCGGGCGATTTGCCGATTGCAAACGAGATGCAGGTCTTTGCGATCCTGCCTTCCTGCACGTCCGACGCGCGTTTGTTGAGCACTGCGCTGAAACGGTCGGGACGAGACAGGTTTCTGAACACGTGGACGGAGTTTCTTGTACGCAACGTGAGATCGCCGATATTCAACGCACGGCGAAGCGGAGTTTTGTAATCGACCTCGACAGAGTCGATGTTTTGAAGTTGCGTGTCGAAAACCTTAATCGTTATGATATCTTCTTTGTACATAAATTTATGCGTGGTTACCACAAGCAACGTCGACGCATATCGAACCGCGCTGTCGCACAGACAGAAAACCACCACGACGGCGCACACGATATAAACCCATATCATTATTTTCGTGTCGACCTTGAACCCAAGCTGCACGCCGACGGCAATGCCGAAAAGCAACACCGCGATGAGCACGTCACGCATAAAAATGAATACGCTTTTGTGGGTTTTTGCGTAAATTTTCTCACCTTTCGGAAGATGACTTGCAAGGTAATTCATAACAACCTCCGTTATTGTAATGTTATCACAACGCGCGCGCGTTGTCAACGCGGTTTACAGTTTTAATTGCGCGTTGACCGCCCTGACCATATCGGGATCGACTTTAAGAACGCGCCTGTCGTACGTCAGAAGCCCGTTAATTTCGCTCTCAACGTCGGAAACCTGGGTGTAAACCGTTGCGGCAAGTCCGTCCTTGATTGCGGGGATAATGAGTTTTTCGTGCAGTTTTTTGTAAGCCGCGTTCAGGGATTCCTTATCGTTGTAAATGCGATAACCGAATTTCTTATTGTTGAAAACGTGTCCCTTTTCCTGATAACTGTATCCGCCGTATTCCGAAAGAAGAACAAGTCGTTTTTCTTTTTTGGGCACTTTGAACGGCGTGAAATAGCAGTGAATACTCTTTGCGTCGATGCCCTGATCGTGCCAGCCGCTTGCGCTGTCGACCGTACGCGTCGCGTCGAACTCTTTCGTGCGCTCCGAAAACCATGCGCTGTCGAACTGTCCCCAGCCTTCGTTGAACGGCACCCACATTCCGATGGATACGACGTTGTAAAGGTTGTCAAGCATTTCAAAATATTGCTGCGTGTATTCGTCGCGCGCTTCCTTGTTTTTCCTGTGGAAGAATCCGTACTTGTTGTCGTTGAACATAAAGCCCAAAAACGGCAGAATGGCAATGCACAGAATGTTGTAGTTTTTGCAGCCGGACACCATATCCTGCCACACGATCATTCCGAGTCTGTCGCAGTGATAATACCATCTCATCGGCTCGACCTTGATATGTTTTCTCAGCATATTGAAGCCAAGGTCTTTCATCGTCTGAATGTCGTAAATCATCGCCTCGTCGGACGGCGGAGTGAGCATACCGTCGCTCCAATATCCCTGATCGAGAAGACCTTTGTGGAAATAAGGCTTGTTGTTGAGGAACAGGCGTTTTTTGCCGGTTTTGTCGACGCCTTCCGAGAACTTACGCATGCCGAAATAACTTCTGACCATATCGTCGTCGCAAACGACCACGACGTCGTAAAGGTGCGGGTCCTCGGGCGACCAGAGTTTCATATCTTCAATGGGAATCACGACTTCTTTTCCGCTTTCGAAATTCACGTTCGCAACGACGTTATCGCCATCCACGACAACGATTTCAGCCTTACTCTCAGGGGCTTTATTTGTCGAAACGACAATTTTAACTGCCTTTTCGTCGATATCGGGCGTGATTTTGATTTTTTCGATGAAGGTAAGCGGCGTGCTTTCAAGCCATACCGTCTGCCAGATTCCGCTTTGCGGGGTGTACCATATTCCCGTGCCGTTCAGCGTCTGTTTGCCGCGGCACTGATCGCCGGTATTGCTGGGATCGGTAACGGTAACGTTTATGCGGTTTTTGCCGATGACTATGTAGTCGGTGATGTCAAAAGAAAAGGGATTGTATCCGCCTTTGTGCGCGCCCACGTACTTGCCGTTGACGTAAACTTTCGCGATATAATCCACCGCGCCGAAGTTCAGAATGACGCGACCTTTTATAAACTCTTCGGGAAGGTCGAATTCCCTTTCGTAATACAAAAAGTCGTCGGGCATAACGACGCGTTCAACCCCCGAAAGTTGGCACTCGGGCGAGAACGGCACGACGATTTCTCCTTCAAACGCCGTGGGAATTTCGGTTTTCTTTTTGGAAATGAGATAACTCCAAACGCCGTTTAAGTTGATGAAACTGTCACGCTCGAATTGCGGACGGGGATACTCGGGCAACGGATTGTTTTTATCAATCTTTTCGCCCCACTTTGTGGTTATTTTCATAAGTTTCTCCTTACAAAATATATGGATTTGTTTTTTATTTTTGTTTTATTTTTTCACTTTTTTTATGTGAAAGAATGAGTGTATTTGTGACAACAGGGGCGGATTTTTGAGGGCGCGTACATAAAAGTACGTAACTGAAAAAATACCGACCACGTAGTCAAAAAGACGCTTATTATTTCACTTAAAAACGGGGTGCTGGGAAATTCGTATTCTTGTGCAACCGTACGGTACAAGGGTGCGCTCGAACGTTTCCTTGCCGTACCTTGCACGGCGGGGCACTCTCCCCGCGCTGTTTTTGACCTCGTTCCAGTTCTGGACGTAGCGCGCGCGATACGTGATTTCGACGGGGGGATTGTCCTCGTCAAACGGCATCGCCGGCACTTCCCTTTCCGTCGTTTCTATGACGGTCAAATGTTTTTTATGTTGAAGTTCGGGCAAGGTGCGCCACTGCGAAACCGTCTTGTATTCGTAGTCGCAAAACGGGATTTTGCCGCGCGTATCGCACTTTGCGCGAAGTTTCGTCGCAAAAAGCAACGTTCCTTTCCGAAAACTTATCGACTTGTCGGGGTTCACGACCGTCGTAAGCGGCATATCGAACAAAAGTTCGATGACGTCGCCCGCTTCGACCTTTTTCTTGAAAGCGATGATGCCCTTGTCGCCCGACACGACTTTTTTGCCGTTTACCAGCACTTCGAGGCTCGTGTATTGCGGCACGCGGAAGGAAAACTTGATTTCGGGATTGCCCGACACCGACTCCACGACGATTTTCGACTTGTTTTTGAAAGGATAATCGGTGGACTCGTTCAGAATAACTCTTACGCCCTTGAAAAGCGTCGAAATTCTGCACGGGGAATATACCATAAAGCAAAAGCCTTCGTCGGTTTTGTAGCAAAGATTTTCCGTGAATTTCGGGAAACCCTGATGCATATTTGCCGTGCAACAGCCGTAATTGGGTTCCAGCCCGTAAACGGTGCCGTCGGAGCGCACGTTGAAAAAGTCGCGTTTCATACGGTTTGCCGCAATGGCGTTTGGCTGCTGGACGTACTGATGCGCCGTATAATCTTTGGTAATCGTTGCGGGAAGCGCGTTGAAGCAATTAAGTTCCAACAAGTCGGCGTAATAAGTGTCGCCCGTTTTTTCGACAAGCGTTTCAAGGCTTCGCATAAACTCAACCACCGTGCAAAGTTCGACGCCCTTTGACGGATTCGTGCCGTCCAGCGTCTCGTCCGACGTGAATACGCCCGCCGCCGTGCCGTGATATTTCATAAGGTTTTCAACCGTCCTTTTCGACAACATCACAAGTTCGGGATCGGGACGGAAATCGTTCAGCAAAACGGGATATTTCACCGCCATCGCGTTGTTGACGCCGTGCAAAAGCATAAGTTTTCTTACGGTGGGCAGTTTGTTGTGCGCCGTGATTTTATGCGCGCTCATCTGTTTTTTTTGCGGCATTGCGCCGTATTTCCGTTTTCTGTCGGCGTTTGCGCCCACTTTCGCGCCGAAATTTATAATGCCGCGGCTGAGATAAGTCGAGGCGGGTTTTTTATAACGGAATTTTTCATAAACCGAAAACCAGTCGTACGAGCCGTCCACGATTTTGTCGACAAGTTGGTTTATCATCTCGTCGCCCGTTTCGTCGAAAAGCCGTTTCATCGGGATAAATTGTTCAAACGACCTTGCGGCAGCCCATACGTAAAAAGGTTGCTCGTCAAGGTTATTGAATTCGTACTTGAAAAAGTTTCTTACAAACGGCGGAATCTGCTTGTCCCCGGTAACTTCGTAATACGACCAGAGCGCGCGAAGCGCAAGGATACGCGGCCACCAGTCAACCGTGCGCGCAGGCCCGAAAAACCCGCTGGCGTCAACCGACGACAGGATTTTTTCAATCCATAATCCGACGCGGTCGATAAGACGGCGGTCGTCCAGAAGATACGCAAGCGAAACAAGCCCGTCAAGGTAATACGGACCGCGCTCCCACGCCTCGCCGTGACCGCCGAGCCACGCCGATTTTTTGGAAACGTCGTCCCATAACTCGTCCAGACGTCCGGTAAGCCCCGTCGCCTGCAATTCGAGTTCCCTTTTAAGCCAGCCCGTAGGCTTGATTTCGCCAAGCGGCAGTTTTTGAAGTTTTTCTTTGCTTTCTGCCATAAATTTTACCGTTTCAATAGGTATATATATTATATATTCTTTTATGCGCTTACGCAAGCAGATTTTATTATGTTTTAAGGCGCCGCAATCTTCGCGTTCGTTTGACAAACGCAAGATAATTGATTTATACTTTATCCGTATGAAGTACGTTATCGTTCTGGGCGACGGAATGGCGGACGAATATATACCGTCGATTTCGGGCACGCCCCTTGAAAAAGCAAACATCGAAAACGCAAGAAAACTTGCAAAAACCGCAAAAATCGGGCTTGTGAAAACGGTGCCCGACGGGTTTAAGCCGGCAAGCGACGTCGCAAACCTTGCCGTGCTCGGCTACGCCCCCGAAAAGTATTACAGCGGACGTTCCCCGTTGGAAGCGCTCAGCATAGGCGTCGATATGAAAGATACCGACGTCGCGTACAGAATGAATCTTGTCACGCTCTCCACGGAAAAAAACTTTTCGGACAAAACGATGGTCGACTATTCCGCGGGCGAAATATCGACGGCGGAAGCCGCCGTGCTTGTCGCGCATATCAAAAAACATCTGGAAACGGACTCCCTGCATTTTTATCCGGGCGTCAGTTATCGCCATTGCCTGATTATAAACCACGGCGTCGTGGACGACGAAGTTACCCCGCCGCACGACATAACGGGCAGGAAAATCAAGGACTATCTCCCGAAAGGCGTTTACAAGGATTTGTTCCTTGACCTTTACGAAAAATCTTACGCACTGCTTGAAAACCATCCGATAAACGAAAAGCGTAAAAAAGAAGGCAAAAATCCCGCCAACTGCATATGGTTCTGGGGCGGCGGCGTGAAACCCGCGCTCACCCCGTTCGTCGACAAAACTTCCCTTCGCGGCGCAATGATTTCGGCGGTCGATTTGCTGAAAGGTATCGGCAAAGGCGCAGGCATGGACGTTATCGAAGTAAACGGTGCGACAGGCAACTGGGACACTAATTTCCTCGGCAAGGGAGAAGCCGCTCTCAAAGCCCTTGAAACAAACGATTTCTGCTATATCCACGTGGAAGCACCCGACGAATGCGGACACCGCGGAGAAGCCGAACGCAAGGTTTACAGCATCGAAATGATTGATAAAGACATTATCGGGACGATTGTAAACGGATTGACGGCAAAACACGAAGACTTTGCACTGATGTTTCTGCCCGACCACCCGACGCCTTGTTCAATCAAAACTCATTCAAGAAATCCCGTGCCGTTTCTTATGTATTCTTCCCGCGAAAAACTTGGCGAAAACAACGACTTCAATGAAAAAACGGCAAAAGACACCGGCGTGTTTTACGCCGACGCTCCGTCGCTTTTCAACGATTTCATAAAACTGAAATAATACGAATTTCCAACCCGAAACGATATGAAAAATCCCCACGCAAAATCGCGCGGGGATTTTTTTCCAGGGAGGGACAAATGTTACTATTATTATAATGAAGTTTTGTCGTTATTTTTGTTTCTGACGTCTTCGAGTTTTTTCAACTCGGCGTTCCGACCTTTGCAGGAGTTGCAGCACGGGCAGCCCCCGCAATCGTTACAACAGGATGATTTTCCTTTCTTTTTGCGCGCGCGGTTCCAGACGATAACGCCTACCACGAACAGAGCGCATAATATTCCGATTAACGGTGCAAGCCACGACCACATAATATTACTCCTTTGCTTTTCTCATTTTACCTTTAAGGTTTTTGAAAAAGCCGTTTACGTCGATTTTGCCTTTGTTGTCAAGCACGATGAGCGTAATGATTGCCGCCCAGATTGCCGCGAAGATGAACACCGTCCACCACCAGCTGCCGATAAGGTAAATCATCATTGCCACGATATAACTCGTGCCGATCCAGAACAGCAAGGTATTTCTGAACGACTTCTTTGAGGGAAGTTCCGCCTTTGCCGTTGCGACTGCCGCAAAGCAGGGGATTGTCAGCATATTGAACGCGATAAACGCGATAAGTCCGGGAACGCCGATGCCGGTTGCTCTGATCATTTCCGCGACTGCCATAAGACCGCCGTCCGCTTCCACGTCAATCATTCCGCCGACTATGCAAGCCGCAAGAGTACCGAACGTCGCGATAACGTTTTCTTTTGCGATAAGACCGGTGATTGCCGCGACCGCGAATACCCAACCGAAACTATTTGCAAGTTGCGAGCCGAATCCCAACGGGGTGAACAAAGGTCTGATAATTCCGCCGATACCCGCAAGGATACTCTGATTCATCTGCGTGTCTTCCAGATAATTCCAGTTCCAGCTGAAATGGCTCATGAACCAGATAACGATTGTCGACGCAAGGATAATCGTGAAAGCCTTCTTGACGAAGTGTTTCGTCTTATCCCACAGGTGCAACATAAGGTTTTTGGGTTGAGGCACGTGGTATGCGGGCAATTCCATAATGAACGGGGGAACGTCGCCTTTCATCGTGGTCGCTCTCATAAGCAGCACGCAAGCGATTGCGACGACTACGCCCAGAATGTACATACAATAAGTAATTACGTCGGGATTTTTAAGCCCCGTCATAGTTGCGATACCGCCCGCGATTGCCGTAAGAATCGGCAGTTTCGCGCCGCAACTGAAAAACGGAATAACCCTGATTGTCGCGACTCGTTCCTTTTCGTCGGCAAGCGTACGGGTGTTGATGAACGCGGGAACGGAGCAACCGAATCCCATAATCATCGGCATGAACGCCCTGCCCGAAAGACCGAATCTTCTGAAAATTCTGTCAAGGATGAACGCTACGCGCGCCATATATCCGCTGTCTTCCAGAATCGAGAAGAACAGGAACAGCAAAAGAATCTGAGGCAGGAAGCCGAGCACCGCGAACAAGCCGCCGAAGATACCGTCAACGATAAGCCCCGTAAGCCAGTCGGGTGCGCCCGATTTCACAAGGCCTTCGTTGATGCAGGTGCTTAAAAAGTCGGTGAACGTGTTGAGAAGGTTCGCAAGGATTACGCCGGGACCGTAAACGCTTTCTTCATATCCGAAGAAGGTTGCCGCGGAGATTCCCGCGCAGAACTCGTCGATGCCCGACACGAATGCCGATTCGTATTCCGTTTCTATGTCCGCGTATCCTTCGACTTCGCCGTCGGCGTTCAGAGTAACTTCGTGAGTCAATTCTTCGTCGGCGTAAATCTTAGTGCCTGCCGCAAGGTTTTTAGCGTCGCCTGCCGAAATTCTCGTGACTTCGCCGAGGCTGTTTTTCCAGTACACAAACTGAGTTGCTTCGATGGTTACTTCCCACTTGCCCTTTTCGTTGGCATAAAATTTCGTGCCTTCGGGCAGTTCCGCCGCGTTTTCGACAAGGACTTTCTTTCCGTCGCCGGTGAATACGAAGGGTTTTGCCTCGACCGACGCGAGCTTGCCGTTTTCAAAGGTGAGTTCGGCTTCGTTGCCGTCCGCGTCGTAGTATTTCACGTTATCGGGATCGTAAGTGTCTTCGGTAACTTCGATTACGTTTTTGTTCGCGTCATAAGCCACCGCTTGCTTATCGAACACACCGCCCGCGCCGAGGAACAAAAAGTCTTCCGCAAACGTAAGGTGGAATACCAGAAACAGTATTACAAGGAAGATGGGGATACCCCATACCTTATGAGTAAGGATTTTATCCGCCTTGTCCGAGCGCGAAAGTTTTTCCTTTTGCCTTTGTTCGCTCTTCGTAAGGACGGACGAATAATGCTTGGATATGTATTTATATCTGCTGTCCGCGACAAGCGCCTCGAAGTCGCTGCCGAAAGTGTCGTCGGAGAAAGTCTTTTTGAACTCTTCGACCATCGCCGTCGATTGCGGATGCGCTTTTACTTCCAGTTCGTCAAGTTCCACAAGTTTAATCGCGTGGAATAAAGCGTTGTCGACGCCCTGACCTTCGAGCGCGATTTTGCAGTCGCCGATAAGGTGCATGAGCGCACTTCCTTCGAGAACGGTTTTGCCCTGACGTTTTTCGTTGGACGCGTCGTACGCGCGTTTCATAAGTTCTTCAAGCCCTTTTTCTTTCAGCGCGGAAATGGGTACGACGGGAATGCCGATTTTCTTTTCAAGGCTTGCCGCGTCGATTTTGTCGCCCTGTTTTTCGACCTCGTCCATCATGTTGAGCGCGATGACCATAGGCACGTCGATTTCCATAATCTGAGTGGTAAGATACAGGTTGCGTTCAAGGTTTGTCGCGTCGACGATATTGATGACGCAGTCGGGTTTTTCGTCAAGAATGAAGTTTCTGGAAATGACTTCTTCGGGCGTGTAAGGCGACAACGAATAAATGCCCGGAAGGTCGACGATCGACACGGGTTCGGCGCACTTTTTGTACGTTCCTTCGCGCTTATCGACCGTTACGCCCGGCCAGTTGCCGACGTGCGCGGTCGAACCCGTTAACGAGTTGAATAAGGTTGTTTTACCGCAGTTCGGGTTTCCCGCAAGTGCAAACTTTTTCATGCTTCAACCTCCATCGTTACGACGTCCGCCTCGCTTTTGCGAAGAGTGAGTTCATAACCCCTTAAAGTAATTTCGATGGGATCGCCGAGCGGAGCGCGTTTTCTAAGATACACTTCCGCGCCGGGAGTAACTCCCATATCGAACAAACGACGTCTTATCTTGCCGTCGCCGCCGACAAGACGAATCACGCCGGTTTCGCCAATCGAAAATTCGCTTAATCTCTTTTCCATATATGCCTCCTATGCAATAAGGATTTTTGTTGCCATTTCTTTGTCGAGAGCGAGCCTGCCGTCTTTTACGACGCAAATAACGCTGCCCCCGCTTGCCGATATTACGCGGATAACGGAATCGATCGTAATACCAAGGTTTTCAAGATGTTTTTTCGTTTTCTCGTCCGCAAGGATTTTCACGACTCTCACGTCCTTGCCAACGGGTGCTACTACCAACGGCATAAGCCACCTCCGAATTATGTGAATATGAATTTTCTTTCATATTTGCAAGGTTAGTATATTCGCTTGAAAATCGTTTGTCAACCCTTTTTGACAAAAATCTGAAATTTTTTTCATATTTTTTGACGACGTTTTGTTTTGCTTTTTCATTGAAAATAATGTATAATGTTTGAGAGGTAAAAAATATGTCACAGGAAGTACGCGAGCCGCAACAACAGCGCTCGATCGACAAAAAGAACAGGATTATCGAAGCCGGATACGAACTTTTCGCAAAGGTCGGCTATTTCAACACGAACACGTCGGAAATCGCAAAAAAAGCGGGCGTTTCCACGGGCATCGTCTATGGATATTTCCACGATAAACGCGATATTCTCATCGAGGTGCTGGACATTTACGTCGACAACGTGTTTTATCCCGTGTTTGAAATGTTCGACAAAATCACCGCCCCCGTGGACTTCGATTTTATCATCACGCACTCCATCGACAACGCCGTTACGGTGCACGAAAACAACGCCGCCATTCACGAGGCGTTGCACTCCCTTTCGTCCACGGACAAAACCGTGCGCGACAAATTTATGGCGCTTGAAAACGATATGACGACGAGGTTCGTCGCAAAACTCCGCTCTTTGGGCTATGACCGCGAGGATATTTTTGAACGCGTCCACCTTGCGATGGAAACCGTGCAGTCCTACGCCCACGAAAAGGTTTTTGACAAGCACTCTTATATCGACTACGACCGCATGCGTAAAATCGTCATAGATATGCTTGTTTCGCTTTTTAAGAAATAAGAAAAACCGCCGATCGGCGGTTTCTTTTTTTATTTAATTCGGTTTTTTAATTTAATTAAGTAATATTACTTTTCCTTATTTTCTTTTTTGATAAATTCATACAGTTTTTTCGTTTTGTTTTTCCAGAAAATCCTGTAATACGCGCCGCCTCTCGTGAACGATATTTGTTTTGTACGGGCATCGTCAAGTTGCTTTAAGACAAGCCGTTCGTCCTGCTCGAAGGCGTCCTCGGAAATTGCGACGCGGTCTTCCTTCGGGGCGGATAAAAACCTGTCGATCCACTCGTTTTCGGCAGCCCTTCCTTTTTCGATAATCTCGTTTGTCAAAAGCGTGCCGCTGATGAAATAGCGCAGCATTTTTTCGTGCGTCAGCCAATATTCGACGCCTTTTTTATCTTCGCCGTCTTCCGCGACGTGCTCGTTTTTTCCAAGGACGTACGGCTTAAACAAACTTATGCACGGCAACGACGCGCCGGTGACGAAATACACGCTGTCCGCGCCGTCGATTTCCGCGACGTAACTTGCCGTCGTCTGGTCGCCGATAACGCCGCCCGCGTGCATACAAATGCTGCCGACTTCCTGATATCCGCGCTTCGCCTTCCCTGCGTGAGAGCGCAAAATCGATATAAACTTTTTGACGTCGGGCGCGCCTTCGCCCAGCAACTCCATCGCTTTTATGCGGCGTTCCCTGCCCTTTGCAAATTTCGTAAACAAGGGTTCAGTATAACATTTTACAAAGTTAAAGTCGGCTTTTGACTTGCACCAGCCGTTTTTGATTGCGTTTTCGACAAGCCCCGCGCTGCATGCGTCATAGTTTTCAAGACACAGACAGTTGGATATCGCAAAGAAGTCTTTCACCTTTTTCCATACCCAGTATTTCCCCGCGGTTTCCAGAACGTAAGCGTCCGACGAGTCGGCAATCAGAAAAGAGTTGTGATAATAAAATTTCTTTCCGTATCCGCAATTCCCGCCCTGCGGATATTTTTCGATAAAATCGGTCAGAAAGTCCAGGGCTTCTTTCGCGCTCCTGCACCTTTCAAGAGCCAGGCGCAGCATATCCATACCCGTTACGCCGTCGGTTTTTACGTACTTTTCTTTCGTGAACACCGCTTCGTTGCCGATATTCAGCCCGAACTCGTTGAAACCGAATTCCGCGCCCCACATCCAGCACGGACGGGAAATCGTGATTTCAAAGGTATGTTCGACCTGCGGCACCGTAACGTATGTAAGCGCAAGCGTCGGCGTTTTTTGAAGGTCATAATCCTTCGCCGGGATATGCTGTAAAAATTGCGGCTCGTTGGGACTTCTGTCGCTGTTTTTCGCAAAAAGCATTTTCCCGTTTTTGGTGTAAGCGGGGGTTGCCACGATTGTGTCGCACATAAATGACTCCGATACGTTTTATGTTTTATAAGTTAAGTTTACCAAATGTAAACTTGTTTTTCAAGCGATTGCAATAAAAAACCGACAGCATTGCCGTCGGTTGTATGCATTATTTTGCCACTACGTTTATTGCGCGAAGTTTTGCGGCGTTTTTCGGATCGGCTTCCACGTCGAAAGAAACTTTTTGTCCTTCTTTAAGCGTCTTGTAACCATCGCCCTGAATTGCGCTGAAATGTACGAAAACGTCGTCGCCGCCTTCATCGTTTGCGATGAAGCCAAAGCCTTTCGTCGCGTTAAACCATTTTACAGTTCCGTTGCTCAATGTTATTACCTCCTGTTTTGATGCCCCGTCGATGTTGCTCTTTCGGAGTAAATATATTTTAGCACCACGCTTTTGAAAAGTCAATCTATGAAGCCACTGCTAATCGACGCGCAGTACGTAAAATTTAAGATATTGCGTTTCGTCCATGGAAAGAAGGGACGGGTGGTCGGGCGACTGCGTTCTGATTTCGACAAGGCGCACCCGTCTTCCGCTTTCTTTCGCGCTTTCGACAATCATTTTCTGAAACAGCGTCGGCGTCATGTAGTGCGAACACGATGACGTGACGAGATACCCGCCCTTTTCGACAAGTTTCAACCCCAGAACGTTGATGTCCTTGTATCCCCTGTACGCGTCGCCTACTTCCGCCGCGCTTTTCGTGAACGCGGGCGGGTCCAGCACGACAACGCCGTACTTTCTGTTTTCACGTTTTGCCATACGCAAGTATTCAAACACGTCCGCGCATACGGCGTTCACGTTCTTAAACCCGTTCAACGCGGCGTTTTCAAGCACCGCTTTCACCTGAATTTCCGAAATATCGACGGCGGTTACTTCTTTTGCGACGGTTGCGGCATTAATCGAAAATCCGCCCGAGTTCGAGAAGCAGTCCAAAACCGTTTTGTCCTTTGCGTAACGGCGGATTGCCATGCGGTTTTCTTTCTGATCCAGAAAATATCCCGTTTTTTGACCGTTTCTGACGTCAACGTACATTTTCACGCCGTTTTCGGAAATCACGATTTTTTCGGGCACTTCGCCGTACAATACGCCCTGCGTTTCGGGGACGCCTTCTTTTTTCAGCACCTGCGCTTCGCTTTTTTCAAAAATACCTTTCGGGTGAAATAAATCGACAAGGCATTTCACGATAAGGTCTTTTCTTTGCGCAATGCCCAGCGACAAACATTCCATGACAAGCACGTCGGCGTATTTGTCGATAATGAGCGCGGGAAGATCGTCGCTTTCGGCAAACACCATACGGTACGCGTCGTCGAAGCCCAAAGCGATTCTCATATCGTTTGCGGCTTTTATGCGTTTTTTGTAAAACTCTTCGTCGTCTATATCGTCGTTTCTGATGAAAATCCTCACGAGAATTTTCGACAAATGATTGATATATCCTTTCCCGATATATTTTTTGTCGTGCGTGAAGACGGTGGCAAGACTTCCGTTTTTATCCTTGCCTTTGATTTCCTGCACTTCGTTCGCATACACCCAAGCGTGTCCCGAAAGTATGCGCCTTTCTTCGCCTTTTTTCAGATATACTTCGTACATATCAGTTGATTTTTACACCGTTTTCGGTTTTTGAGAAGGCGGCGTTCATGAAAGCGGTCATAAACTTTTGCATTTTTTCGACGTCGCTCGCGCCTGCCGTTTCCACGCCGGAGTGCATCGCAAGCTGGGCGATACCCACGTCGCAGGCGTTCATATTAAGGTCGGCGCTTGTCACGAGCCCGATTGTGCTTCCGCAACGCACGTCGGAATTATTGTAATAATCCTGCGCCTCGATATTTTCCTTTTTGAGCAAGGTTTTCACGACGGCGGACGACAAAGCGTCGGTGGAATAATTGACGTGATGCTTTATGACGACGCCCTTGTTAAGATACACTTTCTCGCTCGGGTCGCTCTTTTCGGGGAAGGACGGATGCACGGCGTGCGCGTTGTCCGACGACAGTAAAACGCCGTTTTCCGTCGCAAAGGTGAAATCATCGTCGTTTTTCATAAACGCACGGTTTATCTTCCTTAAAAGCGTACTTAAAATATTTGATGCGGCGCCTTGCTTTGTTTCGCTGCCCACTTCTTCGTTGTCGAAACAGCAGCAGACGGCGATATCTTTCGGGGTTGCATTTATAATCGCGTTCAGCGACGAATACACGCTCAAAAGGTTGTCAAGTCTCGGCGCGCACAAAAACTCTGCGCCTACGCCGCCTGAAAACGCGCTTGTCGCCGGCACCACGAAAAGGTCGGCGTCGATAACGTCCTTGTCGGTGAGCGTGGAATACACGTCTTTCGCGTCCCCGAGAAGCGGCAGCATATCTTTTTGCACCGACAGCGCAAGTTTCGTGTTCGCGTCGGGATTATGATGAATGGCAAGGCTTGGAATAACGACGTTGTATTTGCTTTCGACGACTTCGGTTTTCACTTCGCCGCCGTCCGAATATGCAATCCGCCCCGCGACTTTCAACGGTGCGTCCAGAAAACTATACAGCAAAAGTCCGCCGTACTTTTCGACGTTAAGCCTTTTCCCTTCCGCGCTGTCGATAAGTTTATTGCCCTTGACTTTGAGCGACGGGGAATCGGTGTGGCTTTCCACCACGTTGAAAACGTGATTTTCGCCCGCCTTGAACGCGAACAGGCTCGTCCCGTTTTCGATGACATAATAGCCGACGTTTTTTTCAAGACGCCATACGTCTTTCATATCAAGTTTTTTGAAGCCCGCTTTTTCAAGCATTTCCGCGCCGTACTTCACGGCGTGATAAGCAGTGTACGATTTATTCAGAAATTCTTTTACGTCCATAAATACGTCCTTCATGTTTTATAAACACAATATACTATTTTGCGCCCGAAAAATCAACAAAATCGCGGGTTGACTTTTTGCCCGCCGCCGATTTATAATGGACGTATATCGTTTATAATAAGGAGCAAATAAATTATGAAAGTCAAAATCGAAAGCGGCAATGCGCCCAAAGCAATCGGACCGTACTCGCAGGCGGTACTCGTCGACGACACTTTGTACGTGTCGGGCAATATCCCCGTAAACCCCGCAACCGGCGACGTCGCGGACGGCATCGTCAACCAGAGCAAACAGGTTTTTGAAAATATGAAAGCGGTTCTGAACGAGGCGGGCATGGGCTTTGAAAACGTCGTGAAAACAACGGCTTTCATTACCGACCTTTCCAACTTTGCGACGTTCAACGAGATTTACGCGTCGTATTTCGTCGCGCCCTATCCCGCAAGAAGTTGCGTGGAAGTCAGCAAACTTCCCAAAAACGTTCTGGTCGAGGTCGAGTGCATCGCAAAGAAATAACGCGAACAATATTGATTTATGACAAGTTGCGAAGCGGTAAAAATCAGAATCCAATCTCTGTTGAAGGAACGCGATATGACTTTATATCGTCTTGAACAAAACTCGGGGATTTTTCACGGCACGATGCACTGCATAATGACCTGCAAAAACAAAACGGTAACTCTTGACACGATTGTTCAGATTGCTTCCGCATTCGATATGACGGCGGCGCAGTTTCTGAACGACGACGTTTTCAGATACGAAAACCTTGACGTATAATCCGCTTTTCAGGCGGATTTCTTTTTGTCCTTTTCGCGCTTGATTTTTCGGCGGTTTCATAATATAATATCTTTCGGTGAGAATATGAATATCGATTACAATAACGAAGCGGTTGCCGCATTCTCCGCCCAGTGCGACGAGTTTATCGGCAGCAAACTCATAATGTCCAACCAGAAAATCCGTATGCTTTTAAGGTGTATGGCGTATTATGACGAGCTTAAAAAACTCGCCTACGATTGCCGTTTCAATTTCGATTACGACGACGAATACAACCGCGCCATCGTAAACCTCGGTACGGCGACGATTTTCCGTCTTCCCGCGTCTTTAAGAAAGCGCGTCGCGCTCATACTTTGCCTGCTTCTCGACTTCGACGAAGGTCGTCGCGATTTCGTGAAATTCGTGCAGGATTTTTACCGCGCCGACGACAAAAACGACAGCTACGTCGGGTTTATCAACGGCATCATCGCCCCCTTTAAGGAAGCGGTGCTGACGCTCCTTTCCGACGACGAAAAAGCCGATTTCGAACTTCGCGACGAAAAACGTATCGAAGTCAACGCCGCCCTGTCCGAACAAGCCGATTACTACGTCAAAACACAAATCACGGCGGTTAAGGACAGCAAACTCGACCTTGATACAAGAAAGGAACTCGTGTTCGTGCTGGACAACTTCATCACCGTTTTGAATATGCGCGACGCTCAACTTATCAAGGCGTATTGGATCGGGCTGAAAAACCTGCTGATTACGAATAAACAGTATTCAAAAAACGCCGAAGCACTCGGCAACGTCGTAAAATCATACCTGCAAATGTGATTTTTTGCGTTTTTTCGTTTTGCGACAAAAAATTACCGAATATTCAATAAAATCGTTGACAAATTTTCAAGACAATGATATTCTTTATAAGCGTTTTGATTAACGCCGACGATTTATACCTTGGGGGTATAGCTCAGTTGGTAGAGCACCTGCTTTGCAAGCAGGGGGTCAGCGGTTCGAATCCGCTTACCTCCACCAGTATGGGATTGTAGCTCAGTTGGTTAGAGCACGCGCCTGATAAGCGCGAGGTCGGTAGTTCGAGCCTACTCAATCCCACCAACGCCATCGCACATAAGCGATGGTGTTTTTTTATGCCGTTTTGGCGTGTGCTTGCACATAAGACAATAGCGGCATAAAAAAACATAGCCGCATAGCGGCGTTGGTGGGATTGAGTATATTCGTACTGATGACCGATGCGCTTACACGAGCGAATGCGAGTATAAGCGTACGAGGTCGGCGTTCGGCGGCTGTTTACAGACGCTTGCGTTATGCACCGTGTCTAACTTTGCAGACACTTTGCGTCGCTTTGCTGTTTATCCTCGATTTGCACTATGCCGAGCAGCCCTACTCAATCCCACCACAAAAAACACACACTTCAACAGTGTGTGTTTTTTGTGCCGAGATTAAGTCAAGGGCAAGAACCCGGCCAAAATATTATCGCTTGCGATAATGCGATTTCAAAAATGCTATTTATGACGCGGCGGTGTTGTCCGGGGAATCGGGGGCGTTGTCTGACATGGGGACTTTCCGAAACAGGGTGCGGAAAGACAGCGTCTTGTAGGCGCGGGACAGTCTGTCGAAGCTTTCCTTGTTTGCAAGTCGCCAGATACCAAGGACGATCCCCACCAGCAATGCAGCAATCGCAATGCCGACAAGCGCGCCGATAAAGTCGGTGAGAACGTCAACGATTGAACAAAATCGTCCCGGCGTTAAATACTGAATACCCTCGCTGACGCCCGCATAAATAAACGCCAGAACGGGGCTTAGCACCGCGCAAAGCCACTTATGTTTACACAGCAAGAACAGCGTGCCGAAAATGCCGAATCCGAGCAATGCGGAAAGCCCACCGTGCCCCAGAAACTTGCGAACGAACTCATAACTGTCCGAAAACAACTTTACCTCGATGGTCTTTTCTTCGCTGAAACTCGGGTCGATTGTGCTTGTGCAGCGGATAACCACCTTGCCAAACCTGTTCGATTTCAGCAAACCGTCTTCCGTGATCGTTGCTTTTCCGCTGACGACTTCCCACGTGAAGCACTTTGAAAACGCCCACGGCTCGTGCACCGCCTTATATTCATATGTATTATTCGGCGAAATGACGTCGGGACCGATGATATCGATGCCGGTCGGTTCGGGATACGCAACGTTTACCGACACTTTTTGAGTGTAACCGTTGTACGGCGAAGTATAAGTCAACTCGGCTGTCCCGACGCCGTCGATTGCAAGAAATCCGTAATTCACGCGGATAACGTCGGTGTTGTCGGACGTGACGATGAAATCGCCGACGCTTCCCATGGGTTCGACCTTTTCGATTATACTGCCGATTTTTGTCGAAACAATGCCGTAAGTAAACGTCGGGTTGCCGTTATTCTTGAAAACAATATTCGTCGGCGCTTCAAAGGTTTTGTCTTCAACAACCGTGATTGTTGCCTTTGCTTTTTCGTTATTCTTTTTGAACGTTGCGGTGATGGTTGTCGTGCCGGGTTTCAGCGCGAAAAACATGTCCTGATGAACCTTAACGACGCTTTCGTCCTCCACCGTGTACGTTGCGGCGGAAGTATTCAACTTTCCCTCGTTCAGATTTGCAATCGCCGACGTGCCGACTTTTAACGTTAAATCGCCCAGTGCGTGTTCGGTATCTTCGGGAAACTCCCCATAACAACCGATTTTTACCCAGTCATAAACCGAACTGTCGCTTTTCAGGGTAACCAGAATGCTCGCTTCGCCCTTTTTGTGACAGGTGATTTCGCCGTTTTCGTCAACGCTGACTACGTCGGGATTTTTGGACTCAAACGTTACGTCCCTGTCGAGCGTTTCGGCAGGCTCGAACCAGACTTTCAACTTTTCTTTGTCCCCGTTATACAAATATTTCGTTCCGCTTCGCGAGGCGTAAACTTGCTGCGTGACGAGTTTTTCGGCAAACTTTGCGGACAATCCGTATTTTGAATCTATTTTGTCGGTCGCATCCTGCGTGCTTACTTTGCTTTTGTCGTGCGGCGTTGCCGACGCGCCCCAAAGTCCGCACCACAAAACCACCGTGCAGACGAGAGCAATCGTTGCAAGGACTTTGAGCCCTATCATATATTTTCTGTCCTGTTGAAACATAAAAATCTTTCCCCTTTGAAAATATTATACAAAATACTCCGCGACTTTGCAACGAACGGATATAAAAAACGTCATATTTTCTCATTTCTCCGCAAAATTTGCACGCTTTCGGGATTTCCGGCGGCGAAGTACAATTTTTCGGAATTTTTATTGAAAATTTATGTATATTGATATAGAATAAGATTAAAGAATAAACATATGCACTTCGAAAAAGGACAAGTTATGAATAAAAACTTCAAAAAAATATTGGCGGTTGCTTTGACGTTGACGATACTTCTTGTGTCGGTCGTCACCCTTTCGGGCTGCAACTTTTTCAGAAAAAACAATATCAACGACTTTGCAAACGAATTGTTCCCGTCGCTGTTTTCAAACGACGCGATGAGCGCGAACTTCTTCTTTGAGGACGCGGACACCGCGCTCGGTCTCACGCCAAAGGCTGCGCTTCCCCGCCCGTCGTCGAAGGAAGATTACGACGCGGCGTATTCGTCATACAAAATGCAAGCCGCCCTTATGGCGTACACCTATCGTTACAGCAAAATGAACGACGCCGACAAGGATTTGTTCACGTTTTTGCAATACTTTTTCATTCAGGAATCGAAGCTTGCGGGCTCGTACTATATGCAGGACAGCTATATCGGCGGATATTCGGGCATGCAGGCGAGTCTCCCGGTGTACCTTACCGAATACAAACTCCGCGACGAACAGGACGTAAAGGACTATATCTTCCTTATGAACGACACGGCGTCGGCGTTTCCCGAATACGTGAATTACGAAATCGACTGCATTAAAAACAGCTACTCGAAGCACCGCATAAATCTCTTTTACGCGGTTGAACAAACAGGCAATTTCACGGGCGCGCACATTCTTAACACAAGGGAAGAAATTATCGCAAGCGGCGTTTCGGAAGCCGATATTTCGATTTACGACTATATGAATTGCGCGGACACAAATCCCGACGAATACGCAACCGACGAAAACGTAACGAAAAACTTCGTTTACAAAAATATGATTCAAAAAATCGACGGCTGCTCTTTCTTGTCGGACGACCAAAAAACCGCATACAAAAAGCAGGCGACCGAAGGTATCCGTACGATGATAAAGGCGTACGTCAGGCTCGGCAACGACCTGAAACACATCTTCTCCGATCCTGCCCTCGGCACGCTTATCGAAAGGGTTTCGGGCGGATACGCGTCCTACGGCGAAACGGGCAAAAACTATTACGCCGCCCTGTTTCAGTCATCGACAGGCACGCGCGATACGATTGCGTCCGCCGCACAAAGACTTATGACCGAGTTCAACAAAACGACTGCGGAAATCGAAGAAATCCGCACAAAACTTGTCGCGCTCGGCATTAAGGAAGAAGACATCGACAAGGAAGTCGTGAACGCCTTTAACAACGACGATTGGTCGAAAAACGCACTTTATAATACGATTAACACGCTTAAAGGCTTGCTTTCGCCGACATTCCCCGCGTTTTCAACCACGGCGGGAAACGTAACGCTCAAAGTCGTGGACGAAAGTATGAAGGATAACTTCGCGCCCGCCGCGTACTTCGTGTCGCCCCTTGACAACAAGTCGTCGGACGAAACGATTATCATCAACAACTGGGACAGCACGGGTTATCTGTCATACGATTTGCTGTCGCACGAAGGAATCCCCGGCCACCTTTATCAGTACAATTACCTGAAAAACAGCAATCAGCACAACATCGTGAAAGTGCTTTGCCCCACCGCATATAAGGAAGGCTGGGCAACCTACGCCGAACATTACGCCGCAAATCTTTACGGCACGACGGACAGCAAAGACAACCTTATTATGCGCTACCGCGTGAAAAAAGTTCTGGCACAAGGATACCTTCGCGTGCTTGTCGATATGAAAGTCAATTACGACGGCGTTTCCGCGAAAGACATCGAAACCTGGCTCACCGACACCGTGAAACTTAATGAACACGCATACTTCCTGAATTCTTCCGCACAGGATCCGACAAACAGCAAAAAACTCGTTTACAAGGAAAGCACGATTTCCGACTTCGCGACAAACCTTTATTTCGACGCGATTATGCAACCCGCAAACGCCGCGACCTATTACTACGGCTACATTCAGGTTACCGACGTCATAAACGGGCTGACGAAAAAAGGATACTCCTTATACGACGCGCACAAAGCGTTTCTCGACGCGCCCTATACTTTTACGCAGATAAAGGAAAAGTACGGCCTGTAAATAATTGACAAAAAAAGTCATAAATGCTAAAATTCCTTACGAAAAAGTTAATTTGAAATAATTTTTGTATATAGGAGACAATATGAAATCAGTTACCTTAAATCTCGGTACAGCAGAGAGCGTCAAACATTTCGTAAACGTCACGAATAAGTTTGACTACGATATGGATTTGAGAAGCGGCCGTCACGTTGTGGATGCAAAGTCGATACTCGGCATATTCAGCCTTGACCTGTCCACCCCGGTGGTGCTGGAAGTATTCAGCGACAACTGCGCGGACCTTATCGAAGCACTCGGACCCTTTATCGAATAATCAATTGTCACACAAAAAAGACGCCGACCACGGCGTCTTTTTTTATGTTAAAGTATTTATCTTCACAGAAAAAAATACAACAAAAAAGCACCCGTTTGGGTGCTTCTGATAACTCGTCGTAAACGGCGAGAATTGCGTCGCACACTGCACTTTTGAAATCACATTATTGCAAGCAATAATGTTCACTCTTTTGCTTGTGTGCGCCTTTTCCCCACGGGTACACAGTATCCCGCGGGGTCCCCTAACCCTAAAAAGTTAGAATTTTATAAGTATTATTCCCTAAAACGGCGAGAATTTGATGAGATTGTGGTTTTCTCGGCGGGTTTTGAAAATTCCAGTGTACTTAGGCGTACACGAATTTTCAAGTTCCGCCGAAAAAGCAAAATATCGCGAATTATCGCCGTTTTACGCAGGGCTTGCGAGCAGCAAGCACTTCATCCGGCCTCGATATCGGCGTCGAAACGGGGCTTGCCTTCACGCTGTCCGCGTTTTCCTTTGCCTCTTCAAAAATCTCACGCATCATATCGGCTGCCGCTTCCAAGGTTTCGCGACTTTCGGTCTCGGTCGGCTCAAACATAAGCGCCTCGTGAACGATAAGCGGGAAATACATTGTCGGCGGATGAATACCTTTGTCGATGAGTGCTTTCGCAACGTCCATTGCGCTGACGCCCGTTTCTTCGTGGAACTTTTCAAGGCTTAGTACAAATTCGTGCATGCAGGTTCTGTCGAAAGCCGTCTTGAAGTACGGCGCAATCAGAACGCGCAGGTAGTTTGCGTTGAGCACGGCATTTTCGGACGCTTCCCTGATGCCCTCCTTGCCAAGAGTAAGGATATACGCATACGCGCGCAAAACGACAAGGAAGTTGCCGTAAAACGCTTTGACTTTCCCGATGCTGTCGGGGCTGTCCTTGAAGAAATATTTGCCGCGTTTTACGCCTACGGTCGGGTTCGGCAAGAATTTCGCAAGTTTTTTCTTGCAACCGATTGCGCCCGAGCCGGGACCGCCGCCGCCGTGCGGAGTCGAAAAGGTTTTGTGCAGATTGAGATGCACCACGTCGAACCCTAAATCGCCGGGACGGATAACTCCCATAACGGCATTAAGGTTTGCGCCGTCGTAGTACACGAGACCGCCCGCCTTGTGGACAATCGAAGTGATTTTCAGAATATGTTCGTCCAGAAGTCCGAGGGTATTCGGATTCGTGAGCATCAGCGCCGCCGTGTCTTCGCCGACCGCTTCTTTCAATGCTTTGAGATCCACGTTGCCGCGCTTATCGCTTTTCACGTTGATGATTTCAAAGCCGCACATTGCCGCGCTTGCGGGGTTTGTGCCGTGCGCGCTGTCGGGCACGATAATCTTGTTGCGCTTTGAGTCGCCCCTTGACAAATGGTACTTCCTTATTACCTGCAAACTCGTATATTCGCCGTGCGCGCCTGCCGCGGGTTCAAGGGATATTTCGTCCATACCCGTGATTTCGGCAAGGGATTTCGCGGCGTCGTACATGACTTCGAGCGAGCCTTGTACGGTGGACGCGGGTTGCAGCGGATGCACCGAAGTGAACGCGGGATTCCTTGCAAGAACTTCGTTAAGTTTCGGGTTATACTTCATCGTGCAGCTGCCCAGCGGATAAAACACGTTATCGACGCCTTTCGCCTTTAAGGACAAACCTATGTAATGGCGCACAAGGTCGATTTCGGCAACTTCGGGAAGGTTTAATTCCGCGTTTCTCAAAAGGTTTTCGTCAAGATTGTATTCGGGAACGTCCAGTGCAGGAAGCGTAACGGCGCGACGACCGCATACCGATTTATCAAAAATCAACATATTATTTCACCTCCCGAAGAACGTTTACGACTTCGTCGATATCGTCTTTCGTGTTCATCTCCGTAACGCACCAGAGCATCTCTTTGTCGCTTATGGGCAACCCCGCAAGAATGCCGCGTTTTTGAAGTTTATCGACGATTTTTGACGTATCAACGTCCGATTCAATCACAAACTCGTTGAAAAACTCGCCGTCGTATTTAAGGCGGAAACCGTCGATTTTCACGATTTCGTCTTTCATATAATGCGCTTTCGACACGCATTGTTTCGCAGCGTCTTTAAGCCCTTCCTTGCCCATCGCCGCAAGATATATCGACGACGTGAGCGCGCAAAGCGCCTCGTTGCTGCAAATGCTCGACGTGGATTTTTCGCGACGGATATGCTGTTCCCTTGCCTGCAAAGTAAGCACGTATGCGGGACGTCCGTCGTGGTCGACCGTTTCGCCGACAATGCGCCCCGTGAGTTTTCTCATAAGGTTTTCGCGGCAGGTCAAAAAGCCCAGATACGGACCGCCGAAAGCAAGCGGAAGCCCCAAAGGTTGCCCTTCGCCCGCTGCGACGTCCGCGCCGCATTCCGCGGGGGTTTTAAGAAGCGCAAGCGCGACGGGATAACAACTCATCACGAATTTCACGCCCTTTTCCTTTGCGATTTTTCCGACGCTTTCCGCGTCTTCGATAAGCCCGAAAAAGTTGGGCTGCTGGATACATACCGCGCCGACTTCGTCGTCGATAAGCGTTTTAAGAGCGTCCAAATCGGTAACGCCGTTTTTCGTCGGTGCGAAAACAACCTCGATACCGTGCGGCACAAGATAAGTTCTGACGACCGCCTTGTATTCCGGATTAAGCGCGTCGGACAAAACCGCTTTCGTCTTTGCGCCCATGCACATCAGGATACCGTCCGCAGTTGCGGTTGCGCCGTCGTAGTGCGACGCGTTCGACGCATCCATGCCGGTAAGGTTTGCGATTTCGGTCTGGTATTCGAAAATGGACTGCAATATGCCCTGGCTCATTTCCGCCTGATACGGCGTGTATGCGGTGACGAATTCTTCCCTTGCGGCAAGCTCCGACACGACGGGCGGGATATAATGGTTGTATGCGCCCGCGCCCAGAAACATTGTCCTGAACACCTTATTTTTCGCGCCAAGCGCGTTGATTATCCTTTCGACTTCGAGCGGCGATTTCCCCGCAGGAAGATTGAGATCCGCCTCGCATCCTTTCGGCACGTCGAACAAATCCGCAATCGACTTCACGCCGATTTTTTCAAGCATGGCGGCGCGGTCTTCAAAAGTATTGGGAACGTAACTACTCATAAAATCTCCCGTTTATTTTGCGATTTCCGCATAAGCCGCCGCGTCGATAAGGTTTTCGGACAGGCTTTCCGCCTCGACTTCGATAAACCATGCGCCGAAAGCGTCTTCGTTGATAAGTTCCGGCGAATCTTCAAGCGCGCCGTTGACCGCAATCACTGTGCCGGTAACGGGGCTTACGACGGGCGAAACCGCTTTTACGGATTCCACGTTTGCAAATTCCTTGTCCTTGACGACTTTTTCGCCGACGGAAGGAAGTTCCACGAAAACGATATCTCCAAGTTCGTTCTGTGCAAAATCGGTGATGCCGACTTTGACCTTGTTGCCGTTAACGTCTGCCCATTCGTGTGATTCGAGATACTTTAAGTTTTGTTTGATTTCCATAATTTACTCCTGTTATTTTTGTCTTTTATAAAACGGAAGGGGTACGACCTTTGCTTTCAGTCTTCTTCCGCGAACGTCAACCGATAAATCGGACGTGTCGATATCCTTATCGACTCTTATCATTGCAATCGCTTTTCCAAGCGTGGGCGACATGGTGCCGGACGTAACGTATCCCACAAGTTTATCGCCCGCATATACGTCTGAATGTTCTCTCGCAATGCCGCGGTCGATAAGTTCGATGCCCAGCCTTTGTTTGGTCGGTGCCTTTTCAAGCAACGCGGCTTTTCCGATAAAATCGGGTTTATCGAGTTTTATGAACATATTAAGTCCGATTTCGGTCGCAAGTGTTTCGTCGTCCATTTCATGGCCGTACAGCGGCATCGCTCCTTCTAAGCGCAACGTATCGCGTGCGCCGAGCCCGCAAAGCGCCATATCGAATTCTTTGCCCGCTTCGTGTACGATGTCAAAAAGTCTCACGGCGTCGTTGCAGGCGCAGTAAATTTCAAAGCCGTCTTCCGCGGTGTAACCCGTGCGCGACAGCATTACGGTGGAATTCAACAACCCGTCAACCAACGTGAACGAATAGTTCTTTTCGGGAATGTCTTCTTCCTTAAAAATTTTCCTTATTACTTTAATCGCGTTCGGCCCCTGAATCGCAAGTTGCGCGGTGTTTTCCGAAACGTCTTCGGCGACGGTGTCGGGCAAAAGATTTGCCGAAATCCACTTGAAGTCTTTTTCGACGTTCGACGCGTTGACGCATACGAAATAAAGTTCCGGGGACAAACAATAAACAAGCACGTCGTCAACCACCCCGCCTTCGTCATTAAGCATCAGCGAATACCTGACGCGACCGCTTTTCAACGTGGTGTAGTCGTTTGTGAAAAGACGCTGTATTGTATCGAGCGCGCCCTTCCCCCTCAACATTATTTCGCCCATGTGCGACACGTCAAACAACCCGACGTTTTCGCGGACGGCTTTGTGCTCGTGCAAAATCCCTTCAAATTGCACCGGCATCTCAAAACCTGCAAAATCAACGAACTTTCCGCCGTATTCTTGCAGAATTTCACAATAAGGTGTACGTTTCATAATTTCCTCCTACCTAAACGTAAAAAATATAAAAATTATCATATGTGGTCTCAGATTGCTACGCAGTTATATTTGCTTCGCTACGTCGCAAATCTCACTTTTGACCAAACAAACTCTTTTCATTCGTTTGTTTGTCTTTTGCTCGTTTGCTCCTTCTCCCCACGGGTACACAGTATCCCGCGGGGTCCCCAAAATCCCTAAAAAGTCAGAATTTTTAGATTCCAACTCCCTAAAAACAGCGAGAATTTGTAAATATAATAATTCCCTAAAAAGTCAGAATTTTAATGGATTTTCGGGGTTCTTGACGGGTTCGTGCGAAGGCGCGTACTTTGTCGTACGTAACTGAGCAGGGTTCCGTCAAAACGCCGAAAAGGCGCAAAATTATGACTTTTTATCACCATTTGTTGTGGACTTTCTCAGCAAAACCTATCATATCTTTCACTTCGATCACGGTGCCGTCGTCAAGGATTGCTTTGCCGTTGAATTTGCCGAATACCTGATGCGGAAGCATGCAGATTACGCCGACGTTCAAGGGTGCTTGTCTGTCGAGAATCGGGGTGAAATTCATTTCAAAACGGCCGTCGTTCGACGTGAACGTCCACGGGCTCATATAATCGTCCTTGCCGTTTTTGACGGGAATATTGAAGGTAATCTCGTCGAGTTTATGCGATTTCCCGTTATAGAAAAGCATGTTTTCGGACGCTGCGGACGTGTTGCCGAAGCCGTAACCGATATTCCAGCCGAAGCGGCTGCCGTCTTCGAGATAGCCTTGCAGGCTGCCCCAGTACCAGGTGTTGTCGTACGTCCATACGCCGCGCCCCCAGTCGAGCGTGCCCATACTGTCGGACTTGTCGAATTTCCATTCTTTATTGCCGCATTTTACGACGCCTTCCGCGCGCATGCAGTTGATTTTCTGATTGAAATAAAAGTGAGCGTTTTTGTCAAACGGAGTCGCGATTACCATAGATTCTTCGGGGAAATCGGAAAGCGTGATGTCGAAAGTCAAAGCGTTGTCGCCGTCGAATTTGGCGTGAGTGCCTTTAAGATGGCGGACTTTGCCGTCGTTTTCAAAGGAATACGAACTTTTGCCCTGCGTCCATTTCGTCGTGCCTTTTTCCGACGTTTCGGGAAGGTTCATCTTTCCGAGCGGGAACACGACAAGCGCGGTTTTCGTAACGTCGTAAGGTTTGTCGAATTCAAGAATCGACGTGGACAATGCGCCTGCAAAGCCGTTGTCGCCGATAGTGAGCGCAAGCCCGTAATGCTGATTGCCGATGTAGTAGTAATCCCATTCCTTAATGCGCCAGTTTTTGGCTTTGACGTCGGAGCGGTGATATTCGTAAAGCATCTTTTTGGCAAAGCCGGGCTCTTTGATATTGCCGTTTTCGTCAAGCAATCTTTGGGGTTTCGTGATCTCGTGTTGCATAATTCCTCCAAACATATACGATTTGATATAATTGATAATAATATGATACGCCTTTGAATATATAAAAGTCAATAAAAACTTAGTGCGGGCGCGCACGCATACACGTACTTTTTTTAGGAAGCGCGATAAAAAACTTGACAAATGTGGTGTTTTTGTTTATATTAAAATCGAGGAATTTTACAAGCGGGGAACGGGATTTTTATCGTTCCTTTTTTCGTAAACGCTCCTTGCGCGACCGCGCGACACTTTTTGTAAAGAGGTATATATGGCACACGATTACGTTATCATATCCGACGCAACCTGCAATCTTCCCAAACAGTTTTACGAGGACGATTTCGCGATTATTCCCATGGACGTCATTATCGACGGCAAAGCGTACGACGCGGATACCATTTCCAAAAAAGAGTTTTACGACAAAATGCGCGCGGGCGTTTTTCCGTCCACGTCGCTTATCAATACGACCACCGCAATCGATTTCTTCACGCCGTATCTTGAAAAAGGTCAGGACGTGTTTTTCATTTGCTTTTCGTCAAAACTTTCGGGCTCGTTCAAGTCGGTTACGGAAGCCGGGGAAGAACTTATGGAAAGGTTCCCCGACAGGAAAATTTGCATAATTGACAGCAAGTCGGCTTCGGGCGGCGAAGGCATGCTCGTTTACTACTGCCTGAAAAAACGCCGTGAAGGCGCAAGTTTTCAGGAACTTGTCGACTTTGCAACGTCCTTCCGCGACGTCTGCCATCACGACTTCACCGTCAACGATCTTATGCATCTGTATCGCGGCGGCAGGCTCAAAAAATCGGCGGCAATCGTCGGCACGGCAATGCAGGTAAAACCCATTCTCATCACCGACACGGAAGGCTATCTTGTGCCCATATCCAAGGTTATAGGTCGCAAAATGGCAGTTAAAGCCCTGTTTGATAAAATGTGCGAAAAATCCGAAGGCATCGACAATTCGGAATTCGTTTATATCGAACACGCCGATTGCGAGGCGGACGCCATTGCTCTGAAACAAAAAATCGAGGAGCATTTCGGATATAAAAACATCGTCATAAACGAAATGAGTCCCATCATCGGCTCGCACGTCGGCCCCGAGTGTCTTGCCCTTTTCTATATCGGCAAAGACAAACAAAAGTAACCACTTATTCGTCGAAGAAGACAAGCAAAAATAGCCTATTCGTCGAAGAAGACAAGCAAAAAACCGTCAAACTCATTTACAATTTACTTTTCACCGCACAAAAAAGCCTTCCCTTCCGGAAGGCTTTTGTTTTGTATGTCAAACAAAAAATCAACAAAAAGCTGTTTATAAATTTTCGAACTCGCGGGTTAAACTTTCGTGAGAAAGGTAGGTGGCGCGGCGGTCAAATGGCGTCGGAGTTGCGTTTATTATGCAAAGGTTCTTCCCGTAAAACATGTCGACAAGCCCCGCCGCGGGATAAACCGTAAGGCTGCTGCCGCCCACGATAAGCGTATCGGCGCGTCGCACTTCTTCCCACGCGCCCTGCCATACGTCGTCGTCAAGCGGCTCCTCATACAAAACGACGTCGGGCTTAATCACGCCTCCGCACTCGCACGTCGGCACGCCCTTTGCGCCAAGAATATAATCAAGGTCATAAAACTTCCCGCAGCGCGTGCAATAATTTCTGTGGACACTCCCGTGCAGTTCATAGACGTTTTTGCTGCCCGCCGCCTGATGCAATCCGTCGATATTCTGCGTCAGCACCGCCTTGATTTTGCCTTCCTTTTCAAGCCTTGCCAGCGCGATATGCACGGCGTTCGGCACGGCGGACGGATATACCATATACTTTTTGTAGTAATCGTAAAAGTCTTTCGTGCGCCGCGTGAAGAAGGTGTGCGAGATAATGATTTCCGGCGGAAGTCCCCACTCGTTTTCGGTGTTGTAAATGCCGTTCTTCCCGCGGAAGTCCGGGATATTGCTTGCGGTGGATACGCCCGCGCCGCCGAAGAAAACGGCGTAATTGCTGTTGTCGATAATTTCCCTGAGTGTTGCCATAAAACCATTGTATCACCGTTTCCCCGCCGTTGCAACGGCAAAATTTTCTTTTATGATTCACTTTTTCATAAATTTCGGTAAAACGCTTGCCTTAAATATTATCTTGTGCTATATTTTTTACGAACTTGAAAAAAGTTTCCCCGATGGAGCATGGTGTAGTGGCAGCACATAGGCCTCTGACTCCTATGGTGTAGGTTCGATTCCTACTGCTCCTGCCAAAAAAATAAGACTGCGAAAGCAGTCTTTTTTTTACGGAGTAGCGTTTGTTACGCATCGTTTCGCGGTTTAATTATTTTTTTCTTGCACACTCACTGTATTTGGTGTTATCATAATAAATATAGCTTTATGATCAAGGAGAAATTATGAAAGAAAACGTAAAATCCACTCGTCTCGGGTGGAAAATCTGGTTTTCGGCAATCGTATTCGGGCTTGTAGGTCAGATTGCGTGGGTTGTCGAGAACATGTATTTCGCAACTTTCGCGCAGGACATTTACACAAACTCCGGCAACAGAGATATGGCTTACGTCGTAACGACGCTTATGGTCATCTTTTCGGCAATCACCGCAACGGTAACGACGATATTTGCGGGCGGGCTTTGCGACAAACTCGGAAAACGCAAGGTTTTCGTGTCGTACGGATACATCGCCTGGGGGCTTACCATAATGTTGTTTGCGACGATTCCTATGCGCGCCGATTCAAAAACCTTGGGGCTTATCGGCTTTTTGCTTGTCTTGTTCGACTGCATTATGACGCTTGCCGGCTCGACCGCAAACGATGCCGCGTTCAACACTTGGGTGACCGACGTCACCGACGACACAAACCGCGGAAAGGTCAATACCATTTTGTCGATTTTGCCCGTGTTTGCGACGGTAATCGTGTTTATAGGGCTCGGATCGCTTTATAAACCCACGAATTCGAGCAACTGGTTGTTCTTTATCGTTTTGGGAATTATCCCCATCGTCGCCGGTATTCTTGCGATTTTCACGATGAAAGACAGCGCAAACATCGTCAAAAACCAAAACCCGAATTATCTGAAAGAAACCTTTTACGGCTTCCGCAAACAAGTCATAAAAGACAACCGCATGTTGTACGTCTGCTTGTTTACGTCGTGCATTCTGGGCATCTCGCAACAAACGTTCTTCTCGTATCTCATCAACTTCGTGCAAAACACGCTGGAACTCGGCGACAACTTCGTCGTGCCTCTTGCCGTCGTTATCGTCGGCGCGGCGGTGTTCACGGGCATTATGGGCGTACTGTTCGACAAGTTCGGAAGAAAACATTTTTATATGCCTTTGCTTTCGGTCATCGTCGCTTGCACGCTTGTGATTTACCTTATGGAGTTTATGCCCAAATCCGCATGGCTTCCCGTACTGTACGTTGCGGGCATCTTTATGCTGGGTGCGATTTTGAGCCTTAGCGCGGCGCTTATGTCGTCTTTCCAAGATTATATTCCCACGGGCGCGGAAGGACGTTTCCAAGGCGTGAGAATGTGCTTCAACGTACTTCTTCCGATGATTATCGGGCCGTTGATCACTCTGATTATCGGGCTTTCGGACGTCGATACGTCGGTGACGGGCTTTGCCCCGCCGTTTAAAATCTTCCTTGCGGCGTCGATCGTTGCGGTACTTGCGTTCCTGCCTTTGTATTTCGTAAGGAAGGACAGCGACAGACTGCGCCTGACTCTTTCCGAAAAACGCGAACAAGCGACGGCGGAAACGGCACAATCCGAAGAAACAGCCGAAATAGCGGGAGAATAAACCAATTTTGTTGTTTAGATTTCTGCACTTTTTCTATATAAAAAAACCCTCGCGCATTACCGCAGTTCCCATAGAGAATTTCGGGTAAAGGCGCAAGGTTCAGAAGTCAGGCGTGGCGCGATGCCACGCCTTTTCTTACGTCGTAATACTTAACCTTACATCAAGTCGATTCCGGTATGCCGGACAAGAGTAAAATTCTGTCATAACTTAAAATTCTGTTTCAAAGCGTTTATCGTAAGTGCAATATCTTCCGAAAAACACAACGACCGATCTTTTATTTCATCCGGTGCGTATGCCATATCCGTATTGACGCAAACGTAATGCGCGTTTTTGTTTTGCGCGGTCAACCGCCAGAACGGGTACTTGATGATGACGGGCGTATTCATTCCGACGCCGAGTTCGAGAAATAAAACTTTTTTGTTTTTATTCTCTTTTATAAACCGTTCGTAACGTTCGCAGGCGAGATGCCAACCGTCGTCCTCGACGAATTTGTCGTCGGAACGCAAGTTCATCGTCATAGGCTTTCCGCAAACGGGACATTTCGGCACGAGTTCGGACGGGATTTTCATATCGCATTGATTTTCTACCATTTTGCGAACGATATTCTCGTTATCGTAGGTTTTATTATGACAAGGAATTGAACACTGAAAAAGTCCGTAATCACCTTGGGTATAAAACAACCTTTGTTTATCGAATCCCGCTTTCTGAAAACAATGGTCTACGTTCGTCGTTATAACAAAGTAATTTTTGTCTTTTACGAGTTCAAAAAGTTCGTTATAAACGGGTTTCGGCGGATCTAAGTAACGATTTATCAAAATATATCTCGACCAGTACGCCCAGAACTCTTCGGGAGTATCGTAAGGATAAAACCCACCCGAATACATATCGTGAAAATTGTATTTTGCCTCAAAATCGTGAAAATTCTCGTGAAAACGCTGCCCTGAATAAGTAAAACCCGCAGCAGTAGAAAGCCCTGCTCCTGCGCCTATCACGATTGCTTCCGCATTTTCGATAAGCGACTTCAAGTTATCTGTTTTTCCCGAGTATTCGTCTGTATAATTCATAGTCTTCCTCCTCAAACACGTCGAATATAACTTTAATATTGCTTGTGGTTTGCTTTTTGTATTCTCGCACTACTTTTACTGCAAGCAGGGCCGCTTCTTCCTTCGGATAACCGAAAACTCCCGTCGAAATACAACAAAACGCAATGCTTTTGAGTTTCATCTCGTCGGCTTTTGCAAGGCAGTTTCGGTAACATTTTGCCAAATCCGATTCGTTTTCTTTCGTTACGCGCCCGTAAACGACAGGACCGATGGTATGAAAGATGAAGCCGCTCGGCAGATTGTAGGCTTTTGTAACGATAACTTCGCCGTTTTCGGCTTCTCTGCCTTTCATAATATTATTGCAATCGAGCCGTACTTGCACGCCCGCAAAAGTGTGAATTGCGTTGTCGATACAGTTATGTAACGGATGAAAGCATCCGAGCATAGCAGAGTTTGCGGCGTTGACTATAACGTCCGCGTTCAGCGTCGTAATATCTCCCTTGAACAGCGAAATACCGTCGGAATATACCAAATTTTTAACGTCCGCTATTCCGCGTTCGTTTTTTCTTTCGGACAGATACTCGTCCTGCAAAGATAGAAATTCCGCGGAAACGGGCATAGGCGGACGAACGTTTAATAAAGCGCGCAACAGTCTTTTTTGCGAGCCTTCATCGCTCGGAATACTTATCGTTTCGTTTCTTTCTTCAAGTAAATATTTAATTAGTCGTGTTCTTCTTTCCGATTGCTCCATACTTAATTCCTTTTTATCGCGCCGATATGTATTTGCACTTGTAAAAAACGTAAGATTTCGTTTATATCCATAGTAATTAAAAAAACGCACGGGCGCAACCGAAATCTCGATTGTGCCCGACTTAAAATCAATCAGAATTTACCGTTGTCGTTTTGCCAATCGGATTTATCGGCAATCGTTTCCATAACGTCCCAATGCTCCGCTATTTTACCGTTTTCGACACGCCACAAATCATAATATGAAGTAGGGTTGCCGCCGAACGTGCCTTCCGAAACAGCCAATACCATATCGCCGTCGGCAAGAACCTGATGGACTTTATCGTAAATCATAGCGATTCCCGCTTTTGCGAGTTGTTCAAGGGCAGCGCCAAGTCCCGAAAGACCGTCTGCTATTCCCGTATTGTGTTGCAAATATTTGTCGCCGTCGAAATAATCGGGGGTTTTTTGCGGATTATTGCCTTGCATTACGTCATAAAGGAAATTTTTTACAAGAGCGCGGTTTGCTTCGGTTTTATCTAAGTCTTTCGCTTCGGTCTGACCGTCAATCTGTGTTCTGCCGGAAGGATTCGGTTGCGCTTTTGTCGCGAGGTTATCCCAATGCTCCGCAATAAGTCCGTCCTCAAAACGGAAAATATCAAAAGCTACCTGTTCGCCTGCACCGGCAAAGTTGTATACGGTTTGCATAAAAACTTTATCGCCGTCCTCAAATGCGCGAATCGTGTTCACGGTGGTTTTTACGGGCGCGCTTCCGAGATATGCAACAGAACCGCAGAACGCTTCCGCGCCGGTAGCATACGAAAGATTGTGCTGAATGTAATTGTCTTTCAACAGTGATTTTGCCTTCTCGGTATCTCCCGTCACAAAACAGCCGATGAGTTCCTTTGCTTTTTGAATGTTATTGTTTGTCATATTTTGTTCCTCCGAATTTTTTTGCAATCTCATTGATTACGAGCGAAGTATAACACACTAAAAATTTTTTTCACGAACGTTACTTTTCTATTACCCGACAATAGATTTGTTACTTGGTTTCCTTTTTGAACCATTGACTTTTTAAGGGCGTTTTGATATAATTCAAACAAAAAAGATAAGGAGTTTTTATGCTGACAAAAGAAGAATTGCCGGAATGCCCCGTTGCAACCACCGTTCAACTTATAGGAAACAAATGGAAATTACTTATATTACGAAACTTAATTTATAACGGTACACAGCGGTTTTCGGACTTTATTAAAACCGTACCCGGAATCAGCAAAAAAGTTCTGACAGATAATTTGCGCGCTCTCGAAGACGACGGACTTGTCGAACGCGAAGTCTTTGCCGAAGTTCCGCCGAGAGTGGAATATTCCTTGTCCGTATTAGGAAAAACGTTAAAACCTATTCTTGACGCAATGTTTGACTGGGGAACGGATTATAAAGCAAACTTAAATAATTTAACACATTGAAAAAGGCTCACGAGAAAGATATTCGTGAGCCTTTTGTCATCGTTTGAAAGCGAAATTCTTAAATTCTATATTAATAATTCCCTATGGAAACTGCCCTTTGCGAGGCTTTTTTGTTTATTGTTTAAGATTATTCGGCTGTTTCTGCGTTGTCGCCGTCAAGCGGCACAGCCTTTCTTTCAAACAAAGCCTTGAAATGTGCGCCTTTGAAAATAAAGATTTCGCGACCGATCATCATGAAAAGGAACGAAAGCGTGCCGCCGAACAAGACGTCGCTCATATAATGCGCGCCAGCGGCGATACGGCTGATTGCAACGATACCCGTGAACGCGATCGTTACCGCATAAATGACGGGACGCGTCCATTTTTTGTCGCCGATGCTCTTCACGAGATCGGGCAGACAAATAAGGGTGTAAATAAGACCTGCCGAATATGTGTGTCCCGACGGGAACGACTTGCACTGGTCGGACGGAAGCACGAGTGCCGAGCCCGCTTCCGCGGAATACGGTTTGCGTTTTCCGTTGCTTACCCACCAGTTAGTAAACTGCGTGAATTCCGTGTCGCCTGCGGCGTTCATCGTTCTGAAACGCATGCGACCGACGGGACCTTTCACAAAGTGTATGATAAGATAGCCCGCCATTGCGACGACGATGACGAACACCCATTTGAAAAGAGCGTCGTTGGTTTCGGGCTTGACGCGCGACCAGGCGAACACAAGGCATGCTCCTTCCGCAATCGCGATAACCGCCGAAATAAGGGTTTTGTAAAATCCGCCCTTCATTTCGACCTCGACGGGGATACCGTTATTGAGCGACGCCGTGACCGCTTCCGTGTAATATTTGAAAACGTCTTGCAGCGTCAAAAAGAATCCGATGAAAACAAGGATTGCGGCAATGACCGAAAGCCAGATTTTCTTGTGGGCGATGCCCCACCAGAACCATATCGCGCCGGCAATCGACACGACGAGATAAATGGGACAACTTCCCATCGCCTCAAAGAACAGCGTGAAAACGCTCGTCGAAATATACGCGCCTTCCGGCAACGTGTTTTTCGTGAGAATTTTCGAAATCGACAGATCGCAGTAAGACGCGATAAGTGTCAGTCCCGTGAAAACCACGGCGAACAAAACGAAAGAAATAATCGTTTTCGCGCGCATTGACAATTGTTTCATAATTTCCTCCAAATTGAATTAAAATAGTGTTAACGCATAATTTATGCGACGTAAACTTTCGTTTTTGCCAAGAATGTCCATAAGTTCGGTTGCGCCGCCGGGGGTAACGTCGCGACCTGCGACGGCAACTCGCACCGCCCAGAACAACTGCTGTTTTTTGTATCCGTTCGCCGCGGCGAACTCTTCCGACACCTTGAACAGATTCTCGTTCGTCCACTCGTCGACGCCTTCGTACAAGGGCAAAATCTTTTCAAGGATTTCACGCGCAAGCTCAATCGTCGTCTTGGACTTTTGATGAACGAAAAGCGCGGTATCGAAAGGACCGTACTCGTCAAGGAACGCGACTTTATCGGGAATTTCCGAAAAGATTTCGACGCGGCTCATAAGAATGCGGCCGAGCTTGTCGTAATCGTACTTCCCTTTCGCGCAGCTTTTATCGAAGTAAGGACGGGCGTATTCCATAAACTTTTCAAACGGCAACTCTTTCACGTAAAGTTGATTGAGCCAGCGCATTTTCGCTTCGTCGAAGATGCTGCCGCTTTTGGAAAGCCCCGCCACGTCGAATTTTTCGATAAGTTCTTCCATCGACATTTTTTCGGTGTTGTCCTTGGGACTCCACCCGAGAAGGGATATATAATTTATTATCGCTTCGGGCAAAAATCCTTTATTTATGAAGTCTTCGAAGTTGGCGTCGCCGTAACGCTTGGAAAGTTTGTGCGACGCATCTTTCATAATGGGCGGAAGGTGCATATACTGCGGTCTTTCCCATCCGAACGCGTCGTAAATCAGATTATACTTCGGTGTGCTGGAAAGATATTCAACCCCGCGGATAACGTGCGTGATTTTCATAAGGTGATCGTCGACGACGTTTGCGAAGTTGTACGTGGGCATACCGTCGGACTTAATAAGAATATTGTCTTCGAGTTCCGAATAATCGACGGAAATATCGCCGTAAACCATATCGTGATAAGTGCCCGTCCCGACTTTCGGGATATTCTGGCGGATAACGTACGGCACGCCGTTTTTAAGGTTTTCTTCGATTTCTTCCTTGGAAAGGTGCAAGCAGTGCTTGTCGTAAGTCCTGACTCCGTTCTCGTCGGTCAGCGTTTCAAGGCGTTCCTTCGTGCAGAAGCAGTAGTACGCGCCGCCGAGTTCGATAAGTTTTTTTGCGTATTCCATATATATGGGTTTTCTTTCGCTCTGGATATACGGGCCGTAGTCGCCGCCGACGTCGGGGCCTTCGTCGTGAGTGATTCCCGACGTTTTGAGCGTCCTGTAAATAAGATCTACCGCGCCGTCGACAAACCTTTCCTGGTCGGTGTCCTCGATGCGAAGAATAAACGTGCCGTTATTTTTCCTTGCGAAAAGAAAGGCGTAAAGACACGTCCTTAAATTTCCGATGTGCATAAATCCCGTGGGGCTTGGTGCGAAACGGGTTCTTACTTTTTGTTCCATATCAGTATTTTATACCGTCCTTCAAGAAGTTATTTACGTTTTGTTGAATCTGCCCGCCGACGCCGTCTTCAACGAACGAGCAATATCCGAAATCGCTGAATATGTAATGGTCGGCAAGTTTGATTTTGATAAGTTGCAAAGCCGCCGCGATCGCCCGCGTGAGTTCGACGTCCTGAACGCTCGGGGACACGTCGCCCGACGGATGATTGTGTGCGATTACGACCGAAACCGCCTTATATCTCAACGCGTTGTCCACGACGTCCCTGACGTCCACACGGACTTCCTGCGGAATACCCGATGAAAGTTTCACAAGTTTGATTACCGTGCTTTTCGCGTCAAGACACAGCATGTAAAACTTTTCGGTCTTTTCGCCGTAGAAAAACGGGCTGAGATACCTGACAAGGTCGCCGCGCGTCGCAATGACGATTTTGCCCTTCTTGTCGCCCGACGCGTACATTCTGAACACGCCTTTCAGACTTGTCAACAGCAACGCCGCGTTTGCCGTCATACCGTTTACGTCCAGAAGCGCGTCGTAGTCGGCGTTAAGCACCCCGTTGAAACTGCCGAATTTCGAAATAAGCTCGTGCGCGATACCGTTTGTGTCTTTTCGCGGTATTGCGTGATATAAAAGATACTCCAACACCTCGTGCGGCTGTAAACTTTCTATACCCGACAGCAAAATTCGCTCTCTCATTCTGTCACGATGTCCCTCATGCATAAAATCGCCCTGTGCTTTGAAATATTAGTTCACATTTATTATAAATAGTGTATAATAATATATTGAAAATTACAAATGTTTTTCAAAAATTAAACGGATTTTTCGGAGGTAATAATGGAAAAATATCAAAACGAACTGCTGAAAGACACCCTTGAACTCCTGTCTTTCGACGGCGAAGAAGGCAAACCTTTGCCCGGCGCCCCGTTCGGCGAAGGTAACAGACAATGCCTCGACTGGTTTTTAAGCAAAGCGGAATCTTTCGGTTTTCAGACGAAAAACCTTGACGGTTACTGCGGCGTTGCGGACATCGGCGAAGGCGAGGCTTTCGGTATTCTCGGTCACCTTGACACCGTGCCCGTGGGCGACGGCTGGACGCATAACCCTTACGGCGAAATTTCGGGCGACGTCATTTACGGCAGGGGCGTCGTTGACGACCGCGGTCCCATGCTTGCGTGTCTGTACGCCGTAAAGTCCCTTCTTGACGAAGGTCTTATCCCCAAAAAACGCATAAGATTCATCGTCGGCTGCAACGAAGAAACGGGCTGGCGTTGTATAAAACATTTCAATACCGTCGAAAAAATGCCCGACACGGGATTCTCGCCCGACGCGGACTTCCCCGTCATCAACTGCGAAAAAGGCATCGCAACGATAACGTTTGAGAAAAACTATTCGGGCAACGTCGAAATTTCAGGCGGCACCCGTCCCAACGTCGTGCCTAACGTCTGCACCGCGCGTATCCCCGATACCGCCGACAACCTGACGATTATCGAAAAATCCGGGCTCGAATATGAAATAAAAGACG